>Ga0137403_10000690_pt1 | contig 43593 bp, 38 predicted proteins | sample CZOMad2_1_16fung_FD_122057 | JGI IMG/M metagenome (GOLD analysis project Ga0137403, IMG submission 122057) | Vadose zone soil fungal communities from Angelo Coast Range Reserve, California, USA - CZOMad2_1_16fungal (Hybrid Assembly) | ecosystem: Environmental > Terrestrial > Soil > Vadose zone...
CTTGCTTATCACTCATATTGAGTGGAACAACCACTGTAAAATCACAACCTTGTACCCAGTTTTGAAATAGGCTCTAGAGTTTTTGATCTTTTTTCTCGTCGCCGCTGTCCGTTTTAATTTCTTTCTTGATAGTTTTGTGCAGCACGGAAACTCCGAAAACAGGGTTGTCGCGTGTCCCCGTAATGGTGATAGGCAGCTCCGTGCCGGCGCCATTTTTCTGAAAAAAAGGATCGAACGCCTTCAGGAAAAATGATTTTGCGCCCGTCATAGTCTGCGAAAGTTTTGCTTTCAGGCGCATGTGGCCGTGGAAGTCCAGTTCTCCACCGCGAATGTTATACTTTCCTTTCAAATTGATCAGTGCGCCCTCCACGCCAAACGTGAGGCTTCGAAACGCGATCACACCTTTTTCCAAGTGCAAGCTTCCATGCAAATCTGTTAGTGCGCTGCCGATGTCCCCGTCCTCGGGCTTGCCCTGTGCCTGCCTGCTCAATGATTCCAGCTTTTCGCGCACTTCCGGGCTCGACCATCTCGCATCTTCAACTCCGAAAGCCCCGTCAAGAATCATCTTATCGAGAGCTCTCGCTTTTCCGGGTTCCACCGTGAGCATCACTTTCAGTTTCACGGGGCCCCTCATCAACGGCTTATCGGACTTAATTGCCAGGCTGAGCATGTCTTCAATCCGCCCCTGCGGTGCGCTTGCGTAAATTGTGATGAGATGGCCCACGTTTGGAACGAGAACGATTTTCCCTTCGGCATATATTGGTGATTTCACAAGTTTTGCGCGAACTACATTTAGATATGTGTCTCCATTTGTGCCGTCCACCGTCGCATCAAATTCCGCATGCAGTGCCAACGGTTTACCAACTTTGTCGAGCGAAAAGTCCGGCGTATCGGTCTCGCCCTTCACTCCCAACTGATTCAGCGGGCCAAGAAACTGTCCGCTCGACGACAGCGTCCCGTCGATTCCAGGAAAGGGGTCAAGGTTCGCGTTCTTGAAGTTGTATTCCCCGGCCACCAGAGAATTTCCCGGCTCCTCTGCGTTCCACGGACCAAATTGCCCTTGCGTCGAAATCTCGCCGACAGGTTGCGCGTTGGTGAGCGTTCCCCTAAACCCGAATGGTTTGTCGAAATCGACTTGATCCAAAATCAGGTTGTGGATCCGCCAATCGAGCGGCTCCTTTCGCGTCCCTGTTGGAGTCGTGAATATGTCTGCGTCGTGGCAAATAATTCTTTCCAGAATTGTTTTCGGCAATTTTGCTCTGCTTAATTCATTCTGAATTTCCTGCCACGAAGTTTCTTCACCTTTTTCGCCGCTCGGTGGCAGCGTGATCTGCAGTCTGTCCACATAGATGGTCGCAATGTGCTTGGTCGGCCGGATCAGTCCGATGATTCCCGTCGAAAACCAAAATCGCCCAACGTGAAGGAGAGGCAAGATGTCCGTGCGGTTATGGAAGCGCAGCGTAAGGCCTTCCCCCACTGCGACCACGCGAGGAAATACGTACACGTGGAAGGCTTTTAGTTCCACCTTGCTCTGGAAGCGTTCGCTGAGTTCCTGCTCGACTCTCTTGCGAAAGCCGGCTTCTATGGCCCGGGCGCGCCAGATGAGAACTGCGAACACCACCATCGCTACAACAGAAAAACACGAGGCCACAATCATCCATCGGCGAAATCTTCCATCAAACATTAATTGAGTTTCGCAGAGGCGCGAAAGGAATAGCTACTTCTGTTTGAAGAATTCTTCGTGCGCGATTTTACTCGTCGCCGCTACAGCGAACGCTGTATCGACATCCTGCCGTACTGGTGGCAGGCAAACCGATTCGCTGCAGGCCTGGTAACGAAGTTTGAGTGGAATGTGTTGCGTTCCTAGCGGAGCGCCAGCAGGGGCGGTCATCTTGAGACGCAAAGTTACCGTGCCAGTGTAGACGTTTAGCTTTTCCGATTTGGAAAACGCGAACGATTTCAGCGTTCCTTCGGGATAAGTCACTTCGTCGGCCTTATAGCCGGCCGGCAAGTCCACTTTCAAGTCCGTGGGTATCAAATAATCGAGCGTGGTCTTACGCGCGTTGATGTGGTAGCCGTCGCGGATTCTTAAAACTACCGCGATTTGAAATTCCTTCCCGGGTGCGACCGGATCAAACGAGGTGTACGCCGCCGACTTCACGACGTCTTTCGCGGCCGGAATTTGAGCCTTGGAAATCTGCGGCGCGAGCCCGATCAACCCCAAGAAAATGGAAAGCAAAACATTTTTCACAGCTTCACCTCGTCGCCGATTTGCTGGGAGATGACCCGGCTCATCACACCGGTCAAATCTTCTCCGGTCTTTTCCAGCAAAAAAGTATTTTTCGCTTCCGACCAGCCCAACTTAAAACTCGTGGACAATGCGGAGATCCAAATCTCCCGCATGGGCGTATTCGGCGAAATTACGAATTTGGCCTCTTCCGGTTCTTCAAAAATCACCTCGAGTTTTCCGCTTTCGCCTTCCACATCAAAGCCGTGCTCGTCGCCCGCATTCAGCATGCGGCGCTTCAAATCTTCCAGCGCTGCGTCGCACTTCTTCTGAAAATCGCGCTCTTCGAGCATTGCGTTTATAGATGCCCTTCGATCAATTTGGCATATTCTTCGTACGCGATCGCGCCCGTCGTGCGGTGAATCTCTTTGCCGTTTTTGTCAAACAAGACGCTGGTCGGGTATCCCAGCAATCCGCCAAATTTGTTTGCGATCTCGTCGTTGCCCAGCAAGATTGGATAGTTCATCTGCAGCTGCTGGCCATTTATTTCGTAGCGCTTCGTTTGTACGAAAGGCGCAACAACGCTCTTTCCATCGTCGTCCATGGCAACTCCGAGAATCGTAAATCCCTGTGGGCCGTATTTCGATTGCAGTTGGATCAACTCGGGGATTTCGATTTTGCAAGGCTCGCACCACGTCGCCCAAAAATTGACCAGCACGACTTTGCCTTTATATTCCGCGACTGTAAAATCCTTGCCGTCCAAGCCCTTTATGGCGACCTGAGTTGGACCGCCCGCCGCGTTCGCCTTGTGCTTGCAACCGGCGCCAACGACCGCGAGAAGCGCCACAACTGAAACCAGAAAAATCCGTCTCTGCATGAAAAGCCCTAAGCCTTTCCTGAAGTTTTTGCTCACTTTTAGTATACCGCTACGCTGCACTTTCCCTTTATTTCGCGCCCGTCAAAGCATGTTCCAGCCAAAGCACCACGGCGTTGAGTGCATTGAGCTTGCCGGCGAGCCACGTTAGCCGGTTCACAAAAATCAGTGCACCGACAAACAGCAACAGCGCGCCGCTAAAGAGTTCGACGGCGTGGAGATGCTTTCGGAAGCGCTGATAAAACTTGAGAAATTGCCCGATACCAACCGCAGTCAACAAAAAGGGGATTGCGAGCCCGGCAGAATACGCAGCGAGCAGCAGTACACCGCGAAAAATGGTTTCGCTGGCGGCCGCAAGCGCCAGCACCGTAGCAAGAATCGGCCCGATGCAGGGCGTCCAACCAAACGCAAACGCAAAGCCGAGAAGAAAACCGCTCCAGATTCCCGGTTGCTTGGACGTGCTGCGAAGATGCACGTCGCGATTTAGCCAGCGCGCCAATGTCGGACCGAAAAATCCAATCACCGAAAGCGAAAAGAAATGCACCGCGCCGAGATGGAAAAAGAGCGGATCGCGGTAAACCACAGACGTAATTCCAAGCGCGACAAAAATCGCGCCGATGACGATCCCAATCTTGAAACTGATCTTGATAAGCACGCCGAGCAGATGCAAACCGAACAGAAGAATCAGCGCACCAGCGATGGGGGCGAGTGTGCTTCGATTTTCCCGCAAGAACGAACCGACAGCGCTTGCCGAAGCGCCAAAGGAAATAAACACCGCGGAGAAACCAAGGACGAAGGAAAGCGCGGAGGCGAAAAGTCCGCCGCGCGGCTGCTGCCCCTGGCGAAGCTGCTCCATGCCGACGCCGGACAGCATGGAAATGTAGCCGGGCACAAGCGGCAAAACGCACGGCGAAAGAAATGAAACCAGGCCTGCAAGAAAGGCGGCCGCAAACGAAACGTCAGCATGCATGGGCGAAGTGACCTCGAATCGAATGAGATGAAGCAGCCCTGGATTTGGTGGCAAGCCGCGTGCGCCTGCGGAATGCCCTCATGAATTGTCCCATAATTGGGCACGCGAATGTTTGACGCGGCAAAGAGGGAAAAGGCGGACAACTGGCAGGAATGGCTGGCGCGGCGCGCGGAATCTTTGCGCGGAGTGCGCCGCATCTTACTGATTGTGAGCGCCTTAGCAGACACAAGTTTGGTTGGAAAGCTGCTTTTCTTACCCCCGCGGAGATACGGTATGGCTGGCATTTTCCACACAGCGTGGACGCCGAACAAAGTAACCCTACTCAGGGTAGGGGTTGGGTTTGCGGCGGTGTGCCTGTTTGGGCGAGGAACGTGGGCGAACCTTGCGGCGGTGGCGCTGACAGTGACAGCGATTGCGCTGGATGTCCTCGATGGACGCCTGGCGCGCAAGAAAAAAATGGCGACGCCCCTTGGCGCACAGCTGGACGTGCTGGGCGATCGCATGATCGAAAACGTGTACTTCACATATTTTGCGGTGGTGGGCATGGTTTCGCTCTGGCTGCCGGTGCTGTTTTTTGCGCGCGGCGCGGCGACGGATTTTCTGCGCGGGCTGGCGCTGAAGGCTGGGCACTCGGGGTGGGGCGCGAACGGGATGCTGCAAACGTGGTGGGGACGCGCGCTGGTTGCGTCACGCTGGAGCCGCGGCTTGTATGCGGCAATGAAGTGCGTTTGTTTTTGTTATTTGGGTCTGGAGCTTGCGCTGACACGCGGCCCGGTTGCGTTGCTTGGTTCGCTCGCAGGAGATGCGCATGTGACGATTCGCACGCTCGCGCACATTCTGACCTGGTCGACCGCGGCGTTTTGCATTGTGCGCGGATTGCCCGTGCTGATCGAAGGATGGAAGTACCTGGCGCGCTCCACTTCCGCAGGGCCGCGCGAAACGAGAATGGCGAGAGAGGCCGCATGAATGGCGCCGCTTTTTTCGACGTGGACGGAACGCTGATTGAGAAGCCTTCGCTCGAATGCAGATTTTTTCGCCGGCTCCGGCACGAAGGAAAGATTTCCGCAACTAACTGCATTGCGTGGCTGAGAGAAGCAGTGCGGCTCGCTCCGAATGGCCTGACGAACGTACTGCAGGGGAACAAGGCGTATCTGCGAGGAATTCGCGCGACCGGTCTCCGCGCGTATCGAGCCGCGAGCGGTGCGCCTTTTTTCCCTGAGGCCGCGGAGCGCGTGGCACGGCACGCATCGAATGGCGAGCGCATTGTGCTCGTCTCGGGCACGCCCGAATTTCTTGCCGCGGAGGTCGCGAACGGGCTTCAGCGCGAATTGATGAAGAGAAATCTCATGGTGGAAATCCACGTGTGCGCGACGCGGCTGGAAGAAAAGGGCGGGCGTTGGACAGGGCAGGTGTTGGGACAGCCGATGTTCGGCGAAGCGAAGGCAATCGCTGTTTGGTGGTTTGCGGAGAAATGGAAATTAAATCTGGCGCAGTGTGCCGCGTATGGGGATAGCGTGCACGACCAATGGATGCTGGCGAGTGTGGGAAAACCCGTCGCAGTGAATCCGGATTCCCGTTTGCGAATGACAGCACGGCGGCGGGGCTGGGAAATTGTCGAGTGGCGAACAAAATCTTCGGAGAAAACGAAGATCGCAAAAATGGTGCCGGAAAGCGCGCGATGAAGAAGACAGATAATTTCCGTGCGAATGAAGCAGTTCTTTCGTGGCCGAATGTTGGCTCGCGAGAAACCGTTTTGCAGAGTTTCGCGGAAACGATTCAAAAAGAACTAGCCGAAGCGTGGAAAGCTTGCGGCACGTTTGAACGGACTGCTCTCGGTTATCTGGCACTTTCCAGCGCGATGATTGCGATTTTTGCGCGGAATCTTGCGCGCCCTGCGCGGCTCGTTGCAATGCAAGGGCTCGTTGCGTTGATCATTCTTGCGTTGTGCCGTGCAGCGGCGCGCAGCGAGCGGTACGCAGTTCTCAGCGGCGAAGAGTTTTCCAGCAAGTTCTGGCATTTCTGGCGGCACTGGTATCCGCACCTGTTTTTTCTCTTCTGTTTTGAAGAGATGGGAAGACTGGTGCACTTGGTGGATCCCAGTTGGCAAGACGCGAAATTGATTGCATTTGACCACTGGCTGACTGGGGTGCATCCGTCGCTTTGGCTCGAACAATTTGCCACGCCGGTGCGAAACGATTTTTTTCAGTTCACTTACATTACCTACTTCATTTACCTGCCGATTGTGGGCGGCGTTTTGTATTACAGGCGCGAATGGAAAGCGTACTGGGCGACGATGACGTACTCGGCCGCGGGCTACGTGATCGGGTATTGTGTGGCGATGCTGTTCCCGATCGAGAGCCCGTGGTTCTCGATGGCGGGGATGTGGCACAGCGATTTGGCGGGCGGGCCATTCACTGCGACGATTAACTTCATCGAGCATTTCGGCCGCGTGCGCGGAGCGGCATTCCCCTCGCAACACGTGGCGGGGACCGTGGCTACGCTTTGGGGCGCGTGGCGGCACCAGCGCTGGTTATTCTGGACGTTGCTGCCGTTGGCGCTGTGCATGTGCGTCTCGACCGTTTGGGGGCGGTATCACTATGTAGCCGATGTACTCGGAGGAATCGTGAGCGGCACGCTCGGATATGTGATTGGAAAATGGCTGGTGGAGCGGAAATTCGTGGGCTAATCGGAGACCCGCAGGTCGCATTGCGCGACGCCGATCTAAAGATCGGCCACTACAAGAACGGCGGAGGGCCGGACGTTGACTTGGGCTGGGGCGTGACCTAGTATCCACGCGAAACAAAGCAAAGCGAGGGCGTGCCGCATGAGCGACTGGGTCTATCTGCAGACAAATTCCGCCGAACTGCTGATGAGGCTGCATCAATTTTCGATTGTGAAAGTGCAACCGGCGGGCAACGTGACGTTTGGAATTACGGTGAAGGAGTTTGCCGTGCCGCCGCCCGGACAGCGGGTGAGATTTTACGCAGAAGCGGACAAGGCGGTGAATCAGAAAACGGCGTCATTCGTGCCTTGCGGGTGGGGCGATTCACTTTTTTCTGCGCTGGGAGATTGCGTTCGATTGATCCGGCAGTTTCCGTATGAGGACGAGGAGCGCGCGGCATCATGATGTTGCAATTCACAAAACGGCCGCTGAAGAACGGAATGGCGGCACTGGCGATCAAAGGGAGCATCCATTGCGGACCGGAATGCTCGCGGCTGGAACGCGAAGTGGAGGGGATGATCGCGGCGCGGGAGACGCACGTGATTTTTGACATGGGCGGCGTGACGCATGCGGACAGCGCGGCGATTGGAGCGATCGTGCGCTGCTTGACGAAGCTGAAGGATTCCGGCGGTGGACTGCGCATCGCGGCGCCGCAGCCGATGATTGAGTACAGTTTGAGGTTGACGAAGGTGGACCAGATTATCGAGATGTTCCCCACGGTGGAGCAGGCGATGGAGCGGTTCGCGAATTAGCGTACCATCTTCCCCAGAAATTCTTTCAGCACGGCATTGTATTTTGCGGGCGCGAGCAAAGAAGATTCCTCGTGGCACGACATTTCGAATCTCACTAGCGTCTTCGGCTGCGACGCGGCGTCGTAAACCTCCTGCCCTAGAGCCGGCGGAATGACCGGGTCTTGCGCGCAGTGCACGATCAGGATTGGCGCTTTGATTTTTGGAAGTTTGCTTTTCGTATCAAACTGCGAACCCGCAATCAAGCCCAGACCCGGCAGGAACCAATAAATGCGCTTGGCAACTCCCGCAAGCGAGGGAAACGGCGCCTCCAGGACAACTCCGCCCACGGCATTTTCCGAAGCCAGATTTGCAGCGACCGCGGTTCCCAGAGACTGTCCAAACGAAATGACATGCGAGGGATCGATATGCCGTTCGTGCGCGAGATAAGCGAGCGCGGATTGCGCGTCGCGATAGAAATCCTTTTCGCCCGGCGTTCCCCCGCTTTTGCCATAACCGCGATATTCGAGCGCGAGAACATTGGCAGGAGTGCCGCGCAGAAAGCCATAAACATACGCACGATCGGAAATGTTGCCCGCATTTCCGTGGAACGCAAGAAACGTGAACGAGGCTTTTTCCGCGGGAATCCACCAGGCATGCAAACGCACGCCGTCATGCGCGGCAATCCAAACGTCTTCAACGGGCAGACCACGCGGCTGCCAATCACCCGCGAGGCGCCCGGGATAGTTGGGGAAATAGATCAGGTGAGGCTCAAAAATTCTCAGCAGGAGTAAAACACAGAAATAGGCTATCGAGAGCATGATCGCGAAATGATAGATGCGCTCCATTGCCTTTCGCTCAGGCATCAGCTGGATGTCCAATCGAGGGAATTAGATCGTCCAGCACGCGGCCTATGGAAATGAGCAAGAACTCAGAGGAGTTTGCGCCGATGAGTTGGAGACCGAGGGGCAAGCGGGAAGCGGAAAGGTCGCAAGGAATGGAGACGGCCGGGATGCCGGCAAGGTTGGCGGGACGGTTGAGGCGCAAAAGAAGAGCGCGAGTAGCGTGATCTTTGCCGCTGATAGTCGTGGATTCTTCGCCGATGAGCGGAGCGGAGATAGGAGTTGTCGGGACTACGAGGGCATCCACATTGGCTCCGGCGAGTGCGGAATGAAATTGCGCGATGAATTTCTCGCGGAGTTCCATCGCTTCAAGATAAGTGGTCGCGGGGACGCGGGTGCCGATTTCGAGACGCGCGCGAACGTCTTCGCCATACTCAGCGGAATGTTTTGGGAACCACCCCATTTTCTGGTGATATCGCGTAGCTTCTGCCCAGGCGATGTCGTTGCCGGCCTTTTCCGTTTCCTGCAAAAGCGGAATAGAGATTTCCTTGATGGCAAAACCGCGCTTGCACAGGATTTTCTGCGTAGACTCGAAGGAGTCCTGCACTTCCGCGGAAAGCACGTCAAAGAAAAATTCTTTGGGGATGCCAAGCGTGAATTTGTTCTTTCTTCGAGAAGAGCGCTCGGTTAAGAGCGGCGCCTCGCCTTTGTGGTGTTCAAAAACCGCCTCGAGGAGAAGCGCTGCATCCTCGACGGAACGGGCGAGCGGGCCAACACAATCGAGCGTGGGTGAAAGCGGGACGATTCCATCGACAGAAACGCGATTCAGCGTTGGCTTGAATCCGACAATACCGCACAGGGATGCAGGAATGCGAATTGAACCGCCCGTGTCGGTGCCCATCGCGGCGACGCAGAGGCCCGCGGAGACGGCAGCCGCAGCACCGCCGCTGGAGCCGCCGGGAATGCGCGCCGAGTCCCAGGGATTTCGCGTGGGGCCGTAGTGGGGATTGTTGTTGGTGACGCCGTAGGCAAATTCGTGAAGATTCGTTTTGCCGAGAATGATTGCGCCTGCGGCTTTGAGTCTGGCAACGATCTCCGAGTCTTTTTCCGGAACAAATTCCTTCAGGAATTTTGCTCCGGCCGTTGTGCGAATCCCCGCGGTATGAACGTTGTCCTTGAGCGAAACAGGGATTCCGTGGAGCGGGCCGCGATCGCGCCTGGATTTGCCCGCTCGCGGCGCGCAGAGTTCCGCTTCCGCTTTTCTGGCCTGGGCGAGGGCGAGCTCCGGCGTGACGGTGAGATAGGCGTTGAGTTCGGAGTTTAGCCGCTCGATCCGTTCGAGGAAATGTTTCGTTAACTCAACGGGAGAAAGTTTGCGCGTGCGAAAAAGGCGGGAGAGTTCAGAAATAGAAAGAAAATGAAGGTCGCGCTTGGTCATGCAGGAAAGAATTTAACACAGAGGACACAGAGGTCGCGGAGAAACAGTTCGCGAGCTAAAAGATTTTTTCCTGGCGCCGCACGTTCCCGAACGTGCCGAGGTTGGCGATGATGAACGCCACGCGGAATTGGTTCTCCGTGCGAACCTGGCCGAGGTTGATGCGGCGATATTCAAGCGCAATGCCACAGCAGCCGCCATTGTAATTCACCTGAATGACTTGGTTTTGCAGCACGCCGTTGGTGATGTCATAGCTGATTCCCGTGGTGACATTAAAGCCTTTGCGGTTCAGGCTGCCGTAACCGACGAGCGCACGCACCTGATTCGAAAGTGGCTGCAGAGCCGGGTCGTCTTGAAAACGGAAGTGGGCGACGGTGGCGAAAAACTCGGAATAGGGCTTCACCTTGAGGAGAGTGCCGATCACGGTGATTTTTTGGAGTTGCGGATCGTATTCCAGAATCTGCTCGGCATCATATTTTTCGCCCGGCGTTACCTTGATGTCGCTGACAATTGGCGACCAATTGCGCGGGCCAAGGGCGAAAGCAAACGGAGTGACCGAATCGAGGGCCTGAAGCACGTTGCGCTGACCATCCACGATCGCGCCGCCGAAGGTAGGATCGAAATAGTGTTTTTGAACGAGCCGCCAGGAAATTAATTCCTGGGGCTGGTCGTCGCCGCTTTTCAGAAAAAGCCTTTGCGTGATGCCGTATTCGACCTCTGTTGTGTTGCTGAGGGTGGCGTCGGAGTCGAACCGGATGAAGCGCTGAAAATCGTTGATGCCGCTCACATAGCGAAAGGTGATGTCCGGCTCGATGGTGTGCTTGTAACGATGCCGTGGCTTGTCTTTTCTGAGCGAAGTCCGATCGAAAAAGCGTTCGAGCGTTGGCGGACGAATTTCCAGAGTGAACTCTCCGTCGTTACGCATAACCGGCCGTTCGTCGAGGTTGCCGAGTGCGTCGAGCGACGCGCCATAGCGCGTGGTACGGAAGGCGCCGCTCGCGGTAAGGCCGAGCCAATCGCCAAAGTGCAGGGGGATCGTCACACGCGGCGCAAATTCCGTGCGCTGAACGACGGTCGCTGTCGTCAATGTGGCGTCCTCGCGCTTGGAGCCTCCGATGTAGGAATCAAAGCTGAAATAAAGCGGAACGTTGCGCCAGGGCGCCTGTTCGACGGAGCCGAAGCGCGCCTCGGGGACGCTTCGCAAAGAGACACTGGTCTCCGGATTGATGGTGAGGAAACTTTTGTCGTTGAGTGCGGCAAAACTCAGGCTAAAGCCGTTGAAATTGTTCGTGAGAAATATCGAGCTGCGAACTTCGGAATTGATGGCGTCACCGTACGTGTCGGCGAACGCCAGCCGGAACGTGAGCGAAGAAAGCTGATTGAAATCCGTGACGAAGTGCCAGTTGTTCGGCAAGAGCGATTGGATTTCGAGGCGCTGTTGATGGCCGCCTTGGGGCTGCAAAATACCGTTCGAATCTGGCAAGCCGCGGTCAATCACTCCAAAATAGTTGTAGTTGAGCGTCGTATTGTCGCTCGGCGTGGCGCGAAGCTCGGCACGCTGGGCAGAACCGCGCTTGCTCAGGTATTGTGCGCCGAGCGTCGCGTCAAACCAAGACGCGGGGGCCCAATAGAACGCGTCGCCAAGAATGAACCCCTTGCGATTACTGTTGCCAATGTCCGGAATCAAAAAGCCGGTTTCCCGCACGCGCGGCCCCGCGGGAGCCGTAGCATACGGCACCCAAATGAGAGGAACGCGGAACAAACGGAAGTTTGCATTCACGAGCGCAACATTCTTGTCGAGCCGGATGCGTGCGCGGCGTGCAAAAAACTGCCATTTGGGGTGTTCGGGGTCGCAAACGGTAATCCACGCCTGGCGAACGATGTAAACATCGCCGGGAAGTTTGTCCACGTCCCGCGCTTCGAAATGCAAGGGATTTTCTGTGGTGAGAACCATCGGATTGGGTTTGCGCGAGATTTTGACGTTGCCGCTCACTTTATGAAACTTGCCGGTGGCCGTGCTCAGGTTGTATTGCGCCTGCTCGGCTTCGATGTGTTGATTCTCGTAGTCGAAAATAATGCGGCCCGAAGCCGCGGTGACATGCGTGCGGTTGTTGTACTCGACGTGATCAGCGCGCAGAGAAATCTCGCCGTACCGAATGAGCACGTTTTGATCGGCGATAAAGAGGTCTCCCTGCTTTTTTTGGGGGCCGTCGGCGGAGATTTCTACGATTTCACCCTGGCCGGAGGGCAGGCGGATAAGCTGCGCTCGCACGCTTGGGGAGATAGCCAACGCGGCAAACAGGCAAAGAGCGAGCGAAAGCGCCGTTGGAACGCGGCGCTGCAGACGGAGCGTGGAAATTAGAAAAAACATTCGGTCATCGAGGTAATTGGATAGCCTAGCATGCGCTCGAGGTTGTGTGTAGCGAGCCGCGAACCTCGCGGTTGTTGTCGAGGTGGCGCAATTATGAGACGCTTTTTCGCGTTTCGCGTCTAACGGGGGCAAGCACGGGGTGGACCCAATGGCGGGCGTTGGCCAACTGCCAGAAGATGTGTTCCGGTTTCTTAGAATTGAAAATTGAAGGAGAAATTCGATGATAGCGACCAAGTTCGCTGGGCGTGGATGGTTTGTGTGGATGGTTGCGCTGGCCTTGGGGCTGGGATTGCTGGGAACGGCGGGGAGCGCCCGGTCCCAGGAAAAGAAGGAAGAGAAAAAAGAGGAAAAGAAAGACGAGAAAAAGGACGAAAAGAAGCCGCTGCCGCTCAAGAGCGACCGCAAGATCGAGTTCACAACGGATGAGGGCACATGGCTCTCCTTGGACGTTTCCCCCGACGGCAAAACGATCGTATTCGAAATGCTCGGCGACATTTACACGCTGCCCATTGAAGGCGGCCAGGCAAAATTGATTTCCGGTGGAATGGCGTTCGACAGCCAACCGAAGTTTTCGCCCGACGGAAAATGGATCGCGTTTCTTTCCGATCGGGAGGGCAGCGACAACATCTGGATCATGCGTCCCGACGGAAAAGATGCGAAGCAGGTTTCGAAGGACCCCGGAAGCGATTTTGTTACGCCTTCGTGGTCGCCGGATGGAAAGTATATTTTCGTTTCGAAGGCGGCCGCGGGAATCGCGTCCTATGAAATCTGGATGTATCACATTGACGGTGGTTCGGGCATTCAAATTACGAAGGCAAAGCCCACGCCAACCATTCCACGAAGAGAGCGGCCGAATGACGTTGGAGTCGTAGCTTCGGCGGACGGAAAGTACCTCTACTACGCGCAGCGGCACGGACCTTTCTCTTATAACGCGATGCTTCCACAGTGGGAGATCAAACGGAAGGATCGCAAAACGGGCGACGAAGACACCATTATCCAGCAATCGTTGAGTGCATTTCGGCCGGTGCTCTCGCCGGATGGCAAGGTGATGCTCTACATTTCGCGCTTCGAAACCGAATCGGGCCTGCGCAAGCGCAATTTAGAAACCGGTGAAGACAAGTGGGTCCGCTATCCGATTACGCGCGACGACCAGGAATCGCGATTTACGCGCGACGTTTTTCCCGGTTATGCGTTTCTTCCCGGCGCACAGGAAATCGTCTACAACCAAAATGGAAAAATCTGCCGGTTGAATCTGGCGACAGGCACGGACACTGTGATTCCGTTCACAGCGCACGTCTCGCAAGAAATTGGTCCCAAGCTCGACTTTCCCCAAAAGGTTGAGCAAGGGCCGATCAAGGTGCGGCTGATTCAAGATGCAATCGAGTCGCCTGATGGCAAGAAACTCGCTTTCTCTGCGATGACCCATCTGTACACGGTGGATCTGCCAGGCGGTAAGCCAACGCAACTCACAAACGGAAATGCGCGGGCGTATCAGCCGGCTTGGTCGCCCGACGGCCAGTCGATCGCGTACGTGAGCTGGACGGCGGAAGGCGGACAGCTTTGGAAAACTCCCGCAATCGGCGGAACGCCGCAACAGCTTTCGAAATCGCTCGCCGTGTACAGCAATCCGGTTTGGTCGCCGGACGGCAGCCGCATCGTTCTGCTGCGTGGCAATGCGTACGACCGCGAAAACACTCAGTTTGACGGAGGGCAGACGGGCAACGCGGATTTGATTTGGATTCCGTCGAGCGCAGGCGATGCCAATCTGATTTTGCCCGCGCGTGGTGCGGGAGGACCGCATTTCACGCACGACAAGGACCGCATTTATGTGTACACGCCGACGGGGCTGGTTTCGTTGCGCTATGACGGCACGGATCGCCGTACGCACCTGCAGGTGAAAGGGCAGGGAATTTATTTTGCGGAAGAGCCGGTGCCGGCCGACGACATCGTGCCGAGTCCCGATGGCCAATGGGCACTGGCGCACATCAGCAACCAGCTTTATCTGGTCGCGATGCCTGCAACGGCAGGAGAAGCACCCACGGTCAGCACGAGTGCGCCGTCCGTTCCGCTGAAGCGGTTAACCGATGTCGGTGCCGATTATTTCGGGTGGGCTGACGACGGAAAAACGATCACCTGGGCGGTTGGCGCGAGTTACTTCCGCCAGCCGCTGAGTTCGATCTCTTTCGAACCGCCGAAAGATGAAAAGAAAGAGGGAGAAAAGAAGGACGGAGACGCGAAGGACGCCGATAAGAAAGACGACAAAAAGGACGATAAGAAAGAAGAGAAGAAACCCCAGAAATTCAAGGAGCAGGAAAAGGACGTTCAGGAAATTGCGGTTGACCTGGAAGTCCCGCGCAAGACTCCCAAAGGAACGATCGTCCTGCGCGGTGCGACTGTGGTGACGATGAAGGGCGACGAGGTCTTGAAGGACGCCGACATCGTCATCGAAGACAATCGCATCAAGAGCGTGGGCGCGAAGGGCAGCGTCCCCGCCGGCGCAAAAGTTTTCGATGTAAAAGGAAAAACGATCACGCCCGGATTCATTGATACGCACGCGCACTGGTTCGAGATTCGCCGCGGCATTCTCGATACGCAAAACTGGGCGTTTCTTGCGAATCTTGCCTACGGCGTGACCGCAGGACTAGACGTGCAGACGGGAACGAATGACATGTTCGCATACCAGGACCTGACCGACAGCGGCGACATCATCGGCCTGCGCGCGTTTTCGACCGGCCCCGGCGTTTTCTCCGACAACAACTTCCAATCGATGGAAGAAGTGAAAGGCGTGCTCACGAAATACCGAAAGTATTACGGCACGCACAACATCAAGAGTTACATCGTCGGCAATCGCAAACAGCGCCAGTTCATGGTGCAGGCTTCGAAAGAATTGGAGATGATGCCGACGACGGAAGGCGGCCTCGACCTGAAGCTGGACCTGACGCACGTCATTGACGGCTTCCACGGCAACGAGCACACACTGCCCATCACACCACTTTACAAAGACGTGCTGGAATTGTTCGCAAAATCCGGCATCGCGGAAACGCCGACGCTCATCGTGAATTACGGCGGCCCGTTCGGCGAAGACTATTGGTACGAATTCAGCGAAGTTCACGACAACGCGAAACTGAATCACTTCACTCCCCACAGGGAAATTGACGAAAAAACAAAGCGCCGCCCCGCGTGGTTCCGCAAGGATGAGTACGCGTTTCCCCGCCTCTCGGCCCAGGTCGCAAAGCTGGCGCGGGAAGGTGGCCTCGTCGGCGTCGGCAGCCACGGCCAACTTCAGGGGCTCGGCTATCACTGGGAGATGTGGATGCTTTCGAGTGGCGGCATGACTCCGATGGAAGTGCTTCGCTGCGCGACGCTGAACGGATCGAAGATCGTCGGCCGCCCGCAGGAGCTCGGTTCGATCGAACCCGGCAAACTCGCGGACCTGGTCATCTTTGACAAGAGCCCGCTCGACGACATTCACAACACCAACACGATTCATTGGGTGATGAAGAACGGCGAACTGTTCGAAGGCGACACTTTGAATCAAGTGTGGCCCGAGCAGAAGAAGCTCGAGCCGCTCTGGTTCTGGAATAACTACGATGCGCCGAAGGCTGGCGCTCCGTTGAGCTACGGAAAGACAGCGCTGCCGTAGGTCGGAATCAACAAGAGAGAATCAAGAGGGCGAAGCCGCCTAGGCTTCGCTCTTTTGTTTGGCGAGAGCTTTTGCCTGCGCGTCGCGGTACCAGTCGAGCGTACGTTGAAGACCTGTTTCGAAGGAAACCGCAGGTTCGTATTTTAGGAATTCCTGGGCACGTGAGATGTCCGCCTGCGAATCGCGAATATCGCCGTCGCGAGGCGGCTCGAACTTCGTTTCTAGGGCGCTTCCCGTCAACTTTGCCAGCAAAGCGATTGTCTCATTCAACGTCACGCGCACGCCCGTGCCAATGTTGAACACCTTGCCCGAAACATTCGGCGCTTCGCAGGCCAGTAGATTTGCCGCAACTGCATTATCAACGTACGTGAAATCACGCGACTGCTCGCCATCCCCAAAGACTGCGGGAGGCGTCCCGTCGAGAAATCCCGAGCAGAATTTCGCAAGCACGCCCGAATACGGCGAACTCGGATCCTGCCGAGGCCCAAAAATATTGAAGTAGCGCAAACAGACATTTTCCAGGCCGTAGACACGGCCAAATGTTTGCGCGTAAAGTTCGCCGACGTATTTCGCCACTCCATACGGCGAAATGGGTTCCGGCTGCATCGTTTCAACTTTAGGCAGTGTTGGCGTTTCGCCGTAAGCCGCGGATGACGCCGCATACACCACGCGTTTCACTTTCGCGTCGCGCGCCGCAAGCAAGACGTTCAGAGTGCCTTCCACATTGACCTTGTTTGTCTCGAGTGGATCTTTCACAGAACGCGGCACGGAAGTGCGCGCCGCGAGGTGAATCACGTAATCCGCCTCGTGCATCGCTTTTCGAACCACTTCGAGGTCGGTGATACCTCCTTTGATGAATGAAATCTTGTTGCGAACGTCGGCAAGGTTCTCTTCCTTGCCGGCGGAAAGATCATCCAGCACAACAACGCTTGCGCCGCGGCGTACGAGTTCGTCCACTGTGTTCGAACCAATAAACCCGGCGCCGCCTGTCACCACGTAGCGCATTGCGAAAGCTCCTGTCTCTTAACGTTCCGGCGTGCCGGGATAGCTCGTATCCGATTCGTTCGTCTTTCTTCCCCGATAAGCAACCGTGCCGGGACTTTGATACCCTGTTGCTTCGGAGCATTTACGAGCAGCAGGTTGCGGTTCGTAAAGGGAAATTGTACGACGAAAATGAGATGTCAACCTCTTACAGGACGAATTAGTTTCAAAGGAAACATGAGTGGCCGGGTGTCGTTGATCCTTGCGATTGTGGCCGCCATTCTCTTTGCCGTTGGGGGACTCTTGTGGCTCCACTTCCGGGCGGGTAGCTCGAATAACGTTGTGTCGTTCACCCCAATTGCCCATGCAACTGGATCGGCAAAGGAAACTCCCGCAGAAACTGCGCCGGCTCCCATGGCAGGTCAGCCCGCCCCGCCGGTCGTGAAAAAGGCCCCCGCGGAGCCTTCCTTCACCCCGCAAATGGGTGAGGTTTTGCAGTTTTCGGCGAGCCTGGCGAAGGTCAGCAATGTGGCCAGCCTGAAGCTTGCGGTCGTGGACAAAAATGAGGTGAACGGGAAACCGACGTGGCACTTTCAGGCTACCGCGAAAACGCAAAACGCCATGCGGGTCATCTTCGAATTGGACGACCGGTTCGACTCATTCAGCGAGGGCAACTCCTTCGCCGGCGTACAGTACGAAATGCATTTGAGCGAGCGCGGGCAAAAGGTGCAATCCATCCAGCGGCTGACGACCACGGGAAAAGAACCTCCACCGCCAGGCACGTCTGCGGCGGTCGTTTTGCCGGGCACCAGGGATCCCCTCGGCATGATGCAATATCTTCGCTCCGTAAATTGGGATCAGACGCGCGAAGTGAAAAGCCCCGTATTTGACGGGCGAAAACTTTACGACGTGCGCGCGAAACTAATCGGCACTTCCGAAGTAGTCGTTCCCGCTGGCCGCTATACTGCAGCGACCGTCGAAATTCGCGTGTTCGATAACGGCGCAGAGATGAAGGACGCGCGCTTTACGTTGTATCTCGCGCATGATGCCGCGCGCACGCCCGTGCTTCTTCAAGCTGTGCTTCCGTTCGCCGAAGCCCGCGTGGAGTTGCAGGGAAAAGGCGAATAGTCCCGCTGCGTTCCCGGAAAACAAAATTAGCAGAGAACGATTCGTTCGCGATTGCGCATGACGCGCCGCGTCGCATTGCGCGTGTCCACAACCAATTTTGAACTATCCACAATCGAGTTGTAATCGTAGGCGGTGTGGTCCGTTGCGATCACCACTCCGTCATAGGAATGGAGCGCCTGCGGCGAAAGCGGCACCGATTTCATTCCCTCGTAATTGTAGTGCCGCATGCGATGCAGTTGAGGAAAGTATGGATCGTTGTAATCGAGGTGCGCCCCGCGCTCCTGCAACAGCTGCATGATCTTCAGCGTCGGCGATTCGCGCAAATCGTCCACGTCTTTCTTGTAGGCAACGCCCAAGATCAACAGTTTCGAACCGTTCAAGCTCTTCTTCTGTTTGTTCAATGCCGAGGCAATCGCATCGACCACGTGATACGGCATCGAGGTATTGATTTCGCCCGCAAGCTCGATGAATCGCGTGGCGAAGTCATATTCGCGTGCTTTCCACGATAGATAGAATGGATCGACCGGAATACAATGCCCGCCGAGCCCCGGTCCGGGGTAAAACGGCATAAAGCCAAACGGCTTGGAAGAAGCGGCGTCAATCACTTCCCAAATATCAATCCCCATGCGAAGGCTCAGGAGTTTTAGTTCGTTGACCATCGCGATATTCACGCAGCGGAAAATATTTTCGAGCAGTTTGGCCATTTCCGCGGCGCGGGTTGAGCTGACGGGAACCACGCGCGATACTACTTGCGCGTAAAGCGCTTGCGCCGCGCGGCCGCTGGGCGGATTCAAGCCGCCGACGACTTTCGGGATTTGCGCCAGGCCGAATTGCTTGTTGCCGGGATCTTCCCGTTCCGGAGAGAAGGCGAGAAAGAAATCGCAAGGAATGTCCTCGCTAGCTGGACCAGAAGCAATCGGACAGCGCATACCGTTTGCTTCAAGAATCGGCAGTACCAATTCCTCCGTGGTGCCGGGATACGTCGTAGACTCAAGCACGACCAGTTGCCCTTTTTGCAGGTGGGGCTGGATGGATTCCGCGGTCTGCGTCACGTAAGAAAGGTCAGGCTCGCGGCGCTCGTCGAGCGGTGTCGGAACGCAAATCAGAACCGCGTCTACTTCCTTCAGCTTCGCGAAATCCGTGGTCGCGGAAAAATGGCGGGAGTTCACATATTGCTGAATCTTTGTTTGCGGAATGTGTTCGATATAGGAACGGCCCGCATTGAGCAGGCTGATTTTCGCAGGATCAGTGTCGAAACCCGTGACCTTGTGCCCCGCTTCTGCAAAACGAAGAGCGAGCGGCAAACCAACGTACCCGCACCCGATGATGCCAACCTTGAGCTGCGCACCTTTGAAGAACTCCGGCTTTCGATCGACAGGCATAAGTGCTCACACGCTCCTTTAGAGGAATCACTCCAAGCTGGCACATTAAGGCTAAAGCAAAATTAAAATATAGCATGCGACCCGTGAGGAACGCTTGGCAGACTGCTCAGGATGCGCCAAAATCTCACTGGAAGCGTTTTTGCCATTCACGACGCTCAACCCGGAGAAAAACGCGGCACATGCCCTTTATTGTTCTACTCATTGGTCTGTGTGCAGGAGTTCTGGTTGGCCTTCTCGGCATCGGGGGTGGGGTCCTCCTCGTTCCTGCGATGGTTCACATGCTGCACATGGATCAGCACGCCGCACAAGGCACTTCGCTTTTTGTTCTACTTCCGCCGATTGGACTTGGCGCGCTTCTCGAATACCGCAAGAAAGGCGACGTGGATTTGCGCGCCGGAATTTTCTGCGCGATTGGAATGTTATTTGGCGGCTACATCGGTGGCTTGATCGCCGTGCCCATGTCCTCCGCGCGCCTTACGCAGTGGTTCGGCGTATTTCTGATGATTTCCGCTCTGCTTCTTTGGGGAAAGGCCTCCAAGCCTGCCCCGCCCCCTCGGCTCGCAATTTCCCCGGAGGGCCAACCCTGAGATGAAAAAAACGATTGGCTTCCTGCTCGCTGGCGTTGTCGGCGGAATCGGTTCAGGGATGTTCGGCATTGGCGGTGGGATCGTTCTGGTGCCCATTTTTGGCCTTCTTTTGGCGTTCGATCAACACAAAGCGCAGGGCACCAGCCTCGTCGCTCTGATCCCGCCGACCGGTTTGCTTGCCGTGATTGCCTACGCAAAGGCGGGATACGTCTTTTGGCTTACGGGCGCCCTGCTCATTCCAGGACTCTTTCTCGGCGGCATTCTCGGCGCAAAGCTTGCCAATCGCATCAACCCGCGCCGCATGCGCCAGGTGTTTGCCGTATTGCTGTTTTTGCTCGGTGCCTGGCAAGCTTTTGGAGCTTCGAAGCGCTGAGCGCGCAAAGATGGTTGACCTCCACTGCCACATTCTTCCCGGCATCGACGATGGCGCAAGAACCGTCGAGGAATCGCTTGCGATGGCGGAAACCGCTATCGGGGATGGCATCACTCATGTCGTCGCCACTCCTCACGCCAGCAGCCAATACGCTTTTGATTTTGCCCGCATTCGCGCCGCCCGCGATGATTTGCAGTCCCGCATCGGCGACCGCCTGCATCTGGCCACCGGTTGCGATTTCCATCTGAGCCCGGAGAATTTGTTTGCGTTGCGAGAGTCGCCGGCGCGGTTCTGCATCAACCAGAAGGATTACCTCCTCGTCGAATTTAATGAGTTTTCGATTCCTCCGACGATGGATCAGACGCTCCATCAACTGCAATTGAAGGGCCTGCGCCCTGTTGTGACTCATCCCGAACGCAACAGCATCTTGCGGACGAAGCCAGAACGTCTCCTGACTTTGGTGCGGCTTGGATGTTACGTGCAAGTGACGGCTGGGTCTTTGCTCGGTACGTTTGGTCCAGGCGCGAAGAGCAACTCTTTGGAGTGGATCGCACAAGGCCTCGTCCATTTCGTTTCGAGCGACGCCCACAACATCACATCCCGCCCGTTGCAGCTCGGCCCGGCGTTCGATTTCGTTCGTTCGCATTTTGGAGAGGAGGCCGCTCAGGGTTTGTTTGTGGACAACCCACTCGCGGCGTTCGAAGGCCGTACGCTTCCCTATGCGCCCGAAGTTGCCGATGAACGCCCGACAAAACGCCGCAAGCGATTCTTTTTCTTTTAGGAAGTTAGCTTCAGCAAGGCGGGAGCCTCTTTGCTCGCAGGAGGCTGCGGTCCGCGAAATCCTAGAAGGCTCCACAATGCCGCCCCCGTCGCCCAAAATGATCCCAAAATCATCACCAAAAATCCGAGGTATGGAATCAGCTCAAGAGCAATCAGCAGAATTCCGCCAATACAAAGCGCGGCGGCAATTCTCCGCGGAAAAAACCTCTCTCCGACAGCCAACGTAACTCCCGCAACCCCCGCCGCCAGCACCGCGAGAAAGAGAATGACCACCACCAGAGCCGCAGCGTCGCCAAAGTGTAGTTCTTCATCCAGCAAGTCAAGGAGCAACGAGATTGCAACAATCGTTCCCATGCCGACAAGTCCGGTTACCAACCAGCGGCGAGTGGCCAGGACAATGTTCTGCACGCGGCTTGGGCGCAACAGCAAGATCGGCAGCAGCACGCACGCCGCGTGGAAACCCAGCAGCGCCAGTGCTCCTCGCCACCCGATACTCATCTGCCCGGGCAAATGCATCCACGGAAATGACGCAAACGCGTCTTTTCCTGGGGCGGTCATAGTTCCTTCCGTTGTGATGCCTCCTCCGATCGCTACAACGTCAGCATCCACTTCTGCCCCATTTTTCAAATGAATCGCGCCGCCCACCGTGACGACATCTTTACGAACTTTTCCATAGACCGTCACGTCTCCGCCGATCGTGGTGATTTCACCGTCCAAATCACCCTTCACCACAACACTGCAGCCGAAGCAGTTGATCGATCCCTGATGCGTGCCTTGTTCGACTGTCACCGAATGAAGGTACGAGTTTTCCTCCGCGTTAGCATTCCGCGGTAACAAAATTATGATTGCCGTAAGCAGAAAAAATCCCGCTAAGATGCTGTACTTGCCGATTCCGCAATTTGTTTTATCGAGTAGCAAATGCTGAACCATGAAATTACCTTGTCGGCTTCAGTGGAAGCCCTGCCCAAACGTTGAACAAACCGAGCACTTCGCGCACTACATCCAGCGCGCTGTGCGTCGAGCGCCACCAATGCGCCGCGTCAAATGAATCTGTTTTTGCGGCGCGCACGATTATTTGTCCGCGTCCTGCTTCCAGGTGATTCCACAACGCTCGCACGCGGCGTGTATGCGCTTTCGATGTCACTACAATTGCAGTTGTTCCCTGCGCGCGCTTCAAAGAGTCGGCGATGACGCTCATCTCATCCGCCGTATTTACGATGCCCGGTGAAAGGATGCGAATCGCCTTCTCCGGCACGCCCTCATGCACTAGCACGCGGCGGCTGCTCTCTTCTTCACCATCGAACGGCAATCCAAGCGCGCTCATTGTTTGCTTCGGCTCGGTTGCTTGCGTAATCCAAACTTCCGGTGCGTATCCTTCGCGATAGATCTCCGCTGCTTGTATTGCACGCTCCGGCATTGCGCCGGACAGCACGACAATTGCCGCACATTTGCTCAACGAATCTTCGCGCACCAGCCAACTGCCCGCGCGCAGGAAAAGCACCACCGCCAGGCAGAGGAAAAGCGCCAAAGCGATAAGAAATGCTCTGCTCGAGCCGCGTTCGCACTTCCTTGTGTTGGCGCACCTCATACAAGTCTGCGCATCGTAACGTGCGATCCGCCGGTGGTCAATTCGCGGCTCGAACGCTAAACTGGAATTCGAAATTCTCGGAGGGTTCATGCGCGCGGTCGTCACCGGAGCAGCGGGATTTCTTGGGTCACATCTTTGCGATCGTTTGCTTGCGGAAGGTTGGGAAGTTCTGGGCCTCGACAATCTCATCACCGGCGCAGCGGAAAATCTCCGCCATCTCGAAGGGAATTCCAAGTTCAAATTTCAGCAAGCCGATGTGAGCGACACCCTTTGCGTGGAGGGCCCAGTCGCTTACGTTTTGCATTTTGCTTCGCCCGCCAGCCCGCCGGACTATCTGAAGCATCCCATTGAAACCATGCGTGTCGGCTCGGCCGGAACCATCAATGCTCTCGAACTCGCACGCGAAAAAGGCGCCAAGTTTTTTCTTTCTTCCACCAGCGAGTGCTACGGTGATCCGGAAATTTCTCCGCAGCACGAAAATTATTGGGGCAATGTGAATCCCGTCGGGCCGCGCAGCGTTTACGACGAAGCGAAACGCTTTTCCGAAGCGCTCACTATGGGATTTCACCGTCACTACGGCCTCGACACGCACATTGTGCGCATCTTCAATACCTATGGCCCGCGTATGCGCCTGAACGACGGCCGGGCGCTACCGAACTTTGTCTATCAGGCGCTCAGCGGCAGCCCCATCACCATTTATGGCGACGGGAAACAAACGCGCAGTTTTTGTTTTGTTTCGGATTTAATCGAGGGAATCTACCGCTTGATGCTCTCCGACGAGCATCTGCCGGTTAACGTCGGCAACCCCAGCGAAATCACGATTCTGGAATTTGCGGAGCGCGTGCGCTCGCATTTTCAAAATGCACCTGCCGTCGTATTCGAACCGTTGCCGCAGGACGATCCAAAGCGCCGTTGTCCGGATATCAGCAAGGCCAAGCGCCTGCTCGAGTGGGAACCGAAGGTAAATTTGGAGGAAGGCTTGCTCCTGACCCTTGCGTACTTCAAGGAAGCTTACGCAAAAACTGCTGCCAGGTGACCTCAGCCGCGTCCGAACGAATGATATTCGAAACCCAGATCTGCCATCTTCTTGGGTGAATAGAGATTGCGGCCGTCCACAACCAGCTTCCGCGCCATCAGTGTTCCCGCGCGTTCCCAATCCAGATTCTTGAACGAGCTCCATTCCGTACAGACTAGCGCCGCATGCGCATCGCGCACAGCTTCATACGGGTCCGCATGAAACGTCACTCCCTGCAATACACTTTTTGCTTTGTCCATTGCTTCCGGGTCGCTCGCGTGCACCTGCGCGCCTTCTTCGATCAATCTCCGAATCACTTCAATCGCCGGCGAGAACCGGATGTCATCGGTATTCGCTTTGAACGCCAGCCCCAGCACCGCAATTCGTTTGCCTCGCACCACCCAAAGTGCCTGTTTCACTTTTTGCAGGAAGCGGTCAATTCGCGCTTTGTTGACGCGCTCTGCCGCTTTCAATATTTCGAAGTCAACTCCTACGGACGAAGAAAGCTGAATGAACGCCTGAATATCCTTTGGAAAACAAAATCCGCCGAATCCGAGTCCTGCTTTCAAGAATTGCCCGCCGATCCTTGGATCGAGTCCCATCGCGTGCGTCACCTGCTCTACGTTCCCGTCGAGCTTTTCGCAAAGGTCCGCGATCACGTTTGCATAACTGATCTTCAGAGCCAAAAACGAATTGGATGCATGCTTGATAAGCTCCGCGCTGTTGATCGTCGTAACCAGAAACTCCGCTTTCGGCTCGGATGGGCAAGTGCCCTTGTGTACTGGGCAATGAAATTTGTGCTCAAGAATCGGCCCGTATATCTCCCGCATCTTTTCTCCGGCAGAATGCTCGTCCACGCCAACCACGATGCGGTCCGGATGAAAAAAATCAAAAACCGCCGTTCCTTCGCGCAAAAATTCCGGATTCGAAACAACGCTGAACGAAACGTTGCCGCCTCGGGAGTAGGCCGCCAGCGCGCGGCGCAGCTCCACGCCGGTCCTAGCCGGTACAGTACTCTTTTCCACCACCAGCTTCGAACTCTGTGCTTCCGCAGCAATCTTTTGCGCTACGTGGTCGATCGCCGAAAGGTCCGCGCTGCCGTCTTCTCGCGGCGGAGTCCCCACGCAAATAAAGATCGCGTCGCCGAACCTGATTGCCTCGCCTGTGTCGCTTTTGTACGAAATTCGCCCGGCGTTGCGAGCGGACGCCAGCACCTCTTCCAGATGCTCTTCGTAAATCGGGACGCCGCCAGCCTTCAATTGCGCAATGCGCGCCGCGTCGATGTCCGTACACATCACCTCGTGTCCAGCCTCGGCGAGGCACGCTCCCGTCACTAGTCCCACATATCCGCAGCCGATTACCGATAAGCGCAAATGTACATTCTCCGTTGCCATTCAGATTTTGAAAGCTTAAACAGTGTAGCGAACAAGGCGGGTCGTCCGCTCAATTCTTGTCGAAAATGTGGTTATCGCGCACGCTTGCCCATCAACAGCCCGCGCAGCCCAAGCAGCACGAGACGCGGCTGGCGGCGAACCACGTTCCATAGCAGCCGCGTGGATTCATCCCGGTTAATTTCCCCCAAGGACTCGCGCGTCGAATCGTTCAACAAATCCACCAACTGCGAATAATCCTTTTGCTGAAAGTAATGCAGCGCGCGCCGAATCAACCAGTGCGTGCCGAGCTCCCGGCGCAGCGAACGCAGCTCCGTGCTTCTGGATTCTTCCAGTAGCGCGTCCGCCACTCCCTGCGCCCCACGAAATCCCGTCACAATCCCGCCCACAGTCGAGACTTTCACCTGCGCCGCGGCATCGCCGACTAGGAAGACCTCTCCGTTCCCAACTCGCCTCCGCACGGGCACCCACTTCCTGTAAACCGGAATCCGTGCGCCCTGCCACTCCAGCGCTTTCATTCCTTTTTTCTCAAGAAACTGTTCGATTCGCTTTTTCGTTTCCTGCCCGCTGCCTTCCCCAATAATTCCCAGCGCGCCTCGATGCTCATTTTCCGGAATCAGCCAATAGAAATACGGCGTGTCGTCCGGTACGAACCATACGCGTGTCGTGTCCGGGGGGCAGTCCTCGGGCAAATTCACAATTGCCTGCACGAGCGGGACCGTCTCCACCGGCGGCCAGCCCGCCGTTCGTGCCACGCGGCTCGTCGCCCCATCCGCCCCAATCACGTGGTCTACGTGCAATTCTTCCTTTTGTCCACCGGTTTCCACTTCCAGCCGCAGCGCTCTCGCGTTTGGCCCGAGGCTCAGGAATCTCGTGTCAAAAGTGAACTTCGCGCCGTGGTGGAGCCCTTCGGCAGCCAGAGCCGGAATCAGCTTCGCTCGCTCAATAATCAGGTCAGGCTCACGCAATGCAATCTGCGCGGACCTTCCGTCCGTGAACAGCTCAAATCGCCGGATTTCATTCTTAACGCTTGCTGCAGCCGCGGGTCCGAGCAAATTCCGAAATTGATTGGTCACAATCAGGGAGCGCGGAGCGGGATCGAGTTCCGGCTTTGAATCCAGTACGCGAACTGCGCGGCCGCCCCGAGCCAGTTTAGCGGCTGTGTAAAGACCGGCAGCGGACCCTCCGACCACAACAACTTCGCGGTTATCTCGCTCTGCGAGAGAAACTCTCTTGGTATCGCCCACGCGCTTCGATCTTTCTATATCTCACGGACCGTCTGCCCTGACGTGACGGCCGCGTTTCGATTCTTGGGAGTGCTAGAATCCGCCGGAATTGCGCGCGCACACACGCGTGCGTTGATCAGGCGGCCTTCAAGTATAGCGAATCCAATGCGCCGGGCAAACGGAACTGGAAGTTTGAATGCGCGAACTCTTTGTGTCCTTAGGAAGTGGTTGCCGACTTTTTTACTTGCCGCTCATATGGCGCTCTCTCCAGAAGGGCCAAGCCAATCAATCCCACTGCAGCCACGAACGCCGTCACGAGGAGAGTCTGTTTCGTTGGTAGATAACTAACCAGAATCGCGAGCGAACCCGAGATCGCTCCCAACAAGTACATCGTCAGCACTGCGCCCCTCTGCCCAAGCCCCAGATTCGCCAGCCGGTGCGTCGCATGATCTTTTCCCGGACTCGCGAACGGCAATAGCCCTCGCCGACTCCTTGAAAACGTTACGAGAGCCGTATCGAAAATCGTCGCTCCCAGCACGAGAACAGGCGCAAGCCACGCCGAAAAATGGGTTGTATGTTCCAACCGCAGCTTTAGGCTTAGCGTCGCCATCAGGAAGCCGAGAAACATCGCTCCGCCGTCACCCATGAAAATCTTTGCGGGCTTGAAATTCCAGCGCAGAAATCCGGCGGCCGCCCCAAGCACCGCCGCCGCCAACACTGACACCAGCGTCTGGCCGTTCAAGTAAGCCAGCATCGCAAAGAACACGGATGCCATGGCTGCAATTCCCGCGCACAAACCGTCCATATGGTCCAGGATGCTGAACGATGCCGTAATGCCCACAACCCAAATCACCGAGAACACTGCGTCGAGCACATTCCCGATCCGTCCGCCCACCAAAACACTGAACACTTGCGCGTGAATTCCGCTCCACAACAAAATACCCGCCGCAACCGGCATCCCCACAAACAATTTCACCTGATGATGCAACCACCCGCGGTCGTCTAGAATTCCCACGGCTGCAATCAGCGTCGCTCCCGCAAGGATCGCCCCGATTTGTGCCCGTGCCTCTCCCTGGAAAAGCGAAAAAACCCCCAGCAGCACGCCGCCGTAAATGGCCAATCCGCCTAGTAGTGGAATTGGTTCCAGGTGTACTTTGCGCGGGCCCGGTTGATCCACCATCCCCACGCGCAACGCCAGTGCGCGAACCGGGGCCGCCAGAACCAAAGACGCAAACAACGATATTGAAAATGCGATTAGACTCGCAGCCATCCATCCTCAACTTCTTGAGCCACTCTGCCGGCAGGGACGGGTTTGCCGGTTTTGTTTCGCTCTTTGCCGGGTTGGGGTCCGGCTCCCAAGCAATTCTCACTGCCCTGCGGTAGACCTATACCCTAGCGCGGAAATACGCCTGCTTCCATCGGTATTATCTTGTAGGGAGCCATTCTTCCAATGGCAAACACGACCCAGGGAATAGAGTTGCAACTACCTTTCGGTCAGCATCCGCGCAAAAATGCGCTTCACTTCTTCCTTATTCTTCGTCGCGTAATACCAGTCAATCGTCCGTTTTAACCCATCTTTGAACAGCACCTTCGGCTCCCAGCCAAGCAGCTTCTTTGAACGAGGCTCCTCCCGTCACCAGCACTTGCTTTCCGGTCCAAAACGTTTCTGCGGGCTTCACGCTTATCGAGTCTCCTTAGTTTTTCTCTCCGGCCGCAATTCCTCCCGCGATCCGAACAAATTTTTCAAGTTCTTTGACTCTATCATAGCCGCGCGCTGCTTCTTTCGCAGCGAGCCCCATCTGTTTCACGCGATTGCCGTCGGCCGCAAGTGCCCGGACTGCCGCCACAAGCTCCGCAGGACGGTCCGGGTCTGTCGCCATTCCGAATCCTTGCCGCGCACCGAGGACTGCCACATCCGTTTCCGGCGGCGCTATCGCCACAATCGGTTTTCCCGCCGCAAGAATTCCGTACATTTTGCTTGGCACTACCACGCCTTCCAGCCCGCGCTTCACGGTAATCAGATGAACGTCCGCCGCTGCAAGCACCGACGGAATCTTGCTCCCCGGAAAAAATGGCAAGAATCCCACGTTCGAAATTCCTGCAGCTTCCGCCGCCAAGGTGTCGCGCTGCGCTCCTTCTCCCACGAAAACAAATCCGATATTTTCCAAAGTTAATTCTCGCGCTGCGGCCAGCAAAGTTCCCCATGCCCCATAAAATCCCAGATTTCCCGCATGCAGCAGAACAAATCGAAACCCGCTGCGGATTTTGCGAATTACTTCCCGATCCAAAACGGGCGCATCCGCACTGTCCTCGGCAATTTCCGTCCCGTCCCGCACAATCTCTATCTTCGCCGCATTAATTCCTTTCGCCCTGATGCGGTTTTTCATGTCTTCGCCCAGCACGATCACGCATGCTGCCCGCCGCAACGCCCAACGGTGCATCTTTTCCCAAATCCGCGCCAATAACCCAGGCTCGACAATCGCTCCACCCACGGCCATGTCCGGATACATGTCGCGAATGTTGTAAATGTACGGCTTGCCTTTCAACATCCCCACGAACGCGCCCACAATTCCTTCAAACGGCGGATCGGTCATCGCAAGCACCGCGTCGCAACTCACGAAAAGCGCTAGCGGTACGGCGAATAAGACGTAACTCAAATAATTGAGTGCGCGCTTCTTCATGTTGAAACGCGGGAATGCCGTGGACCCCACGCGCACAATTCGGAGCTTGCCTCTTGTTTCCGTCTGCAACAATCTCCAGTCTCTTCGCTCGGTCGGGTCATACGACGGCCGTCCGCACACGACCGTCACCTCATGTTCTTTGCAAAGGGCGTCCACCACCGTCTGTGCCATCTTCGCGGTCGCGGATGTATCCGGCGGAAAATAAAGATTCAGCAGCAGAATCTTCATGCCGCCGCTTCTTGTGATGATTTTGTTCGAACGTGGTTCACGATTTCGTAATCAGAAAATCCCCGAGTACCAGCGCATCCATTTGCGTGCGCAAAAAACAATCAATCGCCTCCTGTGGTTTGCACACGATCGGCTCGTTATCGTTAAACGAAGTGTTCAGCACGACCGGCACGCCGGTCTGCCGCTCCACTTCCTTGATCAATTTCCAATATCGCGGATTCGCCGTCTTCGTCACCGTCTGCAAACGTCCCGTGCCATCTACATGCGTCGACGCAGGAATCTTCTCCCGCTTTTCCCGCCGCACGGAATACGCCATCGTCATGAACGGCGAAGGATGCGACTTCTCAAACCACGCGCCCGTTGCTTCTGCCAAAATCGAGGGCGCAAATGGTCGAAAAATTTCCCTGTGTTTGATGCGGCGGTTCAATATTTCCTTCATCTCTGGGCGCCGTGGATCAGCGACGATGCTCCGGTTCCCCAGAGCGCGCGGTCCCCATTCCGCTCGTCCCTGAAACCAACCCGGAATTTTTCCTTCTCCAATAATTTTGGCCGTCCGCTCCAGAAGTTTCTCTTCTTCCATCTCCGCGATCGCGTATCCGCCCTGCGTCAGCCTCGCGGCCTCAATCGCCTGCCGGATCTCCGCCACCGAAAATCCCGGCCCCCAATACGCATGCTCCATCACAAACGATCGCGGCTTCCCCAGCACCTGATGCCACACATAAAGCGCCGCGCCAACGGCCAATCCAGCATCTCCCGCTGCTGGGTGTACGTAAACATTCTCAAACGGCGTCGCATCCAAAATCTTTCCGTTCGCGACGCAATTGAACGCCACCCCTCCCGCCAAGCATACGGACTTCAACTGCGCTTCCGCCGCCAAATTCCGCAGCATACCCAAATACACTTCTTCCAGCCTGGCCTGCAGAGACGCTGCCAAATTCTTGTGTCGCTGCTCAATTGCCTCTTCAGGATTTCGTGCCGGTCCCAGGTGTTTCGGCAATTCCTCAGAAAACAATTTGCCCAACACGGGAGTCTTATCGGCCTCCGCCCAGCTCATCTCCGGTCCTGTACGATGATGCGTAAAGTATTTCAGCGCCAGCCGGAATCCGCTTCCGTTCGAACGCACAATCTCCCGGAACTTATCCAAAAACTCCGGCTCGCCGTACGCGCCCAGCCCCATTACCTTGTATTCGTCGCCAAATTTCAAAAATCCCAGGTATTGCGTAATCGCGCTGTAGTAAAGCCCCAGCGAATGCGGAAATGCGATCGTTCCGTGCACATTCATCCGCGACCCGAACCCTGCGCCCCACATCGAGCTCGCAAAATCCCCCAGCCCGTCCGCTGAGAGCAGCGCCGCTTCTTCAAACGGCGAACAATAAAACGAACTCGCCAGATGCGCCACGTGATGTTCGACTCGGTGAAAACTCGCCTTCAATTTTTCCGGATCGGCATCGAACGTAGCCGCCAGCGCTTCGCGTATTCCCGTGAATTTCGCCAGCACCTTCAATCGCCCGCGCGCAAACGACGGCATTCGCATCGCGTAAAACAATTTCGTCCCCAGTCGCGCGTACGGATTCCGCGGCACTGCTACATGGTCCACATCCGCAAGCGTCAGCCCCGCCTCCTTCAAGCAATAGCGGATCGCAGCCGCGGGAAACCCCGCCGCGTATTTCACTCGGTTGAATCGTTCCTCTTCCACTGCCGCGACCAATTGCCCGTCGCACACAATCGCAGCCGAAGCGTTTCCGTGATACGCGTTGATTCCAAGAATATTCATTTTGTAAGGAATTTAGTGTACCGCAGCCACGTGTTCCACGAAGATGCCTTACGCCGCCGTATTTCGCCGGCACCATTCATTCAAAACAAAGATCGCCCATGGCCGCGACCATGTTGTTTTTCCCGCCAAAAACGCCTGCCATACTCCATGCACGCCGCCTTGTTTCAAGTGCTCTTTCAATGGTGCCGCAATCTCCGCAAAACTCGCTTCCATCTTTGGCCGCAGCGGCCCGCGCAGCCACTGTTCCCACGGCAAAGTGAACGTCCGCTTTTTCTGCCCAACGATTTCTGCCGGAAGCAAATCCCTCAGCGCGTCCACCAGCAGCGCCTTCTGCCGTTCCTTCAAATGCCGCGCCTCATCCGGCAGCGCGCACATGAATTCCACAAGCGCCGTATCCAGCATCGGCACGCGCACTTCCAACGACCGCGCCATACTCACCGAATCCGTGTCGCGTAGCAGCGTGTTCGCCATATAGCAACGCAATTCCATCCAACTCACCGCGCCGGCATTTTCCATTCGCCTCGCTTCATCCGCGGCGCGTTGCAACCATCCCATCCACGTCGGCTCTAGCGTCGTCCCATCAGCCCCGATACTGCTCGGCCGGAAGCGCGGCTCAATGATTTGTTTCAAGTCGTGCGGAGCGAACAAAGCCCGCGCAAAAAAATAAGCGTGCGGCAATCTCTCTGCTTCGCTCCATGCCGCTGCAGCTTTCGCGGCGGCATCTTGTGTTATCCAAGCCTGAAACAGCCCGCGCACTGCTCCCCGGCTCGCTTTGCGAACTGCGCCGGGCAAATATCGCGCCACGGCCGCCAACCGTTCCAGCTTCGGCACGCTTGCAAACGTCGGGTATCCCGCAAACAACTCGTCTCCGCCCAATCCCGATAGCGCAACCTTCAACCCAACTTCTCGCGCCGCCCACGAAACAAAATAGGTATTTACGCCGTCCATGCTCGGCTGATCCAGCGCCCCCAGCACCTCATCCATCCGCTCCGTGACCGCTCCGCCTTCCAGCGCCACTTCCCGATGTTTCGTTCCGCATTGCGCTGCCACGCGCCGCGTTAGGTCCGATTCGTCGTATTCCGTTCCCGGAAACGCCAGCGTGAAACTCTGAATCCCCGGATGCTCCCGCGCCGCGAGTGCCGCAATTGCTCCCGAATCTAGTCCGCTCGACAGAAAAAGTCCCACCGGCACGTCCGCGATCAAGTGCGCGCGCACCGCATCTTGCAGCAGTGGCCGTACTTGCTTCACCGCCGCCGCAAAGTCACGCGGCTTCCTTGGATCGCGCCCCGCCGGACTTCGCCTCGGATCCCACCACGGATGTGTTCGTGGAATCTTTCTTCTGTCCGGCACGTACACCAGCATCCGGTGCCCCGGCGGCAGCGAAAATACTCCTTCGAACATCGTTACCGGCTCGCTCACGCTGCCAAACAAAAAATAAGACGTCAGCGCATCCTGCGAAATCGTCCCCCCCACCGTCCCGCCCGCTCGCAGCGCGCGCACCTCCGATGCGAACGCAAACCCTTCCGCACCCTGCGAGTAGTAAAGCGGCTTGATCCCCAGCGGATCGCGTCCCAGAAATAGCACCGGCCCGGAAGTGTAGTGTTTCCGGAAATCCACGATCGCCAGCGCGAACATTCCGCGCACTTCCGTCAGGCAGTCTTCGCCCCACTCTTCCCATCCGTGTACCAGAATCTCTGTGTCCGATTGTGTTTTGAATTTGTGCCCGAGCCGCGCCAGTCGTTCTCGCACCTCTTTGTAGTTATAGAGTTCGCCGTTCATCACCACCGCAATATTGCGCGATTCGTTCCAGATCGGCTGGTGCCCGCCTTCAAGGTCAATGATACTGAGCCGCCGCATCCCCAGCGCCAGCCCGGGCGCGCGTGGATCGTTTACGAGGAATCCTTCGTCGTCCGGCCCGCGGTGCCCCATCGCGGCCGCCATCCGGCGTGCGCGCGCCTCCGCCTCGCTGCTTCGCGTGAAAAAAGCGACGCCGCAAATCCCGCACACTTTATTGTTTGGTTTCCGGTGCGCCGAAGAACGCGGCCCCGGCCTTCGCGAAATGCGTTCGCAAATGGAAGCGCGGGATTTTCAGCCTGCGGTCGGCATACCACGCAAGCATTTCCCGCATGAGCAAGAAGAAAAAGGAACCGCTAATAAACATAAACAATACAAAAAACGATTCGCGTTCGAGCAGCAGGCTCCAGTCAAACGCTTCATCCCAGCCCACGTATACCTTATCCAAAACCCGCCGTAGACCCAGCCCTTGCAACGGCAGGCGTCCCAGCCTTATGTGCGCAAAAGTCTTGTAGTTGTACTCGGCCGGATAATTCGGCACTGCACTTGTCGCCTGCGCAAAGACTGCGGGGTCCTGCAGATCTCGTCTCGTCAGCAAGTGTCCCTGTTTGTCCCTCATCACCACGCGGTACGTCGGGTCCACAATCACCCATTTGCCGTCCAGCAACACCTCTGCCACAACGTGCTTTGTCATTCGCTCTGGCGTCAGCAATAGCAACCGCCTCGCGCTCAGGTCAGAACTTCTCGCCAAATTCAGAAACGCGTTCGTCGCCGTCCCGCAGACACTCAGTAATTGCTTGTAGTTCAGCGTTATTTCTGGATCTCTCTGCGGAAGCGCGTCAGGGTCCGCCGCAACCGATCTTGGCGGCCCGCTTTTCATCCAATTCAGGATCGCTTCCACCTTCTCTTCGGGCGTCGCCGTCGCGGGGACGATCGCATCCGAGAACCCGTTCAGGTATTGGCGTACCGAGTATTCCCATCCTGCCGCGTACACCATGCCCGCAAGGCATAGTACGAGGAGTGCGTTCGTCGTTCTCCAGACAATTTTGAACATCAGATAATTCTTCTTGTCCGCCAACACCTGGCCCCACACACACAGCAGATTTTCCAACCCTTACACGTTTTCTGCAAGCTTTCTATAAAGCCCCTCTGCCTCGCTCACCGGTTCCTCCCAGCTGATTCTCGCCGCAGCCTTCACCGCCTCGCGCCCCAATCGCTCTCGTAGTGTTTCATTTTGAAGCAGTTCATCCAACGCCTTTACAAGTGCACCCTCTTCGTGCGGAACGATCCTTCCCGCCTCCGCCAGCAGGGCCGCAACACCGCAGTTTTCCGTTACGATCACCGGCGTTCCCGCCGCGGCCGCCTCCGCCGCCGTATTACCAAAATTTTCGTTCTGTGACGGCAGCACGAACACGTCTGCATCGCGGTATGCCGCCCACTTTTCTTCTCCAAAAACGGCTCCAGAAAATCGGACGCGCTCGTCCACCCGCAGGGCTCTCGCCGTCTCCTTCAGCTTTGTTTCCATCCCTTGCTCATCCGGCCCGGCAAAAACCAGGTAAACTGCCCGTCCTCCCACCTGCGACGGCGTTTTCGAAAACGCTTTCAACAGTAAGTCAGGGCTTTTCTTTTCACTGAGCCGTCCCAGAAACAGAACCACTACGTCTTCTCGGGGAATGCCGGTAAGTTCCCGGAATTTTCCTCGCTCCGGCAACTTTTCAGGTCTCACTACCCCATTTCTTCGCAGGACGATTTTGTCACTCGATATCCCGCCGCTGGCCAGCTCTGCAATTTCCTGCTCGGACGTCGCAATCACGCGCGCCGCCCCCGCCAGCATTTTTCTCCCGTACAAAAAGTGATACAGCCGCTTGAGCTGCACATTTCGCACAATCGGCAGAAACATTCCGATCGGTTCCGCGACATACGGCAAATTCAATCTTCGGCACGCTTTCGCCACCGCAGGCCCCAGCAAGTCGTACAGTCCGAAAACATGGACCACATCAAAATCCCTCAATCGCCTCCTCAAAAATCGTCCAATTGCCGGATTCCAACTCGTTGCCCGATACCGCAACCACGTCGGCAGATAGATCGCTCTTACCCCACGCTCCTCTGCCTCCCATCCAAACGCCGATTGCGTGAACACTTTTTCTCGCGCCGTTCCCGCAATCCGCTTCGCCACTCCCCAGTCCACAGTCAAAACCGTCACTTCATTCCCGCGATCCGCAAGTCCGCGCGAGAGCGCTTCCACCTTTGCCGGTGGGCCGCCAAATTCATAGAACGGGGCGTACGACTCCGTCACATTCAGGATTCGCATAACTCGCGCAGGATTTTTTTCAGCGCTTTCGCGAAGACATTGAATCGAAATTCGTTCTCCACGCGCTCTTTGCCCCGCCGCCCCATCTCACGCGCCATCTCCGGATTTGCCAGCAGCGTTTCGATCGACGTCGCCAGTTGCACCGCATCTCCGTGCTGCACCAGGTATCCGGTCACTCCGTCCTCGATTACTTCCGGCGCTCCGCCATGCGCTCCGCCAATTACCGGCTTTCCGCACGCCATCGCTTCCAGATACACCAGCCCGAATCCTTCCCCTCGGCTCGGCAGCGCAAATAGTTCGCACGCCGCATAACACGCCGCCAATTGGGCATAGTTTAGCCCGCTCAAAAAATGCACGTGCATTCTCACGCCATTCTCTTCCGCCAAATCCTCCAGCCAATTACGGTCATCGCCTTCGCCCACTGCCACAAGCTGCAGCTCCGGCCATCGCGGTAACAATTTCGGCAGCGCCGTGATGAGCGTATCCATCCCTTTATACCGCTCGTCCGTAAGCCACCGTCCCACCGTCAAAATCACGCGGCCCTCCGGAAAAGTTTCCGGAAGCCCGGTCTTCGCCGCGCCGGTCACGAGCGCTTCAAATTGAGGGTCCAGCGCCCAAGGCAGTACTCGCAGTCGTCGCGGCGAAACCCCTTGATCCGCTCTCACGTGGTCCGCCGTGTACTGGCTCGGGGCCAAAACCAAATTCGCTTTCTGTAATGAACTCCGTCGCAATCCCGGCAGTGGCTCCCACACTTCCACGCCGTGTGTGCACACTATTGATTTCATTCGCGGCGCCACGAATTTCATCAACCACGCTACCGGCGCCAGATTCGGATGCCCGGCCAACACCAATTTTGCTTTTCGCCTCGCTGCTTTCAGCGCCGTCATCGTGAATCTTCCTTTCGCGCGGTCGCAGCCCGTAAAAACGAATTCCCGCCCGCTCGCCGTCATCCGGTGCAGTTCCGGCGAATCGTTCAGACTCAAAATCCTGCACTCCATCCCGCGGCTCGCCGCAAATTCCGTCAGCATCGCGGCCATGTGCCGCCCTGCGCGTTGCACCCCCCCGGGAGCATCCAGTTCTGGAAATAGTCCTATGAGCACGCGCCGAGTCTGCCTTGTACCGTTAAGCTTCGCAAGCCTTTCGCTCCTGTCTGTCCGAACGCCGTTCGGGCCTCGCCGACTTTCTCAAACGATCGCGCCATTTTCGTGCTTCTTCTTTAGCGACCTTGTGCGCGAATTCGCTTAGTGGTAATTTTCGCTCCGAACAATGGTAAACCGTCTCCTCGGCCGCGTATTGCTGCTTTCTTTGTTTCTTTCCAAAGCTCTTCTAGGTACTGACGCGGAAACTCATCAGATTAAATCTCAGCGTCCCCGGGAACATTTGCGCGGCGTACTGTCTCGCGCGGTCCTTTCGCCGCCCGTTCAGGGAGATGCGGCGGTTCGATTCAGTCCTGATGGCAAGTTCTTGTTCGTTCAGGATTCGTCGGGCGTCATGCCCATCTCTCGGGACCCGCTGATGTTGATTTCCTATATCAGCGCTCCATACGCCTACCCCGTGCGATTCTCGGCCGACTCAAAAACAATAATGCTTATTTCGTACGATCTTGCTTTTTCCAGATGGCGCGTTTCCGATGGCACACGTCTCGAATCTCGGGATTTGCCGGTTCCGGATGGCTGTCTTTCAGTTTCCTTGTCTCCCAACGGAAATTTCTTTTCCTGCTACACACCTGACTTTGGTTTTGCGCTCTATCGGCTCGATTCCGGACAAAAAGTTCTTTCGTCATCTTTCGTCTCGCAGCCAATTAGACAGGCGCGTTCTCCCGGCCCCGCGTTCACCTCGGCTCCCGTTCCGGTTCGTCTGGACACCAGCACCTTCTTTTCCGCTCCTTTCGGTTTCGTTCTCGAGGGCGACTTGAAGCCTCTCGCAAACCGCGGACTGATGCCTTTGCCCGTCTGGTATTCGCCTGACGGTAAATTCCTGGTCGGCATTGCATTTGCTGAATTCTTCAAGGTGGACCTCGCAACATTCAAGAGAGAAAATTTGCCTTCTTTCTTTCAGAATCGCGTGTACTCGGTTGGCGGCATCTTCCTGGACGATCGTGTCCTCGCGGTGGATCTGGCGAAACATGAAGCAGCTTCGCTACCGCTGTCAGGTGGAAGGCCGGTACCGATTGCATCTCTCTCAGCGGATTTTATTTCACTCACTGGCGATCCGCGCTACGCCATGGCGCGAAAATCTTCTGATTTGACTGCTCGTCTCTTCGATCTTGAGGCCAATCAGTTTCTCCCTGCCGTCGAATGCGTTGCCGCGGATATTCATGACGATCTCATCGCGGCTTTGAAGTCCGACCGAATCTTGGAATTCTTTCACAGGAATCAAGCGAGTCCTTTTCTTGCGGTGCACTTGCCTCTCGGCGGTCTCCCTCCCCTCCGTGCCGCCGCGGTTAGCCCTTCCCTAGATTCGCTTGCATTCTCCGTGGACGGCGCTGGCGGAGTATTTCGATTGCCTTCCGGCACCGGTCTGCCGGACAAAAAGCCCTTCAACGGAGCGACCTTGTCGGATGCACGTGACTTTGTTTTCTTCGCGCAAGCCCATACAAAGCCGTGGAAAACCATCACGCGCTACGATCCAAGAAGTGGCAACTCCACCTCCGCGTGGATTCCGCGCGAACTCGGCGACCTTCATCCCAGCGAAAACGCTTTTATCGAATACTCTCTTTTTTCCCTGGCGAATAATGGCGTCAGGATAGGTTTTGACTCTCTCGATGTTCCCTATAATCTTCGCGGCCTTGATCCGCAAACAGGTGAGCAGCTTTGGCAGGACACATTTCGCTCCTCTGTCCCGATTCCCTTTGCGGATCCGCAAGGTAGCCGCTTTGTCCTTGCTTGGAAAGCTAAATCCGACGGGGGCCGAAATGCCTTGAACTCTTTGAAGGCGCATTGCGAGGTCTGCAAGGGGGTAAAACTGTCGGAGCATGACACGGTTTTTGAAGTCCGGGATTCGCGCACAGGTAAACCGCTGGGCAGCGCGCTCGCGCAAATCGGAGCCGGTGCCATAAGTTTCAGTGCTGCTTTCTCCGCGGGAAAAGCGCTCTTGGCCGTAAAAGACGACATTCGCATCTCCGTTTTCTCCATCGAAACGGGAAAACTCATCGGCCACGTGAAAGGGCTTCACCCATCCGCGAGTGGTGAATCCGGGCTTTTTGTTTTGGATGAAGGCTCGGGCCTCCTCGGCGTCTTCGATCTATCTACGTGCGAGAAAATTGAGGAGCAGCAATTCGCCGACGAAATTGCCTATATGCATTTCTCTTCCGATGGAAAGCGCGTTCTCGTCATGACGCAGCATCAGGAAGTTTTTGTCCTGGATATGTCCGATGTCCGCGAACACCCGCTCGCGCCCCAGCACCAAACTCCGGATCCCTCAGCCGACCCCGCCGACCAGCCGCAATAGCTCATCAAATCGACTGACATAAACATCCGCGGGATGCGCCACGCGATCGTGCGTCCCAAATCCAAAATTCACAATCACCGAACGCATTCCCGCGTTCCGCGCCGTCTGCACATCCACTTCCGAATCGCCGACCATTGCCGTTTGCTCTGGCAAAACATTTAGTTCGCTCAAGACCTGTTTCGCACCGGCCGGATCCGGCTTCTTCGTTTCAAAACTGTTTCCGCCGTAAATGCTGCGGAAATATTGCGAAACGCCAAGCCCTTCCAGAATCTTCATGCTGATTTTTACCGGCTTGTTCGTCAGCACGCTCATCGGCAAGCTTTTCAGTTCCGCGAGCGTCTCCGCCACTCCCGGATACAATCGCGTCTCATCCAACTTGTGTTCTTCGTAGTGCACCAGAAAAAACGCCAGCGCCCGCTTCAACTCTTCTTCGCTCGGATTTCCTCCGAGGGCCCTTCGAATCAGCACTGGCGCCCCCGAGCCCACATAACTCGCCACCAGATCCGTCGGCAGCGCCTTCCGCTTCATTTCTCGCAAAGTCGCGTTCACGCTGTTCGCCAAATCCAGTTTCGAATCGATCAGCGTCCCGTCCAGATCGAAAACCAGCGCCCGCACCTTCCATCCATTTGTCTTTGTCATATCTAGAAATTGTAATACGCGCGTCGCCTTCCGCGCTGCCCTTCGCGTACACTATTAGTTTCGGTTTTCATCAAAATAGCTACCGGAGAACCCATGGCTCACGTCTTTCCCTTTCGCGCATTCCGCTACAATCCGCAGCTCGCGCCGTTTCAAAATGTCCTCACGCAGCCCTACGACAAAATTTCTCCGGAAATGCAGCAAAAGTATTACGACGCGCATCCGCAAAATTTGATCACAGTGGAAAAAGGTCGCGAATTTCCCGGCGACGCTCCCGGCAACAATGTTTATTCGCGCGCCGCCGCCGCCTTCAAAGAGTGGGAAGCGAAAAACGTGATCGCCCAGGACGCCGCCCCGTCTTTCTACGCCTACACGCAGGAATTTACCGTGCCCGGCACCGCGGAACGCCGCACGCGCAGAGGATTCATCGGCGCCGGCCGGCTAGAGGAATATTCCGCCGGCGTGATTTTCCGCCACGAGCGCACGCTCTCCGGCCCCAAAGCCGATCGCCTCGAACTTCTCCGCAATACGCGCACGCACACCGGCCAATTATTCATGCTCTATTCCGATCCGCAAAAGCGCGCGGACGCAATTCTCGCCGAAGCCGAATCCGCTGCGCCGCCCGCCACCGAAGTTCACGATGAGTACGGCGTCACGCATCGTCTCTGGGTCGTTTCCGATACGCAGAAAGCTTTCGCGATTCAGTCCGCGATGGCGGACCAGAAGCTCGTCATTGCCGACGGCCATCACCGTTACGAAACCGCGCTCAACTATCGCAACGAGCGTCGCGCAGAAGCGAGTTTCGCCGATCCACACGCGCCATACGAAAATGCGATGATGACGTTCATCAACACGCGCAGCGAAGGCCTCGTGATTTTGCCGACGCATCGCGTCGCCGCGAACGTGCACGATTTCTCCTGGCCCGCAGTGCGCCGCCATCTCGAGCCGTGGTTCGCCACGGAAGTTTTCGCGTTCGCCGACGATGCGCAAAAAGAAGCGGCGCGTTCCAGTTTTCTCGCGCGGCTCAAATCATCAGCAGCGCGGCGCGCGTTCGGTGCGTATCCTGCGGCGAGAGAAGGCCAGCGCGCGTTCTATTTGCTCTCGCTTCGTCCCGGCACGGACCTCGCGCAGCTCTTGCCGAATGTTTCTCCGCTCCAGCGCGAGCTGGATGTTGTGCTGCTCCATGAAGGAATTCTCGAGCCGGCGCTCGGCATCACGCCGCAGTCCGTCACGAAGGAAGCGAATCTCACCTACGAACGCGAAGCGGCAAACGCGCTCGCTGCGGTTGACTCCGGCAAAGCGCAGATTTCGTTTCTGCTCAACGCGTGCGACGTCGAAGAAGTCGTCAAGATCGCGACCGCAAACGAAGTCATGCCGCAAAAATCCACCGACTTTTTCCCCAAGCTCCTCAGTGGAATCACGATGTATCGCGTCTAGCGCCTCCTAAAATGCAGAAAGGCGCGGAAGCGCGCCTTTCAGAAAAAACAAAGTCAAAAAACTTTTTGACAATAAACCAAATTTTCAGGCCGAAGCCTGAAAATTTATTTGAAGCTGGCTACGGCTTCCGCTTCCGATTTGTACACGTCGAACACGGTGAGCAGCTTCGTGATTTGCAAAACTTCCTGGAATTTTGAGCCGAGGTGGCAGAGGCGCAGCGAAGCGCCCTGCGATTTTGCGCTGTGATGCGCGGCCACCAGCGTGCCCAGGCCCGCGCTGTCGATAAAGGTGATGCTGTCCATGTTCAGGACGATTTTTTTGCGGCCTTCGGCCAGCAGGCTCTTCACTTTTTCCCGCAGCGCGTTCGATTCTTCGCCGAGGACGATGCGCCCGTCCAGGGCCACCACGGATACGCCGTCCACTTCGCGATTCGTCATCTTTAATGCCACGTTCGTTTCCTCCTCATTCTTTGGAAAGCCCCTCAACTCTGGACAAACGTCCGGCGGCAACCAGGTCCGGAGCCGAACAGCATACCAGACTTCTAAATGATCCCTGTTTTCGTTTCGCCGCCTGAGCCTGCGGTGCTAAACGTAATCCGCGCAGGACATGTAGTAGCCGCACCGATTGCAGATCAGCTTGCACCGGCGAGATTCCAGCCTTTGCGAGCACACGGGACAATAGCGCGAAGCATCCTCCCCCCGCAACTCGGAAGACGGCAACGGCGAAGACACGGAACCGGCGTTCGCCCGCTCGGGACGAGGCGGCGGTCCGGACTGCTTCACGGCTTGCTCCACGGCGGGTAGCGTTATAGCACAACCTCCCCGCAGGGGGGTAGTGCAACGCGGGGAGGGAGTCGTCAGACCGCGAAAGATGGGGCGCTAACGGGTTTCAACATTAGGGTCCGACGCCTACCGGCCGCGCTCCATCTAATCCGAACCGCCAGCGCCACGGTTAAATACGTTGGTGAGATGGTAGGCAAAGTTCGGCCAGCACAGAAAACCCAAGCCAACCACCAACGCGCTAATTCTGGGCAGATCGAAACCCAGTTTGGCAAATTGAGAGACCAGAAGGAAAGCGACTACGACGATCGTCCAGCGGAGTGTTTTGCGCCTCGGCTTAGTTCGTAATCAAGCTCGCCTTTTCTTCGAATCGCCCAAAAAACAAACCAAACACCTAGTGCTTTAACGGCTACAGCGTAGGCTCCACGAATAACTTTCGTAAGATCATGCACGATTAGGTTTCTCTATCTCCCGAAGCTAGGTGCCGCACCCTTGATTTTTAAGGGTGCGGGTTTTGACCTTCATTCTTAACCGCCGCGTTCCTCTTCGATCATCTCCATCCAAAGTTTCAGCGTCAGGTCCTCGCGTTCCGGATTTCCCAATTGCCAGCGGAGCTCTTGTTGATAGCGCTCCTCAAGAACCTTTAGATCCAGAGGCACAGACCGAGCTAAATGCTTCACGTCGTCGCGATCCCGTTGGATGTTTCGCTCGAGCTTCGAAAGCGCGAGGTCATGAGGGTCCAATGCGCACAAACGCAGATGCTTGTGCGTTCCAGGAAACATTTCCCTGAGCCGCTCTTCATATCCATCCGGCACTTTGGCCACGCCGACGTAGTCCAGATAGATTTTGTATTTCTCGTGAAGCGGACCGCCTTGTCTTCCTAACTCTAGCAGCGGCGCAATTTGCTGCCGCGGAGCGATAACCAGCACATCGAGATCGGCCGTCTCGCGCGAGAAGCCGTATTCCATGCTCACAACAAATCCACCCATGCAGTCCAGACGAGTTTCCGCGGTCGCCCTCTCGTCGAGTTCCGCCAAAAAGGAACGCCACGGCTCAGGTATATCTCTAAGCTTGCGCATGGGGAAGATTTTCTGCCTTCATGTCCGTCAACAAATTCCAGTGTGCGGCTTCCGCCGTGCGGTTCTGCCGCAGCCATTCTCTCTCTGTCTCGGTCAGCGAGTCGTGGCAGAGCGTATCTTCTCTCGCCAGCCGCGACCGGTCCAGCACAGCCAGATATTCGTTTACCTTGTGAAACTGTTCCGTCTTAGCTGACTTTGCACCCAATTGGACGGCCAGCGTCGCCACAAATCCTAGGCGGTTCTGTCGGTCAGATAGCTTTGCCCTCATCACCAGCCAGTCCCAATCCATATCCGCATAGCGAAAAACCAGCCACGGCAGTCCTTCCGTAACTCGCGTATCCAGGTCCGATTCATTCAGCGCGCTGTCCAGCACTTCCGCGGGATTGCGCCGCTTCCGGCTTCGAAGATGAGCGAATGCCGGATAACCCAGCGCGGCAAGTTCCGCTCGCAACCGATCGCTTCCAACGGATCGCAGAAGAGTCTCCGCCCGCAAGGGCAGGGCCGTCGCGGGGGCATCGAGCGTCTCCACCGCCTTCCGGGCGAGCCGGTAGGAAAGCGCGCGGCGTCCTTGCTCCAGCATCGAGAGATAAGCCTGTGTGACTCCGAGCCTCTTGGCAGCCTGCTGCTGCGTCCAGCCTCTTCGTAATCTCGCTTCTCTTAGCTCTTTACCATTCATCGGCCGTTTCACCTTTGCACCGGAATATAACATAATATGTTATATCTTTCAACCGATTCTATAAAGCCATTCCTTAAAGCTTGATGACAGGTGATAATGTTGACAAAGTAAATGAACTATGTTAGATTGTCTTGTGTTTGGTTCGACGCTTTTCTCCTGCCTCGCGGCGAACTCCCGCCTTCTCGGCTATCCAAAGAAATCCCTTAAGTTCCCTGTAATGGACACTTGCAAGATTTGCGTCTCTAACCACCTTTAGAATGAACACTTGCAAATCATTGGACTTTAAGTGGCTCTGTTGACATGCTGGTCACAGATAGCGAGTAGGAGTGTGGACGAGATAGGGGGGAGGGTGTTTTCTGATGAGGCAGGAGGGGAAGATGGCCGAAATCGGCCTGGTGCCTTTTGCTGGGGTGGCGCGCGAAGTCGCGCAGCGGGTTTTGCCTTCCTACCGTAGCCGTTTCAGCAAACATCAATGCACCCAGCCG
>Ga0137403_10000691_pt1 | contig 43545 bp, 34 predicted proteins | sample CZOMad2_1_16fung_FD_122057 | JGI IMG/M metagenome (GOLD analysis project Ga0137403, IMG submission 122057) | Vadose zone soil fungal communities from Angelo Coast Range Reserve, California, USA - CZOMad2_1_16fungal (Hybrid Assembly) | ecosystem: Environmental > Terrestrial > Soil > Vadose zone...
CGCAATCGGCGACAACTCCTGTTCTGCCGGAATCAAAAGATAAGCATAAGCGCGGCGGCTGGAGCGGCCCACACGGCCACGCAATTGATAAAGTTGAGAAAGACCGTAATTGTCGGCGCGATTTATGATGATTGTGTTCGCGCGGGGGATGTCTATTCCGTTCTCGATGATCGTGGTGGCCACGAGCACATCATACTTATAGCCAATGAAATCAAGCATCACGCGCTCCATTTCTTTTTCATTCATCTGGCCGTGACCGACCGCCATGCGCGCTTGCGGGATCAGACGCTTGACCAGCGCCGCGATGGTTTCGATCGACTCGACGCGATTGTGAATGAAAAAGATTTGGCCGCCGCGCGCGAGTTCCAGCTCGATAGCCGACTTGATCACCGCATCTGATGACTGCACGACTTGAGTCTGAATTGCCAGCCGATCGCTCGGCGGCGTTTCAATCAAAGACATATCGCGCAAGCCGCTCAGAGACATATTCAGCGTCCGCGGTATCGGCGTAGCCGAGAGAGTCAGCACGTCGACTTTCTTCTTCATTTGCTTCAGACGTTCTTTGTGCGCGACGCCAAAGCGTTGCTCTTCATCAACCACAACCAGGCCCAGGTCTTTAAAGCTCACGTCTTTCGAAAGCATGCGATGCGTGCCTATCACCACATCGACTTCGCCCGCTTCAACTCGCTTCACCACCTCCTTCTGTTCTTTCGTTGAACGAAAGCGCGAGAGCAATTCAACTTTGATCGGAAACGGCGCGAAGCGCTGGCGAAACGTATCGAAGTGCTGATAAGCCAGCACCGTCGTCGGCGTCAGGATCGCGGTCTGCTTGCCATCCATCACTGCTTTGAAGGCCGCGCGCATAGCGACTTCGGTCTTGCCATACCCAACGTCGCCGCACAAGAGACGATCCATCGGGGTTGGGGTCTCCATGTCGTGCTTCACGTCTTCGATGGCGGTTTCCTGATCTGGCGTCAGAGTGTATGCAAAGCCCTCTTCGAACTCGCGTTGCCACGGAGCGTCTGACGGAAACGCGTGGCCAACGACCAGCTTGCGTTCGGCGTACAGGCGCAGCAGCTCATCAGCCATGTCGCGCATCGCGCGCTTGGCTTTGGCCTTCGTCTTCTGCCAACCGATTCCGCCCAAACGATCCAGCGTAGGTTGGTTGCCTTCAGCGCTTGAATAACGCTGGACCAAATCGAGCCGCTCGACCGGCACGTAAAGCTTTGCTTCTTCCGCATAGTAGAGCAGCATGAACTCGCCACGCGTGGCTGACACAAGTCCGCTGGCCGTCGTTGACTGGGTTGGTCCCAGGTCAAGGGTGACCAATCCGCCAAACCGCGCAATGCCATGATCGATGTGCACCACAAAGTCGCCGACCTTCAAATCACGAAAGTCAGAAAGAAAAGCCGCGCCCCGCGCGCGACGCTTCTTTTCTCTCCTGATCGCCGTGGTGCGGCGCTCGAGCGCAGGTTCGGCGGCTTCGTCAAACAGATCGCCTTCGACATGAACTACGAGGCGGGCCGAAGGAAGCTCGAATCCGCCGGAAAGTTTTCCGGCGGTAACAATCGCGTCAGATGACGCCGAGTAATTCGTCTGATCGTCAGACGATGTGAGACGCACATTGACTTCGTATTCGCGCAGGATTTCCGCCACGCGTTCGGCGACGCCGCTGCTCGGCATCACGAACAACGTGGTCGATTGCTCGTTCGCTTTTCGCTTGATCAAGTCGCGCGCCAGATCGGGCAAACGCCCGTGATAGCGAATTACGGATTGAGCTTTCCATTCGACTTCTGCTGGGGTGCTCGATTCGTCCGCATTCGGGAATAGAAACAGCGGCTTCCGCTTTGCCCGCTCTTTCCCCGTCGAAACTTTCGGTGCTTCGGCATCAAGCGCGATCTCCTGATCTATCTTTGCCACCGTCCGGCCGAGCGTGCGCAACTCAATCCGCTGCATCGCATCGATCCCGGCACGTAACTCTTCAGCGGTGAGATAGAGTTCCTGAGGCGAGAGTCCCAGATCGTCGGCGGCATCAGTCTCGGCATAGCGTTCCGCTACAGTCTGAAAAGCGGTGGACAGATAACTCTCAACCGCCACCGGCTCGTCAGCTATCAGTACCGTATCCTGCAAAAATTCGAACACACCGGCGCTGTTGTCATGGTTCAGCGAAATCAGCCATTCCCAACCGGGAAAGTCTTCGCCTTCGCCGGCAAAGTCCGTACGGTCCCGCAACGATCGGGCAAAGCGGCTGTCTGCCCAGCGCATTCGCGCCAGCATGGCCCAGTCCCGAAAGTCCTGGGCGCTGACTGCGAGTTCGCGCATCGGCGGAATCTCGATCTCAGACAACTGTACGGTTGATAGTTGGGTTTCAGGATCGAATTCGCGAATTGAATCGACGGTGTCGCCAAAAAACTCTATGCGGGCGGGAGCATCGCGGCCGGGCGGCCAGACATCCAGAATGCCGCCGCGAATCGAGAACTCGCCGATGCCGGCAATCGGATCTTCGCGGACATAACCGCTGGCTAACAGTTTGTCGACCAGCTCTTCTGGTGAATGATCTTCGTCGCGACGCAGGACAGCGCCGGCTTTCAAGACTTCTGCGGGTGAAACAGTACGCCGCGCCAGAGCTCTCGATGTTAGTAGGACAAAGTCGCCGGTGGCAGGCTCATCCTGGGCTTGATTCACGGGCGGGTCGAGCACTCCAGCGGGGCCAGCCCGCCGGGGATCCCGCACGCCCGTGCCACTTTTTCTGCGCCGGGCCAGACGCCAGAGCGCCAACGCGCGCTTTTCGAGCGTCTCGGCGTGCGGCGAGCCACCCGCATACGGATCGCTTTCAGAAGCCGGCAGAACCGTAACCGCGTCGTTGCCTCCGGCCACGCCACGCAGAGCGCAGTACCAAAAATTAAGGTCGCGCTCCCAGTCTTCCAGATCGCGCTGGGCGGGCACAACCACCGCGAATTGCTTTCCCGTTTCCCGCTGGAGCGCAGCCAGGACCAGCGCCCGTGCTGGTCCGGCAACGAGGCCGCTGATCGAAACAACCCGCGCGCCGCGCTTGATATCGTCGAGCACACGTCCAACTTCAGAGCTGTTGAGAACTGAGTTCAGCGCCTTTTGAAGTACCGAAGTTGTTTCAGTGATGGTGCTCATTTTCTGGGCTCGGGGCAGGAGCCCGACCGTCAGGGAGGGCGTTCGTCGTGCCCATCAGACGCCCTCCCTGACGGTCGGGCTACTGCCCCGGCTTCTTGATCCGCTCAATAATTCCGCTTGTCGAAACACCTTCGACGAATGGCAAACTCACCACGCGTCCGCCCGCGGCTTCAACTTCCTCGCGGCCGTGGATTTCATCCAGCGCATAGTCGCCGCCTTTGACCAGCACGTCGGGTAACAGTTCGGCAATCAATGTTCGCGGCGATACGTCATCGAAAATGGTGACGTAGCTGATCGCGCGCAACGCCGCCAGGATCTCAGCCCGCTCGTTTTCATTCATCAAAGGCCGGCCCGCGCCTTTCAACTCGCGCACCGACGCGTCGCTGTTGATAGCCACCACCAGCGCGTCCCCCAGCGCCCGCGCCTCGGCCAGGTAGCGCACATGCCCGACGTGCAAAATATCAAAGACACCGTTGGTGAAAACCAACTTCTCTCCGGCAGCGCGCAGACGCGCCCGCTCAGCAAGAAGGCTGTCCTGGGAAAGAATCTTAGTGGTGAACATCTGCGAACAATCTAGCATGCGAGGGCCTGGGAAAATAGCGGGGGGCGCGACTGTCATGTCGGATCGCGGACATCCTGTCCGCCTGGAGCGCGCAGCGCGAACAGCTTCCGAATTGACGCCTTAGGCGTAAACCTGAGCGGGCTTCCCCGCTGGCGGACAGGATGTCCGCGCTCCACCTGCCATTTACGATTTTGCATTTACCATTTACTATCATCGTTTGTCGATTACGACGCTCTTATGACTGTACCTTTCCTTGAAGACAACGATCAGACCCAGGCGCGGCGCGAGCACCTGGAAGCTCTGCGCCAGCTTGTGGGCAACGTGTATCCGAACAAGTTCGAGCGCAGCAACGTGACCGAAACCATTTCGGGCGAAGACACGATTACTTCCATTGTAGACAGTTTCAGGAAACACGAACCGCAAGTTGCCGAAGGGCAGAAGCCTTCACCTGAAGGACTGGAAGCTGCGAATGTCGAGCTGAATAAAATTCGCGTGCGAATCGCCGGACGCATTGCCGCGCCGCCGCGCGTGATGGGCAAGGCCGCGTTTGTGCACCTGTCGGATGGCACTTCACGTTTGCAGATCTACGTTCGCCGCCAGGACATCGCCGGGGTGCGCAACGACGCGGATGGAGGCGAAGTTGATGGCTGGGAACTTTTCAACCTGCTGGATCACGGCGACTTCATCGGCGTCGAAGGTTATCTGTTCGTGACCAGGACCGGCGAATTGTCGGTGCACGTTGAGAAGTTACAGTTCCTGGCAAAAGCTTTGCTGCCGATGCCGGACAAGATGCACGGGATCCAGGATGCCGAGATTCGCCAGCGCCAACGCTATGCCGATTTGATCGCCGGCAGTTTGAAACTGGAGCGCGACGAAAATGATCTGACGCCGCGCGAAGTCTTCGAGTTGCGCTCGCGGGCCGTGCGCGAGATTCGCCGCTTTCTCGACGAGCATGGTTACATCGAAGTCGAAACGCCGATGTTGACGCCTCTGGCGACTGGCGCCGCGGCCAAGCCTTTCAAGACACATCACAATGCGCTGGACATAGATCTCTTTGCGCGTATCGCGCCGGAACTGTATTTGAAGCGGCTGGTGGTTGGCGGTTTTGAAAAGGTCTATGAACTGAATCGGAACTTTCGCAACGAAGGCATCTCGACCAAACACAATCCTGAATTTACGATGCTCGAGTTTTACATGGCTTACGCGGACGTGAATCAGATGATGGATTTTGCTGAGGAGCTTTTGCGCTCAGTTGTATACACGGCGCTTGGCCATACGCACGTGCGCTATGGCGAGCACGAGATCGATTTTTCGCAGCCGTTTCAGCGGCTCAGCATGAAGAAGGCGATTACTCGGCACGGAGGCGCCCTCGACCAAAGTACCAGCGGCGAGCGCATCGTCGAACTGTTCGAGGAGTTTGCCGAACCACACCTGATTCAGCCGACCTTCATCACCGATTTCCCGAAACCTGTTTCGCCGCTATCAAAAGCCTCGCCGTCGGATCCAACCATTGCCGAACGCTTCGAGTATTTCGTCGGCGGACTGGAATCAGGCAACGGCTTCTCTGAACTCAACGACCCGGAGGAGCAGTACCAGCGCTTCGTCGATCAGGTCGGCCAGCGCGAGCGCGGTGATGAAGAGGCGATGGTGATGGACGAAGATTATATCCGCTCGCTCGCTTACGGCATGCCGCCGGCGGCAGGAATCGGGATTGGCATCGATCGTCTGGTAATGCTCCTGGCAAACAAGCAATCGATCCGTGACGTAATCATGTTCCCTCATATGCGCCCGGAACGCGATGATTAGCCCGCGAAGCGGGCGCCGATATTAGTAGCCCACAGCGCCAGATGTGGGTTCAACGACACCATCCTTGTCGGAGCCCCAGCGGGGCGACATAAATTAGATGGCGAAGGATCACCTACGAGTTATGTCACACGCATTCGCGGGTTTAGTTTGTTATCGTTCAATGCTATCCACACCTATCGCTGTGGGCTACTGATATAACGTCGGCTTCGCCGACTGATAACTCGATTCGCCGATTATGTCGGCGGCATTCGCGGACTTCGGTCATTGCCGTTCTACTTTCCACAGCTGGCGCTGCGGGCTACTGATATAACGTCGGCTTCGCCGACTAGTTGCATTTACTTCCAACCGTGGTACCATTCGCCCCTCGGAGCAGCAGTACAAGCTAAAAGGAGACCTTCCAAATGATGCGCAAGATTTTCCCTCTGGTAGTTGTCTTCGCCATGATGGCCGCAGCGTTGATGGCCCAGGACAAGAGTGTGACCCTGACCGGCTATCTGATCGATAACGCGTGTGCCGATGGCCACTCCTCGGACAAGGCCTTTGCGACGTGGGTAAAGACCCACGGCACGAGCTGCGCGATGATGGAGTCGTGCGAGAAGAGTGGTTACTCAGTTTTCGCCGGCGATAAGCTCTACAAGTTGGACGATGCCGGCAATACCAGCGCGGAGGCTGTGCTAAAGGCCACCAAGTCGAAGAAGGGCCTGCACGTCAAGGTCGAGGGTACAGTCGATGGCGACACGGTCAAGGTAACGAAGCTGACCGAAGTTACTGAATAGCCTTTCAGGCTTCCAAGGCAGCAGCGTTTAGTTGTTCACAGATTAGAACCCGCGCGGCGAAGGACTTCACTTCACCGTCGCGGGTTCATTTTCGCGTTCATCAATCGTGGCTTGGGCGTTGCACCCACCCGCTCACGCAGGTGGTACTGACTGCACGTGCACGGGGCTCGCGTCCGTGAATCACGCGCACGATGCGCGTTCGGCCATTTACTTCACCGGCGTCTCTTGATGAGATGCCGCCAGCCATCGTCCACCACGGTTCACATAAACCGAGCTGGCCCAGACCGCAGGTATCGCCGTCCCGGCGCAGGCTCCGTCAGCTACGCCCTTGTAGGTCAACAACACCGTGCCGGAATTAAGAAACGTGGCCTTGAAGTCACTAAGTTCGAATGATTTTACCTCGCAGGGCATGGAAGCCATTTCCTTGACGATGTCAGCTTTTCCCGCAACGCCTCTCTCACCGATCATTACGCTGTCGGCGGCAAGGTTGGCCTTGAAGGGCTTTGCATCTTTGTTCTTCCACGCTTCCCACAATTTCTTTTCGGTGGCGATGATGCGACCACGAATTTGAGATCTGCTCATCGCCGGCTTTGGCGCGGGCGAAGGGGACTCAGTCGGAGTCGGTTGCCCAAAAGAAACGGACGCGAAGGCTAACAACAACAGAGCGGCCAGGGGTAGATATCTCTTCATTCTTGGTTCTCCTTAGAGATTGAGTCGAGTTGATAGACCGAGTGCGCGGAGGTTTTACTATTACGCGTGAGCGTCTGTCAATGATGAGGTCAGTACCGAGAGCGGTAGCGACCGGGTCTCGTGCTCCCCATCTCGATTGTGTGAAGGGGGTTGAGACCCGGTCGCTACCGCTCTCGGTACTGACCTCATTGCGGAGATATTTAGGGCTTCAATCGCGGAGCACCGGCCTGACTATAAGTGAGAACCGTGCCGCCGAAGCCGACGGCCCAGCCGTGATTTTGATCGACAAAGAAGAGACGTTCGAGCGCGTGTGAGGTGACGCTGGAAGTGGCGGACCAGTGCATGCCGCCATCTCTGGTGCTCAGGAGCGTGCCCTGAGAGCCGACGGCCCAACCGGTTGAAGCGTCGATGAACTTAACGTCCAGGAGATCGACGTCGACGTTTGAGCGTTGCGCGAACCATGTGTGGCCGCCGTCGTTGGTCGCAAAGACCCGGCCGGCCGTGCCGACGGCCCAACCTAAACTGTTTCCGACAAAGCTGGCTGAAGTGAAACGCGTGCCGTCGCCGTCGCGCACGTTGCCGCTCTGCCAGGTCACCCCCCCGTTGTTGGTTTGCAGGATCGTCGCGCCCGCGCCCACCAGCCAGCCATGCGTATAGTCAACGAATGCTCCGCCCAATAGCAGATGTTTCGTCGGTGCAGGTTGGCGGACCCAATGTGCGCCACCGTCGGTCGTCGCAAAGACGACGCCGGTTTCGCCAAAAACCCAACCGCGCCCGGCGTCGGCAAAAACCGCGCGCACGAGGCGCGCATTGACGTCGGCTCCGTTAAGAAATACAGGCCGCCAGGTGAGACCACCGTCTTCGGTTTTCAGCAGGTACGTGCGCGGCTCGTCATTAGTTTTCAGTTCGAGCACGTCGCGCTCGACCACCAGCCAGCCAATTTTCTGGTTGGCAAAGTAGACATCGCGCAGATTGTCTTTGGTCAGGGTGTTGAGGCGGCGCCAGGTTTGGCCGCCGTCGCTTGTCTCCAACAGCGTGCCGCCGCTGCCGGCAACCCAACCTCGGTTTTGATCGAGAAAGAAAACTCCGCGCAGCCATGACATGGTGCCAGAGGGTTGTCGGGTCCAGGCGGCGGCGCTGGCAGAAGGCAGAAGGCAGAACGCAGAAAGCAGAAGGCAGAAAACAATCGGCAGGAGGCCGGCGGCAGTAGGCAGTAACCAGGAAACGCATGCCGCTGATTTCCGATCACCCCGTAGGGGCGAAATGTTTATAGTCTGGGGCATTGACATCCCTCCAGCTCCGTCAGGAGCGAAATATTCTTGCGCCCATAAATGGGCTCAGGACTTAAAAGAGGCGTGTATCTATAAACATGTCGTGCCTAACGGCACTCTGTCCGTTCCTGCATACTGCTTCCTGCCACTGCCTACCGTTCTTTAGAATCCACCGGTAAACAACCTGGCAAACGTCAGCACCTGAGTGAAGCCCATGATCGTTTGTAGTTTCTTCAGCGTGTTACCGGGCACGACGACCTGATCGCCGGGTACCAGATAAACCGAGTCGGGCGTCTGGCCCTTATAAATCGACGTCACATTCACCGGGATTGGCGTGAGCGTTCCGTTTGCTTGCCGGCGCAGCACGAAAACTTTGCTGCGATTACCGGTTTGCAATACGCCGCCTGCTTCGGACAACGCCTCAGTCACCGACAGCCTCCGCGACATTAGTTTGATGCCCGGCTGGGCCACGTCACCGATGACGCTGTAGCGATACGATCCGGCCTGGTCGAGCGAAACCGATACCTGCGGATCGTAAATGAACTCGTCATAGCGCTTCTTGACCAGCTCGGCGACCTGATCGACTGTCTTGCCGTTGACGAAGATGCCCTCGGGAATAAGCGCCAGAGAAATGCGGCCACTGGGTGGAATCTTGATGCCGGTTTTCGAATAACGATCCTGGCCGAAGACTGCGACGGAGATTACGTCTTCGGGACCCAGACGATAGGTCGTAAAAAAGTTGTTGTAGTAAGGAACGATCGCTTCTTCCTCTGCTTGCTGATCTCGACGATTCGTTTGACCGTCGGCGGTAACTTCAGCTAGCGGCTTCTTCGCCTCCTTACTTTTGGTCTTGTCACCCTTTTGGGCCGGCACAGTTGTGACCGTCGTCGGAGTTGGCTCGCTAAACGGCCCGGAGCCGGTGGTAATCGCCGCGGCAGGGTCCGCTGTCTTGCTCTTGTCCTTGTCGACGGCTGCGTCGCGCGCCGTGGCCGGATCGACGTTGGGTTTTACCTCGGGCGTCGTTTGGGGCGCCTCGTCGGCAGTCGCTTTTCGTTGACGCGTGGCGCTCGAGGGCGACGTAGGTGTTGGCGACAACGGCGTGGGCGACTGCGCGAATACACTGGCAGTAAATATCAGCGCCATCGCCAGGACAATTGTTTGAGTTAGCAGCTTCATGGTTTCAACCTCCGACCTCTACTCTTCGGTTTAGAGTCGGGCCGATGCCCGACTTCTTCGTGCCGGCGGGCGGTAGCCCGCCGCTAAACAGTCTGTCTACCTTCCTCCGCGACCAAGCAGAATTGTCTTGATCGTTTCGAACATAATCGTCGCGTCCATCGTGATGCTCTGGTTCTTGATGTAGTAAAGCTCGTATTCCAACTTCCGCTTTGCGTCTTCAATGGACGCGCCATACTGATATTTGATTTGCGCCCAACCCGTCAGCCCGGGTGCGATCAAGTGCCGCTGTTCGTAAAACGGAATCTCTTGCGCCAGTTGCGCGATGAAGTGCGGACGCTCAGGGCGCGGGCCGACAAAGTTCATATCGCCACGCAGAATGTTCCAGAATTGGGGAATCTCGTCCACGCGAATCTTGCGGATGATTCTGCCGACTCGCGTCGTGCGATCGTCTTCTGTCCTGGCCCATACAGGCCCGTCTTTTTCAGCATCGACGCGCATTGAGCGAAACTTCATCAGGGTAAATACACGGCCGTTCTTGCCGACCCTTTCCTGTTTATAAAAAACCGGACCACGCGATTCAATCTTAATGAGAATCGCAGTCACGATCGCGATCGGTAGAGAGAGGATGGCGCCAATCAACGCAACGGTGCGGTGCATCGCGGCGCAGGTCAGTTCGTTCAAGCGTGCGCGACGGCCGCGGCTGGAAAAAATCAGCCACGAGGGCCGGACCAGATCGAGAAACACGCGTCCGGTCAGCCGCTCATAGAAGGAAGCGCTTTCCTCGATCGAAACGTCGCCTGAGAGACTTAAACGCAGCAGTTCGTCGGTAGGAAAGTGACCACGCCGGTCGCCGATCGCGACCACGATGCGATCAATCTTTTCACTCTCGACCAGCGATCGTAGTTCTGACGTCAAGCCGATTACTTTTGGATTGATCAGGCTCTTGCCCACTAAGGCCGGATCGTTATCGACAAAGCCGACTACGCGAAAACCCGCGTCGGGCCGGCCGAGTGTTTCGCGGGCAATCTCGATCGCGAACTCACCCGAGCCAACGATCAGAATGCGCTCGCCGATTTCCGGATGGCCGAGCACCCAGTGAATCGCCAGGCGCCAACCGACCATCAGCAACAAGGCGATCGGCAAAGAGATTAATGAGACGCCGCGTCCGATCATCACCTGCGGCATGGCGTAGAAGATCAGCGCCAACGCGACCCAGGCCAGACCCAGCGCTTGCAACAGGCGCAGCACCAGTTCGCGCCGGTCGTGCATGACGACGAAGTCGTAAAGGTCGAACAGGTAAAACGCCGCCAGACAAAAGACCGTTGCCAGCGCAGCTTTGTAAAAACCGTTGCGCGTAATGAGAGCGTCTTCGGCATCGATTGCGCCCAGACGCAAGTACACGGCTACTATCAAGCCGCCGAAGAGCAACATCGCCTCGGCGAGCAGTAACAGAACCATGCGTGCGTTGAAGCGCGGAGGTCTCAAGAAAGCACGTCCTCCTCGATATAGATCATCTGGGGATCGTCATCAGCTTCTTCGGACACTTCAGTCTCGGCCTCCGGCGCCAGGCGCAGGTTGCGGGGCTGATAGTAGTAAGCGTTCTCGTCGAGCTTCGTGTCCGTCCGATTGAGCACCACGCCGAGCATGCGCTCGCGCGGCAACTGCTCGAGCAGGCGGTCGACTACCGCATAACGAGTTTTTGAAGCGCGCACAACCAGGATCGCCGAGTCGGCGCGATTGATCAGCAGATTGGCGTCAGTGAATACGCCGAGCGGTGGCGCATCGATGATGATGTAGTCGAAATGCTTGCGAGCTTCGTCAAGCAAACGGCCGAAGCGCGGGCCAGACAACAACTCAGCCACGTCTTCGCGCGCGGCGCCGCCGGGCAGAAGGTGCAGCCCCGAAGGCTCCAACTTCACGATCGCTTCGGTAAAGCGGGTCTGTCCCGTTAACACCTCTGACAATCCATACCCGGTTTCAATGCCCAGATAATCGGCGGCGCAGGGCTGCCGCAGATCCGCGTCGATGATCAGCGCTTTCACGCCGTCGGTTTGGGCCAGCAGCCACGCCAGGTTTAGGGCCGTCAGCGTCTTGCCTTCACCGGGGCCGGCGCTCGTGATCACAAACGCGCGTTTGCGTTCGCGCTCGCCCGCCTGCAGCAAGCGAGTTCGCAGCGAGCGAAACTGCTCGCATTCAGGTGAACGTGATTCGGTGATAGCTACAAGATGTGGTTCGACGCGCGCGGCCAAGACTTCTCTTGATGAGAACTCGACGGCGCGCGTCGATCCTACAGCGTCCAAGGTTGCCCCAGCATCACGGGAAGCTGGTCCGCCGGGGAGTGCCGGCCCGCCGGTCCCTTCAGCCGTGTGCGCAGTGGACGCTGAGTTGAATGCCGCGGGCACCGCGGTGAAGGGCGAACCCTCCCAGGGATGTTCGTAATCGTGCTTCGGGGTGAAGTACGAGACGTTATCCGAGTTGCCTTTGCGGCCAACTGAAGCCGTATTAGATTTGAAAGTGCGCTGTGCCGACTCGGCGCGCTTCAGCGCATCATAGACTCTGCCCATTGTTGCTCCTCCCAAGTCCCGAGCGACTGAAAGCCGCGCCCAGCTCTTCAATGGTGGTTGACGATTCAGTCAATCGCGGGTATTCGTGCACGACGATGTCCGGGTCCGGCGCCGGAGCGGCGACGGGAGCGCGGTCGATCGACAGAATGTTAGCGGGTTTGCTGGTGCTTCCGTTGCCGTTGCTATGACCATTCCCGTTCGGGTGGCCATTCCCGTTGGCGTCGCCGTTGCCGGCTGCCCAGAGTTCGGCGCGCCCGGCGGCAGGGAAAATCCGCGCCGGCGTTTCGCGCTCTTCACTGTTCGGCATGCGTGGCAACACGTCGAACGTTTCGGCAACTTCCTGCACGGCGGCGCGGCTGATGATTTGTTCGCTGGCGGCGAAGCCATTCAGAAGAGCGTTGTCGCAAAGGTTGTTGATGTTGCGCGGGATGCCTTCCGAGCAGCGGAAGATATAGTCGACCGCGCCCGGCGAAAAAATGTCGGTGCGTTGGGCGCCGGCAACCTTGAGCCGGGTGTTGATGTATTGGGCGGTCTCTTCGACGTTGGGCAGGGCCTTAACATCGCAGCGCAGGGACACGCGTTGCTTGAGCTGGCGCAGGTCAGGATTGTTCAGGACTGTGCGCAGTTCCGGCTGTCCCGTCAGCACGATTTGTAGTTGCTTGGCCGTGTCGGATTCGAAATTGCAGAGCAGCCGCACCTCTTCCAGCACGCTGGTTGAAAGCCCGTGCGCTTCGTCGACGATCAGCACCGTGCGCAGTCCGCGGCTGTGACGCGACTCGAGCACCTTGCCCAGTTCGATCAGAAGATCGGACTTGCTTTCCCAGTTCTGAATATCGAAAAGCGCGGCCAGGTGCTGGTAGAACTCAGGCACCGACAGGCGCGGATTGAAGATGTAAGCAACCAGCACTGTCCGATCCAGACGCTGCATCACCCAGCGCAGCATCGTGGTTTTTCCGGTGCCGACTTCGCCGGTAACCACGATCAAACCCTTGCCGCTTTCAATGCCGTAGTGAAGATTGGCCATCACTTCGGTATGCGACGGGGTGAAATAGATGTAGCGCGGATCGGGTGTCAGCGCGAATGGTAAATCTTTCAGTCCGTAAAATTCTGCGTACATACTTTCCTCCGGGGCGAGTAGCGCAAGCTGTTAACTTGCGCAGCGTTCGCAAATTAACAATTTGCGCTACAGCAAGAACTTCTCCAGTACATGTGTTGCCCGGAGCGCGAATGCGAGCGCGGGCACGGCGACAAAAGCTGCCGCAACTCCGGCCACCATCACGAATGCATGACGACGGGGAATGGCGCGCGCTTCGGCTGGGGTCATTAGTTCGGGGATCGAAGCCAGCACGGTCAGGCCGGTGTAGTGCTTCGCGTCCTCAGTAGTCTGAATTGTGAATAGCCGTCGCAGTTCGGCAGAGACTGCGAGCAGTAAACCCAACGCCAGACCGATACCAAATCCGGCGGCGGTCAGAACAAAGCGTTTGGGGGCGACCGGGCGTTCGGGCAAGTTCGCCGGGTCGACGACCTGAATGCCGCCGTTATTAAAGCTTTTGTTGGCGTCGGCCCCGACATCGATCTTCTGTTGCTGCAGGAGCAGATTGTCGTAGTTAAGTTTCTTTGTCTGGTATTCGCGATCGATAGCTTCAATGCCGACCTCGGCCATGGGAATGGCATTGATCCGGCCACTGAGATCGGCAATCTGCGCGTTGGTTTCGTTCAACAGTTTTTGCGAACGATCCATGTCGCTGTCGGTCATCGTGATTTGGGTTTTCAGCGACAGGATGCGCGGGTCGCTCAATTGGACCAGCTTCTGCCGGCGCTCTTCGATCCGCGCTTTCCAATCGGTAATCATCTGGTCCTGGTCGCGCTTGACTGACTCGATCTGCGATCTTTTCGCTAACACATCGGGATGCTTTTCCTTGTACATCGTGATCAGGTTCTGCAGTTCAGCGTCGAGTTCCGACCGCCGGCTGGCCAGGTTCGCCCACGCCAGGGTGGTCTTGGGATCGGTTGTATTCTCAGCGGCCATCGCGATTTCCTGGTCGTAACTCTTCGTGATGTCGGCAAGCTGGCTGCGGTAGGCAGCGCCCAGATCGCGCGAGCGGCCCTGTTCGGCGATCAGAGCTTTCTGTTCTTCGTGCAGTCCGGTCAGACGGCCAACCAGGGCCTGCGACTGCGAAGGCAGATTGTTCATGTTCTGCTGTAAATAGGTGAGCCGTTGGTTGTCGATGGTGTCGAGTTCTTCTTTGGCCGTGCGCACCTGCTCTTCAATGAACTGTTTCGCCGAAGCGCCGCCGTTGACGGTCGCCTTCGTTTGCTCGTCGATGTATTTGCTGGCGAGTTCGCCGGCGACAACCTGGGTCGATTTCGGATCGCGCCCGCGATAGGTGATGTTGAATCCGTTGGTGATTTCGTTGCGGGTGGTATTCACCTCGACCTTGATCTGCTTGCGCATCTGATCGATGAGCAGTTCCATCGGCTCGCCGCGCAGACGCTCTTCCTTGAAGAGGTCGTACTTTTCCATCAGTGGTTGCAGCGAGCTGCGGCTGGTGACGACCTGAGAAATGCTGGTCAACTCACGCGTCAGTGTTTCTTCGGCCACGGTCGGCACGACCGTGTTGGGCAGCGTCGATGGCTTGACGACGATCAGCGTCACCGATTCATAGACATCAGGCAGGCGATAGACCGCGTAAGCGATCGACAGGCCAATTGCCACGGTCGGCAGCAGGATGAGCCATTTGCGCTTGAGCGCGATGTTCGCGTATTCGCCCAGTTTGCGCGGTCGAAATTCAACACTCATTGGTGGTGCTCCTTGTTGTTTAGAGTCGGGCTACTGCCCGACTCGGCGGTAGCCCGCCGCTAAACCGAAGGTTCAATACAACGTGGCCAAAGCTTTCCTGGCCTCGTCGGCTTCGGGAAAACTCGCCTTCTCGCCCAGCCGCAAAGCAGTTTCGATCTCACGCCGCGCGCCGGCTTTGTCGCCCTTGGCGGCCAAAGCCGCGCCGAGATGAAAGCGATATGTCGGCGAAGGCACGCTGTTCGTTTGGCGTGCTGCGGCTTCGTCAACCGAAACAGCTTTTTTCAGTTGCTCAGCAGCCGCGCCATACAAACCTTTTTTGTAGTAGATCCAACCCAGCGTATCGACAAAGCTGGGTACTTCGGGGCTGGCTTGCACTGCGCCCTGGGCCAACCTGACAGCCTCATCGAGGTTGCCCTTGCCATAGACGGCGTAGATCCACGCCAGATTGTTGGCGGCGAAAAAGGCGTTTTCGTCTTTCGCCAGGGCTTTGCGGTAATAGTCGGCCGCGGAATCAAAATTTCCCCGATTCATTTCGAGCATGCCGATCAATGTGTAGGCCGCCGCGTTCTCAGGACGACGCTCAACTATCTTCTGGTATTCGGCAATCGCGCGGTCCTGCTGATTTGTGTTCACGAACAGCGCGCCCAGCGCCGAATAGGCCGCCAGGTAGTTGCCGTCGATGTCCAACGCCCGGCGGAATTCAGCTTCGGCGCCGGCCGCGTTTTGCTCAAAGCCGTAAACCTGGCCTTTCAGAAAGTGCAGAGCAGCGTTGTTTGGCTGGCCGGCGAGAGATTGATCGATGCGCGCCTGCGCTTGATCAATCTTGTTCTGCGCTGCATAGATACTGATCAAGCCGCGCAGCGAATTAAAATTAGCTGCGTCGATCGCGAGAGCGCTGTTGTAGAAGCTGATTGCTTCGTCCGGTTTCTTGTCCGTCAGCGCTACCGAGGCGAGATTGACGTAAATATCAGTGCTGCGCGGGGCCGCCTCGCGCGCTGCCAGAAAATCCTGACGAGCTGTCTTAGTGTCGCGCAACTGCAGCGCCGCGCAACCGTGGGCTACCAGCGCGTTGGCGCGCAGGTCAGCCAGCATTTGTGGCGATGTATCTTTATCCGGCGAAGCTTTCGCGAGTCGCTCCTGCAGTTGATTGGCTCCCTGCAAGGCTGACTTCGCATCGCCGGTCGCCAGACTGATTTGCACTTGCAGCAATTTCCCCGGCAGATAGCCGGGATAGTTGCGTTCGAGATCGCCGGCAAACGAGCGCGCCTGATCGACCTGGCCCAAATGGAAGTTTGCTTCAGCCATAAAGAACAAACCCACCCGTGAATTTGGTTCCTGCTTGAGCACTTCCTTCAGATCTTCGATGGCGATTTTCAGATCGGCCGGTTCGCCGCTTTCCATTTCAATGCGCGCGCGCAGGATCATCGCCTGACGATCCTTTGCATCGTTCTTCAGGATGTTCGCGATTTCGTTTTTGGCGCCGTCCACCTCGCCGCGCATCAACATGATTTCGGCGAGCCGGTAGTGCGCCTGTGTGTAGTCGGGCGACTTGGCCACAACTTCTTTGTAGATCGCCAGGGCCTCGTCCATCCGGCCGGTGGCTGAATAGAAATCCGCCAGGACCGCACGGCCTTCGGGCTTGTCTTTGTCGAGTTCAGCGAGGGCTTTATAGGCGTCTTCCGCCTTGTCCCAGCGGCGGTTGACGAGATAGAAGCTGGCCAGAATGAACCGCGCTTCGCGATTCTTGCCATCGGCCTGCACTGCGGTCTGAAACTCAGTTTCGGCATTGTCCAGACGCTTAATTTGGACGAGGAACTTTCCGTATTCGTAGTGCGCCAGCGCCGAGGAGCCGTTGACTGCAATCGCGCGTTGGTAGATCGATTCGGCAGTGCTCAAATCATTCGTCAGTGAATGAAAGCGCGCCAGACTCAGATAAGATTCAACTCGCTTGGGATCGAGTTCGATGGCGCGATTGAGTTCGGCGAAGGCTTCGGTCTTGTGGTCCTGGGCAAACAACACGCTGCCCATCAGGATGTGACCTTCGATGTGGTTGGGATCTTTTTGCAGTACGGCTTTCGCCAGCATCTCGGCTTCAGAAATCGCCGCCGGGTCCTGCTTGCCGCCCATCAGGTAATAATTTCCCAGGCGCACGCGGACGTCGAGGTTGTTCGCGTCCAGCGCGACCACCTGCTTCATCTCTTCGAAAGCTTCCTGATATCGCTGCAGTCCTTCGTAAGAATTCGCCAACCCCCAATGCGCGTCGGCGAGCTTGTCATCGATTTGCAGAGCGTTGCGAAACTCGAGCGAGGCTTCCTGAAATTTTTTGTCTTTCAGTAGCGCTTGGCCGCGAGCGACGTATTGGGCTTTGGCTTTTTCGGGGGTGGTGCACGCGGCTATCAACAGGACTGCGGCAACCAGAATAATGAACAGGGGAAGGGTATAGGCGTTGCGGCGGCACTCGTGATTTTTCATTGCGTCTCCGTGAGCGCGGCGGACTTTCGAGCAACTGATTGTCCGTTGCGCTCGGGTTATTTCGCTGTTGGCGGTGTCTTCAGCTACGGGCAAAGTTGCTTGAAGGGGCGCTTTGGGCGAAGTTTGTTGTGTCAAAAAACCTTGTTTCGACTTCAGTCGGGGCCGGGGGGTGCACCGAGCGAGCTATAAGTAAGAAAGCGGTAATCCTGGAGTTTTCCCAGGAAAACCTTGTCAGAGCGGCGGGTGAGGTCAGTTTGGAACAAAAGCGGGGAGTTCGGTTGCGGCCTGAGCGGCCATTTCGACCGCAGTTTGCTGGGCTGCTTCAGGTGAATTGCCCATCGGAACCATCACGCGGACCATCGCTCCATCCGAGCGACGCCGGCGGACGCTATCGATTATGGTAAAGATCTTTCCCCAGTATTCGCTGGCCACCATGCGGCCACGTCCCTGGTACCAGTAAATCATCATCGCGCGGTCGCGGCCGTTGGCGATGACGAAGCGGTTGGCTTCGAAAGGCGCGCTGCCATTCGCGGGCGTGATGGTAATGCGAGCGGGGTCGCTCATGACCCAGCCAGATCCGGGCAGACAATTCAGCGGACTGTGATAGGTGGCGCCGTCGCGCTGGGTGGCGTAATAGCCCACATAAAACGAAGCCGTGCGGCCGTTCGAGACAAAATTCCGCGAGAGATAGTCATCCGCGCGGAGGACCTTTTCAGTCTCTGCATCAAAGCGGAGGTCATCGCCCACCTGACGCCACGAACCGATTTGCGCCGGAAATTCTTTTAGAGCTTTGCGTGAGACGTGGGCTTCACCCGCCCGCTCCCAGGCATTGATGATTCCACCGCCCAGCAACAGCATGGCCAGCAGCGTCCAGAAACGAATTGTGTTAGTTCGATTCTCCATCGTTAATAGTTAGACAGGATTTGCGGGATTAACAGGATGAGCAGAATGCGTTGAAATCGTATCCATCTTGTAAATCCTCTCCTTCTTTCCAGTTCGCTTTCCAGTTCGCCCAAAGCGATCAAGCACCCAGCCCGTGGCGAACAGCAAGACCGCCGCCGCGATATAGATCACCCAACCCGAAAACGTATGAAAGAAACCATCAGCCACGCGCGTGCCATAGTAATGAGCCAGGACGCCGGTGCCGCTGACGCGTAGGGCGTTCGTCAGAATTGCAATCGGGACCGCTGCCACTACCAGAATCAGCGAGCGCCAAAACGTGAAACTCCTGAGGAAAGAGCTGACTTTGTGCTGGAAGCGCGGACGTCCTGTCCGCATTCCGTCGGACTTCAAATCGTCATCATGGTCGCTCGTCGGTTTGGTGAAGTAAGCGTAAACCACCGCCAGCGTGACCAGCGTCATTAGCGAACGGATGCCGCTGCACGCTTCGACGACAGCCAGTTTCTTCGGTTCGGTGGCGCCAAGCGGCATCAGCTCGATTATGTTTCCTTGTCTTAGGACGGGAATGTTAAAGAAGGACATCGCGCCTACCGCACAGCGCGACGCGAAGAGCTGCAGAGGAAAAGCTATCCGGTTGAAGATGATCTGCGGAATCGGAATCGAAAGGACCAGCAGAGACAAGGGCACCGCGACGAGACGCAGCAGACGAAATCCCCAGAAGTAAATCACGACGCTGGCGATCATCAACATCAGCGAGAGGCGCTGGACGAAAAGCTCGGCGCCGGCCACACCTGCCCACAACAAGAGCAGAGACATGCCGACACCTATCGTGCCCCACAAAGCGGCGGGACTTGTTTGCGCGTCAGTGAAGCGTTGCCGCTCCTGCCAAAGGATGTAACCGATGACGAACGGAATCAGTAGGCCGTGCGAATAGTTCTCGTCATTCCACCAGTCGCCCCCCAATTTCAGGAGCACAGTGAAATAGACAAACGCCAAAGCGACGGCGATGGCTACGGGTTGGTAGAGCTTGCGCGTAATGGCGACACTCATGCGGTTTGACGCCCGCAAGCTGAGGGGCAATCTCTGCTCGCGAGCCTTGATTGATGCGGGCCGGAATCAACTGGCTTTCAAGGACGGGGCCAGGACTTGCCGACCCTCATAGGCGGTAAACGGCCAATGGGTAACGTATTCCTGAGAGTTTTGGATTACCTGCGATTGGGTTGTTAACGAATCGTGAGTGAATCGATGTGGCCATCAGGCCAGCACACCGAGTATACGCATAGCCGAGGCCCAACTGTCCACAATTTAATTGGGCATGACTGAGATTGCGAGGACGGGACCCGGTCGCTACCACCACCCCACGCGGGGACCGCGGTCCGCTCCCGGTTCTGACCTCATCAGCCGCAAATTCACTTTTGCTTCAATGACCGTTATTCTCTCTAGCCAATGGGCGCAACTACAGTTGGCGTGATTGGATGTGGCTATTGGGGGCCGAATCTGCTGCGCAACTTTGCCGAGAACGAGGCGGCCGAGCTGCGTTGGATTTGTGATGCGGATGAGGCGCGCCTCGCGGCGATGCGGCGCCGTTATCCGGCCGCGCAAACTTCGACCGACTACCAAAAACTTCTGGACGATCCGAGCCTCGACGCGATTGCCGTGGTCACGCCGGTAGCCACGCACTTTCAGATCGCCAGAGCAGGGCTCGTGGCCGGCAAGCACTTGTTAGTGGAAAAACCTTTGACCGCCACCGCGGCAGAAGCGGAAGAATTGAACGATCTCGCCGCGCGGAATCAGCGCACGCTGATGGTTGACCACACCTTTGTGTACACCGGGGCGGTACGGAAGATGAAAGAGATAGTGGCGAGTGGCGAGTTGGGTGATTTGCTCTACTTTGATTCGGTGCGGATCAACCTGGGGTTATTCCAGAAAGACATCAACGTGCTTTGGGACTTGGCGCCGCACGATCTTTCGATCATGGATTACCTGATTGATCGACAGCCGGACGGCTTGAGTGCGATCGGTAGTTGTCACATCGAGCCGGGAATTGAAAACATCGCTTACCTGATGATGCATTTTCCCGGTGACTTTATCGCGCATTTTCATTTTAACTGGCTGGCCCCGGTCAAGATTCGCCGCACCATGATCGCCGGCAGCAGCAAGATGATCCTTTACGATGACATCGAACCGACTGAGAAAGTGCGCATCTATGACAAAGGCGTCACCACGAATCGTGTTGGCGCCGATCGCGAAGCTGATTACCAAACTCTGGTGAGTTATCGCACCGGCGACGTGTGGGCGCCCAAGCTCGATTCCACCGAAGCCCTGCGCCACGTGGTCACTGAATTTCTGGATTCCATTCGCAAAGGGCGGCCTCCACTGACCGACGGCCAGGCCGGTTTGCGCGTGGTGCGCCTGCTGGAAGCCGCGCAACAGTCGATCAAAGCCGGTGGCCAGGTTCAGTTGGTCGGCGGGAACCAGTAGCATGATGTTTAGTTGAGCGCAGACCTTCCTTGAGCAGGGACTGCGTCGGACCATTGACTGGTACGAATCTTCTCCAATGGCGCTCGGCGCCTGATTACTGATTTATTCATGCCGCCAAAGATCAGCATCGTCACGCCATCGTTTAATCAGGGCCGGTTCCTGGAAGAGACGATTCTGTCGGTTCTCAATCAGAACTATGCCAATCTCGAATACATAATTATCGATGGCGGCAGCAACGATGAAACGGTCGAGATCATTCGGCGCTATGAAGATCGGCTGGCATATTGGATCAGCGAAAAAGATCGCGGGCAGGTCCACGCTATAAACAAAGGACTGGAACGCGCAACGGGGGACATCTTCGCGTTCATAAACAGCGACGATGTATACCTGCCGGGGACGTTTGCCGCCGTGGCAGAATCCTTTGAAGCGGATTCGCAGAGGGAATGGGTCTGCGGTGATACGATAATGTTTGGCGAGGCGCACGCGACCGAACTGGCGAAAGCAGTGGTGCCAAAATCGGCCGCACATTGTTTGTCCTGGGCGTACACCGCGGCCCAGCCAGGGCATTTCTGGAAACGCGAATTGGTTGCCGGCGGGTTTGATGAGGGCTGGCCGTACGATTTCGATCACGATCTATACGTGCGACTGCTGCTCGACGGCCATAGATGTGAACACATACCGTTGCCGTTTGCCGCTTATCGTCTTCATGCAGTGAGCAAGACGGTGGCCGAAGGTCATCATCAGATCGCCGAGTTTGAACGCAGCGCCGAAGTGTACGAACACCGTCTGGCCGGCGCCGAGCGGCGCTGGTGCCGCGCGACAAGATTCCTGCGCCACTCATATGTGGCCAGCATTGCCGGCGACAAGAAAGCAGGCGCGCGATGGTTAATGCGCGCACTGGTGACTTATCCAGAGGGCCTGGCGCAACGGAACTTTTGGGGTTGCCTGCGGAAACTGGCGAGCAACGGAGCAGCCGGCGCGAATTGAGAACAATGATCGAAACGATTCCCAAAAAACGATCGCTGAGGGCAGAGCGCGAGTTCGGTCTGATCGTCGGCGGAGTTCTTGTGTTGCTCAGTTTGTGGTGGCTCTATCGTGGCAAGTTTACCCATGTTTCACCCATCACTATGCCAATTGGCGGAGCGCTCATCCTGCTCGGCCTGCTGCTCCCGCAAGCTCTGATGTGGCCAAACAGGGCTTGGATGGCTTTAGCCGAAGCGCTCTCGTTTGTGACCACGCGAATCATTCTGGCGGTTATTTTTTTTGGGATTGTCACCCCGATTGGTCTGGTCAAACGTTTGTTCGGTTGGGACCCGCTCTACCGGCGCGCGGCCGCGGCCGATTCTTACTGGCGACCGTATGCCGAACGACAGAAGGATCCGCGCCACTACGAAAAAATGTTCTGAGGAGATCGCATGTCCAAGATACAGGTAGCCAGCGAACTCTGGCAGTTCATGAGGGAGAACAAGAAGTATTGGCTGGCGCCAATCGTGATCACTCTGGTCTTGTTCGGTGTCTTGCTGGTATTGGCGAAAGGTTCGGCGATTGCGCCGTTCATCTATACACTCTTCTAATATGAGGTCAGCACCGGGAGCGGTAGCGACCGGGCTCCGTACTCACAATCTTGATCATGTGCTACGTCGCGGCCCGGTCGCTACCACCACCCCACGCGGGCTGCCCGCGCGGGGACCCCGGTCCGCTCCTGGTGCTGACCTCATGCCGGTACCGAAGCGTTCGCGATTAGCCCTATCATCCAAGTGACAACAATTCTCGGCATCTCTGCGTTCTACCACGATTCGGCTGCCTGCCTGGTCAGAGACGGCGAGATTATTGCCGCCGCGCAGGAAGAGCGTTTCACACGCATCAAGCACGATCATAATTTTCCCGTTCAGGCTGCGCGTTATTGTCTTAAGGAAGCAGGGATCAGCGCTGAGCAACTCGACTTTGTCAGCTTCTATGATAAGCCGTTGTTGAAATTCGATCGGCTGCTTGAGACCTACCTCGATTACGCGCCCGCGGGATTTCGATCGTTTCTCAAGGCGATGCCGCTGTGGATGAAAGAAAAGCTGTGGATGCCGGATCTGATCCGGACTGAGATGGCCAAAGCCAACGGCATCGAGGACGAACGAGCAGCGAAGAAAGCCCGAAAGAAGTTTGAGTGGAAACTGCTGTTCGGAGATCACCACGAGAGTCATGCTGCCAGCGCCTTCTATCCATCGCCTTTTGAAGCAGCTGCCATTCTCACGATTGACGGCGTGGGCGAGTGGGCCACCAGCTCGATCGGCATAGGCCGTGGAAACGAGATCACTCTGCTGAAAGAACTGCGGTTTCCCAACAGCCTGGGATTGCTTTACAGCGCCTTTACTTACTACACCGGCTTCAAGGTCAACAGCGGCGAATACAAAGTCATGGGCCTGGCGCCTTATGGTGAACCTAAGTACGTCGATCTGATCAAAGAAAAGATTGCTGAGGTCCGCCATGACGGCAGCATACGCATGCACCACGACTACTTCAGTTACGCGCAGGGCTTGAGAATGACCAACGCTGCGTTTGATCGGATCTTTGGTGGGCGGCCACGCCGGCCTGAATCAAAGATCACCCAGCGCGAGATGGATCTCGCCCGGAGTATTCAGGTCATCACCGAAGAAGCGATGCTCAAGATGGCCGCCTATGCTCACAAAGAGACTGGGATGACGAAATTATGCCTGGCGGGTGGCGTGGCGCTGAACTGCGTCGCCAATGGACGGCTTTTGCGCGAGGGCCCATTCGAAGACATCTGGATCCAACCAGCGGCGGGCGATGCGGGCGGGGCGCTTGGAATTGCGCTGGCAATCTGGCACCGATATTTAGGAAAGCCACGTGCGAGTGCTGAGACAGAGGGAACGTGGCGATCAGCCCGGAAGGATACCGTGAAAGACGCTACGTTGCTGGCTGGGAGCGCGGACGGGCGGGGTCCCCGGCGGGGCAGCCCCGCTGGGGTGCTCGACTCGTCCGCAATCAGCGATGGCTTGCCGCAATACCTTGATGGCATGAAAGGCTCCTATCTGGGACCGCAGAACTCAGTTGCAGAGATCGAAGATTTTCTTCAGTCAAGAAATCTGCCCTACCAGAAGTACGCGCGCGAACAATTGCCGGCGGCGGTGGCGGACGCATTAGCTGACGGAAAGATCATCGGCTTGCATCAGGGCCGGATGGAGTTTGGCCCGCGGGCTCTGGGAGCGCGCAGCATCATCGGCGATCCGCGCTCCACAGAGATGCAGTCGGTGATGAATCTGAAGATCAAGTATCGCGAAAGCTTTCGACCGTTCGCCCCCAGCGTTTTGCGCGAACACGTCGCGGATTGGTTCGAACTAGACTGTGACAGTCCCTACATGATGCTGGTTGCTGATGTGGTTGCAAGCCGTCGTCGTGAAATGAGCGAAGAAGAGAAAGCACTTTTCGGGATCAGCAAACTTAACATCAAGCGATCCGAGATTCCCGCGGTAACTCACGTGGATTACTCTGCGCGGATTCAAACCGTGCGGCGCGAAACGAATCCGCTCTACTGGGACATCATCGAAGCGTTTCGCCAAAAGACGGGCTGCCCCCTCATCGTCAACACCAGTTTCAACGTGCGCGGCGAACCGATTGTTTGTACGCCGGCAGACAGCTATCGCTGCTTCATGCGCACTGAGATGGATTACCTGTTGCTTGAGACCTGTGTGCTGGACAAGAAAGACCAGCCGGAGTTTGTTGAGAGGACGGATTGGAAGAGCGAGTTTAAGTTGGACTGATCGAGCAATCCTATCCTAGTCACCCTTCTCCCATTGGGAGAAGGGCCGGGGATGAGGGCCTACGAGCGGAACCTATTTTCTTACTCGTGCCCCGTGGTTGGTAGAAACTTCCGAACCGCCAAGTAGGATCATGAGTCTGACGGCTCATTGAATTCTAGGACTTCGTTAAGCTGTAACTCACGAGTCTGACCATCTTCCGACTTGACGTAGTATGTAACCTAGAAGGTCGCCGCAGCGTCGGGATCACCTTCCCAGACCGCGTTCTCAACCGTGCCGGTATTGCCATCACCATCTATCGTGAGTTCATCGCCAATCGCGAACGGAAAATCATGAAGCTGTGTCACGTTGGGCTCTTGAATCGAAACCTTTTTCTTTGCCATGACAGTACCAATTACAGCACGAGCGTTGCCATACTTCCAACCTTGGAAAGTTAGATTGGGACACAACAGAATCAATCAGGTCGCGCCCGTAGGCCCCTCACCCCAACCCTCTCCCAGTGGGAGAGGGAGATAAGAGTTCGTCCCAGTTTGATTTTCTGCCATCCTCAAGCTTAAATGTAGTTTGTCACTCATAATCCTATTCAAAAGAAAGAGCTTTAGAGAATGGCTGATCAAGTAAAGGTTCTGGTTACGGGCGCCGGTGGTTTCATCGGCCATCACTTAACTAAATACTTAGTCAATCGCGGCTATTGGGTGCGCGGCGTGGATATTAAAGAGCCCGAATACGCGCCGACGTGCGCGCATGAATTTGAATTGCTCGATTTGACGCTGCGGGAAAACTGCCTGACCGCCACGCGCGGCGTCGACCAGGTCTATGGTCTGGCCGCGAACATGGGCGGGATCGGATTCATCGAGAGTCATAAGGCCGAGATCGTGCGCGATAGTTCGCTCATGAATCTGCACTCGATCGAAGCGGCCCGGCTAAACGGCGTGAAGCGCTATTTTTATACTTCGAGCGCTTGCATCTATCCCGGTTACAAACAAAAGGACGCCGACGTCACGCCCTTGAAAGAAGAGGACGCTTATCCGGCCGAAGCAGAAGACGGTTATGGTTGGGAGAAGCTTTATATGGAGCGCGTCTGCCGGCACTACACCGAAGACTTCGGATTAGACACGCGCGTGGTGCGGTTTCACAATATTTTTGGTCCGCTGGGAACTTACGACGGCGGTCGTGAGAAATCGCCCGCCGCAATCTGCCGCAAAATTGCTTTGGCCAATGACGGTGACGACATCGAAGTGTGGGGCGACGGTGAGCAGACGCGCTCGTATTGCTACATCGACGACTGTGTCGAAGGTATCTACCGGCTGATGCAGAGCGACCATCGCGAGCCGATCAACCTCGGTCAGGACCGCATGATCTCGATCAACGAGCTGGTAGACATTATCGCGAAGATCGCCGGCAAACGAATTGGCAAGCGTTATGACGTCACCAAGCCGCAGGGCGTGCGCGGCCGCAACAGTGACAACTCGCGGCTGCGTGAAGTGCTGAAATGGGAACCGCAGATCTCGCTCGAAGATGGTCTGGCGTCGACCTATAGCTGGATCGAAGGCGAGTTGAAAAAGAATTCAATTCCCGCCACCGCCGGTGTCTGAGCAGTCGTGGTTTCGGTACGCTTCGGAAACCATTCCAAGGAACGCGGAGTCAGACCCTCGAGTCGCTCGGCGTTCTTTGTATTTATTAGCCCCGACTTCTGTTAGCATCACGACCCGTGGATCACTCTGTTAAGCCCCCAGACTCAAACCAGATTGAGATCAGTGTTGTGGTTCCGGTCCGCGACGAAGAGGACTCAGTGCAGGGCTTGATTGAAGGCTTGTTGGGCCAGACTCTGTTGCCGCGCGAGATTGTAATTACGGACGGCGGCTCAGTTGATGCAACCAGAGAGATCATCGAAGAGATCATTGGCCGCGGGGCGCCGGTAAAACTAATTCGCGAACAGAAATCAATGCCGGGGCGCGCTCGCAATGTCGGGGCGAAACATTCGCGCTGCGACTGGATCGCCTTCACTGACGCCGGCACCAGGCCGGCGCCCGATTGGCTGGCCGCTCTGGTTGACAGCGCCAGCCGCGGATCGTCGGTCGATGTGGTCTATGGCTCGTACGAGCCGATCGTAGACAGTTTTTTCAAGGAATGCGCGGCGATTGCTTACGTGCCCGCGCCGTTTGAAAGCGATGGCGGCTTCGTGCGCCCCGTCTCGATCGTGTCGGCGCTGATGCGGCGCAAAGTCTGGGAAAGCGTGAACGGTTTTCCAGAGCACCTCCGCTCGGCCGAGGACTTAATTTTTATGCGGCGGGTTGAGGCAGCGAAGTTCAAGATCGCGCGCAGCTCAAGAGCGATCGTTTACTGGAACATTCAACCAAATCTCTGGCGCACGTTCAGGCGTTTTGTAGATTATTCCCGCAACAACATTCGCGCGGGCTTGTTTGCTGAATGGCAAGGGACGATCTTTATTTATTATGCTCTGCTCGCCGCCTCGACGCTCACGGTTTTTGTGTTTGGTCTCCCGGGACTCATTGTCCCGCCTCTCCTTTGGTTGCTGTTCCTGGGGGCGCGTGCGACCCGGGCCCTGCTGCGAAATCGAAACAGTTATCCCTCGAGTTATGCGCGAAACCTGGCGCGGTTGATCCTCATGCTACCCATCCTTGCCACGGTGGACGCGGCCGCCTTTATCGGCTCAATCAAATGGTTACTGCGCGACAAACTCGCCCTGACACGATCGAGAAGTAAAGATGACTCTCACGAATAGACGCGTTCTCTATATCTCGTACAACGGGATGCTTGACCCCCTGGGCCAGAGCCAGGTGATTCCATATCTGAAAGAGCTAAGCCGCGAAGGCGTTCGTTTTACTCTGCTGAGTTTTGAGGGACCGGGAGCCTACAGTCGTGAGGGACTTGAGCGGTGCGAGCAATTGCGTTCAGGATTGGCCGGTAGTGGGATCGATTGGTGCTGGCTTCGTTATCACAAGACGCCTTCGTTGCCGGCGACTATCTATGATGTGCTCGCGGGGATCAGGTACGGCAGCCGGCTCGTGCGGCTTAGGCAGATTGAAATGATTCACGCGCGCAGTCACATCGCGGCCACCATCGCCCTGGCGCTCAAGAAACGGTTCCACCTAAAAATGATTTTTGATCTACGCGGATTGATGGCCGAAGAATACGTCGACGCTGAACATTGGCGTAAAGGCAGCGTTCCGTATCTCCTGACAAAGACCATGGAGCGCCTCGCCCTGCAAGCCTCAGACGGCGTGGTCACCTTAACAGAGAAGATCTGGCCAATGATCAAAGACTGGGAAGGGTTGCGCGGTCGAACAGTAGTCCACGAAGTCGTCCCTTGTTGTGCGGATCTCGAACGATTCCGTTTCCGTGCCGCCGATCGAGACAGGCAGCGACATTTGTTAGGCGTCGAAGATCAGTTTGTGCTTGTCTACAGCGGCTCCGTAGGCGGTTGGTATCTCGCTGATAAAATGGCGGACTTCTTCATGGCCCTGCTGAAGCAGAAACCCGACAGCCACTTTCTTTGGTTGAGCGGAGGCCCCCGTGAACTGATCGAGCGATTGATGTTGGAACGAGGCGTCAGTGCCGATCGGTTCAGTGTCCGGGCAGTAGCGCCGGCGGAGGTGTCGTCGTACCTGTGCGCCGCTGATGCCGGCATCGCCTTTTACAAACCGACTTTCTCTCGGCTCGCTACCTCACCGGTGAAAGTTGCCGAGTACCTGGCGTGCGGGTTGCCCGTGATTATTAATGCCGGCGTTGGCGATTCTGATACTCTCATCGATGAGCACAAAGTTGGCGCGGTCGTGGCGGAGTTTAACCACGACGAATACGGAAAGGCGATAGCCGTTTTGGAAAGCTTTGCGCCTGACGAGACGAGGATGCGGACACGAGAAGTTGCCAGGCAGTTTTTCGATGTGCAACGAATTGGCGCGCCCCGGTATGCGCGGCTGTACGAGAATGTGCTCGGTAATACAGACTAAGTCTATGTCGCTCTCAACTGAGAAATTGCTCGAAACACTGCGCTGTCCAGGATGTCACGGGAGCCTTCGTGTGAACGATGGGCAGGCAAAGAATAACGGTGATCTCTGCTTTGAATGCGAGAGTTGCGCAGAGCAGTTTCCGCTCGTCGCAGAGGTCCCGCGAATGCTGCTTTCGCCTTTGCGGGAAGCTCTGCTCGGCGAACGAATGGTGGGCCAGGATGAGGCCCAGGTCAAGACAGCGCTCAGTTTTGGATTCGAGTGGACCCGGTTTCCCGAGATGTATGAAGAGTGGAGCCGGACCTTTCTTGATTACATGCAGCCGCACGGTCCGGAGTTTTTTCGGGGCAAGAAGGTTTTGGATGCCGGCTGTGGCAACGGCCGCTTCGCCTACTACGCGGCCAGATATGGTGCTGAAGTCTGGGCCATCGATTTGGGGCCGGCGGTAGAAATTGCCCGACGGAATACCGAGCAGGCAGGTGTGGTGCAGGTAGTTCAGGCCGATTTACACCGGCCGCCTTTCGCTCTGGAAAGTTTCGATTTCATTTATTCGATCGGGGTGCTGCACCATCTTCCCGATCCGGAGCCGGCATTTAACCGCCTGTTGCGGTACCTGAAACCGTCAGGCGAGATCCAAATCTACCTGTACTGGCAGCCCGAACAACAACCAATTAAACGCGCTTTGCTGATCATGGTGACGTGGGTGCGCATGATGACCACTCGATTACCGCACCGGATAGTTTATGCCCTGGCATTTCCGGCTGCGGTCATGGCCTTTCTCTTTTATGTCTGGCCCTACCAGTTTCTTAAGCGGGTGGGGCTAAAGACGCTGGCCGAAAAAATTCCGTTGAAGCAATACGCGAGTCTTCCATTCCGCGTCTGTGTCAACGACCAACTCGATCGTTTTTCGGCTCCCATTGAGAATCGCTATACCAGACAGGATGTTTTCGACTGGCTGAATCGCGCCGAACTCGAGAGCCCGCAAGTCAGTGCCGCCTATGGCTGGGTGGGAACCGGCCGCAAGCCCGCCAAAACTGAACCCACCTCGGTAACCAAGCGCGGGAATGCAGTCGAATGAATGTATTAGCTTTAACCTCTTATCCGGTCGAAGCAGCCGCGACGCGTTTCCGGCTGCAGCAATTCGTTGGACCTCTCGCCGACCGCGACATTGCTTTGACGATACATCCTTTCCTGGACTCGAAACTCTTCCAGTCTGTCTATCTTCAGCGGTCGATCGGGCGAACGGCCCTCGGGCTTTTCAAATCGGCATTCCGACGCTTGGCGGATCTGATCCCGGCGCGCAAGGCTGACGTGGTCCTGGTGCAGCGCGAAGCCATGATGTTTGGGCCGCCGCTGATTGAATGGCTGACGACGCGCGCGTTGCGGCGGCCAATGGTGCTGGATTTGGACGACGCAACTTACATCTCATATACTAGCCCGACTTACGGCGGACTTGGGTCGACGCTGAAGTGGTTCAGCAAGACGGATGATTTGATCAAATGGGCGACGCTGGTCACCTGCGGAAACCGCTCGATCGCCGAATACGTCAACAGCAAAGGAGCTTCTGCGCGCATCATTCCGACCGTGGTCGACACGGAAATTTTCAGACCGGCCGCGCGGCGAGCGACAGCAGGACCATTGGTGCTGGGATGGATTGGCACTCACTCAACTTTCCCGTATCTGGAGTCGATTTTTCCTGCGCTGCAAAAGTTAGCCAGCCGGCACGAGTTGTGGTTGAAGATAGTTGGCGCGGGGAAAGACACGGTCAGCATCCCCGGCTTAAAGATTGAAAACACGGCGTGGAAAATGGAACGCGAGGTTGAGGACTTTCAGTCAATCGATATCGGGCTATATCCGCTGGATGTTTCTATGTACAAAGGATGGGCGGAAGGTAAGTCGGGTTTCAAAGCAATTCAGTACATGGCCGTCGGCGTTCCTTACGTGGCGACGCCGGTGGGCGCGTCGGCAGAAATCGGTGAAGCCGGGGTCACGCATCTTTTCGCTTCGGGGCTCGACGAATGGTATGGTGCTTTGGAGACGCTGATTGTCGACGCGGGCCGACGGCGGGAGATGGGTGCGGCAGGAAGGCGTCACGTGGTTGCTCACTACGGATTACCGGCCCAGGCCGACAAACTTAGCGCGGCGTTGCGCGAAGCGGCTGGACGATCTTGAAGCGGGCACGGGCGGGTATGAGCGGGCGAGAGACTAGATGCATCGAACCAGCAAACTTCGGCTGCTCTCGCTCGGGTGTATCGCGGTGTTGCCTTCGTTTCTTAAGCGGCCGTGTTACCGGTGGTTCTTTGGCTATCGAATCGGGCGGCGGGTGCGAGTTGGGTTCAGCATAATTGACGCTCGCGAATGCGAGATTGACGACGACTCGCACATTGGTCATTTGAACGTCATTATCAGGGTCAGCAACCTGAAACTCGGCGATCATGTGAAGATAGGATTTTTCAACATAATCCGCGGTGGCGATCAGGTCACACTGGGACGTTACTCAGAGCTGATGCGGTTGAACGAAATAAATTCGATTCCCGAACCGGACACCATTAATCCGGTTGACCCGCAATTCACGCTTGGAAACGGCAGCATCATCACAACGGGCCACAAGATCGATTTTACCGATCGAGTCGAAATCGGACGGCGCACGATCATCGGTGGACGCAATTCTTCGATCTGGACGCACAACCGCCAACGCACTCAACCCATCAACATCGGAGAGTTTGCTTACGTGGGCTCTGAGATCCGGATGGCGCCGGGCAGTGCTCTTCCTTCGCGGTGTGTGGTGGGAATCGGCGCCGTCGTAATCGGGAAAATCGAAGCTGAAGGGTGGCTGATCGCGGGAGTACCGGCCAAGCCTATCAAGGAGTTGACCGAGGAGGATCGGTTCCTGATCGAGCGCAAAACCCGCCCTGATCTTCCGGATGATGTATAGGACGCAGCACTAGCACGAGAAGAAATGAACGGAGTACTACTAGCTCTTACTTTGGCAATGTTCGGCGCCATTCTGGCGCTGGCCCCAGCGGATGGCGCCCCCGCCATATTGTTGGCATTGCCGCTGTCTGCGCTTGCGGGGCTGGCGATTTTTAAGTTTGAGACCGATCGCCGGTTTCTGTTGCGATTGTTTGTTAGCGCCCTGCTGGTCCGGATTCTGGTCGGGACGCTGATCTACCTTTTCCACTGGCAGACATTCTTTGGCGGCGACGCTCGTACGTACGACTTCTTCGGGTATGCGCTGTTAAGAACCTGGGAGGGAAGCAAGGATTACCAGATTGCGGTAGACATGTTCACCGGGGGCGGCTCCTCCAGCGGATGGGGCATGCTTTATATGGTGGCTGCTATCTACAAGATCGTTGGCCGCAACGTGCTCGCCGTCCAATATGTGAATGCCGTTCTGGGAGCAGCCACGGCGTCACTGGCCTATATGATTTCGCTGGAGATTTTTCCCAACAAGCGGGTTGCCCGGGTCTGCGCGCTCCTTTCGGCATTCTTTCCATCGCTGGTGCTTTGGTCCGCTCAGGGGCTTAAGGACGGACCAATTGTGTTTCTTTTGGTCTTGTCCATGCTGGCTACTTTAAAGCTGGGGAACCGGTTTAGCTTCAAGTATCTTACGGCTTTGGCGCTGGCGCTCTGCTCTCTGATCACTTTGCGCTTTTATGTTTTCTATATCGTGGTTTTGTCAATAACCGTGGCGCTTATTCTCGGCCGCCGCCGCCTGACGACGCAAACCTTAGTGCGGCAATTGCTGATCATGATGGTCATTGGAATGGCGCTGGCATACTTTGGCGTAAGCCGGTACGCCGCCCAGCAGTTCGACACCTACGGAAACCTCCGGCAGTTGCAGTTGATGCGACTGGATGCCTCTGAATCGGCCTTGTCCGGTTTTGGAGGGGACGTTGACGTCTCGACGGCAGAGGGAGCTTTGAGCGCTCTTCCGTTGGGACTCAGTTATTTGATCCTCGCGCCGTTTCCCTGGCAGCTCGCTTCGCTACGGCAGGCTATTACGTTGCCGGAAATGATTATTTGGTGGGCATCGCTGCCGTTGCTTGTGCTTGGCCTGTGGTTCACCATCAAGCACCGTCTCAGAGAAGTGGTGCCAATAATCGTTTTCACGACCCTGCTCACTCTCACTTATTCGATTCTGCAGGGCAATGTCGGCACGGCCTACCGGCAGCGCGCCCAGCTGTTGGTCTTTTATTTCGTATTCGTATCTATTGGTTTTGTCCTGCGTAAAGAAAAGAAGGCAGAGAAGGCACAGAAGGCACGCCAAATAAAAGGCCGGCAATCCGTGGGACCGCCGTGGGGACGGGACAGGAAGATCAACCCCCGTCCACCGGATAAAGTGATTCTTACAAACTAATCAGCTCCTGCCAGACGGATCGAAGCGCCGGTGCAATCGCGGTAGTTTGCTGACCAAACCTGGCCAGGGACAAACGATTTGGAGCTCTACCATGACGGTTGGATACCGGGCGCCAGAAATAATACGTGCGGCCACTCACCAAAACTTAAACTCAAATCCAGAGGTGAAAGGAATTCAGCGGGAGAAAGGGGAAACCGATAAGCGGCGCGCTTAAAGGCGCGCGGAGAATGATCAATCGTCCAGCCTTGATAGCCATAATCCAGTAACTGCCGGCTCAAGGTCTCGCCGGTTGTGCCTCGTTCTGACAAGGCGGGGGGATGAAGTTCCAGCAGAATTCGCTTGTAGCGCGCACAGGAAAGACCTTTGGTGATGGTAGGGAGAACTAAAGCTTCTGCGCCTTCAATATCTATTTTGAGCAGGTCGACTTCGGCAATTCCTGCTTCGTCCAATAACGTTTCCAGTAGCCCGGTTTGTACTTGATATTGTGGGCGTCGGCTGTTCGGTGATGCAAGGAGTTGACTCACGCCCCAGTTGCCATCGTGCTTATCGAAACCTGACAAGGTCATCTCACCAACTGAATCAGCAAGAGCAATCGGCAAAGTGGTACACCCAAGACCATTCATTGAGACGTTACTCTGAAGTAGAGAATAGAGGGTTGGGTGGGGTTCGAAAGAAATGACTCGACCAGTTGGTCCAACTAAGTCAGCTCCCAGCAAAGTGAAGTAACCCCAGTTAGCTCCTACATCGACGAAGCACATTCCCGACCGCAGCAGGCGCCGCATTAGAACTGTCTCTTGAGGCTCGTAGTAACCGATAAAGCAAGCCTCCCGCGCGATGCCATCGCTGGAATTACAAACAAATTTCATTTTTGCATTTGTTACGTCCAGGAGATGAATGAAAGCCTCGATCGGTCGATGGCAAAGTAAGTTCATCAATCGGTAGCGACCAAATGGAAGGGCCCGAATCACCCTTGCACTCATACGAATCCAGACCGGCGTGTCGCGCATGTTTTCCTGGCTCGCTTCAGTTTCCGCAAATAAGAGCAATTCTCAGACTAAGCCCGACTATCGTAACATTGAACCGGAAGCGGATTCAGAATCGTCTCTAATCCACGAGATCCGGATGCTTGATACAATGCTTCCGGCACGTTAACTCCACCAGGGGAGCGCGTCATGAAATCTGCAAAAAAGATAGTGAAGGAGATCTTCCATGCACTCGGTCTTGAAATCGGGACTTATCGGCCGGACATGAGCAACTTGAGCCACAGATTGCCTTTATGATATCTTCCGGAATCAAAATAACTCATACAGCGAGCGCTTCGATTTCTGAGCGGCCGAACGTCTGGCTGAATCCCGACCGGCACCTCATGAAGAAATCTCAGTGTGCCGTTTCGAGATTGCATGAGTTTTTGACAGGTTCGGTTTAAGCAATATGCGCATCCTGGCCTTAGTCTCATACCCACATGATCGAGCCCCGGGGCAGCGATACAGAATTGAACAGTGGACTCCGCTGCTCGAACAGCTTGGCGCCGAGATAGTCTTTGAGCCCTTCCGAGGCGAAGAACTGCATTCGCTGTTGTCAGCCGGGAAACACCACACGCAAGGTCTACCTGGCTTCTAAAGCCCTGGACCAACGGTTAAGATTGATCAAACGGATAAGCGAGTTCGATGTTGTATATATCTACAACGAGGCAGCTATGTTGGGTCCGGCACTCATTGAGAGATTTCTCAATATTAAGCGAGTACCGATTGTCTTTGACTTCGATGATGCAATATTTCTCCATTACACGTATATCAGCCCGGTCAACCGGTATCTTCGCTTATTGAAGTTTCCGGGTAAGACGAAAACGATTTGCAGGTTGGCATCTCATGTCCTGGCCGGCAACGCTTACTTGGCAGGCTACGCATCTCGTTTCAACCCACACGTGACGGTCGTGCCCTCGACGGTCGATACGAATGTCTATGCTGTCGACGGCTCGAGGAAGTCTTCGGATCCCCTCGTAATCGGATGGACTGGCAGCTATAGCACCGTTCAATATCTGAATACTTTGCGATCGACTCTGCAGGAACTCGCAAAGCGTGAGCGTTTCAAGTTGCGCGTGATTGGAGTTCCGAATTATCAGCTCGAAGGTGTTGAGGTCGAAGCTGTGCCCTGGAATTCGGAAACTGAAGTGGCTGACTTGAGACCGGTGGACGTCGGCATCATGCCTTTACCGGACGATCCGTGGACGCGCGGCAAGTGTGGCATGAAGGCCCTGCAGTATATGGGCCTGGGAATTCCGACTGTGTGCTCGCCGGTTGGGGTAAATTCCACCATAATTCGCACTGATGAAAATGGGTTGCTGGCCGGGACCGAAGATCAATGGCTCAATCAACTAACCCGCCTATTGCATTCTGCCGCTTTGAGAGATCGCCTGGGTAAAGCAGGGCGGGCCACCGTTGAAGCAGAGTATTCTATGTCGATCCACGCCCCGAGGGTTTACCAAATATTTGAATCCGTAGTCCGGCAAAGGAGCCGCACGAAAATGCACCGCCAATCGAGGACTCAGGATGAAAGGGATGCTCCGATAACGCCGTTGGATGAGTTGAATCGCTAATTGATGAGACCGCTTTTAGTTGTCGCTCTCGAGTGGCGGGAAGCATCCGGGCGGATCGTCTTACTCATCATTTATGCCCGCCAACCCACGCCTGAACGGCCGCTAAAGTGCTGCGCGGCGATTGTACGGCCTAAAAAGATCGCGGGACGTTTCGTGAGCGAGCAAACCGTGTGACCGACACTCAAGCAGGCGCAAGTGATGTGCCTCCTGGCGAACTGGCCTCAGGATCGGCAAAAAACGAGGTGCTGATCCAGCCCTCGCGAGGTTGGACCTCGCTCAATTTGCGAGGGCTCTGGGAATATCGCGAACTTCTCTACTTTCTCGCCTGGCGTGACGTTAAGATTCGTTACAAGCAAACGGCGCTGGGAGTGGCCTGGGCAGTGCTTCAGCCGTTCCTGACGATGTTACTGTTCTCGATCTTCCTGGGCAGGCTTGCCCGAATGCCCTCGGACAACGCGCCATATCCATTGTTTGCCTACGCGGCCCTGGTCCCCTGGACGTTTTTTGCCAACGGACTGACGCAAGCTTCGAACAGCCTCGTTGGCAGCGCCGATCTCATCAAGAAAGTTTATTTCCCACGACTGGTGGTCCCGCTTTCGGTACTGCTCGGAGGCTTGCCGGATCTTGCTCTCTCATTCTTGCTGCTATTGATAATGATGGCGTACTACGGCCTTTACCCAGGCGTTGCTTTACTCTTATGGCTGCCGCTGCTGTTACTGCTGACGCTGGTAACGGCGCTCGGCGTTGGCCTTTTCCTGTCTGCTCTAAATGTGAAGTATCGGGATGTGCGTTATGTGGTCGCCTTTCTAACACAGGTGTGGATGTTTTCAACACCCATCCTCTATCCCGCCAGCCTGGTTCCCGGACGCTGGCGGGTAGCCTATAGCCTTAACCCCATGGTGGGCGTGATCGAAGGTTTTCGTTGGACGTTATTGCGAACATCGACGGCGCCGGAACTATCGATGATTACCTCCGGGATTACAGCGGTGCTGATTCTGATAGTCGGCCTGTTTTATTTCCGGCGCATGGAAGAGACGTTCGCAGACATCATCTAAGAAATTCGCCCGAAAGGCCGAAGACGCCGCGACAAAGAAAACGAGGGGCACAGATTCGCATCATCGGACGTCTCTCTGCTCATCGCCCCATCATTTGTTTTTAACCATGTCTGACTTTGTAATCAAAGCCGAGAATCTGTCCAAGTCATACCGTGTCGGAGAGTCGGCAGACTATCGAACCTTGCGCGACGTGTTGGCCGGCGCAGCGCGCGGCCCCGTGCGGGCTTTTCGCTCCGTGGTCCGGCGCCACTCTGTGCCGCCTGATGAGAACAAAACAATCTGGGCCCTCGATGATATTTCCTTTGAGATTAACAGCGGGGAGATAGTAGGCGTTATTGGCCGCAATGGCGCCGGTAAATCGACTCTACTGAAAGTCCTCTCACGCATTACGGCGCCAACCAAAGGGCGGGCCCGAATTCGAGGGCGCGTCGGCAGCTTGCTCGAAGTGGGTACAGGTTTTCACGGGGAATTGACCGGGCGTGAGAACACTTATCTCAACGGCGCGATCCTGGGCATGAAGAAGATAGAGATTGATCGGAAGTTTGACGAGATCATAGCTTTCGCCGAGGTCGAAAAATTTGTTGACACGCCCGTCAAGCATTACTCGTCCGGAACATATATGCGGCTGGCTTTCGCGGTCGCAGTCCATCTCGAGCCAGAGATTCTTTTCGTGGACGAAGTGCTTGCCGTCGGTGACGTGTTGTATCAGAAGAAATGCCTGCGGCTAATGGATAATGTGGCCAGGGCGGGGCGGACAGTCCTGCTCGTTAGCCATGACATGGGAGCTATCGAGAGTTTGTGCCAGCGAGCATTTCTACTTGATCGCGGGCGACTCACTCTATCCGGTAATACCCGGCAGGTAATTGATGCTTATCTTTCCTCAACAGCTGTGCAGAACGCGAACAACCTCGAGCAACGCAGCGATAGGAAAGGCGACGGAAAGATCAGGTTTACGAATGTTTCGGTACGCAGAAAAGACGGCAACCCGATTGATGTCCTCCAGTGCGGTCAGGAGGTTGAATTCTCACTCGCTTACGTCGGGCAGATGCCCGCGAGGGGGAGCCTCTCGCTGTACATTAATATTCTCACGCTCAGTGGACAGCAGATGCTGCTTCTGGGCAACGCCATGGTGGGTACGGATCTCAATGGCGTCCCTGAGCGCGGCGAGTTCTCTTGCTTGATAGAGCGTTTCCCCCTTCTGCCGGGACAGTATTCAGTCACTTTATTATGTACGATCAATGACATAGTGGCGGACTGGGTTCCGCAGGCGACCGAGATCACAGTGGAGGGCGGCGACTTTTACCGGACGGGAATCCTGGCGCCACAGAACGCCGGGGGAGTCCTCATTCCTCATTGTTGGCGGGTCATGGGTTGACCTTGTCGGGACTGATTGAATTTGTTGGTTGCCTTCTCGCCTTAATGTCCCTTATTCCATCTTAGCAACGCTATGCCCAGAGCCTTCATGAAACTCCTCGAGCCGGCCAGACGAAAATCCAGTTGCGCTGCGCGCCGTAAACATCTTAGGGCTTCACGGTGACGGCACATCAAGTTGGCGACCGTGCTGGTGTAAAGCAGAGACCCCGCTTCAAGGCGCTTCAAGTATTTTCCGTAAATCGCATTCAACTCCGCATCGTTGATAATCTTGGTTGTCAGGTATGCGAACCTGCGCTGCAGTCCGCTGAGATCCATCTGATTGACTGACCTGGAGGCGTGCTGAACTACTCCGTTATTGACCTTGTTAATTCGTCCTGGCTTGTAATAAGGCACCACTCTCAACCAAAAGTCCCAATCCTCTGAACCTGTAAGTATTGGATTACTGTCAAAGCTGTAGTTCTTGAAAATGTCGCGATGGATAAATACTCCCACGGAAGAAAGGAAATTTCCGCCCGTGATAGCTTGAAGTGGATCTTCCAGCGAGGGAAAGTCATATTTGCATAGTACCCGGTCGTCATCATCAACTAGTTGGTATAAATTATGAAACAATCTCGTCTCTGGGTCGGCCTTGATGAAATTGGCTGCATCCTCGAGATTCGTTGGATACATGAGGTCATCTGAATCAAGAAACGTCAGAAAATCTCCGGCGGCATTCTCCATTCCTGTGTTACGCGATTTCGCCCGCTCGTAGTTCTGGTCATGTTTGATATACGTGATCTTCTGTGTTCTTACCAACGGCTCAAGAATCTGTTCAGTATCGTCAGTCGAAGCATCGTCCACCACTATGACTTCGTAACTTTGGTATGTTTGGGATAGCACCGTATTCAGGGTTTTAAGAATCAACCCTGCCCGGTTATAGGTCGGTATGACAACGGAAAAAAAAGGTTTACGCTCCATGTGAATCTGTTCCGGCACTCTACAGACCAGCCTTTATCTTCAGGGTATCACCATGCCGCAGAGCATTCAGGACGTCGTTAATAATCGTCTTGGCTCTTTTGCGCGTACGGCCCTGCATCATGGCAATATTGAGGCTATAGGCCGACCCCACTCTGTTAAAGACTTCCTCAGTCTGCCGCGGGTCATCGTTAGTTTTCTTTGGGTGAGCAAACGCACTAATGCGCGCCTGCAATCCCTGGAATAATTCGGCGACGTTGAGGCCGTGCGTACGCAACTCTATTTGACGGAAACCTGCGCTTTTAAGAAACATTGCCATTCCCTTCCTGGAAAAGAGCTGGAAATGTTCCGGGGGTGAAACAACGCTCCAGCTCAAACCCATTAGACGATATGATAGCCCCTCGCAATGCGGGGTCGTCGCCCAAAACAATCCGCAGGGTCTGAGTATTCTTGAGATCTCGCGAACCAATTCGCGCGGTCGCGGCAAATGTTCGAGAACTTCAACAGCTAACACTACATCAAAATAGTTCTCGGGGTAGTGTGCTTCCAAGAGTTGTCCGCAAAATACGTCAAGCCCGGCTTTCCGCGCTTGTTCGAAAGCAGGCTTTGAAACTTCAATTCCACTTGCGTTCCAGCCCGCCTTCGAGGCTGCCGATAAATAGCTGCCGGCGCCGAAGCCCACGTCGAGCAGCCGATTATGTGCGCGATAGGCGCCAAAGCTTTCAACGATCTCTTCTATCCTTTCAACAATCGCCTCCGGCACGCAGAGATTGTCACTCTCGTAATAATCGTTGTAGGAATACTCAGCACCCGGAAGACAAGCAGAAAAAAGAGTCCGGCAAGAAAAACACGAGAGCATTTGGTACCCATTCTTTGGACCCACTTCACGTGCGTCCGCACAGTCGCAAGCGGGACACCGCCGCACATCGCCCGGTCCGGCTATCTCAATCATGAATGCTTCCTTGGTTGGCTCCAGGTTTTTCAATAGACTAAGCCAATGACTACAAGAACGCGACTTGAGCGGGCTTCGGTCTCGCGCCTAGTCCTTATCGCAGTAGTGCTCCATCTGACCCTGACCATGGTTATCTATGCGAGTGGTAGGCGGGCAATTACTCCCGCGATTGACCAGAATGGATGCACAATAACAATCAGCCCCGATTGCGCAATCTATGTCTCGGAAGTCAGTTCTTTAGCAGAAGTCCTCGCCAGCAAAGGTCCTCTTGCATGGCTCAGGTCCCCAGCGAAGATTCATGTAAGGATCTATTCGGTACCTTGCGCTATTCTTGGACCATGGCTCAGCGTAAATATTTTAAGCGCGGAGCCGTTCAACCTACTTTATTACCTCGCGATTCTGGCTCTCACTTTCCACATAGGCAAGCAACTGTTCAATCGACGAGTGGGCCTCATTGCCTCTCTAGTCCTTGCCGTCTGGCCTTCATTCCTGGTTCACACGACGCAGATCCTCAAGGATCCACTGTTCATTACGGCGTTTCTTAGCGTGGTTCTGGTCATTGCTGTCTGGCTGACTAAAAGTTTGTCGTGGCTGGAAGGACTAGCGATGGCTGTCGCCGGAGTCGGTGCAATCTACATTATTAGTCTGGCGCGTAGTGGGTTTTGGGGTCCGATAATGCTCGCTATCATGGTAATCGCTCTTGGTTTGGTTTTGATCCGCCAACGGCGTGAAAAGCGAATCCTGTGGGCAAATATTGCCAGCGCTATCCTGGTGCTAATGGCTTCCATCACGGTACTACACTACGCGTCGGAATCGTTCGTGGCCCAGCTGCCGGCAAGCAAAGCAAATGCTGCTTCCGCTCAATCGGGCTTATCCCTCAGACAGCGAGTAAATCTTCGTGCCATTAGACTCTCACAGGTGCGAGCCGCGTGGCTCGGTTACCACAGTAACGCAGGCTCAAACATCGATACCGATGTCGAATTTAAAAACATTACAGATGTCGTGCGCTATATCCCGAGAGCTTGGGCGATTGGGTTCTTAACACCCTTTCCCAATCAATGGATTGCGAGTGGCCAGCAAGTCGGTCTTACAGGACGACTACTTAGCGGGTTCGAAATGTCGGCAATGTACATCATTGAATTGCTGGCGCTGTTTGGTCTGTGGCGGTCGAGATCAAACCTGGGCGCATGGCTCCTGTTTGGCGCAGCCCTCACAGCCATAACAGCCCTGGCATTAGCAGTCATGAATCTGGGCAGCTTGTACCGCTTTCGCTATGCCTTCTTTATTCTGATGACTCTACTCGGGGCCCAGGGCTTGATGCAGCTAATCGCTTTTTCTAAGCTGGGAAATCTTGAGGGAATGAAGAAGGCGAGTGGTTCTTAGATCATCGCCTTGCGGTTTTCCTTATAACTTACACTCACTGAGTATCCTCCGGCTCGATGGTACGATAAACTTTTGTCACCCTCGAAAACTCGCTGTTGCGAGCTGAGTCAGGAAAGCTATCCTAAGGGTAGACTTTCCAGCGCCCCGTGTGTTTTCCTTTGTGAGTTCTTTCGCTCCTGGTATCAGTAAGAAGATTCATTGGACCCCGCCATCATAATTACGTTGCTCGCAGCGGCCCTTATCCTGGTCGTCGCGTTGCTCTATTCCAGCGACGGCCACGGCGGCGCATCCGGCTATCTGGCAACGATGGCCCTGTTCGGCATGGCGCCAGGAATCATGAAGCCGACGGCTCTGGCGCTGAATGTTATCGTTGCCCTCGTCAGCACAATTCGCTTTTATCGCTCCGGACTTTTTTCCTGGCGGACTTTCTGGCCGTTTGCGGTAGGTTCAATCCCGGCAGCATTCCTGGGCGCCAGTCTTGGGCTTTCCGACTTCCTCTACAGATTAGTTGTTGGCCTCGTGCTGTTTTACGGCGCGATCCGATTGTTCTTTAGCGCCGGGCCTGCTCATGAAAAGAAACCGGCAGTAGTTCCCATCTGGATCGCGCTGCTGTTAGGCGCGGCGATTGGTTTTCTCTCCGGACTGGCGGGACTCGGCGGCGGCATCTTCCTTGGCCCATTGTTACTGCTGATGGGTTGGGCCAGGGCGGGTGAGATGCGCGGCGTGGTGGCGGCCTTTGTGCTGGTCAATTCAATCGCCGGGCTCGTCAATAGCGGGCCGATGGCGCCTTTTCTGCTCACCGATATGGTTTATTGGGCACCCGCAGTTTTGATCGGAAGCTGGATTGGAACTGAGTTAGAGACGCGGGCCTTTCCAGTTATCGAGATCAAGCGGGCGGTTTCGATAGTGTTCATTGCTGGAGGCCTCAGATTGGTGAGCGGTATCTTCTGATTCGCCAATAAGTGCGGGAAATAATAAATCTTCCAACTCATGTTTGGGTAGTGCTCTGTTAGCTGTGTTGCTGGGCGAAATTTATTTCCGGGGCAAATCCAGATCGTCATCGATCAACGTTTCCACCGACACCCGCCCAAGCTTTGCATAGCGCAACAAGATTAGCAGATTAGGCTCTCCCGTCCCTCGCTCGTAACTGGAAATGACCGTGTAGGTTTTCTTCAGCTTTAGAAGCTTTGCCATTTCCGTTTGACTCGCTCCCAAGCCTTCCCGAATCGCCAACAACTTCCGGGCTAAACGCTTTGGCTTCTCTCTCGCTGGTTTGCCCATTCAGGAGTTGCCCTCCTGAATAGTCCGAATTAACTTGCGGCTATCTCTGTTTCGATATAGACTGCGCGCCGTGTCTGAGGATGCCCGGATCGCCCGATTCGTCCGGGCGACAGCCACTAGCCAGTTCTACCTCGCGCTTTAGTCAAAACCATGATCGGTCAGGTCTGCTTAGGATATGGGAGTACAACGTAGTACGCAAGAGTGAGCTTGCCCGAAACCCACTATGTACGCGACTTCTGATTCCAGTTTGCTCTATCATCTAGTCGATGGCGGGATGACGTATTGCGGGGCATTCGTGACCGGAGACAAGCCTGAGAGCAATGAGAGCGCAAGCTGGCCGGGGCCACTTTACCTTGTGAGTGAGATACCCAAGGATCGAATTCTCTGCAAGTATTGTGAGATAGTGACGCCCGCTATGGAAAAGCGGCGAGGTAGTGCCACTAAGCCGTAAGCAAATCCCGCAACGTCCAAACAGTCTGTGTGATTCCTGATTCCATTGCCGGAGTGCAACGGATCGTCGAATGAATGCGGCAAAAATTGTAGTACGCGAAATAGATCGCCAGCATCGCCTTGAGGTTGTCCCACTTTTTCGAGAAGGCGTTAGTCAAGCGCGTGAGTCTGCGAACGGACGTGCGAATTGAAAGGTTTGAACGCTCAACAATTGACGTGCATATTCGACTAGGGTCTGGGTCTCCAATTTGAATCTTTGTCAGTATACCCGCCACTTCAGGTGGCGAGTATTTTTGTTCTCCTTCCCGATTGTTTGCGTAGACTTTGATTAACTGAGCATAGTCAACGCGAGTACCAAGCGAATAGGACACTGCGTTCTCGTAAGGCTTCCAGCCGTCTGTAGTGAGTTGAAAGCGTCCGCTTGTTGCGTAGTCAAGCTTCTCTGTGAAAGCTTCCGTATCTTCCATGCCGCGCTCGCCCAGGTGCCAAGCGAGAATTAGTTTTGTATTTCGTTCGATGCCGACAAAAGTATACGCATCGCCAACCTTGGGATCGTCTATTTGCTTGTATAGCTTTGCGCGATTTTTCATCTTGCAAAATCCCCAGATTTCGTCCGCTTCAACGTCTTTGACCGCTACGCCTTTGATGCGCTCGCGCATTAGCTTCTCGCAACGCTCACCCGCCAGCACGAGAAGATCAAGGATCGTCTCTTGGTGCATTCCGGTGACGCGCTGAATGGATCGGATCGACATAC
>Ga0137403_10000692_pt1 | contig 43497 bp, 44 predicted proteins | sample CZOMad2_1_16fung_FD_122057 | JGI IMG/M metagenome (GOLD analysis project Ga0137403, IMG submission 122057) | Vadose zone soil fungal communities from Angelo Coast Range Reserve, California, USA - CZOMad2_1_16fungal (Hybrid Assembly) | ecosystem: Environmental > Terrestrial > Soil > Vadose zone...
GTGGTGCCGGCGCTGCATCTTTCCGATGCCATCACTAGCGCGGTTGTCTTGCTGACACTCCTTGGTTTTCCGATCGCGCTCGTTCTCGCTTGGGCATTCGAGCTGACGCCGGCAGGGATCAAGCGCACCGAGACGGCCGATGCCACGCCAACGTCGGGTGGAGAGAAGAGACGCGCCTGGATTTATCTAGTAGTTGTCGGCTGTCTTTTATCGATCGGACTATTTCTTCTTGTCCGCTACAGCGCATCGACAAAGCAAAGCGTATCGACTGACGCTCCGGCAAAATCGATCGCGGTATTGCCGTTCGATAATCTCAGTCGCGATCCGGACAACGCTTATTTCGCCGAAGGCGTGCAGGACGAAATCCTGACGCGTCTGGCGAAGGTCGCAGACCTTAAGGTCATTTCGCGCACTTCGACGCAACGCTTCAAAAGCGCGCCCGAGAATCTGCCGCAGATCGCGAAGCAGCTTGGCGTGACGAACATTCTCGAAGGCAGCGTGCAAAAAGCGAACGATCAAGTGCGCGTGAATGTGCAGCTCATCAATGCGCTGACCGACGCGCATCTGTGGGCGGACACTTACGATCGGAAATTGATCGACATCTTCTCGGTCGAAAGCGAGATCGCGAAGACGATTGCCGACACGTTGCAGGCGAAGCTGACCGGTTCGGAAAAGCAGATGATGGCTGCGGCTCCGACGACTGATACGACCGCGTATGAGCTTTATCATAAAGGCAGATCACTGTGGGAGAAGCGTTCCGGCGACAACATTCCGAAAGCTATCGCTTTTTACGAGCAGGCGATCGCGCGCGATCCGAATTATGCGCTGGCCTACGCCGGTCTAGCATCAGCCTACATCATAGTCCCTTTTTACGCGGGCGCGGACCGGCTCGATTCATACGCGAAGGCCAAAGAGGCGGCCCTCAAAGCCCTCCGGCTTGATTCCAATCTGGCCGAAGCGCACGTCGCACTCGGCAAAGTACTCTTTTTAAGCGAAATCGATTTGGCCGGAGCCATGCGCGAATATCAACGCGGGATCGAACTCAAGCCGAACGACGCGACCGCCCATCACTGGTTAGGCAACGACAGCCTGATAGCCCTCGGACGATTCGAGGAGGCGATTGCCGAAGGTAAGCGCGCGGTTGAGTTAGATCCGTTGTCGATAGTTATTAATACGGACCTGGGCTCAACCTTCTTCTACGCCCACCGCTACGACGAGTCTGTTACGCAATTGCGAAAGACGCTCGAGATCGATCCAACATCCTTCTATGCGCACTATAATCTCGGCATTGTTCTTCAACTGAAGGGCGACCTTTCTGGCGCGATTGCCGAATACGAAAAGGCAAAGCAATTAGGCAACAACACATATGTGTCGACGCTTTGCGCTGCGGCTAAAGCTCACGCTGGTGACAAGGATGCCGCGCGGCGAATGCTGCGCGATCTCGACGAGATAAGTCAGCACCGCGAGGTGGTTGGCTACTTGCGCGCTCTGCTTTACCTCAGCCTGAACAATAAAGATGAAGCGCTGCGCTGGCTCGAACAGGGTTTCGAGGAACGCGATGGCTCCAATATCTGCTGGATCAAGGTAGATCCACTGCTCGATCCGCTGCACGGCGATCCGCGCTTCGAAGCGCTCGTACAAAAGGTTGTGGCGCCAAAAACACAACAGTGAACACGCGCGAGCGGGAGCCGCGCGGGTACGCGGTAACGCAGCCAGGGTAGCTGGCATGAGGGCGGGAGCATGAATGACCAAGAGTTAGGATGCAAACTTCGATGATTTCAGCTATTCCTCAGCGTTTGAAGCGGAGCCCAACGACGTAACCTAATGGATGCGCACAATTTTTTCGCCGAGCTCAAGCGCCGCAAAGTATTCAAGGTCGGCGCAGCCTATCTCATTGTGGCGTGGCTCGCGGTGCAGGCCGCATCCATCGGGTTCCCGGCTTTCGATGCACCGCCGTGGGCGCTGCGCATTTTTATCCTGATTGCATTGCTGGGGTTTCCAGTCGCCGTCGTCATGGCGTGGGTGTTTGATGTCACCCGCGAAGGCGTGAAGCTCGATGCTGGCGTTTCGGGCGGCAAGGCTCTGTTCGCCGTGGCCGCGTTGCTGATTGTTCTGGCGCTGTTCTGGTATTTTTACGGTCAGCCGTCGTTCCGCAAAGGCGATGTGGCTACGCCGACGACCGCCGGCCACAATTCGATCGCCGTTCTCCCGTTCGTCAACATCAGTGGCAAACCGGACGAAGACTATTTCTCGGACGGCATGACCGAGGAACTGCTCAACGTCCTGGCGAAAATTCCGAAGCTCAACGTGGTGGCGCGCACCTCGGTCTTCGAGTTCAAGGGCAAAGGCGGCGATGTGCGCGAGATCGGGCGCAAGCTCGGCGTGAGCAACATTGTCGAAGGCAGCGTGCGCCGCGATCGCGAGCAGGTGCGCGTGACCGCGCAGTTGGTCCGCGTCGCTGATGGCTTCCATATTTGGTCCGAAACCTACGATCGTAAACTGGAAAGCGTGTTCGCACTTCAGGATGAAATCGCGCAACGCATCGGCGCTGCACTCAAGCTCTCGTTAGGCTTTTCCCCTCCAGTGGCGGCGCGCGCGCCGATCGATCCCGAAGCCTACGACGAGTATCTCAAGGGCCGCGCGCTTTTCCGCCAACGCAGCGACCTGCCCTCCGCGATCGCGCACCTTAAGGCGGCAGTCGCGAAGGCACCAGAGTTTGCCGCGGCGTGGTCGTCGCTGTCGCTGACCTATGAGGTGAGTTTCTGGTACACCGTGCACATGACTCCCGCGATCGAAACCGAGCTGCTTGCTGGCCAGGCGGCCGCGGCGGAGCGTGCCGCTGCGCTGGAACCCGACGCCGCGACCACCGAACACGCGCTCGGCAACGTCGCGCGTGCGCGGTTCCACTACGCCGACGCCGAACGACACTACCTGCGGGCGATGCAGATCGACCCGAGCTACTCAGACGTTCGCGAGGATTACTCGGAGGTGCTTTACGAGGTCGGGCGCCTGGAGGATTCGATGCGCGCGGCGCGCCAGTTGGTGACGCTCGACCCCTACTTCGGAATCGGCTGGAACCGCATCCTGCGTTCTGCGATGGCGCTCGATCGGCGCGGAGAGGTCGAGGAAGCGATACGGCAGATGCGCGCAATTTCTCCGGGCAATTTTATCGGGAAGCTTGGATTGCTCGACTATGCCGTCTCTTACGGACGTGCCGATGAGGCGCGGACCGCGCTCGCGGAAATCGAGACGCGCTGGCCAAAGGACGCGGTCTTTGCGCAAACGTTGCTGCCGTGGGCCTTGGGCGAACCGGGCATCGATCAAGACAGACTCCGCGCGGCGGTTGCGGACGCACCGCCGGGCGAAGCCGCCTTCTACTTTATCGCTCGACAGGACATAAACGGCTTAAACGCCTACGTCGACACTCTCGGTGCGATACCTCAGCAGTACTACTTCATCGACCTTTATGGAAGCAGGCCGACGGGCCAGGCGATGCTGCGCGATCCGCGCGTCAAGGCAATGGTCGCGCGCTTCGGTCTCCCGTCGTATTGGCGCGAGAAAGGATGGCCCGCTGGCTGCCGTCCGCTCGGCGAGACGGATTTCGAATGCGGATTGAATTCAGCGAACGGCAAATGACATGAACTTCTTCGCCGAGCTGAAGCGGCGCAATGTTTTCCGAGCCGCCGCGTTCTACGCAGCGAGTGCGTGGCTGCTGGTGCAGATAGCGACCCAGGTCTTCCCGTTCTTCCACATTGCTGAGTGGGTTGTGCGCTGGATCGTCGTCGCGGCGGCGATCGGGTTTCCGTTTGCGATGGTGTTTTCCTGGTTCTACGAATGGACAACGCACGGCCTCCAGCGTGAGAGCGAGGTCGCGCCTAACGAGTCCGTCACGCGACAGTCCAGCAAGAAACTCGACCGATGGATCATCGCGATTCTGGTACTGGCGGTCGTGCTGTTGCTGACCAACCAGTTCGCCCTGAACAGGGACAACAATCCTGTCGCAGTCGCGCCGATTGCTTCGACGATTCCTCAGAAATCGATTGCCGTGTTGCCGTTTGAAAGTCTGAGCGAGGAGAAAAGCAATGCCTATTTCGCCGAAGGCGTGCAGGACGAGATTTTGACGCGGCTCGCGAAAGTGGCGGACCTCAAAGTGATTGCCCGCACATCCACACAACGTTTCAAGAGTGCTCCGGAAAATTTGCCCGATATCGCGAAGCAGCTCGGGGTGGCTAACATCCTCGAAGGCAGTGTGCAAAAGGCCGGCGATCAGGTCCGGGTCAATGTGCAATTGATCAACGCGCTGACCAACGCACACCTCTGGGCGGATACCTACGATCGCAAGCTGACCGACATTTTTGGCGTCGAAACCGAGATCGCGAAATCAATCGCGGAATCGTTGCGGGCGAAGCTGACCGGTGGCGAGCAGCAAGCGTTGGCAGTTAGACCAACCAACAATCCGGAGGCTTACGATGCGTATCTGCGCGGCCTGGCGTCGGAAGGACAAAGTCTGCACTCGGTCTATGCCTTCGAGAAGGCGGTCGGTTTTTACGAACAAGCGGTCCAGCTCGACCCGGCTTTTGCGCTCGCCTGGAGCAGGCTTTCTCGTGCGAACTCTATTGTGTATTCGTCTCCCAACGATCCCACCGGCACTCGTCGCGATGCGGCCAAGCGAGCGTTGGATATGGCGCAGAAGCTCCAGCCAAACTCGCCCGAAACTTTGCTGGCCCTGGCGGATTACCAGGTTCTGGTGCTGCGCGACTATGAACTTGCTAAAACCACCTTTCGGCTGGTCGGCAAAATGTTGCCTGGTAGCAGTGAGGTTCCCAATGAGCTTGCGCGGATTGCTCGGCGGCAGGGACATTGGGATGAAGCCATTGCCTACTACGAGCAGGCTCTTCTCTTGGATCCGCGCAACCCCGAGTTACTGGCGACAACGGCGGGGCATTATGCCGATCTCCGGAAATTTGACGCCGCGCTCAAGCTGTGTGATCGAGCGCTCGACATCCTGCCCAACGATCCAGATGTGATGGCACTTAAGGCCAGCATTTATCAGGGTGAGGGTAACCTGGAAGAAGCGGCCAAATTGTTGCGCGAGGTAAACGCAGAAACTCCTTCACTCGCGGTCTTTGGGACCAAGATCACTCAGTTAACACTTGAACGGAATCTCACTGAGGCCATCCGGTTGCTAAAGGCGCGAGTCGCGCAATACCACTTTGGTGCTGAGCTGGAAAAAGGTGTTTTTATCGTGTCTTTGGCTCTCAGCCAACACTTAGCCGGGGACAGTGCCGGCGCAAAAATTACGGCCGAACAAGCGCGCAATACGTTGGAGCCGGTCTGCAAAAATCAACCAGACAACGACTTTGCGGCGCAAGAGCTGTCCAAAGCGTACGCCGTGTTCGGCGACAAGAACTCCGCCTTGAAGGAAGCGGAGCGTGCAATCGCGCTTATGCCGCGCGCTCAATCTGCGGCGTGGGGGCCTCGCTATGAAGAGAATTTGGCGCTGATTCAGACGATCTTCGGCGAGAATAGTCGCGCGATCTCAACTCTCGCGCGGCTCATGGAAATCCCCTATCTAAGTTCGCTTTACGGCACGCCTGTTACACCTGCGCTTTTAAGGCTCGATCCGACCTGGGACCCATTGCGCGCGGATCCCGCGTTCCGAAAACTCTATGAGGAGAAGCGACGCTGAATACTCGTAATTTCTTCGCCGAGCTCAAGCGGCGCAATGTTTACAAGGTTGCGGTCGCGTATGCCGTGGTCGCGTGGCTGTTGATACAGGCAGCGTCGATTCTTTTTCCGACTTTTGACGCTCCACCATGGGTGATGAAGGTCCTCGTCGCCGTCATCGTCATCGGTTTCCCTTTGGCATTAACCCTGTCCTGGGCATTTGAGATTACGCCGGAGGGGATCAAGCGTGAGGAAGATCTTTCGCCTGACGAGTCGATAGCGCATCATACCGGGCGAAAAATTGTCGGGATTACCATCGCCGTTACAGTTCTCGCGACCGGGCTTTTTGTTTTCCAACTCCTTCGTCCACGCCTAACGAGCACAGGGGCTCCGTCAACGACCGTGAATGCATTGCCGGAGAAGTCGGTGGCTGTGCTCGCCTTCGCAAACCTAAGCGATGACAAGGGGAGCGAGTATTTCTCCGATGGCGTCAGTGAGGAGTTACTCACCGTGTTGCAAAAGATTCCCGGCCTGCGGGTGGCGGCGCGGACTTCGGCATTTTCTTTCAAGGGCAAGAACGCTACTGCGCAGGAGATCGGACAGAAGCTTGGTGTCGCCCACCTGGTTGAAGGAAGCGTGCGTAAAGTCGGCGAGACCGTGCGCATCGCGGCCCGCCTGACAAAGACGACCTCGGGCGACGAGATCTGGTCCGAAAATTTCACTCGCGATTTGAAAGATGTATTCGCTGTCCAGACCGAGATCGCGGAGACGATCGTGGGACAGTTGCGCGGTCAACTTACTGGTGGCGGAGATGCCAAGGCAAAGGCCGTCATCCAGGAGCAGGTGCAGGTGGCGGAAAAGGGTGGAACACAAAATGTCGAGGCGCATCAGAGTTACCTCCAAGGGCGCTTCTACGGCGATCGCAATTCGGAAAAGAGCGCGGCCGAAGCGCTAGTGGCTTACCAGCGAGCCGTCGACCTCGATCCCAAGTTCGCTCTGGCCTGGGCCGGCCTGGCCGAGGCTCATGTCTGGGAATGCATGTACTCCAGCGAGCTGGATAGAACCGATTTCGATAAACATCTGTCCAACGCGCGTGAGGCCGCGGCCCGCGCGCTTGCCCTCGAGCCTAATCTTCCGGAAGCGCTGGGTGTTCGCGCGAAAATCCAGCTCTCTTTCGATTTCGATTGGAAAGGAGCGGAGGAAACATTGCGGACTGCCATCGCACTCGCCCCGACGAATGTCGGGCTTCTCACCAGCGCGGGGAACCTCGCGCTCGCCCAGGGAGATCCGGAACGGGCTACGGTTTTGTTTCGCCAGGCTGTCACTCTGGATCCGGTGAATCCAGCGGCCCGAGGCTACCTTGCCATGAACCTCTCTAACACGCAGCACTTCGCCGAGGCTCGGGCGGAATTCCCGCGCGTCGTCGAGTTGAATCCCGCCGCGCCCCAGGCTCATGGTGGCCTCGGCCTGGCGTATTTGTTCGAGGGAAAGTTTGAGGAAGCTGTGACTGAGGCGCAGCAGGATGCGGCTCGGTGGGCCGCGCTCGTCGTTGTAGCCCCGGCACGCTGGAGTCAGAAACGTATTCCGGAATCAGATGCAGCCTTGGCCGAGTTGACGGAAGGATTCGCCGATACCGCAGCTTACCAGGTAGCCGAAGTCCACGCGTATCGCGGGGACAAGGATGAGGCGTTCGAATGGCTCGAGCGAGCGCGTCAGCAACGCGATCCGGGCCTGCTGAGCACAAAGAACGACCCGCTTCTTGTTAACCTGCACGCCGATCCGCGCTGGCAAGCCTTCCTGCACGAGATGGGCATGGACGATGCCGGCGAAAAAAATGACGGCAAGTAAAATTATCTGTTTCGCTGTGGGCGCAATGTTGGCTGCCAGCGCAGCGTGTGCCGACGAAATCACCGTCGTCAGTAACGTGCTTGGGCCTGAGGGTCCGTTACTCGTTGACGGCAACCTTTACTATGTCGGCTGGGTTTCAAACACGCTGTCGAAGTGGGATGGCAAAACAGCTACCGTGCTCAATCATATCGATGGCTGTGGACATAACGGGTTAGTACTGACCAAACGAAAGACATTCCTCCTCGCCTGCACTAACGACCCCGGCGCGATCCTGGAACTTGACATGACGGGGAAGCAGCTGCGCCGATGGGATACCGACAGCAAAGGTAAGAAATTTGACGGTGGTATAAATGATATTGTCGTCACGGCAAACGATGGTGCTTACGCCACAGTCTTTGGCCCGTACGCCGACCCACCAACACCAACAGCCGTAATTGGGAAAATTCTCTATTTTGCGCCCGGCAGTGAGAAATGGGTCGAGGTAGCAGACGACCTCAATTACGCCAACGGCATTGGCGTCTCTCCAGACCAGAAGACTCTCTATGTCAGCGAAACTGTCGGAAATTGCATTTTGAAATTCACGATCAACACCGACGGCTCGTTGAGCCACAGGTCAAATTTTGCTCTGCTGAACCTTCTCACAAAAAACAAGGTCGAATCCTGGTGGCTTGGACCTGACAGTATGAAGATCGATAGCAAGGGTAACATTTATGTTGCCCAATGGTTCGGCGGCAAGATTTTGAAGATATCTTCTGAGGGCAAGCTTCTCCACGTCTTCGAAATTGCCGCGGGGGACGGCACGACCAATGTCGCCTTCGGGAAAAATGAAAACGAATTGTACGTAACGGTAGTGAAGGATCCAAAGGACTCGCAGGCCAAGGGCAGCATCGTAAAGATCAAGAATGTTGAGTAACTCCTGGCAGCTGCGCATTTCGTAGTGAACTATCACAACTTCTTCACCGAGCTAAAGCGGCGCAACGTTTACAAAGTTGCAGCCGCGTACGCGGTTGTCGCCTGGCTGCTGATGCAAGTTGCCAGCCAGATCTTTCCATTTTTTGAAATCCCCAATTGGGTGGTGCGGCTTGTAGTTCTCCTCCTCATCCTCGGCTTTCCCGTCGTGCTGATTATCGCATGGGCATTTGAAGTGACGCCCGAAGGAATCCAACGCACAGAAGCTGCCGATGCTGCGGGACAACGATCTCGCGGCGTCGTCTGGATTTATATTGTCCTAACCGGTACGGCGCTCTCGGTCGGTTTGTTCTTTGTCGGCCGCTACACTGCTGGACATGCAACGCCTCGACTGAGCGAAGCGGCTACAGCGATTCCACAGAAATCGATCGCGGTGCTGCCATTAGTTAACGAAAGTGGCGATCCGAGGGACGAATATTTTTCCGATGGCTTGTCGGAAGAATTGATCGCAGCTCTGGCTCAAATCAGCGGGCTAAAGGTTATCGGTCGCAGCTCTTCGTTCCGGTTCAAAGATGGAAAAGAAGAACCAAAAACGATTGGTGAGAAATTGGGCGTGAGCACCCTTTTGGAAGGCACGGTGCGCAAACAGGGTGATCGGGTGCGCATCGTAGCGGAACTGGTGAACGCCGCGGATGGAATTGCGCTATGGACGCGAACGTTCGATCGCGAGCTTAAAGACATTTTTGCAGTGCAAGAAGAAATAGCCAGGGCGGTGGCTGAGTCACTGAAGGTGACCTTGCTTGGATCGAATGATAGGTCGGCCGAAAGAGCTGCGCCTAATAGTGTAGAAGCGCATAACGCTTACCTCCAGGGCCATTTCCATTTCCAGCGTCGCAATCTCGAAGACTTTCGCAAGGCGGTCAGCTACTTCGATCAGGCGATCCGGCTCGATCCTGATTATGCTTTGGCTTACGCAGAACGTTCCGAAGCCTGGTCCTTCATTGGGGATCTCACTGGGCAACGCGCGACCGCGTGGCCGACGGCGAAAAGCGATGCAGAGAAGGCCGTCGCGATCGCGCCCGGGCTGGCGGAGGCGCACGCGGCCCTGGGTTGGGTTCGCTTTTTTATCGATTGGAAGTTCGCGGAAGGGCTGAGCGAACTAAAGCGCGCGAAAGAACTCTCGCCCGCAAATCCTACGGCAAACGATCTGCTGGCGCGAGTGATCGTTTATTTGGGGCAAGTCGATGAGGCCGAGCGGCACGCCCGACACGCAGTGGAACTCGATCCTCTTTCCGTTACAGCACAAGGTAATCTAGGTCGCGTCCTTTTCGTCGCGGGAAAACTGGATGAGGCAGATGCGGTAGCACGCAAAGCAGCGGAATTGCAGCCGGCCGCTGCTGGCAATCATCGCTACCAGGTGCACGTCGCGGTCGAGCGCGGTGACGGTGAGACGGCGCTGCGGGAAGCGCAACTGGAGCCCAATGAAGGTTATCGCCGTTTTGAACTCGCCCTCGCCCACTACGTACGCGGCGATCGCGCGGCCGCCGACGCGGCTTTGGCTGATCTCATTGCCAATGGCCGAGATCAGTTGGCCTATCAAATCGCTGAGGTTTACGCCGTGCGCGGTGAAAAAGAGAAAGCGTTCGAGTGGTTGCAAATCTCGTTTGATAATCACGACACCGGGACGCTCACATTGTTAATTGATCCGCTGTTGCGCAGCTTGCGCGACGATCCGCGCTATAAGAACTTGCTCGCCAAACTCGGTTTGCCCGCAACGTCATGAGCGAAAAGCGTTCTTTCTTCTCTGAACTAAAGCGACGCCACGTTGATAAAGTTGCGCTCACGTATGCGGTCGTGTCGTGGCTGCTCATCGAAGTCGCTTGGATTGTGTTGCCGATGCTCGACGCGCCGCCGTCGGTGATGAAGGCGCTCATCGTATTCTTCGCGCTCGGTTGCATTCTCACCGTAATCATTTCGTGGTCTTTTGAAATGACGCCGGAGGGACTGAAACGAACGGCGGAGATTACGCCAGACGAAGTTCTTCCTTATTGGAGCAAACGAAAATTCACTGCGTTCATTATCGGCGTCGCCGTGATCGCGCTTGGTCTGCTTATCTACCAGTTGGTGCGACTCAACCCGGTCTTTCAACAGGTCTCGGCCAAACGCACTGACAAAATTTTGATTCAGGGCAATGCGGCGGGCATGCAAAGCGTGGAGCGGCAAGCTGACGGTGCGGTGCGCGCTGAGTATTCCTACAACGATCGCGGCCGCGGCGATCATATCATCGCAACCTGGAAACTCGATGGCGCGGGTGTGCCGGTTGAATACGACGGTCGCGGCAACGATTACATGAAAGCGCCGATCGAGGAGCATTTCGAAATACGGGACGGCCGGGCGAGTTGGAAAAATCGCAGCGAACAAGGCGAGCAAGCCCTCGCCGGCGAAGCTTTCTATCTCCCAATGAATGCGCCGCCGGAATTCCTGGGTGTGCTCGCGCGCGCGTTGTTGAAGGTACCTAATCGAAAACTGCCGCTCCTGCCAGCCGGCGAAGCAACGATTGAACAAGCCGCGAAAGTAACGTCCGGAAATACCGAACTCACCGAATACCGCATCACGGGTCTCGGATTTTCGCCACAATCGATCTGGTTGGATCACAATGGCACATCCGTATTCGTGTCGCCGTGGTTCTCGGTCGTGCCGGACGGATCCGAGTCTTCAATCCCGCAATTGCAGGATGCGCAACAAAAAACCGATGCTGCGTGGTCGGAACGCATCGCCCACGCTCTCGCGCACGTTCCACGTGGCGACCTTGTCATTCGCAACGTACGATTGTTCGATCCGCGGGATCTTCGCGTCACGCCGGGAACGACTGTCGTCGTTAGCGGCGAGCGGATTATCCGAGTCGGACCAGACGCTGATGTTAAAGCGCCTACGAACGCCGAGATCATTGACGCGCAGGGTCGTTTCCTCATGCCGGGGTTATGGGACAATCACCAGCATTTCAGCGACAACGATGGCGCTCTCGATCTTGCCAATGGCATGACCAGCGCGCGCGACATGGCGAATGACACCGATACGTTTCTTCAACGCATCGCGCGCTTCGACAACGGCAGCGAGATCGGCCCGCGTGTTTTAAAAGCCGGCATTATCGATGGCACTGGAGAATTCGCAGGTCCTACGAAAATGCGGGTCGATACCGCCGAGCAGGCGATTCAAGACGTCGATTGGTACGCTGACCACGGCTACGCCCAAATCAAGATTTACTCTTCGATCAAGCCTGAGTTCGTTCCGATCATCGCCGATCATGCGCATGCACGGGGACTGCGTGTAAGCGGGCATGTGCCCGCGTTTATGTCAGCACGTCAATTCGTCGAAGGCGGCGCTGACGAAATCCAGCACCTCAATTTTATCGTGCTCAACTTCCTCTTTCCCGAAGTGAAGGAAACGCGCAATCGGGATCGCTTTATTAAAGTCGCTGAGCGCGCCGGCGAATTTACTCCGGACAAACCCGAAGTGCGCGAGTTCATCAATTTCCTCAAGGACCATCACACCGTGCTCGATGCGACGATAAACGTTTTCGAAGCACTTTTTTGCGGCGATCCCAGCGCGATTACGCCTGGACTGGAAGAAATCGTGCCCCGGTTTCCACCGCAGGTGCGACGTGCGATGCGCAGCGGTGCACTCGAAGTACCGTCCGACAAACAGGCGGCTTATCGCGAGGCTTTCCCGGCGATGTTGCGTTTACTCAAGGCCCTCTATGACGCGGGCGTCACGATTATTCCGGGAACGGATGCGCTCGCCGGGTACACGCTTCACCATGAGCTGGAGCTTTATGCGCGCGCCGGTATCCCGCCCGCTGAAGTTTTACGCATGGCAACGTGGACGCCTGCTCTCGTGATGGGCGTAAACAAAGACCGCGGCGTGATTGCGCCGGGGAAGCTAGCTGACATGATTCTCGTGGATGGTGATCCGACGAAAAACATTCGGGACATCAACAACATCACCACCGTCATCAAAGGCGGAAAAGTTTACGACCCGATCGCGATTGAAAGAGCGCTCGGTATCGCGCCGCGCGAAACTCGCTCGCAGTAGCATATGAACTGGCAAATGCTCACAGCCATCGGGCAATTAGCTGCGGTTTTGTTCGGAATTCCTTCTCTGATTTATTTCGCAATCCAAATCCGTGAGCAGACGAGAGAACGCCGCCAGTCCGCGGTAAACGCTCTCACAGTTCAATGGGGCGATCTGACAAAGGCGTTGCACGAGAACGCGGAGTTCACTGCCCTTTTTCTTCGCTTCGAAGGCATGTACTACTCGCGTCGCGAAGGGATACTTTCTCCAGAGTTGTGGGAGGAGATCGATCGGACCATGAGCGACTTCCTTGCCTATGACGGCATTCGCCAATGGTGGGAGACACGGAGACACTGGCACACCGAAGCGTTTGCCCGTGTCGTCGATGCAATTATCGCGAGAGGCAATAAGCCCACGGCTTACTCAAGCTACAATCTGGACGAGATCGTCCAGCCAAGAGAATAGCTGCTGTCGCCGCAATGACCGGTGGTCGCTACGCTGCATGGCGCTTCGCGACTGGAAGCGTTGGTCAAAAGATTGCCATTCGTAGGCGCCTGACGCGCGCCGACATCTTCGGTAGAGTGTGCGGACTGCAGAAAAGGATCAGCCAATGACTCAAGTTCAACAGTGGCCAACGATCGCAGTGGTAGGCGCGGGTGCGGTCGGCGGCTACTTCGGTGGCATGTTCGCCCATGCGGGCGCGCCTGTCGTTTTTGTCGGGCGGAGGCATTTTGCTGACGCAGTTAATTCGAACGGTCTTGTTTTGGATACATCGAAAGGCCAGGAGCGAATCGGGGTCAAAGCGACGACCGAAATCAGCGCCGTTCGAGATTGCTCGCTGATTCTGTTTTGCGTCAAAGCAAACGATACCTCGGACACAGCGAAACAAATGGCTCCATTCGTTCGGCCGGATGCCACCGTCGTTTGCTTGCAGAATGGCGTGGATAATGCGGATCGGGTTCGCGCAGCAGCGAATGTCGTCGTCTTACCGGCTGCGGTTTACGTCGCCGTATCAACGCCAGAATCCGGTCGTGTGAAGCACCTCTCGCGCGGTGATTTGATCATCGGTCCGCCTTCTGAAAAAACAACGGAGGTAGCGAATGTTTTCAGTCACGCAGGTATATCCTGCCGGATTTCAAACAACATCGAAGGTGAACTATGGGTGAAACTCCTGTGCAATTGCGCACTTAACGCGATCTCGGCGTTAGGACACGCACGTTATGGCCAAATCGTGCAAAACGGCGACGCAAAACAGTTGATGGAACATGTCGTCGATGAAGTGCTGGCGGTGGCCCACGCCGCTGGCGTTTTCTTGCCTGGGATTAACGACCGGAAGTCCGGAATGGCAGCGGCAATGGAGCTTGCAACCCAAATGGCTGGCGCTTTCTCTTCGATGGCGCAGGATTTAGATCGGGGCCGGTCAACAGAGATCGATTCGCTAAACGGATATATTTCCCGCCGGGGTGCGGAGCTGGGCATTCCGGTCGCGGTCAATCACGCGCTGTTCTCGCTCGTGAAATTAGCTGAGCAAAAACGCGGCATCTAAGCCGCACCGATTTTTTTTTAGAAAATGGCTTGCGCGTGCAATGGTGTTATAGTTAAGTAGAACACTATATGACACCTGATGCTTGCCGAAATCGCGTAACGCGATCTCTCGTTGGCGGCCTGCCTGAAATATCGAATGAATCGTGAATGGAATGATGGCCAGCCGATTTATCGCCAACTACGCGATCGTGTCGTGCATATGATTCTCGACGGTGTGCTCAAAGAAGGCGATCCGCTGCCGTCCGTGCGCAATGTCGCGGCCGACTACCGGGTGAATCCGCTTACGGTGCTCAAAGCTTATCAGGAGTTGGTGGACGAGGAGCTTGTCGAAAAGCGGCGAGGCCTCGGGATGTTCGTGAAGACCGGTGCGCACAAGTTGCTGCTCAAGGCCGAGCGCAAAAAATTTCTCGCTGAACACTGGCCTAGAGTTCATGCGACGATTCAGCGTCTTGGCCTTACGCCTGAGGAATTGCTGGATCCCGACTCGGCTCGCCGGTCAAAAAAATCAACGGAGGAGCGCTGAAGTCATGGCAAGCATAGAAGCACGTGGTCTTCGGAAAACGTTTGGCACAACTGTCGCGCTGGACAGTATCGATCTTCATGTCGAAGAGGGGCGCATTCTCGGAATCATTGGCCCGAACGGCGCCGGAAAGACCACTGCGCTCAATGCAATTCTCGGCCTTACTTCATACGAGGGAGAATTGAAGGTTCTCGGATGCGAGCCGTGGAGCGCTCGCGACAAGCTCATGCGCGATGCGTCCTTCATTGCGGACGTCGCCGTTTTGCCGCGGTGGATTCGCGTTTCGCAGTTGCTCGACTACGTCGCCGGCGTCCATCCGCGATTCGATCGTGCGAAGGCAGAAAATCTCCTGGCAAAGACGGCGATCAAGCGCACGAGCAAAGTCAGGCAATTATCGAAAGGGATGGTCGCCCAGTTGCATCTCGCGACCGTCATGGCGATCGATGCGCGATTGCTCGTACTCGATGAGCCAACGCTTGGCCTGGACATTTTGTATCGCAAACAGTTCTACGACTCGCTGCTGAACGATTATTTCGATCGGAGCCGGACAATTGTCGTGACCACGCATCAGGTGGAAGAGGTCCAGGACGTTCTTACCGATCTCATGTTTATCGACAGGGGTCGGATCGTGCTCGAGTGCAGCATGGAAGAATTTGATTCGCGGTACCTGGAAGTGATGGTGAATCCGGAGCAAATCTCCGCAGCACGCGCTCTCAATCCGATGCACGAGCGACCGGTCTTCGGCCGCAGCGTTCTGCTGTTCGATCGTGTCGATCGCGACCAACTCGCGACACTCGGAGAGGTGCGCCGGCCGAGCATCGCCGACTTGTTCGTTGCCGTGATGAGCAATAGTACCGGCGAAACACGGCCGCCTTCGCTCAAGGCTACGGCGCGCCAGGGGGAGCTAACTAAATGAATACGCAATCGCACGCAGTGCCTGAATCTCCAATGAACTCCGGGGTCAGCGCCCCCGGCTACAACGCTGCTTTGACGCGACCGTTCTACTGGTCCTTGCGTCGAGAAACATGGGAGAACCGTTCGATCTACATCGCGCCGCTGATTGTCGCTGCCGTCATTCTGTCAGGCATGTTGGTGAGCGCCCGTCATTTGCCGCAGCTTAGACGCAAGGCGTTGTTGCTCGATCCGGCACATCAGCGTGCTGCGATTGAGCTGCCGTACGACATAGCAGCGACGATGATCATAATCACCGCATTCATCGTCGGCGTGTTCTATTGTCTCGACGCGCTGCACGGCGAACGTCGCGATCGCAGCATCCTGTTCTGGAAATCGCTCCCGGTTTCGGATTTCACCACCGTGCTGTCGAAGGTGATGATTCCGCTGATGGTTTTGCCAGTGATCATTCTGGTAATCATTGTCGCTACGCAATTCATCATGCTGCTGCTGAGCAGCGCATTTTTGCTGCCGAGCGGTCTTGCCGCGACGACATGGGCAAATTTCAACTTACTTCAGCAGTCATTCATTCTGCTCTACGGCCTGGTCGCGATCGCACTCTGGCACGCACCGATCTATGGTTGGGCGCTGCTGATTTCGGGCCTGGCGCGGCGTGCGACATTTCTTTGGGCGGTGCTACCGCTGCTCGCCATCGGATTCTTCGAGAAGATCACGTTTAACAGTTCGTATTTCGGGTCCATGCTAAAAGACCGCTTGCTGGGATTCGCCGCCGAGGCGTTCAATTTCGAGCCGCACCATGGCGTCGCGATCGATTCCCTCACGCCTGGAAGATACCTCAGCTCGCCTGGTCTTTGGTTGGGACTCGTCTTCGCCGCGATCTGCGTCGCTGCAGCGATCCGTCTGCGCCGTTATCGCGGACCACTTTGATTCACACGCTTCGATCAATCATTACAAAAACTCATGAAACTAATCACAACTGTCAGCGCTTTTTCATTGTTGGTAAGTGGTTTGCTGTTTGCCTCCTCTGTGCCAGAAGAAAACAAGGCGATAGCCAGACGCGCCTTCGAAGAAATCCTCAGCCAGGGACACTTCGAACTCGCGGAGCAACTTTACGCCAAAGACTTCGTCAATCACGGCATCCATCGCGATGCCAGCTTGGAAGAAGACCAGGCGGCATTGAAAGGCTGGCACCAGGCATTTTCCGACATAGCGATTGTCCCTGAAAAGCTGATCGCGGAAGGCGACTTGGTCAGCATCTACTGGATTGCTCGCGGTACCAACACGGGGACAGGTAATGGGCTCCCGGCCACGGGAAAAAAAGCCGAACTATCCGGGATTACGATCTGGCGGATTGTCGACGGCAAAATCAAAGAAGAGTGGTCCGCCTTTGATCAGCTTTCAATGATGCAACAACTCGGGCTGGTCCCGGCGAAGAAGTAGCAACCAGGTCCGTAGGCGATGGAACCGTTGCGACAAGTAATTAGAAACCAGAAGAGATGAAACATGTTGCTCTAGCCAATGGCAGCCTGCCAACAGTTGTAAGCGCAACATGATTTCTTGATTAACCAAAGGGAGACAAATCCATGCACCCAACCGCCAAAGCCGCACGCGTCGCGGGCGCCGTGTATCTATCAATGGTTCTCACCGCGCCGTTCACTCTGCTTTATGTTCCGGGCAAACTCATCGTGCGCGGAAATGCCGCCGCGACCGCCAACAACATCCTCGCTCACGAGACGATGTTTCGTCTTTCGATCATCGGTGAGCTCGTTGGACAGGTGATTTTCATTTGTCTGGCCATCGCGCTCTACCGGTTGCTGAGCAGCGTGAACAAGACGTGGGCCATGATGATGTTCGGATTCGTTTTGGTTTCGGCGGCGGTTGGATTTCTCGACACGCTAAACAATATCGCTGCTCTGATTCTCTTTCGTGGCGCCGACTTCCTCGCCGTCTTCGACAAAGCGCAACTGAACGCCTTGGGCTACCTGTTTATCCGCCTGCACAGCCAAGGAATCTTTATGAATGAGATCTTTTGGGGACTGTGGCTCTTTCCCTTTGGGTTGCTGGTTTTCCGCTCCGGATTTCTGCCGCGCTTCTTGGGCGTTTGGTTAATGATCAACTGCTTTGGCTATGTCGCGCTGAGCATGATCGCCTTGCTGTTCCCGACTTATTACGATGCTGCTTTTCGCTATTCCCAACCGGTCTTGTTCGGCGAATTAGCCATCCTGCTCTGGCTTCTAATTAAGGGCGCAAAGGTTGCACCGGGGCTTTCTGCTGCGCCGGTTGCGGCTTAAAGAAAGAAGCAATATGAGCGCGATAACACCGGAACAACACACCGCTGCGAAAGTCGCGGGAATCAGTGGCCTAGTCGCCATGGCCATCGTGATCTACGCCAACTACGCGCTGCTCAATCCTCTCATCATTCCGCGCGACGCCGTCGAGACGGCGCGAAACATTCTCGCGCACAAGACACAATTCCGTCTCGCTCTTATCGGCTTTCTTAGTTACGGCGTGACGGCTGTCGTTCTGCTCTCCGCGCTCTACGTTATTCTTAAACCAGTAAACCGCGGGCTCGCATTGGTCGGGGCATTGTTTCGATTGATATTCGCCATGTTATGGCTTCTGGCGACGCTCAACATGTTGAGCGCGCTCAGACTCCTGGGTAGCGCTCCTTATCTGCAACTTTTTGAGCCGGACCGATTGCAGGCCCTGGCCAGGCTGAATCTGGCTGCGAGTTTCGACGATTACTACGTGGGTCTTCCATTTTTTGGGCTGGCCGCAACTGTCTGCGCATGGTTGTGGTACAAGTCGGGATACATTCCCCGGGCATTAGCTGCTTTCGGTGTCATCGCCTCCGCCTGGTGCGTGCTCTGCGCCTTGGTCTTTCTTGTCTTTCCAAACTTCGAAAAGCCTGTGAATCCCTACTGGTTCGATTCACCGATGGCGTTGTTCGAACTGATTGTGAGCTTCTGGCTGTTGCTCAAAGGAATCCGGGCACCAACTGGCAGCGAACCGAATCACATCGCGTCGCGCTCAGCCAGTCCCGTGTCGGCGCGGTTACCTATGTTTCTTTAGCCTATGAAACTAAAACGAATACTAAAATGGACACTGCGCATCATCCTGATCGCGCTGTTGTTCGCAGGAATCGCGATTTTCGTCGCCTACTGGCGATCGACTAACGACTGTCAACGCTATAGCGCCGCGCCCGCGAATCCGATGAAGGCGGTCGTGCATTGCGAATACGGCAAGCCCGACGTTCTTCAGGTCAAAGACATCGAAAAGCCCACGCCTGATGACATGCAATTGCTCGTCCGCGTTCGCGCCGCGTCGTTAAACCCGCTCGATGGGCATTTTGTGCGCGGAATGTTGCTCGCGCGCGCGTTGGGCGGGGGTCTGCGCAAGCCAAAGGACACGCGTGTCGGTGTTGATTACGCTGGCGTAGTCGAAGCGGTCGGCAAAAACGTGACGCAATTCAAAGTCGGCGATGAAGTTTTCGGCGCACGCGACGGTTCGCTCGCGCAATATGTTTGCGCGAAAGCGGATCGCGCCGCCGCGCTCAAGCCGCCCAGCGTGACGTTTGAAGAAGCGGGTTCGATCGGGGTCGCTGCTAGCACGGCTTTGCAGGGGTTGCGCGATTACGGCCACGTGCAACCCGGGCAGAAAGTGTTGATCAACGGCGCGTCGGGCGGCGTCGGCACGTTCGCGGTGCAAATCGCTAAAGCGATGGGCGCGGAAGTGACCGGCGTTTGTAGCACGCGCAATGTCGACCTTGTAAAATCGTTAGGCGCCGATCACGTGATTGATTACACGAAAGAAGATTTCACTAAAGGCGATCAGCATTACGATGTGCTTTTCGATAACGTGCAGAATCATACGTTCGCCGAACGCCGGCGTGCGCTCACGCCCAACGGGATCTGCCTGAATGTCGGCCTGGGCGGCGCCGGTTGGCACGAAGACACGGCGCTGCACTTGGTGCGTTCGTTCACAACTCCGCTGATGTCGAAATTCACCAGCCAGAAGTTCAAGTTCTTCGTCGCGGAACTAAATCACAAAGACCTCGCTTATCTGGCCGATCTCATGCAATCGAACAAGATGAAGCCTGTCATTGATCGCACTTACAAATCGTTAAGCGAAACGCCGCAGGCGCTCGCATATCTCGAAGAAGGACACGCACGCGGCAAAGTCGTGGTCGATGTCGAGTGAGCGATGAAACTCAAATGCGTCCTCAAATGGATCGTGCGCGTTATCGTGATCTTTTTCTTAGCTGCGTTCCTGCTGCTCTTCATCGCCTACTGGAGGTCGACCAACGACTGTAGTTATACCGCTCCTCTGGCAAATCCGATGAAAGCTATTCGTTATTGCGAATACGGTTCGCCGGATGTCCTGAAACTCGAAGAAGTCGAAAAGCCAGTGCCTAACGACGGCGAGGTCCTGGTCAGGGTTCGCGCGGCTTCCCTGAATGCACTTGAGGCAAGCGTAATACGCGATCTGTGGGTCATTCGGTTAATGTCCGGCCTGCGCAAGCCGAAGATCACACGCTTCGGCCGCGATTTCGCGGGCGTGGTAGAAGCAGTCGGCAAGAGCGTCACTGAGTTTAAAGCGGGCGACGAAGTCTTCGGCGTGAAATGGGGCGCCGTGGCGGAGTACGTCTGCGTTCTGGAGCAGCGCGCGATCGTTTCGAAACCAGCCAACATCAGCTTTGAGCAAGCCGGCGCTGTTGGAGTAGCCGGTCTGACCGCGCTGCAAGGGCTGCGCAACGCAGGGAAAATTCATGCTGGCCGGAAGGTTTTGATCAACGGCGCATCGGGAGGTGTAGGCACGTTCGCGCTGCAGATCGCCAAGGCGTTCGGCACTGAGGTCACGGCGGTGTGCAGTACGCGCAATGTAGAGATGGCGCGATCACTCGGCGCTGATCACATCATCGATTACACCAAAGAGGACTTCACTAAGACTGATCAGCGTTATGACGTGTTATTCGACAACGTCGGCAACCGCTCCTTTTCAGAACGTCGCCAGATCCTGAAGCCTCACGGCATCTGCGTCCTGGCCGGGATAGGCAGCATGGGAGCGAATGACGATTCAATGAGCCGCATCGCCGGTACATTTACTGCGTCGTTGCGGTCGAGCTTCATTGACCAGAAGTTCGAGAGGTATACGACCACGATGAACAAGGCCGACCTGACTTTTCTGCGCGACCTCATGGCGGAAGGCAAGCTGACTCCGGTAGTGGAGAAGACCTATCCAGTTAGTGAGACGGCGGAAGGGGTTCGCTATCTCCAGCAAGGCCACGTGCGCGGGAAGATTGTAATAAACGTGACGAGTGACCCGCCTTCGCACCAAGCTACGGCGTGCCAGGGCCAGTGACGTGTGACAAAAACGACGGCTTCAAACAGAACATATGAAACTAACAAGTATCTTAAAAGGCATTGTAAGGTGGACATTCCGCCTGGTCTTGCTGGCGTTGGTCCTGGCCTTCCTCTTCGTGTTTATTGCGTACTGGAGATCAACTAGCGGCTGCGATGGCCGAAGTGCTGCGCAGGGGCCCACCATGAAAGCTATCGTTTATTGCGACTATGGTGTGGCCAATCTTAAGTTGGAGGACATTGAAAAACCTGTCCCGAATGACGATCAGATCCTGGTAAGAGTTCGTGCCGCTTCTGTAAATCCGTATGACTGGCACTTCGTTGAGGGCACTCCATATGTCGTGCGCGCGATGGGGGTCGGCCTGCGAAAACCGAAGGACATACGATTAGGCGTAGATTTTGCCGGCACCGTAGAGGCTGTCGGCAAAAACGTCACAAACTTCAAACCGGGTAACGAAGTGTTCGGCGGAAGGGGCGGGGCCTTTGCCGAGTACGTTTGTCCGCGCGCGAGCCGAGCCGTCGCGCTGAAGCCAGCGAGTGCGAGTTTCGAGGAAGCAGCTTCGGTCAATATCGCGGGAATCACGGCGTTGCAGGCATTGCGCGACAAAGGAAAGGTTCAGCCAGGCCAAAAAGTTCTGATTAACGGCGCGTCGGGTGGTGTTGGCACATTCGCTGTCCAAATCGCAAAATCATTCGGCGCGGATGTTACCGGGGTCTGCAGCACGCGCAACGTCGATCTTGTTCGGTCGCTCGGCGCTGATCACGTGATTGATTACACGAAGGAGGATTTCACTAAGGGCGCAGAGCGTTACGATGTAATGCTCGACAATGTTGGCAACCATTCTTTGTCAGAATGCAGGGGCGTTCTAACTCCCCACGGCAAGTATGTATTGATCGGCGGAGGAGGAGCAAAGGAGCAGGGTTTTTTAGGCGGTTTGGGCAAAGCGCTGTGGGCGATGGTGTTCTCAAAGTTTGTGAACCAGCAAATGGGCATGATGATGGCGGATGCGAATCAAAACGACCTGACCGTTCTGGCCGATATGATGCAGTCAGGAAAGCTCAAGGCGGTCATCGACCGGACTTATACACTGGCTGAGGTCCCTGAAGCCGTGCGTTATCTAGAACAAGGCCACGCAAGAGGAAAAGTAGTCATAACCGTGGACTAATATCCCACGTTAAAAAATCTCGCTTTTGCTCAAAGAGCCTGATCATGTTGTGGCCTCATATGAAAATTTTGTGCACTTTCGTATTGGCGGTCGCTGCTGGATTTTGCATTGCGGCCGATCCAACTTGGAACCCGGCTGATGCCGTGAAGGAAGCCGAGCAAGACATCCGCACAGGGCACATCAAGTTTTATTGGTCGGGCAGCATTGCATCGTTCCCAGTTGGTGTCCCGTTCGAGGTAGCTAAGAAATATCCTCAAGCTAACGCAGGAATCGGCTGCGTCACCAACGACATACCGCTTCGAGAACGACAGGAAGAATACGTTCGACGGCCGTGGAGGAAATTATCGAAAAGATTTTTAAGTTCCGCATTATTTTCACAGGAAGGCCCAGGTCGACCTGAAGGTCAGGTCCTTCCGAGCGAGATCTTCACCGTTACGCGTGTAACGACAAAGAAATAGACCGCCACCAAGGTGCGGCGTTGTCAGCGCTCATCGACTCAAGCGTTCATTCAAAACACGAGTTGCGATGGCGAGAAAATGAAAGCGGTGCGACTCGTCCAGGTCGGAAAACCGCTCGAGGAGGCGGACATTCCAATTCCCGAGATCGCACCGCTAGACGTTTTGATTCGCGTTGCCGCAGCCGGGATCTGTCACTCGGACGCGCATTACCGCGCAGGCATTTCGAGAATTGACGATCTACCGCTGACTCTCGGGCACGAAGTCGCGGGTCGCGTGAAGGAAGTCGGCAGCGATGTGACGCACCTCTCAGCGGGAGACCGCGTTTGCGTACATTATTTGGTCCACTGCGGAAGCTGCGAGTTTTGTGTCCGCGGCTCGGAACAGTTCTGTCGCAGCGGACAGATGATTGGCAAACATCGAGACGGCGGTTACGCGGAATTCATCAAAGTTCCCGGGGCGAATGCGTTTCCGCTTCCCGACGAGATTCCATTCGAAGTCGGCGCAATCATGATGTGCTCGTCGGCAACTGCTCTTCATGCTTTGAAAAAAGCGCGCTTCAAAGCCGGCGACGCGATTGCGATTTTTGGCTTTGGCGGACTTGGATTTTCAGCATTGCAATTGGCCCGCGCTTTCGATTGCGAAGATGTCTACGTGGTTGAAATCAATCCTGCGAAACTAGCGTCAGCTGCTAGCATGGGAGCTATCGCGATCGACGCCAGGTCCGCAGATCCGGTCGAACAAATCAAAGAGGCAACTGCTGGAACAGGGGTCGATGTCGCACTCGAATTGATCGGCTCTGCAAAAACGATGCGCCAGGCCGTGCTCTGCCTGGGCCCTCTCGGACGCGCTGCGCTTGTCGGGTTGACCGGCGAGTCCATGTCCGTCTTTCCGTACACGGAGTTGATCAACAAAGAAGTGGAGATCATCGGCGTCTCCGATCATCTCGCGACTGAACTTCCAGCACTCATCGAATTCGCGCGCAGCGGAAAACTCCGATTTCCGCCAGAGACATTGCGCGTTGTCGACCTCGACGCAGCCCAAATCAATGGGGCACTAGACGCACTTCAGGATTCCATTGATCATGTCAGAACGGTAGTTGTTCCTTCGAACTGATGTCCTGCTTATGAACTGGGAAATGCTGTCAGCGGTCGGGCAATTAGCGGCGGTGTTTATTGGAATCCCCTCACTTATTTATCTCGCGATCCAAATTAGAGAGCAAACCGAAGAACGACGGCAATCAGCGGTGAACACTCTCACCACGGAGTGGGGCGATCTGACATGCGCCCTGCATGATAGTGCCGAGTTCAGCGCAATTTATCTCCGCGGGATGCAATCGTTCGCTGACCTCGATCCGGTCGAGAAACTCAGATTTAGCGCGTTCTTCAACCGCTTCTTAAACTACTTCGAAGGAATGTATCTCGCCTACCGCGACGGCCTGCTCACGGCGTCGGGATGGGGCAAGATCGAGCGGACGGTGAGCGATCTGGTTGCCTATCCTGGTGTGCAACAATGGTGGGAAACGCGGAGACATTGGCACACTGAAGAATTTGGCCGTGTTATCGATGAGCTCATTGCAAGGGGGAACAAGCCGACCGCTTACGGAAGCTACATCTGAGCGAAATTATGAAGCAGAGTGACCGGCTTCGCACAAAGCTATTGGACCTGATAGCATGAAGGTCGACAGCAAGGGTAACATTCATGTTGCCCAATGATTCGGCGGCAAGGTTTTGAAGATATCTCCTGACGGGAAGCTTCTACACATATTTGAGATCGCCGCGGGTGATGGTACAACAAACGTTGCCTTCAGCGAAGGCGAGAAAGAATTATACGTGACAGTGGTGAAGGATCCAAAGGCCCCGCAGGCAAAGGGCAGCATCATAAAATTCGCAAATGTGAAGTAACGGAGTCACGATCAGGTCCGGAAAAGTCGCCGCATAACGAATTACTCGGGTAATACGAAATTAGGCTCCTCCTCACTCGGCGGAGGCAACATGCTCGCTAGCTGTGCGCCGCGTCGATTCAACCGTAGGATTAACTCGCCGCGGCCTGTATGATCCACAGTGACGACGTTCAATGCGACCAAAGCTGTGACGTCGTCGTGAAAGAATTTCGCGTCAGCTGGTTGGAAGAACGCGGAGTCCACTGCAAACTGATCCTCTGACATTAATATAAACCGGCCTGTCTTTGAACGTGCAAGCAGGCGCAGCAGGCCCATCGTTTGAAGCGACAGGCCGAGGCTCGGCACGACGATCTCTGCTACGGCGGAGAACTCATCAAGCCGCGCGAGAATACTCGCGGCTATTTGATTTACCTCGTCAAGCTTTCGAAGAATTACGGCGTGATCTTGCCGCAGTAAGTCGTCGACCTGACTCTGCAGGTGATATGTGTGGGTAATTAGTTCCTTGATCTCTTCGTGGCGATGTTGCTCCAGCCACTCAATGAAATCACGATGGTCAAGGTCTTTTCGCGCTCCTCGCTCTTGGCGGTAAATCGCGAGCAATTGCACAATGGTGGCGAATGCGGTTGCTCCAGATAAGGGATCGATCATCGACGAAATTATTCCTGCAGATTGCTCTTTCAACACACAAGGCGCGTTAGTAGAATTGCGTGCTAAGACCTCCTAGACCGCAAGCGTGACAATCTACGTTTACCGCGATGGCGAAGAGATCCGCAGCTGGCCTGAGGAAGAATTTTGCGCACTGATTTCCAGCGGAGAGATTTTACCTGACGACCATTTTCGCCATGAAGGCACGACCGAGTGGTCACTCGTCTCGACGTACACTCCTTCCAATCGGCAGGAATCCGAACCCCGACCGAAAAGCGACACACCGAGCGCCAATCACGATTGGAGATCGGATCCCGCAACAGAAAAACAGATCAGCTATCTCGCGAGTTTCGGTGTAACCGGGCCTGCCGGACTGAGCAAGGGCGAAGCTTCGGACTTGATCGAGCGATGCTTAGACGATCCAGAAGCTGTAGAGAGACAACGGCAGCTTCGGGAAATTCGTTACGAGGAAGAGAGACGTGAGCGTGCTTCTTTCCCGTCATTTTATCTGAAATCGGACATCGCTGGCGCTGCTCGCGAGCTTGAAGCGATTAAGGAACGTCGCAACAAAACACGAGCGGAAGTATCAGCTAAGAAGAAACAGCTCGCCTCAGCCAATTCACGTTTGCAACAAGCAACACACGACGATGAAAAGCCTACGATTCAAACCGAGATCGACGACGTCAAAGCCGATTTGGAGGCTGCCGAGTCAGAGCTGAGTGATTTTCCAGTCGAACTGGAAGATGCACAGACAGATCTAAAGGTTGCGAGGTCGAGGCGACTCAGTTTTTGGAAAGCGACATTCAAAGAAGACTGGATTTTGACCGGGGACGAGGCTCGGCTGATCGACTTCGCCGATACGATTGATCAGCTCTACGCGGAGTGTGGACGTTACTTCAAAATCCCAACGAACAAGCAAGTAACCGATGTACTCGAAGCTCTGGACAAGGATTCACGCGATTGGGACAAACGGGAGCCAAGCGCCTTTTACCTAGCACTCAAAGCAAGAGTGCCGGATTGCACTAGAAGTGTGAGGCCAGTGACCCCGTCGCGCAGTCAAGGCTGTCTGGTCTTTTTAATGGGTATCGTATCTGTGGTGGCTTACTACCTGATAATTCGCTGAAGGATAAACGCGAACTATAGCCGTCGGGCGATACGGAACGGGCTCTGCGCGTGTCCGATCGACCTACACGCCTAGCCTTGGCTGGCGTTGCGCGTCAGCAATTACTGCTCCGCTAGTCGGATCCCAACGCTCGAAGTTCTCATTTCGCCACTCAACAGCGGAGGGGCACATTATGGTCGAAGCATCCAATCCCAGCAGTGCCCTCGTCTTGAAGTACGATAATCCATAAACGTTCGTTCGCCCATCTGAATAGAGCGACACCATCTGCGGCGAGCCCCCGACTTTGGGGTCAATGTTTGCGTCGAGTACTTTTCCAAAGGCATGAAACACGTTGTAGCTTGTCTCAGCCTCCTTTCGGTACTGAGTCTCGAATAGTGTGCGACCGCTCCCTAGCGCCTTTATCGGTCCGGATTTCGGTCCTATCTCTTCAGGACTAAGAGAAACGTTATGATCATGTGTGTATTCAATCCGATGGAGAGCAAAAGCGCCGTTCAGACAACACGCGTATAAATATCGAACGGCTCTGCCAAACAGTGCGGCGGATAAGAGCCTAAAGCGGATCTAATGGCATCAGCGTAAATTTTGGCTCGTTCTTCGGCAGGCGTTTGTGACTTGAACAGCACGCCTAATCCCGCCAACTGACATAGCTGGCCAAGAGTTTGCGTCGGGAAAATTACGTCCGATGCGTAGGCAAAAATCTCGTTCGTAAGGGGAGATGCAAAAACTTTCTGTGCATGGTCCCACTGGCTCCCATCCTCCCAAGAAATGCGGCTGTCCGCTACGAAATAACACGATGCAGCACGTTTATGAACCGCAATCCATGAAACAACGAGTGACATATTGTTAAAGCCGACGTTTTAACGTGCGATCTACCAAATCTTCAAAAACTGGATCTCCCACCCCAGCTCCAAAGACGTCGAACACTGGCTGTGTTACACGTTTCACTGCCTCCCAAAGCGTGTTGTCCGGCGCTTCCTGAGGAATTGTTATTGTTGATGTGACTACGTCATCCTCGGCTGTCACGGAACTGAACAACTCTCGCATGGGCTCGACCCAACAGCAGATTTTTCGGCCCCTCAGGCCTGTCCATCGAAAAGCGAATTCGAGTAGGGCCTTGTTGCGATCAGCCTTGAGCGCATCAACAAACGCCCTGACCGTTGCAATCAGCTCTGCGGTCCGACTTATCAGCAGCACGAAATCGAAAACGGTTCCCGGTTTAACGCCACGGTCCAAAAGCATTTTTGAAGTATCGTCTTCGTACGTTCGCGCTGCATAGAAACGGCCCGTTGGCTCTATTCGCCAAAAATCCATCTCCTTGACCGACCAGCGAGTACGCTTGTCATAGATCAGTGCTTCCCAACCTCTGTCTTTTACGTACGGACGGCTGCCCGCGTCGCTGAAGCTGCGACTATCTACCCACGGCGGCCATCCAGTTAGCCGCGGCTGGTGAATGAAGAGAACATCAAGCAGCGTCTTTAGTGGTACATTGATCGAAACGCCGGTGAGGACGCATGATACTTCTCTTAATCCGTAGAACGACTGTTCACTCATTGTGACTTGGAATGGAATCTGTCGACCCATCGAGATTCCAATTGCCTGCGTCCGATCTCAAGAAAATCCACAGCGGCTTGTTCTGGAGATTTCTGTGTAGCTGTGCCGTTCGTGGTCTTCACTGCCGAGCCGATCTGAACAAGAATGTCCCCAAGGTGACGGCGCATGAAGGCTCCGATGTCCGCCTCGCGATTGTCAAAGCAGATGCGTATGAGTCTATCCCAGTCGGCGGCGGTCATGGGTTCGCAGGAACTGGGCCGCCCATTTGAGATTGTTCGGACATACACAGCGTTTTGGCGGAGCTCGCGCTCGAATCCGCTGCGCGAAATCACAGGACTAGTTATGCCTCCAGCGACCGTAATTTCCGGGTGAATTCTTCCCTCGTATTCTTTGAATCCAACTCTGACTTCAAATTTCGGTAGCGAATATTTACCGACGATCTCGTTCAGTTTGTCCGCGTGGTATTCCTGGTACGCATCGAATTCCGTCGGCGTTGGAATGCTCTTCGCTGTCGCGTTGTCTATCCCTAAAATTATCCGTCCACCATTGTTGTTTCGCATTGCTAAACACGCTTTCGCCAGCAATGCAGCTTCCCTCGGCTCTGACAGACGGAGCCACCGTTTCAGTTCGGTATCGAGGGTTTCCGAAAGGGCGTCGAGTGTTTCCATTACTTTCGTTTCAGGAAGAATGCCCGCAGGTAATTTACGAACCGGCGTAATCAGCGATTGCCTTGGCAACATCGAGGGGTCGAAGCGTTGCCGCCCATGTCGTAGGTGCGCACTTTGCCTTCGGCGATGACGCGGGCAATCTGCGTCTAAATCTCCAGCGCGATATCCTCAGTTTTGCCGGCTGCTTCGTTGACGATGACAAAGTGACCGCCATTGTCGCCACGGAGCTGTTGATTGGCGTTCAAAAGCTCGATGCCATAGATCGTACCGTCTGGGGCAATGTCCACGTTGAGTGAATCGCTCACCTGGATGGTTTCGACCTCCGCGGTTTTCTCGTGAAAGCGCAGGTAACCGATATTCCGACGCGGATCGTAGGTCAGTTTCATCGCCTCGACTGCTTCGCGTTTGAGTTCCGCCGTGTGTGTGAGGATTTAAGCAGCTTTGCTCCCAAGCCGTTGAGCCGCTGATAGTATTTGGGGTCTTTCTCCGCTTCGCGGGCTATTTCCTGTTTGATTTTCCGAACCTGCAACAACCTTTTCGATTCGCGCAATTCGATCTTTTTCACAAATCAATCACCTCCTCTGGCGTGTGGATGCGGATCAATGGAAGGCGCAAGCTCAGATTTGTGCGATTGATCCCCTCGATCCGTCGCACGTTTGCCAGATGCTTCATGTTCCATGTTACCACAACATCCAGATTATTGAGAACTGCCAATGCCACATGCACAGCATCATCCCGATAGCGGGCAGGAATTACACCGTCTCCGACATATCGCCCCGCCAAATCCACGGCTTCATCGGTGATCGAAAGATTTTCCACCGGCAACCGCACTACAGCTTCCAACAGCTTGTTGCGCACATCTGGAGAGGCGCGGTTTAATTCGGCCAGCACCAATTCTGAGATGTAAAGCTTGTCAGGGCTGATTGCGAGCCACTTGAAAAACTGTCGCGTCACTTGCTGCTTCTCGGGCGCATCGTCTGCGAACAGAAAACTCGGCACCGTCGTTTCGAGATACAGTTTCATTTTTCCTGGTCAAGAATCCAAAAGAGAACAGGACCAACTGGCGTCTCTTGATTTACGAACCGGAGTACTGCGCGATGGCTTTGGCCACGTCGAGTGTGGAATCTTTGCCGCCCTCGCCACGGCGAGTCCGTGTCGCCACGACCGGACATGTCGTAGGCATCAAGTGGCGTAGTCCGCAATCGCCTTTGCGACATCAAGGGTCGAGGCTTTACCTCCCATATCATACGTGCGCTTCTTGCCTTCCGCGATGACGCGAGCAATGGCGGATTCGAGGCGCGTCGCGCGCTCAGTTTCGTTGAGCCAGTCGAACATCAGCTTCACGGTCAATAGCATCGCGATCGGGTTGACCTTGTATTGGCCGGCGTATTTCGGGGCAGAGCCGTGTGTCGGTTCGAACACAGCGTAGTTATCACCGAGATTTGCGCTGGGCGCGAAGCCGAGTCCGCCGACAAGGCCGGCGCACAAATCGCTGACGATGTCGCCGAACATATTCTCGGCGACCAGCACTGAGTAATCCTGGGGGTTCTTAAACATCCACATGCAGATGGCGTCGATGTTCACTTCGTCGGCCCAAATATCCGGATACCTCTTCGCCACGTCGCGGAAACAATCCATCATCAAGCCGCCAGTCTCGCGCAGCACATTCGGTTTCTCGATCACGGTCACACGCTTGCGTCCGGTTTTCTTGGCGTACTCGAATGCTTCTTTGCAGATGTTCGTGCAACCCTGCACGCTCATGATGCGGGTGGAAAGCGCGATGTTTTTCAGGCCCGCCTTATCTTTCCACTTCTTCATTTTTGGATTCGCACAGAGCGCGGTGTAAACCGGCTCCGGCAACGGGAAAAACTCGACGCCGCCGTACATGCCCTCGGTGTTTTCCCGGAACACGACTTGATCGATCGGCACATCTTCACCGCTCGGATTCGTAATCTTGTTGCCGCGGTAATTCAGCGGGTTTCCGGCATAACTTTTACACGGCCGCATGTTAGTGTGGAGATGGAACAACTGCCGCAGCCCCACGATCGGAGAAAAATAGTTTAATCCTTTCCCTTTAAGTTCCGGACTCAGTTCTTCCTTTGCTTTGTCCTGTGGCTTGCTGGTGATGGCGCCGAATAGCGCGCATGTCGTCTCCTTAAGCGCTTTCACTGTGCGATCGGGAAGCGCGTTACCTTCCTTGCACCAAAATTCCCAGCCGATGTCGCACGGGACGTAATCCGCATCAAAGTTCATCCGATCGAGAACGATGCGCGTTGCTTCCATAACATCGTTGCCCACGCCGTCTCCGGGCATCCACGCGATTCTGTATTTGGCCATAGGAAGGCGACTTTATCGGCGAGCTAGCAACCCGCAAGTAACGGCGGGAGGCCGTTAGCGATCCAGGGAGTTTTGTTTAAACATTTTTCTTGCTTTGGAAACTATATATACTAGAATAGTTTCCAAAGGGGATGCAAATGAATACCTTCCTTTCTCCAATCGAAAAGCCCCAGGGGCTGATTAAGAAGCTGGCGTACTACTTTACCCGCCGGCAATTCGGCAAAGTGCCGACCCCGGTCAAAGTGCATTCCGCGCGATTGCCCGCGGCGTTCGGTCTGTTTTACACGAAGATCGGCCCGCTCGATAAAAAGCTGACGTTGCCGCGGGAGATGGTCTTGCTCATTCGCGAACAGGTCGCGCGCCTTAACGTCTGCCTTTTCTGCATGGATATCGGCCGCTCGTTCGCGATCAAAGAGAAGATGAGCGAAGCGAAACTTGACGCGCTCAATGAGTACCGTACGAGCACGCTTTTTACCGACGCCGAGCGCGCTGCACTCGACTACGTCACGGAGCTGACAAAGGAAAAGAAAGTTAACCCGAATACTTTTGCACGTATTGCTCGCCATTATTCCGAGCGAGAGATTTGCGAGATCGTCTGGTTAGTCGCGAGCGAGCATCTCTACAACATGACCAACCTCGGTCTGAACATCCATTCGGACGTGCTCTGCGGCATCAGCAGAAAGAAGAAAGCAGCATGAGTTCACCTATGAAAAAATTAATCCTATTCCTATCAATCATCTGCGCATCGGGGCTGACGATGGTCAACATCTACAACGGCGTGGTTGATGCACAAAGTTGGGCCTCTGACATTCCTGCCTCGATCCAAACCGCAAGGGACTACTTTCAACATGTCGATCCGAGGCGCTTTTATACCGTTGTCGGACCGGTTAACGAGATTTTGATCCTGCTGACGATTATTCTGTTCTGGAAGCACGGCGTCTCGCTCCGCATTTACTTCGCGACTTCGTTCGTGATGTACACTGCGATCGTCGTCCTCACGGTCGCCTACTTCTTTCCACGCAATTCGATCCTCTTTACATCGTCAATTCCGGATCACGTCGATCAGATCAAAGCCGCCGCAGCCCAATGGAATCAGATGAATTGGGTCCGGTCATTGCTCGGATTCGTTGGCGTTCTCTTTTCGTTCAAAGGACTCGACACCTATTACCAGATCACGAGGAAAAAGAAGGAAACATGAAGCGCGTACGCAAATCGCGACGTCAAAAGCAAACGGTCGATGCGGTTCGGCAACGAATCGTCGATGCGGCACGTGCGCACTTTTTTAGCCACGGATTCCGCAGCGTGACGATGGATGATCTGGCGGCCGAGATGGGCATCAGCAAAAAGACGCTGTATGCGCATTTTCCGAGCAAGATCGCGCTGCTCGAGGCGGTACTGGCCGACAAGTTCGTGGGCGTCGAAGCGAAGCTAACTGAAATCTCTCGCGCACACCCGCACGATTTTCCAACCGCGCTGCGCGAACTGCTGGCCAACATGCAACGCGAATTGGACGAGATCAAACCACCATTCGTTCGCGACATGCGGCAGAAAGCGCCGCATGTCTTCAAGACAGTCGAGCGTCGCCGCGCCGCTTTGATCGAACGCTTCTTTGGAAAACTTTTCATTGAAGGACAACGGACCGGAATGGTGCGCAAAGATGTTCCAGCCAAGCTCATGATCGAGATTCTGCTCGCCATGGTTCAGGCGATCATGAATCCGCCAAAGATGGAGGAGTTGGGGATGATGCCGAGGGAGGGTTTCGCCGGAATTCTCAAGATTGTTCTCGAAGGCGCGCTGACTGGAAAGGGACGAAAAGCATGAAAGCGTTGTTCGCTAGGCAAGATCGACAACCAGTGGGTGCCGCTTGGGCGTTGATGCTGGTTCTGTTTCTCAGCGGCTGCAGCGATCCTTCAAAGGATCGCTTCCAAGGTTATGTCGAGGGCGAATTTGTTTATGTCGCGTCGCCGCTCGCCGGGCAATTGGAAATCTTGTCTGTGCAGCGCGGCCAGCAGGTGACCACTGGGCAACCACTCTTCGCTCTGGATGAAACTCCGGAGAAAGCAGCGCGCGAACAGATTGAGGCAGCGCTCGTGCTTTCTGAAGCGGAGCTCGCGCGACAGGAAAAACTTTTCCGCACCGGCGTGGCTGCGACTCAGGATTTGGATCGCGCCCGTTCGACACGCGATCAGGACAAGCGGCGACTTACTCAAACAGACTGGAGTTTCGAGCAGAAAAAACAGGCGGCCCCGAAATCTGGTCTGGTTTACGACACGCTGTTTCGACAGGGCGAGTGGGTTCCCGCAGGAAAACCGGTGGTTGTGCTTCTGCCGCCGCAAAACATTAAGGTGCGCGCGTTCGTTCCGGAACCCCGCGTCGGTTCTATTCACTACGGGGACACTGTGCAAGTAACCGTGGACGGCGTAAAAGATCCTTTCCTTGGAAAAGTGAGCTACATCTCACCGCGCGCGGAGTACACACCGCCGGTCATCTATAGCCGCGAGAGCCGGGCGAAGCTCGTCTTCATGGTTGAATCGGTCTTCGATCCGGGGGCATCCGCGAACCTGCATCCGGGTCAACCGGTGGACGTGGAATTTAAATCCAAATGAAAAACGGCGAAGCAATCATCGAGGTGCAGGGGATGACCAAGCGTTTCGGCGAACTCACCGCAGTCGATCATGTCGATCTAACGGTGCGTGCGGGTGAAATTTACGGATTTCTCGGGCCTAACGGAAGTGGCAAAACGACCTTTCTGCGCATGCTGTGCGGATTGCTTCGGGCTGATGACGGGAGCGGGAAAGTTCTCGATTACGACGTGATCGCCGAGAGCGAAGCGATCAAGCGCGAGGTTGGTTACATGACGCAACGATTTAGTTTTTGGGAAGATTTAACCATCGAAGAAAATCTCGATTTCGTCGCGCGTATGTACGAGCTCAAGAACCGGCGCGCGACCGTTAGAGAGAGCCTCAAGCAGCTCGGTTTGGCGGATCGTCGAAACCAATTGGCCGGCCAGCTGTCGGGCGGGTGGAAGCAGCGTCTTGCCCTGGCCGCCTGCCTCATTCACAAACCCAAACTGCTCTTGCTCGACGAGCCGACTGCTGGAGTCGATCCGAAAGCACGGCGCGATTTCTGGGAAGAGATTCATCGGTTGGCCGGAAAAGGACTCACCTTTCTCATCACCACGCATTACATGGACGAAGCCGAACGCTGCCAGCGACTCGCTTATATTTCTAAAGGCAAATTGCTCGCCCACGGCACAGTCGACGAAGTCATAGCTCACGTTGGCCTAACGACATGGTCGGTAAGCGGGCCGGACCTGCCCCTTTTGGCTGAACAACTCCGCGGGCAAACGGGTATTCAAGCCGTCGCGTTCGGCAATGCGCTGCATGTCAGCAGCACCGATGCAGCGGCCCTCGAGCGCACCATCGCGCCGTTCCGTCATCCGCCGTATGACTGGCGGCAGATTCCCTCCGGTTTGGAGGAGGCGTTCATCAGCCTGATGGAAGATTCACAGGAGAAGGTTACGGCATGAAACGGCACCCCAAATTTTCGTTTCAGCGCCTGCTCGGCATCATCACCAAGGAATTCACCCAGATGCGGCGCGACCGTCTCACCTTCGCCATGATGCTGGGCATTCCGCTCATTCAGCTAACCTTGTTTGGTTACGCGATTAACTCTGATCCGCGGCATCTGCCCGCCGCTGTTCTTCTGGCCGACCAAGGCCCGCAGGGACGCACTCTGCTTTATGCGATGAAGAACAGCACCTTCTTCGATTTCGTGCACTTGGTAAAAACCGAGACCGAAGGACGCAAGTTACTCGAGCGCGGCCAGGTGCAGTTTGTGGTCAATATCCCGGAAAACTTTAGCCGCGATCTGTTGCGCGGCGATCGGCCGAAAGTGCTGGTGGAAGCGGACGCGACGGATCCCGTCGCCACCGGCACTGCCCTGGGCTCGTTAGGGGCGCTTTTTGACGCAGCATTGCTTAACGATTTGAAAGGCTCCCTTGCTCCGCTGGCCGGGACAAGCGGCCCGATCGATCTGCGGATTCACGCGCTCTATAACCCAGAAGTCGTTACCCAGTACAATATCGTGCCCGGCCTGATGGGCGTCATCCTGACCATGACCATGGTGATGATCACCGGTCTGGCCATTACCCGCGAACGAGAGCGGGGCACGATGGAAAATCTTCTCTCGATGCCGACCCGCCCGAGTGAAGTGCTCATCGGGAAAATCGTCCCCTATATTCTAGTCGGCTACATCCAGGTCACTGTCATTCTTGTCGCCGCTTCTGTCCTCTTTCACGTGCCGATGGAGGGCAATCTCCTGCTGCTGGGTCTCGTAGCGCTGGTCTTCATTGCGGCCAACCTGGCGATGGGCATCACCTTTTCCACCATCGCAAAAAACCAACTGCAAGCTGTCCAGATGACTTTCTTCTTCTTTCTCCCGTCGATTTTGCTCTCCGGTTTCATGTTTCCCTTTCGCGGTATGCCCGCCTGGGCACAGGCGCTCGGAGAAGTTCTCCCGCTCACTCATTTCCTGCGGATCGTGCGCGGCATCCTTTTGAAAGGCAACGGGATTGTGGATGTCTCGCTCCAGCTTTGGCAGCTTGCGCTCTTTGCCCTGATCGCTTTAACCATCGGCGTGAAACGTTACCGGCAAACACTTGATTAAGAAGATGATGGAAAGGACATGATTATGAAACTATTTGTCATAGGAGCAACCGGTCGAACGGGGCGCGAGATTGTTGAGCAAGCTCTCGCCCGAGGTCATGATGTCACCGCGTTTGTTCGTTCGCCTGGAATAATCACTTTGAGAAATGAGCGGCTGACCGTTCTCAAGGGGAACGCAACGGACGAAAACGGGCTTTCGAAGGCAATTCAAAATCACGACGCGGTCCTCTCGACACTCGGACCGCGCCACCCATTCAATCCGGGCTCGCTTCTTCACGATAGCGCTCTGGCCACTACGGGGGCGATGAAGCGTTCAGGAGTGAAGCGACTCGTTATTCTGTCGGCTGCCGCGCACTTTCCCGGTATCCCCAATCGGATCGTCAGTTTTATCCTTCGAAACCACATGCGCGATTCGCGGGCCATGGAAGAAATCGTGCGTAACGACGGGGTCGATTGGACAATCGTCCGCCCTCCGCGTCTCACTCAGGAAGATTACTCGACGTATCGAAGCCGGGAGGGCGCTGCTCCCACGATGGGTTTCACGGTTTCTCGCAAAGCAGTCGCGGCATTCATGCTCGACGTGATCGAGCAAAAGAAACATCTCCATAAAATCGTCGGCATCGCGAAATAACATTTGCGAGTCGCAGGGCTGATGTTGCGATGGCCAGTTGTGCGCAGACGCAGCCGAGCTGACACTGCGATATGCCGCGCCAAGACCTTATGAAGCTGGATGAATGCCGCGATTGCGTTTGTCTCGCCGTACGCACGGCAGCCCGCCGGATCACACAGGGATATGACGCAGCGCTGGCGGGAACTGGTTTGCGTGTCACGCAGTTCAGTTTACTCGTGATGGCCCATCACCTCCGCTCACCATCAATGAAAAGACTGTCGCAGATGCTAAATAGCGATCCCACCACCATCACCCGCAATGTGCAGGGGCTCGCAAAGCGGCGGCTGCTCACGCTTTCTCTGGGCCGCGACTTGCGCGAACGCAAAGTAACATTGACGAAAAAGGGCGAGGCGATCCTCCTCCGCGCCTTGCCGAATTGGCGTGCGGCGCAGAGCGATGTGGTTGCCAGCCTTAGTCGCGCTGAGCTGACCAAACTACGAGCGTTGCTCGAGCAGGTGGGCGACCGCAGTAACAACCGCTAGAAGCGCGGAGGCTAGCCGCCTCGTTTTCACAACGCGCCAAATCACAGCGCGGCCGAAAAGAGATCTTGCATCTCCGTGCATTGATAGTTGTATATACAACTATCATGCAAAACGATCTTCTCTCTCTGCCTCTTTCGCTACATCGCAGCACTGCGTTTGTAATCTTCGCTCTCGCCATCTTCATGGTCGCTGCGCATACCGCCATCGCCGCCATGGCAGCGCAACGCACTGCGCTCTCACAGAAAACGAAGATTGTTATCCCGTTCGTTATCGGTGCCTTCCTCGCCTCATGGCTCGCGATTGCAAATATCGTTGGCGATGGTTCAAATTTTCCCCTGGCGCGGGAATCTCGTCAGCTGGTCAGCGGATTGGTTGCGCTGATTCCATTCGTGATTGCGGTGACAGCGCTGTTCGCGTCCAAATCAATCGGCCCGATCAATGCAGCAACGCCGAACGCCTGGCTCATTGCGATTCAAACGTACCGCTTCGCTGGCATCATGTTTGTATTTCCTTTTCTTACTTATGGGATCGTGCCGGGAGGATTCGCGTGGCCGGCGGGAATTGGAGATGCCTTGACCGGAATTTTCGCGCCAATCGTAGCGTTGATGGTGGCGCGAAATCAACCGCATGCTTTCAAATGGGCGGTGGCTTGGAACCTCTTCGGCACGCTCGATCTTATCGTCGCTCCCGCCACCGCGCTTTTCTTCCAAGCGCGCGTTCTCAACATTTACCCGCTCGCCCTCGTTCCGCTCTTCCTCGGGCCGCCAATCGGTATCCTGACTCACATTTATTCGCTTAGAAATCTGGCCATCGCGAATTCGTCCAAGCCGGCCACGGCGTCAGTCATTGCATCCGCTGGCGCGGCTTACTGATCTGCCACTCGGTCATCGCTTTGGCCTCGGTCCGAATCTTCGCAGCTGCCAAATCCGGTTTTCGCGTGACATTGGAAAATGCCGCCACGGCTTCCCGCCGCCACCAAAAGGCCGGCGGTCTGTGCTCCCCCCAGATTGCGCAGCTTCTTAGGGCTTTTTACGAAGCCGACTAGCCACCAGTTTTTCCGCGCCACCGGCGACGATTAATTCCTGCGCGGCGGGACTCAGTGGCGGGAAGGAGAATGATTTTCCGTCAACAATCAGACTCGATTTGGCGTAATCGATTGTGATTTCCGGTCCGACCGTTGTGGGTGCTCGATCGTTCAGCGTCTCGCGCAATTGCGTTACCACTTCAGGGCACTCGAAAACGACGAAACCGTTATTGAACGCGTTGCGTTTGTAGGTTTCCGAGAAACTGCCTGCAATCACACACGGAATGCCTTTGAACTTCAACGCAGTGGCGGCTTGTTCGCGACTCGAACCAGTACCGAAGTTGAATCCGGCAACCACGACGTCGCCCTGTTGATAGAGCGCGTTGAAGTTCGGATCGTAATTTTCAAATGTCACTGCCGCCATCTGCTCGGGCGTCATGTCGTCGCGGTAAGTGTGTTTGCTGCCGTAAATGCCGTCGGTGTTCAAATTATCCTTGTCGACGAAGAGAACGCGACCGTGCACGCTTGGCGGAAAGCCGGCCATGATTTCCACCGACGCGGGCGCCTTTGGTCTGCTTTGGACGCGTCGAACAGCGGTGCCCGCAGCGCGCTCGGCGAAATTTTTTGGCGCGCAAATAAATCCGGCCAGCGCACTGGCTGCCACGACGGCGGGCGAACCCAAATACACGTATGCATCGCGATCGCCCATGCGACCTTTGAAATTACGATTGGTGCTGCTGATCGCGATCTCGCCTTGTTCCACCAAACCCCGACCCAAGCCGATGCATGCTCCGCAACCGGACGGCAACGGAATAGCGCCCGCATCGACTAGAGTTTGCCAGTCACCAGTGGACTCGGCCTTGGCTTGCACTTCCGCGCTGGCGGCGGCCAGATAAAATTCAACACCCTCGGCAACGTGCCCGCCGCGGTCGCGCACCACCTCCGCGGCGTCATGCAAATCCTCGAAGCGCGCGTTCACACACGATAACAAATACGCTTTCTGAATCTGCACGCGCTTCCTTTCCATTTCCGGCAGCGACACCATCGTCTTTACTTCGTTAGGCCCGGATACATGCGGTACCACCGTCGCCAGATCGAGTTCCAATTCGATTGCGTACTCTGCGTCAGCATCGGCGCTCAGTTCCCTTCGATTCTTCCACCAGTTGTCGATGTCGATCTTACTGTAGCCGGAGCGACTCCTCGGGGCGCGTTTTCCCGGGCGATTTGGATTGCTGAATTCCGGGATGCGCGAGCGCAAATAACTCACCGTCACTTCATCGTATGGACACACGCCGGCAAGCGCGCCCCATTCCGTGGTCATATTTGCGATTGTCATGCGAGCTGACATCGGAAGAGCCGCCACACCATCACCGACGAATTCAACAGCGTGATTGAGCACCTCGTCTTTGTTGAACAGTCCGCATAAGGCGATAATGACATCCTTGCCGACAACACCTGGCGAAAGTCCTCCTTTGAGCACGACCTTTGCCACAGGCGGAACCTGCCACCACGTCACGCCCGTGGCCCAAATGCTTGCAGCGTCCGTGCGGACGACCGGCGTCCCCAACGCGGCCATTGCACCGTACAAATTCGAGTGCGAATCGCTGGCCACCACCATCGCACCCGGAACGACGTAGCCCTGTTCTACCATCACCTGATGTGAAATCCCGGTGCCGGCCGGATAAAAATCGATGCCGTGCTCGGCGGCGAACGCCTCGATCTTCGCGTATTTCGCCAGGTTTTCTGGCGACGTATTTTGAATGTCGTGATCGATGGCGAACACAGGCTGCGCCGGGTCAGCGATGGATGTCGCGCCGATCTGCTTGAATTTCGGAATCACCGCGCCCGTGTTGTCGTGCGTCATCACGTGACGCGGACGAATCGAGATGAAATCGCCGCTGTGCACCATCGTGCCGGGAGCAAGTCCATCCGCATGGCGCGCTGCAATTTTTTCAACCAACGTCAGACCCATATCAGTCTCCCAAGTTCAATTCTGTGCCGTAGATACGTTTGAACAACAGTCGTCGCCGTTCCGTTTCTGACAGATCTTTTGGCAGGGATGCTTTCATCATCTCACGCGCGCTATCGAACATTTGCGCGCCCATGATGAAACGTTCCTCCCCCGAATGCGCCATGATGCTTTCGCGCACCAGTCGCTCGGTTTCAGGTGGCGTATCGGTCACTTGAGACATTCCTCTAATAAGTTATCGAGACCCAACTCGCCCGTCCAGTGGATCGATTGTAGCCGGCATCGATGATGCCGGTCGACCGAGATCAACGATCCCGGCTACAGCTTCTTCGTCGCGCGCTTGCCAAGAAGCTTTGCGATATCAAAGTCCACGAAATCGGCGTGATGGAAGATGATCGACTCAATCGAGCGCTCCATTTTATCGCCCTCGTGACTGTGCGTCGCGATGATGTGCAGGACCGCGCCGGGAATGCCGTGCTTGTAGGCAAGGGCGACGCCACTGAAAGGATGACGGACCTGCTGCCCAAATTTCCCCTGGATCACATTGCCCGACGCGTCCTTATCATACTCCAGCGGTTTGCCCACATCGGCCAGGAGCGCACCGGCAATGAGATAGTCGCGCTGAATAGGGATGCTGCAGCGGAAAGACTTCTTGAGGACCTGGGCGATGGCGATGCATTGCCGCACGCAGGAATTCAGATGCTCGACAAAGGTCATGTTGATGTCGCCGGCCAGCAGGGTGAACTTAACCGCGCGCAGCTCCGCGAAGGTCCAGCCCTTGCCGCCGCAGCCCGTGATGATGGCCTCGCTCCAGACCGCGGCGATCTTTTCGCGCAGCGACTTGTTCTTAATCTTCCTGATGCTGGGAAAGAGTTGCGCGATTTTAGTGACGCCGTAAACGGTCGGTTCGTTTGCTTTCATGGTGGTTAGTTCCGTTTGAGCCGGTATTTTTGAGGTTTTGAAGATGTTCTTTCGATTATTTTCCTGGCTTCGAGGTCGAGTTTAACAGTTTCTCCGTACCAGCTTACATTTCCTGCGAATTTACTCTTCAAGCGCTTGTTGAGCTCGTTGAATAATTCGGTGTGAGTGAGTTCCCTGTTTTTCAAAGCCGATAAGATAGCCTTCCTGAGCTCCTCGTATTTTTGCCTGCTGATGTTTTTTCCGCTTTTCCCCAATGGGTGTTTGGTAACGATTTTCTCTTCTGCCATTTGTTCTCTTTCTCTGGAATATTGCTTTTAGTTGAGCTTGTGCCGCTGAACTCAGAAGCATGCGTTTGCAGACGCTGTCGTCAATTCACCATTAGATTTGGGAAGGTTGAATTGTAGGTTGTTTAATGCAGACTTCTCAGCGTTGTCTCCGAAAGCGTTCGGAGCCGATTTACATTCGTCATGCCAACTTACGAGTATTCTTGTCAGAAGTGCGGCCAGAACTTCGAAGCATTTCAGTCAATGCGTGACGAGCCGTTCCGTGAGTGCCCGAAGGAGCTTTGCCGCTTGCCGAAATGGGGACACGGCAAGGTTAAACGTTTACTCGGCACCGGCGCGGGTCTGATTTTCAAGGGTTCTGGATTTTACACGACCGATTACCGAAGTGAGTCGTACAAAGAAGCTGCCAAAAAGGAGTCTCCGACAAAGAAACCCGACACCGTTGAGAAATCCTCGACTGCAAAGGACACGGCCAAAGGTGCTTCGCCCCCTCCGACGAAGACACCGGAAAAGGGATCATCAAAACAATCAAGCGGGTAATGTTGCACCCGGCGTCGTTGATCCTGGTTTCTCAAGCAGCGCAAACATGACGATGGCGTTACTTTTCCGCTGCATAAATTCTGCCGCCGTAATGCTTGACAAACCGGCGGCGCATTGTGGTAGAAGGTAGCACGGGCTGAATCGCGGGCGTATGAAATCTTCGATTTCCACTTTCTCACTTCTTGTCGCCAGCTTGTGGTGTGCGATTCTGCCCACAGACGCGCAGGTCAATGTGACGCAGGAGCACAATAATCTTTCGCGCGACGGCCTTTACGTCGATGCGGGCTTTACGCCTGCCGCTGCTGCTGGCCTGACGCGCGACCTAAACTTCAATGGCACGATTTCCGGCAACGTGTACGCTCAGCCCCTTTACATCGAAGGCGGCCCCAACGGCCCGATGATCATTGCGGTGACCGAATCGAACAACGTTTATGCGCTCAACGCCACTACTGGCACGGTGATCTGGCAGCGCACCGACATTGGCCCGCCCGTCACTTCCGGTCTTCCGTGCGGAAATATTAATCCGGCTGGCATCACCGGCACGCCTGTGGTCGATCTCGCCTCCCGATCACTTTTCTTCGACGCATTGATCGATGGCACTACCAAGAAACATTTTATTTATTCGTTGAACGTGGACACTGGCGCCACGAATCCAAACTGGCCGGTGGATGTGAACGCGACCGCCACGTACAACCTCATGACCTTTACTTCCCTGGTACAGGAAGAACGGGGCGGACTGGCTCTTGTGAACGGAATCGTGTACGTGTCTTACTCCGGATACTTGGGCGATTGCGGTACCTATCACGGTTGGGTAGTCGGTGTAACTATCAACAATCCTTCAAATGTGGGTGCGTGGGCAACAACGGCGATCGGCGGCGGTATTTGGGGCCATGGCGGTGTTGCGAGTGATGGCACTAACATGTTCGTGATTACTGGTAACACCTTTAACACGGGCGGTATTTGGAGCGGCGGCGAAGCGATCATCCGCCTGCAGGCCGGCCCGATCTGGAGCGGTCAGCTTACCGATTACTGGGCGCCTACCAATTGGTTGTCGCTCGATAACGGCGACACTGATCTTGGCGGTGTTAGCGCCACGCTGATCGACGTGCCTGGAGCTACGCCTTCCCAGCTTGTGCTTGCATTAGGCAAAGATGGCAATGCCTATTTGTTGGACCGCAACAATCTAGGCGGCATCACTGCACCCGTAGCCCAAGCGAACGTCTCCGGCGTTAACAGAGGGACATCGGCTGTCACTTATCACACAAGTCAGGGAACATATTTTGGTTTTCATAACGACGCGGGCGCGATCTCGGCCTACAAAGTTACCGCGACGAATCCACCGACGATCATGGGTGCCTGGAGCATGAGTCAGAACGGCCGAGGCTCGCCCTGGGTCACAACGACTGACGGGACAAATAATTTTATTGTCTGGGTGGCTGGCGTTCAGGGGGATCAGCGCCTGCACGGTTATAATGCCGACACAGGTGCCGTCATTTATGCCGGCGGCGGGGCTAACGAATTGATGACCGGCACCCGCCAGTGGAACACTGGCATGGTTGCTCGCGGCCGGATTTATTTCGGTGCCGATAACAAAGTCTATGCTTTTCAGCTTCCGGCAGGAACGCCTACGCCTACTCCTACTGCGACAGCTACCGCAACACCTACACCTACAGCAACAGCTACGCCAACCGCGACTCCAACTGCCACTTCCACTGCGACTGCCACTCCCACTTCGACTCCAACGTCTACTCCTACTGCAACCCCAACGACGACCCCACCGCCAACTCCAACCGCCACGCCTACAGCGAGTCCGACGGTCACGCCCAGGCCAACGCCCACTCCCAGGCCTGGCGGAACGCCAAGAGGGCGTCCTACCCCGCCGCCGCGCCCATAGTAAGAGTCCAGTTATCGGTCGGATTGATCCGCCGCAGAGGTCACAGCCGAGCTGATTGCCCCATCACGCGCCAGCCCCGCCGCGTTCACCGCCCGCGGCTACAGCAGGTCAGCTATGGTGAACAAGTACGTTCTTTGGGTTGGTGCGATACGCCCAATCGCGCGCATGCTCGCCTGATGAATTGATGTCATTCAACACTGCATCCACGAGTGCGCGATTTGGCGATAATGTGCAAACGGGATCCGTGTTCGCAGCGTTTCCGGTCAGCAACGCCGCCTGACAACGACAACCGCCAAAATCGATTTCTTTTTGCGGACAACTCCGGCACGGCTCCGGCATCCATTCCGTTCCCCGAAACCGATTGAA
>Ga0137403_10000693_pt1 | contig 43456 bp, 35 predicted proteins | sample CZOMad2_1_16fung_FD_122057 | JGI IMG/M metagenome (GOLD analysis project Ga0137403, IMG submission 122057) | Vadose zone soil fungal communities from Angelo Coast Range Reserve, California, USA - CZOMad2_1_16fungal (Hybrid Assembly) | ecosystem: Environmental > Terrestrial > Soil > Vadose zone...
CCATTTTCACTTTCTACCCTGGCCACGGGCCGGAGCGCCGCGGGGCGTCCCTCATTCGATCAATCGATGCGTACGCTCTGCCTCATCGGGTGGCGAAGTGCGGCGTGGTTCAGCGACTCCCGTAATCGGTGAAGACGTAGTCTCTCGTCTTCACGATCGTGTGGCACCCCAACCCACACTTGGCGTCGTTCCCCTGCGGTGGCTTGTCGGCTGTGGTGGCGGGCCTGAAGGTCCGGGACGCGGCGTCATACTCGAACGCGGCCCATCCCCACCCGCCGCTCTGCGCGAACCTCTTGCTGTCCTTCACCATGAAGTCGACGTCATGCAGCGTGCCCGGCACCGTCGCTGCGGGGAACGTCTCCAGCTTTTTCGGGTTCCAGTGGATCTTCGCCATCCTGGACCCGTCGGGGACGGGCTTGCCGTTGCCGGGAATACCCTTCTGGTAGGCGTCGATCATCACGGGATTGGCGAGGATCGCAGCAAACAGGCCTCCGTCCTGACTGACGGAGACAACGTGCCAGGCCTCGTACCCCTTGAACTCGGAGAACGCGAGCCCACCCGGCACCTTCACGGTGTACTTGTCCTGGGCGGACATGGCTCTGCCGCCCAAGGAACTGACGAGTGCCGTCACGATAGCAATCGTCCGCATGCGTTTGCTCTTCAACAGTTCCTCCTTTGTCAAGCTTGGCGGCCTTGACTTCTTTCCCGATGGAGCGTGGTACCCCTACTTTGAATCGGACGCGACAAGACGATGGACAACATACTAGCGGTGATGAGCCGGGTCCATTACACGATGGAGTCAGGCAGTATCGGGGGAGGCGCGATCGCCACGGCTGCCTCCCCCACGCTTGCAGCTGACGGCCGCGTCCGCGGGGGAGCTGTGACAATCTGGGTCAAACCAGCGTGTAACTGATGTAACTGACAGCCTGCAATGGTAGGAACTTCGTGCAAAACGGGGCGGGGTTAGCCGCCCCGTGATCGCGTGGCTTCGTGCATCTTGTGTCGTCGCGTGTCGTGTTGTCCCTCCCCAGGTTCAGGTATATTGCCGCATGCTTCGCCGCCGCTTCCTCGTCGGCGCCGCGCGCACCGCTGCTACTTTCGGGATTCTGCGCCAGGTCGGTGGCTGCCGGGACGCCGGGCCGGCGGCAGGAAGCGCGGTCTCGCCGGGGAGCGCGTTCAGCTCTCTGCGCCGGCGGTACTTCGTTCGGACTCTCCAGCTTTATCCCGTCACATCGACTTACCTGGGCGGAGATGGCTACAGCTCCGCGCTTGCCGGCACCAACGGCGCCCTCCGCGATTGGGGCCGGACGCGCTCAAATCCGAAGCGGCCTTCTATCGCGAAATCGAGCGTGCCCGGCAGGCCATCGACCCAGGTCGCCTCGAGCCGGCCGAGCGGATCGACCACGCGGTGCTCGGGGCTCAGATCGGCTTTGTGCTGCGCCAGCTGGAGGAGCGCCGGCACCATGAGCGCGCCATAGACACGTACGTGGCGGAGCCGTTTCGCGGTGTCGACTGGCACCTGCAGCAGATGGAGGTCGGTCCGGGTGGGCAGCTCGGCAGCGAGGCGGATTGGAGCCTCGCGGTCGACCGGGTGCGCGCGATTCCCGCGTATCTGGAGACGGCTCGGGCCAATCTCCTGAGAGGGAGGCAGGAGGGCAACCTGCCCGACCGCCGGCTGGTCCAGTACGACGGAATCGCCGGTTCCCGGGCCGACGAGCAGTTTTTCCGAGCCACTCTCCCGAAAATGGCCGCCGGCTATCTCGGACTGCGAGCCTTCGCTCCCACGATGCTCGATCGGGTCACTCGCAGCTCCGCCGCCGCCGCCAACGCATTCGCGAAGTTCAGCGAATTTCTGACGAAGACGTACGACCCGTCAGACCAGACCAATCGCTACGCCGTCGGAGAGCTGGAATACGACTGGCGGCTCGCGCACTGCCTTCATGTCAACCGCAGCGCCGCGGATCTGTGGGAGTACGGGGCCGAGCAGGTCGCCCTGTACGAGGCGAAGATCTACCAGGTGGCGGAAGAGGTGGCGAGGGGCGCCCGTCTTCGGCTCGACTTTGCCGGCCCGGCCGCGCAAGCCTCCGTGCGCGCGGTCATGGAGCACCTCTCAAAGGATTCGCCGGCGAACGACGATGAGCTCCTCCGGTGGTACCGCGACGTCGGGCAGCGCGCCGTCGCCTACGGGCGGGAGCGTCAACTGTTCGACGTTCCCGGCGACTATCGCCTCGACGTGGTGTTCACCCCCCCGGTCCTCCGGAGCACGATCGACGCGGCGTACTATCCGGCGCCTCCGTTCAAGCGGACCGGCGTGGGCCGCTTCTATCTCACACCCACCGGCAACGACCCAGGTCAGCTCAAGGTGAACAACCGCGCGTCGGTGGCGGACACGGCGGTCCACGAGGGCTTCCCCGGACACGACTGGCATTACAAGTACATGACCGAGCACGCGGCGGAGATCTCCGATATCCGCTGGCTCACGCCGGGCGCCGTGGAAGATTCCTCGGCGATGTGGGAAGATTCGATGGCGACCGAAGGCTGGGCCCTCTATGCCGAGGATCTGATGGCGGAGCCGGTCGAGGGGCGGCCGCACGGGTTCTATACGGCGGCGGAGCACCTGTACGAGCTTCAGGGCCAGCTGCTCCGGGCTGCGCGGGTTCGGATCGATGTCGGACTCCACACCGGTCGGCTGACGTTCGGCGACGCGGTGGACTACTTCACCGAGCACGTTCAATTCTATCCGAACGCGTGCGCCCGGGCCGGGGAAGACCCGGTGGCTAAGGCATTATGCGAGACCGCGAGCCGGGCGGTGTATCGCTACTCGAAGTGGCCGACCCAGGCGATCACCTACAACCTCGGCAAGAGCGAGATCGTCGCGTTGCGGGATGCCGCCCGGCGGAGCGAAGCCTCCGCATTCACGCCCCGCGGCTTCCATGAGCGCCTGATGCGAATGGGCACGATTCCCGTTGGGTACTATCGCGACGAGTTCCTGGGCTGACCCCAGGGCCCCCGGCTAAGAATTCTCCGTTCCCCACCCGATAATCCAAGAGACCGCAGGAGGCTGAGGCAGAGGAGGCCGCGCAGCGGGAGGCCGGTCCGGCCACACAGCCGCCGGCGGCACAAGGTGTGCGTTCGGAGGATTGTCGCGTGGGAAGGCCCCAACGGAGGTGTTGCAATGTTCGAAGATGAACAGTTCCCCTGGGAGACCGACGGGGATCTCCCCTGGGCCTCGGACGAGGCGGAATGGGAAGCCCCGGACCCGGAGGCCTGGAGAGGCACTGTTCATCATCACGAGTGGCCGGAAGACCTCGCGGGCCCGGAGTACTGGCTGTATAAGAAGTTAGGGGACGAAGAGGAGTAGCCGGGAACGACGTAAACAGTGAAAAGTGAACAGTGAACAGGGGCTCCGAGGCGGAACGGAGCCCCCTGTTCACGCCTTGTTTCGGCGTTCCTTCGGACTCCTCGCCAATCCGGTCATCCGCGGCACATATTTGGCTCAATCCATTCTGGGCCAACGCCCCGAACCCGTGACCACACGCATCCCCCGAACCCATGCGTCGCCTCAGGCGCCGCCGCCAAGCCGGCGTGCGCCCGGCGAGGAGCTCCCCGTCAGCGAGGAGCGACTCACGCTCGCCCTCCTGGCGACGGATACCGGGCTCTGGGAATGGCACGCGGCCGGGGGTGCGCGCTATCTCGGCGCTGCCTGGACCACCAAGCTGGGGTACGAGCCGGAGGGGCTGGACGGCGAAACCCACCTGCGGGACGGCCTGCTCCACGCCGAAGACCTGCCCGAGGCGCGCACCCGCCTGACCGCCCACCTCACCGGCACCACGCCCTGGTACGAAGCCGAATACAGGCTGCGCACCAGACCGGGCGCCTGGCGGTGGGTCCATGACCGCGGCCGGGTGGTGGAGCGTGACCCCGAGGGCCAGCCGCTGCGCATGATCGGCATGCAAACCGACGTGACCGAGCGGAAGGAGGCGGAGGCCGCCTTGTTCCGGGAGCGCGAACGCGCCCTGGTCACGCTGGCGTCGATCGCCGATGCCGTGATCGCCACCGACGGGCGGGGGATGGTCGAGTACCTCAATCCGGTGGCCGAGCACCTGACCGGCTGGAGTCTGGCCGAGGCGCGGGGCGAGCCGCTCACCCGGGTCTTCACCGTGCTCAACGAGTCGAGCCGGGAACCGATCGAGACCTCGGCCGAGCGATGCCTGGACGAGGACCGGCCGATGGGTCTCACCAGCCATCTCCTCCTGGTGCGCCGGGACGGTGTCGAGTTCGCCATCGACGAGTCAGCGGCGCCGCTCCATGACCACGCCGGCCGCCTCAGCGGCGTCGTCATGGTCTTCCGGGACACGACGCCGCAGCGCCAGCTGACTCGGCAGTTGTCCCACCAGGCCACCCACGACCCGCTTACCGGCCTGATCAACCGGCGCGAGTTCGAGCGCCGCCTGGGCCGCGTGGTCTCGAGCGCACGTGAGTCCGGGGCGACGCACGGCCTCTGCTACTTGGACCTGGACCGGTTCAAGACGGTCAACGATACCTGCGGCCACGTGGCAGGGGACGCCCTGCTCCGGCAGCTCGCCGGGCTCTTGCGCGGAGAGCTCCGCGCTCGAGACACCCTGGCCCGGCTGGGCGGCGACGAGTTCGCCGTCCTGCTGGAGCACTGTGAGCTGGAGCAGGCCCGCCGCATTGCCGATGGGCTCCGCCTCGCCGTGCAGAACTTCCGCTTCACCTGGGAAGGCACGCCGTTCGCGCTCGGCGTCAGCATCGGCCTGGTCGAGATCACCGCGAGCTGCACCAACGAATCCGATGCGGTCCGGGCGGCCGACAACGCCTGCTACCGGGCCAAGCACGCGGGGCGCAATCGGATTCACGTGGCCCGGTTCGACGAGGTCGCGCCGCCCGACGGTGGGCGAATCGATTGGACCGCCCGTATCACCCGGGCGCTCGAGGAGAGTCAGTTCCGGCTCTACGTCCAGCCCATCCTCCCGCTCGCCGGACCGGCGCTGAACGAGCCGGGGTTCTGGGAGGTGTTTCTCCGGCTGGAGGACGCCGAGGGAGGCCTGCTGCCGGCCGGCGCGTTTCTGCCCGCTGCGGAACGTTACAGCCTGATGTCCGTGATCGATCACTGGGTGGTGCGACACACGATTGCGCGGCTGGCCGGCTGGCGCCCCGCCGCCGGCCAAGCTGCGCTGCCACCTTGCTGCATCAACCTCGGCACCGAGTCGCTCCGGGATGAGGCCCTGGTCGGGCTGATCCGGGAACGGTTGCAGGGCGATCGCCTGGCGCCCCGGACGCTGTGCTTCGAGATCAGCGAGAAGGCCGTGTTGGCGGACTTAGCGCAGGCCGTCTCCTTCACGCGCGAGCTGCGGGAACTGGGCTGCCAGGTGGCGCTGGACGACTTCGCGGGTGGCCTGTCGTCGCTCCACTACCTGAAGGCGTTGCCGCTCGACCTGCTGAAGCTGAGCGCGGCGGTCACCCGCGACCTCGCGGCCGACCCATTGCAGGCAGTGGTCGCGCGGGCGGCGACGCAGGCGGGCCGGGTGCTGGGAATACCGATCGTCGCGAAAGGGGCGGACACCCCGACCGCGGTGGAGGCCCTGCGCGCGGTGGGCGTGGATTACGCCCAGGGCTTCGCGCTGGCGCCGCCCCGCCCGATCGAAGACCTCATCGCGGAAGCGGGCGCGTCCTGCCCGATCCCTTGACGCCATTTTCGAGCGAGTTCCCGATGCGATTGATCGCCGCCGCGCTAGTCTCGCTGGCGCTCGCCGGTTGCACCGCCGAACCGGTCGGCCCCGGCAACCTCGTCCCGGTCGCCAGCGTCACCCTGGAGCCGGCGAATCCGGTCGTGGGCGTCGGTGCGACCGCGCCGCTCACGGCGACGACCAAGAGCCAGGATGGCACCACGCTCCCGAACCGCACCATCACCTACGAGAGCGGGACCCCAGCGGTCGCGACGGTGGATGACCATGGTGTGGTCACCGGCGTCGCGGCCGGGTCGACCCAGATCACGGCAACCTCCGAGGGCAAGAGCGGATCGCTGACTCTGGCGGTGAGCGCGACGACGGTGGCTTCGGTGACGGTTGCGCCTAGCGCCCCCACGGTCAACGCCGGCTCCACCGTCGCGCTGACCGGCGCCGCCTTCGCTGCGGGCAACACGCCCCTTCCGGGGCGGGTGTTTGCCTGGGTTTCCGCCAACTCCGCCATCGCGACCGTTACCTCGCTCGGGGTGGTGCAGGGCGTCGGCGCCGGCACGGTCGCCATCACCGGCACGTCCGAAGGCAAGAGTGCCGTCTCGACCGTCAGGGTCATCATACCGCCGGTGGCCAGCGTAACGATCGCGCCGAGCGCGGCCGCGGTCGGGCTGGGTGACTCGCTCCAGCTCACCGCCACGGTGAAGGATGCCGCGGGCGGGACCTTGTCCGGGCGCACGGTGACGTGGCAAACGTCCAACCCGCTGGTCGTGACGGTGAGCAACACCGGACGGGTGCGCGCCATTGCCGCCGGCGACGTGACGATCACCGCGACCTCGGAGGGGAAGAACGGCACCGCGGCCATCGGAGCCAGGCTCCGGTTTGTCGCCGTGAGCGCCGGGCAGGACTTCTCCTGCGGGGTCACGCCGCTGCGCACCCTTTACTGCTGGGGTCTCAACACGGCCGGCCAGCTAGGCGACGGAACTGCCACCAACCGCACGACGCCGGTTGCGGTGAGCCTCCCCCCCGGCGTGCTCTTCGATTCGGTGAGCGCGGGGCAGGATCACGCATGCGCTTTGAGCTCGACCGGCACCGTGTACTGCTGGGGCGCCAACGACTTCGGCCAGCTGGGCGACGGGACGACGAGCCCGCACTCTACTCCCGCACCGATCTCGGCGACGGGGCTCAGCTTCACGTCGGTGAGCGCAGGCGCGCAGTATACCTGCGCGCTCAAGACCACCAACTTCGCCAACTGCTGGGGGCTCAACGGATCCGGCCAGCTGGGCAATCAGAACAACCCCGGCCTACAAGTGCCGAATCCGAACCCGTTGCTGAATCAGGTCACCGCCGGGCCCTTCAAGGCCATCAGCGCGATGCAGGGACACTCGTGCGGCGTTCTCTCGGGGGCCAGCGGTCAGGACGGCGCGGTCGCCTGCTGGGGACTCAATGACTTCGGGCAGCTGGGCCGAGGGGGCGGAAACAGTCCGCCATTCGATCCGAGCCCGTTTGCGATCACCGGATCCGTCGCGTACTCGGTGGTGGGCGCCGGGTTCCGCCTCACCTGCGCCGTCCGCGCCGATGGTTCGGGCACGGTCGACTGCTGGGGACTCAACGACGCAGGCCAGCTGGGCACAACCAGCCCGTCGGGCCAGCAATTCAACTCGACACCCGGGCCGGTGGCGTCCAACGTCCAGTTCGCGAGCGTGTCCGCCGGCAACGCGCTTGCCTGCGGCGTCACCACGGGCGGCCAGGGCTTCTGCTGGGGGGACAATACCTTCGGTCAGCTCGGCATCGGCAGCGGCGTAGCCGTGCCGGCCCCGCCCCAGGCGCGTGCGGTCAGCGGGAGCCTCACCTTCGCGGCGATCGATGCCGGCCAGTTCCACGCCTGCGGCCTCACGACCGACAAACTGGCCTGGTGCTGGGGCCGGGCCCAGGCTGGCCAGCCGAACGCCAGCGCGCTGGGGAACGGTGCGGCGAGCAACAGCAACGTGCCGGTGAAAGTCAGCGGACAGTGAGCAGGTAAGAGGTGAGAGGTGAGAGGTGAGAAGTAAGAGGGGGGCTAGTCAAACTTGTCACCAAACATGGGAAGCCCGCTCTTTGACGATTCACGCGAAGCCTCGTCCTGGATCACATCCCAGTGCTCGACCAGAATGCCGTCCTCGATACGGAGAATGTCTGCGGCAATCCAGTTCACCGGCTGGCCGAAACCTGAAAATCGTCCGTGCACAATGACGACGTCCCCTTCAGCCACAATTGTTCCTGGCTCATAGTTGAGAGTCGGCGGAAGACTCTTGATGAGGTCGAACAGGCCCTGACGACCCGGTGCGATGTGAGCGCTGTGTTGAATGTACTGAGGGGACCAGTAGCGCTCGGCCGCTACGTAGTCCCGTTGGTTGAAGAGAGTGTCAAAAGCCTCAAGAACGAGTGCCTTATTCTTTTCCTGTTTAGTCCGGCTCATTGAAGTTGTCCTCGCAGGTAAAACCATCCCCTTCGCTCTCTCAGAGTCTCAATCCGCCGTCCACCAGGATGCCCGCCACGTTGTCGGTCGAGCTTTCTTCATGTTGGGGCTGCTCTGCTATTTCATCTACCCGCTCGGGATAGAACGCAACATGCCCCCTAATCTGCACAACGGCAGGAAACGGATCCTCGTATGACCACACTGCATTGACGGACTTCTTTCCTCCAGCGGGAACGCTGTAGTAATTGCAATCGCCTTTGTAAGGGCAGTAGGTGACGTATTCCGTCCGTTCCAATTGGGAAAAATCAACATCCTCACCTGGAATGTATTGAACGGGCGGATACGCCGCTTCGCGGAGCGTCAGGGCGTTGCGGGTGTCGGCAACCACACGGCCCGCAACGGACACGACAACGCGGGCAGGATTGCGGTGGATGGAAATCGGATGATCTGGACCTGGCAGCTTGACCTGCTTGTCCTTCATGTTCGGTCTCCCTTTTGTGCTCATGCTCAGCCCTAGAATTAGGCGGCGATCATCCCTCCATCCACCGGGACGGAGGCGCCAGTCATGTACGAAGCGTTGGCCGAGGCCACAAAGGCGATCACGCGAGCGATCTCCTCCGGTGTTGCCAAGCGCTTGACGGGTACGGTCGAGACGAGCGCCGCTTTGTTTTGATCCGTGTTGGTGAAGCGTGTGAGCATGCCCGTATCCGTAGTGCCCGGAGCCACTACGTTTACCCGAACTCCAGTCCCCGCGACTTCCAGTGCAGCGGATTTGGTCAGCCCCTCCACCGCATGTTTGCTGGCCACATAAACGGACGCCCCAGCAGCGCCGACACTTCCATAGGCCGACGAGACATTGACGATGCTCCCGCTCCCCTGTGGCAGCATCACCCGCAGCTCGTGCTTCATGCTTAACAGCACACCAAGTACGTTGGTATCAAACGTAGCCGCGTAGCTCTCTGCGGTCTGTTCTGTGACGAGACCCCGCAATCCTTCCGTCCCGGCATTATTGACCGCAATATCCAGGCGTCCGAAACGCTTGACCGTTTGGTCCACAAGGTTGCGCACGTCCTCATCCTTCCGGACGTCAGTACGAACAAAAATGGCCTCTGCCCCAAGCCCTTGTAGCTCGGCAACTAACTCTTGTCCTTGTTGGTCTCGACGCCCAGACACAACGATGTGTGCCCCTTCTTGCGCAAAGACTATGGCGGCAGCGCGACCGATGCCGGTCAGCGCGCCGGTGATCAAAAGAACTGGTGCACTCATGACTCCCCTCCCTCGATCTCGAGGCGATGCCAACTGGGCATGCCCAGCAGTCTGCCGAGCCGCTCCATTGGACTGCGAACTTAGCCACTAGTCGCGCCCTTGAAAAATACTTTGTTAGGCTGGGAGCTATGCTTCAGAGATATGGGGTGAGGAAATGGAATTACGACATCTTCGTTATTTCGTCGCAGTGGCTGAGGCGGGAAGTCTAACGGTGGCGGCAGCGCGAAAACTGCACACGTCACAACCGTCGTTGAGTCGCCAGATTCGAGATCTTGAGCACGAGGTGGGCGCCCAACTCCTGACCCGAAGAGCTCGCGGTATCGAACTGACACCGGCGGGTCGAGCCTTTCTCGATCACGCTCGCTTAGTGCTATCGCAGGTAGAAGCGGCAACTGAAGCTGCACGCCGGGTCGCTCATCCTCCCAAGCCATGCTTCGTCATGGGCTTTCTGACCGGACACGAATTGACCTGGATGCCCGAAGCCTTGCGGATCTTGCGGGACGAACTGCCCAACATCGACGTGATGATATCGAGTCAGTACTCGCCGCTGCTCGCGAATGCACTTGTGAAGGGAACAGTCGATGCCGCGTTTCTTCGAAGGGAACGAGGGGTGGCAGACTTGGCGTTCCGGCTTCTCGTCAAGGAGCCCTTGGTGGTGGTCTTGCCTAGTGACCACCATCTCGCCGCGCTCAAAGCCATCAGTCCGGGGGATCTAGTAGGCGAGACATTCGTGACCGTGTCGGACACGGCTCCCGTACTGCGTGTGGTCATCGACAATTACCTGAAGCGGTCCGGAATCAATATCACGCCAGCTCACGAGGCGGACCATCTCGCCATGGGAATGTCCTTAATAGCGTCGACCCGCGGCGTAGGGCTGTTACCTGCTTACGCACAGAACTTTCTCCCTTCGTCTGTAACGAGTCGCCCTCTGAAGGGAGATACGCCGACTGTCGATCTGGTCCTCGGCTACAGAAAGTCGAACCAGTCTCCCGTCCTGAAGATTCTGCTGTCGAGATTGGACGAGTTGGTGGCTCGTGTCTCGAAGAAGGCGCATTAAGCTTCGGATACACCGGAGCCTTACAATCGTTGGGAAACATCCGAGATCGACCTCAGCCTACGTAGCTGCGGAACGCTGAGTGACACGACCAACACCGTGAGGATAGTTATGCTGCCACCAAACACCACGGACGGAACAGTGCCCATGATTCGTGCTGCGACTCCCGACTCGAAGGCGCCGATCTCGTTAGATGACCCGATGAAAATCTGATTCACGGAGGACACGCGTCCAAGTAGCTGCCGCGGCGTCGACACCTGAAGTAAAGTCGAGCGAATTACGACGCTGACCATATCCACCGCGCCACTCACGGCGAGAAGGGCTGCCGACAGCACAAAGTTTCGAGAGAGGCCGAAGCCGATCATTGCAAGGCCGAATACCGCCACGTTGCCGAATAAAGCGGCACCTGCCCGTTGAAGTGCCCGCCGGTGCGCCAGAAACAAGGACATGAGGACAGCGCCCACTGCCGGCGCAGCCCGTAGCACGCCTAGCCCCTTCGGACCGACTCGCAGGATGTCCGCCGCAAAGATCGGCAGCAACGCCGTTGCATTGCCGAACAGGACACACAGCAGATCCAGCGTGATGGCGCCGAGCAGCACCGGCCGGCTGCGGACGAAGCGGACGCCGGCCCCCAACCCCTCCATGAGAGGGGCCTGGCCCACTGTATCGGGCGCGAGCTCTTCGGCGGCGGCGACCCCGCGAACCCGCGCGATCGCCGCGAGCGCGACCACCACCAAGGCGAGATCCACCCCGTAGGCCATCGCCGGCCCACCGAACCCATAGAGAATTCCGCCGAGCGCCGGCCCGAGTACCGCCGCGGACTGCCAGATCGAGCTTCGCCAGGCCACGGCGTTGGGATAGAGCGGCCGGGGCACCAGCTCCGCCCCCAGCGCCTGCCGAGCCGGTTGGAGAAAGCTGCGCGCGATTCCGCTGGCGAAGATCACCGCGTAGATGGGCCAGACCCGGCCCTGTGCGAGACTTCCTGGAACCAGGGTAAACGCCAGGAGCGCCGCGGCGCAGCCGAGCATCGCCGCCATCGCGAGGGCCACGACCTGCCGCCGGTTGGCCCGGTCCGCGACGTGCCCGGCGAAGAGCGCAATGCTGATGAAGGGCAGCGCCTCGGCCAGGCCGACGAGTCCCAGGGAGAGCGGGTCCCTGGTGACGGAATAGATCTGCCATCCCACGACCACTGCCTGGATCTGAGTCGCGATCGTGAGGACGAGGACGCTGGCGACGAAGCGGCGGAAGTCGGGGATGCGGAGGGCGGCGTACGGGTCGTGCGGGCGGGGGGAGTCTGCCTGGGGCATCAGCCTCCGCCGCTACACACCAGCGGCTGGCCCAGGGGGGTGGCATCCACGATGAGCGCCGTGGTGTCGGCCACGCCGAGAATGGTGCCGATCACCGAAGCGGTGCCCGCTGCGACGCCGAGAACAACCACCGAGTCGGCGGGTTGAGGGATGACGCTCACGGTGAGCCCGTCGGTGGTGCCCCAGGTGACCGAGCGAAAACCGACCGGCAGTGCCTGACCCAGCGAGTCGAAGGCGGTGAGTGCCAGCGAGGTCGTGAAGCTCTTGCGCAGGCAGACTGCGTCGGGCACGACGTTGACCGAGAAGACCAGGCGCCGGACGATCAGCGCCACCGTGGCGGTCTTCTGCCCAGCGCCGGCAGTGATGGTGACGTGGCCGCCGGCAACCCCCTTGACCACCCCGACGGGGGAAACCGCGGCGAGCCCCGAGTCGCTCGACGCCCAGTTGACCGCCCGCCCCGTCAGCAGGTTACCGGCGCTGTCGCGGGCCTGGAGCGCAAGCGTCAGGGTATCGCCGACATAAACGGTATCGCGGGGGGTCGCTAAGGTGAGGCTCTCCACCCGGGAGAGGCCTGGGGGAGTGGGATCCACCGGATCACCGGCGGCGCAGCCCCACGCCGCCGAGGCGACCAGGAACAACGACAGGTAGCGAGCCAAAGGCCGACCTCGGGAAGGATGAGAGCGCGCAGTCCACCGCGCTCGTGCAAAGATCTACAAAGTCTGGCGGAAACTAAAGCCGTGCATCCGGCGTGAGTTGCCGGCAGCCCGCGAGAAAAGGCAGCCGATGCCGGGCGTTGCATGCCTCACAGGAAGTGCCTAAGTGATTGCTGCACCGACAGAAAGGCTATCGCCTCGCAACCCCCCTCACCGGCCCGATTTGTGCCGACTCGGTGGGCGACGGCTTGCAAATTCCCTGCCCTAGCCGCCTGACCGTCACCTCAACCGCGACCTCCGATGGCTCCCGACTCCGCAGCCCCGGCCGACGTACCCGCTCAGGTACCGACGTTCGATCGTGCGGCAGTGGCCATTCTCGGCACCATGCTCACGCTGATCGTGATGCTCACCGCACTGCTGGTGACGGTCTCGGCGCCCAATACGGCCGATCCCGCGCCGACGGCGCAAACCAGTCTGCCGCCGCACCGGGCGTAGGAGTCGCGGCCCCCTGAAAAGCACAGCGCCCGCTGCTTCCAGCGGGCGCTGCGGAGACTCACCGTTCACGGCAGAGCCACTGGTCGGACTTGAACCGACGACCGCCCGATTACGAATCGGGTGCTCTACCGCTGAGCTACAGTGGCAAGTCGCTGATGACTGTTGATGCCCTGGCGCGGATTCGAACCGCGACGCCTTTCGGCACTACCCCCTCAAGATAGCGTGTCTACCAGTTTCACCACCAGGGCGCGGCCACCATTCTAGCCTCCGGTCCTAAGGGGGTCAACCCTCGGCCGCATCAGCGCTTGGAACCTGTTCGCTGGTCGAGTCATCATTTGTTGTTATTCACCCGTTGAGCCAGCGGCCCGCGTTCGCTGCCCGCGTAGGTCTGGTTGCCGTCGTAGCACGCAAAGATCGAATGAATGCCCTCTTTGAGCGACTTGGTGGTGAACGTCGCCGCGCTCAGGAATGCGTCCCCGGTGCCGCTCAGCGTTCCAGTGCCGAGCAGGCTGCCACCGCAGGAGTTCTCCCTGAAGCTCACCTTGCCGTTGGCGACCCCGTTCAGGGCCTGGACCGTGGCCGTGAACGTGACGGGCTCGCCGACGACCGAGCCGAACGGCTGATTAGAGGTCAGCGCTACCACGAGAGTCGGGACGAGATCGATCCGGTGGGTCTGGGTGCCTGAGCTGGGCTCAAAGGTGGCGTTGCCGGGATACGTCGCCTTGAACGTCTTGTTGCCGGCAGTCGTGGGCGTGAGCGTGCACGCCCCCTGCGACACCGGAGCCGAGCAGGTCGCGCTGCCGTCAGTCACCGTCACCGTACCCGACGGGCTTCCCGAGCTGGACGACGTCACCGAGAATCCCACCGTCACCGGCTCGAGCGCGGTGGAGCTCTGAGGCTGGAAGCTCCGGATCGACGTCGTCGTTGGCGCCCGCGTGACCTTGATGGTCTGCTTCTGGTCGAGCTGCACGTTGTTGGCCCGGGCGGAAATGTCGTAGCTCTGCACGGCGCTCGCGCCGAACGTGAAGGTCGCAACCCCGCTGCTGTTGGTCGTGCCGGTGGCCGGGGTAAATGCGCTGGTGCCCGGGTCGCTCGAGGCGGGCACCACCGCGGCGCCGCCAATGAGATTCCCCTGCTCGTCCCGGACGGTGACCGTGACAGTGCTCTTGTTGGCGGAGACGACGATCGAGAGGGGACTCGCCGTGAGACTCGAGCGGGACGGGCTCACGGCTCCAATAGTCACCTCGATCGCACTCGACACCACGGGCGGCAGCCCGGTGCCGTTGAAGCGCAGGGTGTAGGTGCCAGGAGGACCGTTGATCGCGAGATCGCTAAAGGCGGCAATTCCGGTCGCGTCGGTTTCGCGGGTGCGATCGCCGGCGAGAGTCGCGCCGGGGCCGCTGGCCAGCTCCGCCGTCACTGTGAATCCGGCCTGGGGGACCGGATTGCCCAGACCGTCGCGCAGCTGGATCCGCGGCTGACGGCTCAGCTTGGTCCCGGACTGGGCGGTGGAAGCTGGCTGGGTAACCACTGCAAGGGCGGCGGCGGTGCCGGTCGCGGCGGTGGCGGTGAACGTGACCGGCGAACCCGGGACGGTGCCCGCACTGGCGACCGTGGTCTGCGTACCGGCTGCGGCCCCCAGCGTGCGGCGCACGGCGGCTCGGCCATCCGGGCCGGTGGGCACCTGGTCGGTGCTCACGCTTCCGCCCCCGGTGACGGTCCAGTTCACGAGCACCCCGGCGACCGGGTTGCTCTGTGCGTCCAATGCGCGGACCACGAGCGAGTCCGGGAGGGTCGCCCCGGCGGGCGCCCGTTGTTTGTCTCCCTGAACGATCCCGAAGCTGGCGACCGCCCCGGCCGAGGCGGTGGCGCTGAACGACGCCACCAGCTGGTCGCTGCCGACGATGCGGGCATCGACTCGCTGAGGCCCGGCGTGAGGTCCGAGGACCCAGCGCGAGGCCGCGCGGCCGTCCTTGTCAGTGTTGACAGTATCAGGGTGGACTGAGCCGCCAGCGCTCGGAGTCATGAGCACGAAGGCAACCCGGATCTGGGCGATTGGGAGCTTACGGCTGTCGGTGACGCGCACGACCAGCGACTCGGGGAGCGTGCCCCCGGCAATCGCTGTCTGAGCGTTACCCTGGAGGACGGCAACCGCGGCCGGCTGATTGGCCTCGGGCAGCAGCAGGTCGCCCTCGTTGCAGGCAAGCAAAGAGGCTGCGGCCCAGCCGAGTGACGAAGTCGCGAGCCAACGCCAACGACGAACCATAGCGGCCACGACCGCCCGGGTACCCGCGGCGGAAAAGGAGTCCCGAGAGACTCGGCCGAGAAGATGCTAAGTAATGGTGCTACAGCTTACTACCTAAACCCGGCGGATGCCAGACCAGGGCTGCGGCAGGCTCAGGGACCGATCGTGATGGTGAAGTGCTGCTGCCCGCTGGTGTCGACGCCGCCGTTGGCCGTGCCGCCGTTGTCGTGAGCCACAACCGTGACGGTCACGGTGGCCGACCCGATGAGCGGATTCGGCGTGTACGTGAGGGTCCCGGACTCGTCGATTGCGGGCTGCCCGCCGATGCCGAGCAGCCCGAACGCCCCAGGGGTGTCGTTCGAGACATCGAACGACACCGATTGGGTCGTCTCGTTCGGGGGCCCCGGGCTGATGCCGGTGGCCCAGTTGGGGACGCTTTGCGCTCCGGCCCCCGCTGCCACGTCGATGTTGCTGCCCGCCAGCCCGAAGGTCGGGGCGTCATTCACCGAGTTCACCATGATGCTCACGGTCACGGTGTTGGAGCTCAGGGTGCCGTCGCTCGCGTGATAGGTGAACGAATCGGGGCCGTTGTAGTTCGGGTCCGGGGTGTAGCTGAACGACCCGTTTGCGGCGAACGCGAAGCTCGCGGCATGCTGGGGGCTGCTCCCCAGCACAGCGGTCAGGGGATCGTTGTCCGGGTCGGTGTCGTCGGCCAGCACGCCGGGCGCCGGCACACTCAGCGGCGTGTCTTCGTTGGTCGAGTAGTTGTCCGGCTGCGCGGTGGGTGCCGCGTTCACCACAGCGATCTGCTGCTGCAGCACGGCCGAGGTGCTGCCGGCAAAGTTGCCATCGCCGGAGTACTGGGCGGTGATGTTGTGCTGCCCGGCCGTAAATGACTGGGAGGCGCTGGCGGTGCCGTTCCCGGCCAGCGGCGCCGTCGCGAATGTCGCGTTCCCATCCCGGAAAGTCACGGTTCCGGTGGGCGTCCCAGCACCGGCGGCCACCGTCACGGTCGCGGCAAAGCTCACCTGCTCGCCGGCGTTCGCGGGATTCTTGCTCGAGCCGATCGCGGTCGAGGTGGTCGCCTGGTTGACCGTGTGCGCGACGTTCGGGCTCTGGTCGGCGCTCCAGTCCGGCGTGGAGGGAGCAAAGGTCGCCCTCAAGTTCCTGGTGCCGGTTTCGGTGGGCGTGAAGGAACACTGGCCCGCTGCCGCCGGCGCCGAGCAGCTGCCCGCGCCCTGATAGCTGATGGTCACGTTACCGACCGGCGTCCCCGAGCCCGGTGGATTCACCGTGACGCTGAACCCGACGGTGATGGCCTGGCCAAAGAAGGACGGCTCGGGCGACACGCCGTTGAGCGTGATGAGGGCCGTGGTCGCGGCCGGCCCGACTGCATGGCTGTGGGCGGGCGACGCACTGCCCGCGAAGTTTGCGTCGCCGGCATAGGTCGCCACGACCGACTTGGCCCCGGCGCTGGTCGAGGTCAGCGCGCAGCTCCCGCTGGGCGCCTGCGCCGTGCAGGTCGCCCCCGCACCGTCGCTGACGGTGACGACTCCGGTTGGGGTGCCGCTCGCGGGGGGCGCCGCGGCGACCGTGAAGGTCACGATGTAGGGCTGACCGACCACAGTCGAGCCCGGGCTGATGTTGGTGATCGTCGTGGTCGAGCTGGCGTTGACCACGTCGAATGCCGTGCTGATCGCGCCGGTGAGGCCCGAGGTGCTGGTGGCGGCGAGGGTATAGCCGGTGCCGGGCTTGTTGATGCTGAGATCCGCAAACGTGGCAGTGCCCCCGACCGCGTTGACGGTGGTGGTGCCGGACAGCGCGGCTCCAGTGGGGTTGTTGCCGGGCGAGATGGTGATCGGGTTAGTGGCGGAGCTGACCGGGTTGCCCGCCGCATCCTGCACCTGGACCTTGAGCGCCGGTGTAATCGGCGCGCCCACCGCCGCGTTGACCGGCTGCACGATGAACACCAGCCGATTGGCGCCACCCACTGCTCCGGTGGCGTTGAACACGGCGGGATTCCCCGTGACGCCGGTGGCGGATACGGTGGCCGTGAGCTGGTTGTGGCCGGCCGTGGTCCCCAGCTTCCACGAGGTCGCCGCTGCGACTCCGCTCGCGTTGGTGCTCACCGGCGTCGTGGGAGCGACGGTCCCGCCGCCCAGCGATACCTGGAAGGTCACCAATACGCCCTGGATGGGGTTGCCGCCCGCATCGGTGACTTTGACTGCCGGAGGTATCGCAACGAAGGCTCCGGCCGCGGCGGTCTGCGCGTCGCCGGCCGATTTCGCGAGCTTGGCCGGGGCCGCGGTCAGGGCGGAGGCATTGAAGGTGACGCTGAGATTCGCGGGAGCGCTGTTGCCGGTGGCTCTTGCGATCACCCGTTGCGGGCCTGCGGTCGACCCCAATGTCCAAAGAGTCCTCGCTAGGCCGTCGGCGCCAGTCGTGGTGGACCCCGGTGAGACCGCCCCGCCGCCGGCATCCACCAGGAAATCGACCCGCTGGTTGCCCACCGGCTGATCGCGGCTGTCCGTCACCCGCACGACCAGGCTCTCGGGCAGCACGCTCGAAACGGTGGCGCTTTGGGCATTGCCCTTCACGACTACGATCTTCGCCGCGAGCCCTTCGTTGGGCAGCGTCAGATCGCTACCGCCACACGCGGCGGCCGCAATCGTGGCGAGCACCGGAAACCAGCGCACCACATTGTGCTTGGGGGGCATACGAGGCTGAAGGGCAGTTTCCGTGCCCTGCCTCGACTAGTCTATGTTATTTTGGGACAACTACTTATGGGCTCGAAGAAGCTGGGTCGTGGAGCCCGTGCTACAGCCGTCGATCCGCAGCTACGCGGTTCCGCAGCGGAAACGCTGCCATGCCACGGATCACTAGTGGATGGTAATCGTAAACGTCTGCGGACCGCTCTGCGCGCCCAGGTTATCCTGGGCGACCACAGTGACGTGAACTGTGGCCAAGACCACACTCGTCTGGAAGCTCAGCGTCCCGCCGGGATCGACCGCGGGCTGCTGAATGAAGGCGCCGTTGTTGTCGTTGGTAACGATGAACGTCACCGTCTGCCCCGTCTCGTTGGGACCCGGGCTGATGTTGGTAGCCCAGCCAGCAATGCTCACGGTCTGCAGCGCGGTCGTATCTTGACTCGCACCCGCTGCGAAACTCGGCGCGTCGTTGACCGGATTCACAGTGATACTGACCGTCGCCGTGTTCGAGTTCTGGATGCCGTCGTTCGCGGCGTAGGTGAACGAGTCAGGCCCATTCAAGTTTGGTGTAGGCGTGTAGGTGAACGAGCCGTTTGCGTTGAGCGTCACCGAGCCACGCGTCGGGTTGGTCAGCTTCACCGCGGTGAGCGGATCCCCGTCCGGGTCGGAGTCGTTGCCGAGGACCCCCGGCGCGGCGACGGTAAGAGGTACGTCCTCGTTGGTCGAATAGGCGTCGGCCGCGGCCGTGGGCGCGGGGTTCCCAACGTTGAACGCCGCGCTCGTGGCGCTGATGAGCCCGGAACCGAGCGCGGTCAGCGTGTATCCGGTACCCCCTTTGTTCAGGCTCAGATCGGAGAACGTGGCCGTCCCGCCGACCGCGTTGACTGAGGTCGTGCCGGCCAGAGTCGCGCCACCCGGGTTGCTCCCGAGCGCTACCGTGATCCGGTCAATCGCCGACGTGACCGGGTTCCCCGAAGCGTCCTGCACCTGCACCTGCACCGCGGGCGTGATCGGCTTGCGCACCGTCGCGCTGCTCGGCTGGACGGTGAAGACGAGCCTGTTTGCGTTCCCGACGATGCCGGTAGCCGCGAACACGGCGGGGTTACCGGACACGTTTGAGGCGGAGACGCTCGCGGTGAGCTGGTTAGGGCCCGGCGCGCTTCCCAGCGTCCATGAGTTCACGGTTGCGACGCCGCCCGCGTCGGTCGGTACCGGCGTGGTCGGCGCCACGGTGCCGCCGCCTCCGGTGACCTGGAACGTCACCGGCACGCCCGAGATGGGGATGCCGCCGCGGTCGATCACCTTCACTGCCGGCGCGGCAGCGACTGCAGTACCCGACGCTGCGCTTTGCCCATCGCCGGCTACCTTCTCCACCTTGGCCGGCACACCCTGATTCGGGAGCGTGAGATCGTTGCCCCCGCAGCCTGCGGCCACAACGACCGCAAGCGGCGGAGCGAGACGACGCACGATCCCTCGCACTCGAGTCCTGGTCAGTGATGATCCTTTACGGTCAAAGCGCCGCCGCGGCGGTCGATCCGGGTTCCTTGCGACGGACCCCTGGCCGGGTTGTGCGGTCACCGGCCGGTTTGAAACGCCACGCCCAGGCCGAAGCTGAGCAATCGCTCGCGATAACCCGGGAAGCCCCGGTCCCCACTGTAGAAGTGCTGCGCGAACTCGACCGCCGGGACGAGGGCGAATCGCCGGGAGAGCGCAATCTCGTAACCGGCGCCGGCGAGGGCGGCGAAGCCCACATCAGCAACCCCGTACCCATCGTTGAAATCGGCCCCGTTGCGTCCGAGACCCGCGCCGCCCTTGAGGAAGAAACCGGCGCGAGCCGAGGGGTACCACTGCCCAATCAGCAGAAAACTGGAGAGCGATTCGGTTCCGCCGGGTATGTCGTGGAACCAGATCAGCGCCTCGCCTCCCAGCCTCCAGTGTCGTCCGACAGTCCCGCCCAAAGCGAATGAGACGGTGGGCTCGGTGAGAGTGCTGCTGTAGCCCAGCCCGTCCCGAAGATCGAAGGACTCGGCCCCGGCCCCCAGTCCTGCCCCAACCCAGAAGCCCCGGCGCCCGCTCTCGTCGGGCACCTCGACCAATCCGCGGGGCGTCTGTGCGGCCAGCGCAGTGGTTGTCGCGCTCAGGGCCAGCAGCACCGGGGACACGCGGCTCCAGAGCCGCATAACCTGCCTCCTGACTCATTACATTTGCGGATGACGATGATGCTGACGCGATGACGCAAGTCACCGCGCAAGGCCCGGACCAGCATGGGTGGTGACGCACGGCCCACAACCCGCCGGTTTCCTGTCCTCCCACACAGACAGGAATGTCCCCCAGAGCCCGCGTAGTGCTCGTGATCGGTTTGCTCGGGTTTGCCGCGCTCGCGCTGCGACTCGGCGTGTGGCAGCTCCACCGCCGCACCCAGCGCCGCGCCGCGAATGCCGTCATCCTGGCCGCGCGCAGCGCCCCCGAGCTCGAAATCGCGAGCCGCGGGCCCCAGGCGCTGGCCAATCGGCGGGTCCGGGCCGAGGGCATCTACGATCGAACGCACGAGCTGGTGCTCAGGGGACAGGTCTACCAGGAGGTCCCCGGCATCGTTCTGGTCACCCCACTTCGGCTCGCCGCGCGGGGCGATACCGCGGTGCTGGTCGAGCGCGGGTTCGTGCCGGCGCCCGACGCCGTCACGCTCCCGCCGAGGACAGCGAGCCTGGAGGAACCGGGGCTCCAATCGGTCCGCGGCGTGGCGCTGCCGCTCTCGGCCGCGGCGGACAGCGGCGCGCCGCTCGAGCACGAGGGCCGCACCACCTGGCGGCGCCTCGACCTGGCCGCGCTGCGAGCCCGGTTGCCGTATCCGATTCTGGACGCCGCCATCCGGCAGACGCCGGACAGCGCCCTGCCCCGGATGCCTCGCCGGCGGGAAGCGGCGGCCCTGGACGACGGTCCGCACCTGAACTACGCGATCCAGTGGTTCGCGTTCGGGGTGATCGCGGTGGTGTTTGCGGGAGTGTTTTGGAGAAAGAAGTGAGAGGTGAGAGGTAAGAGGTGAGAAGTAAGAGGGGCGCTGCCGACGCACGGAGCCACCTCTCACCTCTCACCTCTTACCTCTCACCTGATCGATGCTCTTGCTGGAGGGGCTCCGCTCCCGCTGGAGCCGCGCGGCTGTGGCCTCGGTCTGACGCAGGACCCGAAGCAGGTTCCGTCCGGCCAGCTTCCGCAGGTCGTCGTCGGTCCAGCCACGCCGCGCCAGCTCCGCGAAGAGGTCGGGGAAGTGCGACACGTCCTCGAGCCCCACCGGAACGCGCTCGATCCCGTCGAAGTCGCTGCCGATGCCGACGTGCTCCACCCCCGCAATCCGCCGGACGTGCTCGACGTGATCGGCCACCTGGGCCAGCGTGGCCCGGGGCTCCGGGTTGGCCGCGTCCCACGCTTCGAGGGCGCGGCGTCGGTCGCCGGTATCGGCGACGGTTCGCTGCACCTCAGCGGTGTAAGCCATGCGGCGCAGGTCGATGACCGCCGCGCCCGCCGACACAAAGGCCGGGACGAAGGTGACCATGACAATGCCGCCGTTGGCCGGCAGGCGTTGGAGGATCGAATCGGGCACGTTGCGAGGGTGATCGACCAACGCCCGAGCGGCCGAGTGCGAGAAGATCACCGGTGCCTCGGCGACGTCGAGCGCCGCGCTCATCGTCGCCGGCGACACATGCGACAGGTCCACCAGCATGCCGAGGCGGTTCATCTCCCGCACCACCTCGCGGCCGAACGGCGTGAGCCCGGCGTGCCGCGCCGAGTCGAGGGCCGCGTCCGCCCAGTCGGTGGTGACGTTGTGGGTGAGCGTCAGGTACCGCGCGCCCAGGTCGTAATACATCCGGAGCGCCCCCAGCGAGTTCTCGATCGCATGGCCGCCTTCCATCCCGATGAGCGAGGCAATACGGCCGCGCTTGAACTCGCGCTCGATGTCCGCGGCTGAGAGAGCGAGCGCCAACCGGTCGGGGTACCGGGCGATGACCTGGCGTGCGATGTCGATCTGCTCCAGCTGGACCCGGGCGAAGCCGCTGTCCCGGATCTCTCCCGGCACGTACACCGACCAGAACTGGGCTCCGACCTGACCTTGGGCCAGTCGCGCGAGATCGGTATGGCCGCTGGTATGCTGGCGCAGATCGTACGCGGCGACATCGCGGGGCGGCGTGGCCTCGGCCCGGATGCGCCAGGGAAGATCGTTGTGACCATCGATCAGGGGGACGGAGCGAAGCAGCTTACGGACCCGGGCGAGGGCGGGGTCCTCAGGCGGACTCTGGGCGCTTAGCAACTGCGTGAAAAGTGAAAAGTGAAAAGTGACAAGGAACAGCAAGCGCCCAGCATCGCGAGGCATGTCCGGAGCACCCCCTTTTCACTTTTCACTTGTAACGTTTCACCCTCTTGTCAGCTGGACCAACTCGGGTCGATTGACGAACTCCGGACAGATGGTCCGGTCGTATTCGTAGGGCCCGCCGGTCTCGGCGTCGGTCCAGGGGAAGCCGCGGCACACGGCCGGGTAGTACGACCGGCCATGAATGGTGCAACGGTTCTCGAGCAGGAAGACGCAGCGACCCTGCCGGACGCGGGTGCGCCACTCACCCCACCGGGTCTGGTAGACCATGTCTCCGCCGTGCTCCCGCGCGATCACCCCGGCTTCGTCCTCGCTGAGTGTCACGCCATACGCGCAACAGGCCGAGCCGTGCGGGCAGGGAAAACAGGGAAGCGGAGGATACGCCGAGTCGCTCACCGAGCGCTCTGCCCCAGCGCCCGGGACAGGACGTGGCCGTCGATCCGCTCGCTCGGCCGCACGCCGAGGCGCTGCGCCAGGGTAGGCCCGATATCAGTCGTGCTCACCGGCTGGACAAAGTGCTGCCGGACGAACCCCGGCCCGAGAAACGCCACCGGCACCCACTGGTCGTCGATGTTGGTGGTGCCGTGTTCACCGATCGTGCGAGCCGACCAGACGAAGCCGGGCGGGACAGTGGCGCAGAGGAGCCAGCCGAAATCGTCGGGGATGGTACGGCGCCAGAGCACCGCGGCGGTGTCCGACGCAGGCGCGCTCCGCAGCGTCTTCGGGGTGTACACGCGGGCCACCCCGGGCACCGCCGCAGCCTTGGCGGCGAGCGCGGTCGCGAGGCTATCCACGTTCACCCCGCGCGAGCGAAGCTGCGCGACATTGCCATACAGCAGGCCCGCTTCGAAATCGAAGGAGGGTTCGCCCGAGAGCTGCACCACCTCGCGGAGGAGATCACCCAGCCACACACGGCCGCCGGTCTGGCCCCGTCCGGCCGCGACCTCCGGCAAAGCGGTGACGCCATGGTCTCCCGTCATGGCCCACACGGTGCCCTCGGCCGGCACCAGCACGGCCAACGAATCCATGAAGCGACCAAGCCACCGGTCCAGGCGGAGCACCTGATCATGCAGCTCGCGGGAGTCGGGGCCGTAGGCATGGCCGACGGCGTCGGTGGTGGACAGCGATACGACCAGCAGATCGGTCGCCCGGCCCTGGCCGAGCCGGAGCCGCTCGACCCCGCGAAGAGCAAACGCGAGCGTAAGCGAGTCCATGACCGGGAAGCCCGCGATCTGAAGCACCGCCGCGTCGACGTTGGGCGAGAGCCGATGGGGAAAGGCTATCTCGCCGCCGCCCGCCTCGAACCGGACGCTGTCGGGCTCGGGATAGGCGGAGTCCGGCAGCAACAGCGACCAGGTGGACCCGGCGAGGGTCCGGACCGGATCGGTGCGGTTGAACTCGCGCACCCAGCCGGGCAACGTGTCCTCGGTGCGGTACCACGTGCTGGTGGTGAAGATGCCGTGGTCGAACCAGTAGACCTCGCCCCGGCTTCGACCGACCGGCAGGATGGCCCCCCGGTCCTTGCGGGAAACCGAGAGCACCCGCGAGGCCGAATCGGAGGCGCGAAGCCAATCGTAGAGGGTGGTGCCGCGGAACCGGCGGGGCGATGCCCCCTGCCCCATGTCCTTCAGCTCCAGCAGCGGCGCCGATGGATCGGTCACGCCCAGCAGATTGGTCGCGATGCCGGTGTGGGCGGGCCAACGGCCCGACAGCATCGTGGAGTGGCCGGGAGCGGTCTCCGTAATGGCGTGGTCCTGGCGGCCCTGCTCGAAAAAGGCGGCCTCGCGCCAGAATCGCGCGAAGCCGCCGGTGAGCTGATGCTCGAAGCGGATGAAGTAGTCACCGCGCAGCTGGTCCACGGCGATGAGCACGACCAGGTGCGGGCGGGGCGCGGCCGACGGCGACGGACCGAGCGGAAGCGCGAGCGCGACGGCGAGCGCTCCGCGGACGAAAGGCATACGCCAACTTAGCCGGAACCCGCGTTGCGCGGCAGCGGCGCCGACCAGACTCAGGCGGCGGAACGGATCTCCAGCTCGAGGCGGAGCCGCGCGCGCTCCGCCTCGGCCCGAATCGCCTCCAGCAACAGCTCGGCCCCCTCGAGCGAGCCGGCCTTGCCGGCCACCTCGAGTCGCTGGCAGAGAGAGGCGAGCGGCTTGGCGCCGAGGTTCGCCGCGCTGCCTTTGAGCGAGTGCGCCGCGGCGGAAGTGGCGGGCGCATCGGCCCGCGCGATGCCGTTCGCGATCGCGTCGAGCCGCCCGGGGAGATCGTCCACGAAGAGCCCGACCAGCTCGGCCAGGAATCCCGGCGCGTCGGCCGCTTCCAGCTCCCGGAGAGCGGCCAGCGTATCGCCGTCCACCGTCTCGGGGGGGACCGGGGCTGCATCGGCGGCCTTTGCAATCATGGGGACGTCGTCACGGCGAGAGCCGGTTGCCGGAGCCCAGAGGCGCAGGACGGCGCGGAGTGCCTCCAGCTGGAACGGCTTGGCGATGTAGTCATCCATACCGGCGGCCAAGCAGCGCTCGCGGTCCCCCGGCATGGCGTTCGCCGTCATCGCGATGATGGGCACGTGCCGGGCGGACCCTTCGCCCCGCCGAATCGCGCGGGTGGCTTCGTAGCCATCCAGCTCGGGCATCTGGCAGTCCATGAGGACCAGGTCGTACGGGATCTGCTGCAGCGCCGCAACCGCTTCGTTGCCGTTCGCGGCCACGTCCGCCCGGTGTCCCAGCTTCTTGAGCGTGTGCTTGGCGACTTCCTGATTGATCTTGTTGTCTTCGGCGACGAGAATGCGAAGTCTCGGCTCGTCCCGGTCCGGAGTCGCGCCCCCGCGCGGGCCGGCACCGGCGTCGGCGCCGCCCAGGCCGAGCGCTTTCGCAGCCGCGTCCCGCAGCGCCGCGAGTCGCACCGGCTTGGTGATCAGGGCCGTGACGCCGGCCTCTCGAAGCTCCGCTTCGCTCTCCCGATGGTTCCAGGATCCGAGCAGCACCACCGCCGTCCCGGCCAAGCCCGCGTTCGCCTGGATAGCGCTGGCGAGAGCCAGCCCGTCCGGGTCGGGCAGGTGGCGGTCAGCGACCACCAGGCGATAGGCCCGCCCGTCCGCCACGGCCTGCCGGAGCAGGTTGAACGCTTCCGTGCCGGATGCTGCGATGTCGACCGTCGCCCCATGGGCCTCCAGCTCGCCCGCGACCGCCTCGCCCGCGGCCGCATGATCGTCGACGCACAGGACCCGGACGCCGGAGAGCTCGGGTCCCCGTGCATGGACGCTGCCTGGCACCGTGGACGTGGGCGGCAGCGGCAGGGTGAACGAGAACCTGCTACCCTCGCCCGGCACGCTCGCGGCGCCGATCTCACCCCCCATGAGCTCGGCGAGCTGCTTGCTGATCGCGAGCCCGAGTCCGGTCCCGCCATACTTGCGGGTCGTGGAATCGTCGGCCTGGGCGAACGCCTGGAACAGCCGGGCCAGCCCTTCGGGCGGGATGCCGATGCCCGAGTCGGCCACGTCGAACCGGAGACTCATGGTTCCGTCGGCCAGGTCGACCGGACGGACCGTGACGACCACGTCTCCCTTCTCGGTGAACTTGACCGCGTTGCCCACCAGGTTGGTGAGGATCTGCCGCAAGCGGCCGGGGTCGCCTTGAACCACCTCAGGGACATCCGGCGCGATGAGCGCAACCAGCTCGAGACCCTTGCTCTGGGCCCGCTGGGCCATGAGGTCGAGGACGTCTTCGACGCTGGACCGGAGGTCGAAATCCACCCGTTCGAAGGAGAGCTTGCCGGCTTCGATCTTGGAGAAGTCGAGAATGTCGTTGATGAGGTTCAGGAGCGCCTCACCGGACGAGCGCACCGTGTCGGCGTAGCCCCGCTGCTGCGGCGTGAGCTCGGTATCGAGCAGCAGTCCGGTCATGCCGATGACGGCATTCATCGGGGTCCGGATCTCGTGGCTCATGGTCGCGAGAAAGCCGGACTTGAGCCGGGCCGCTTCCAGGGCTGCGTTACGGGCCGCGTCCAGCTCCTCGGCAAGGGTCGCCATCTCCTGAGCCTGCCGCTCCGCCAGCGCCCGGCTCCCTTCGACCTCCTCGTAATACCGGGCGAGCTCATCTTTGGCCGCGCGGCGCGCGGTCACGTCGGTCATGATGGCGACGAAGTTCGCCACCTCCCCGCCGGCGTCGAACACCGGACCCATCCGGATCTCGACCCAATATTCGGTGCCGTCCTTCTGGTAGTTGAGGATCTCCACCGTGGTCGGAACCCGCGCGTCTATGGCCCGGCGCAGCTCGGCGCGGGCGTTAGGGTCGGTGTCCGGCCCCTGGAGCAGCGGGCCGGGGCGCTGGCCCAGCACCTCGGCCGACGGGTAGCCCGAGAGCCGCTCGAACCCCGGATTCACGTAGGTCAGCCGCCCGTCCGCGTCCGCGATGGCCACGCCGGCGGTGGCGCCTTCGACCACCGACGACAGGAGACGCATGCGGGTGATGGCCTGTTTGCGGGCAGTCACATCGAGATACATGAAGAGGATACTGCGCACCGCGCCGTCCGGATCGCGTAGCGGCGACGCCGAGAGGGCGACATCCGCGAAGGAGCCATCCTTCCGGAGACGACGGGTCTCCAGTCCCACGACGGTCTCCCCACCAAACACACGATCCCACAACTGCCGAGCCGTCGCGATGTCGTGCGCCGCGACCAGCGGGAACGGCCGGCCCACGATCTCCTCCGCGGTCCAGCCGAAGATCTGCGCCGCGGCCGGGTTCCAGGTCAGCACGCTCGCCTGCCGATCGATCGCACAAATCCCGAGCGGGGCGAACTCCACGATGGCCTGGAGGCTCTCTTTGGTTCGCCGCAACACCTGCTCGGCCCGCTTCTGGTCGGTGAGCTCGTGCCAGACGGCGAGCAACAGGTCGCGGCCGTTGACGATCACCGGGGAGAGCGTCACCTCGACCGGCAGATCGTCTCCGTCCATCCGACGGAGCACCCACTCGAACTGATGAGTGCCCTTTTCGCGGGCCGCCAGCCGCACCTCCGCGGCCGCGACTCGAGAGAGGCGTCCATCGGGCTGGAGCTCGGGCGACAGGACGGCAGGATCCAGCCCCAGCACGTCGCGCTTGTCGCGGCATCGCAGCATGTCGAGCGCGGCATTGTTGCACTCGACGACACTCTTCACATCCAGCAGGACCTGCCCCTGCGAGGACGCTTCGAACTGGGCCCAGAACCGCTGCTCCCCTTGGGTCCGCTCCGTCACATCCGTGAGGAGCCAGACCTCGCCGCGCTCATCGACGTACCCCATGAACTCGACGAACCGCTGGGTGCCGTCCGGACGGGTGATCGGCACAGTCCGGGTACCACTGAAGCCAGTGCGCCGATGCGCCTCGTAAATCTCCCGGACCGTCTGCTCCTCATCGCCGTACACGCGCGCAAACCACTGGTCCAGAGTCCGGACTTCGTTGCGGTCGAGTCCGGTAATTCGCTCGACAGCACGATTGAAGAGGATCGCATTGCCCTCGACGTACACAGCGCCGGCTGGAAGATTTTCGGTCAGCCGTTGCAGCCGCGCCTCGCTGGCGCGGAGCGCGTCCTCGGCGTCGGGCTGGTAAGCCCGCTGCCGCACACCTCGCTCCAGTTGGGCGACGATCTGGCGGCCGATGATGCGGAGAGCGTCGAGCTGGTCCGAGGACAGAGCTCGGGCTCGCTGATCGAGCACGCCCAAAGTCCCGACCACGCGCCCGCCCGGAGCGGTCAGCAGGATGATCGCCCCGGAGCGGATCTGAGGGGCCCCCGCGACGAGGGGGTTTCGGGTGAACCGCTCGTCCCCGGACGCATCGGTGATGAGGAGCGGCTGGCTCGGCGCCAGCGCGGCGTGGGCCCAGAAGGCCTGCAGGTGGGACCGGTCAACGGAGTCCAGCCCGATGCAGGCGGTCAGCCGCTGGCGGTCGCCCTCGGCCAGACTGACGACCGCGATCGGGACCCCGCAAACCATTGCAGCCAGCCGGGCAAGATCGGCGTAGCCGGGCTCTGGCGTCGAATCCGGCACGCCATCACGGCTGACTACGGCGAGTCGGGCAGACTCACCGGATTGGAGGGGCGCGGGGATCACGCCGGGCTACCGTGCTGCAACATGGTAGCTGGGTTATCGGTATCCGCCTACCGAGACTTGAGTTGCCGCCGGTTGGTGGGGACCCTCGCAGTACAGGACCGCGCCGAGAGGGGGACTACGGCTAGCTCACCAGGTGGGTCACCCAGGCCAGCGGCTCGGCCCGGAAGGGAAGCACATGGCCGCCCTCCGCCAGGTCCGCGGCACTGCCGCCCCGCTCGTCGGCGCGGACCCGCCAGGCTCGCACGCGCGGCCGCCCGAACCGCCAGCGGCCTTCCACCGGCTTGGGGCGCGCGTTGTAGCACCGCACGACGATGCCCTCGGAGCGCTGGTCGGCCGGCTTTATGGCCGAGCACACCAGTCCATCACCCTCGAGCTCGATCGCATCGTCCCACACGGACAGGTCGGTAGCGTCCGCCAGCCAGAAGGCCTGCACGGGGAGGCACGCCTCCTCCCACAGCTCGGCCAGCCGATCGGGCCGCTCCACCGCGGCCTCGTCGACGGACGCCAGGGCCAACTCGACGACCTGGCGACCGATGCACTGGGCCAACGGCGTGGGCTCCGGCCAGCCCGCGTGTCCGGGCCGGGTGGGAAGATCTTCCCGGGAAAGCCGGCCGACGGCCCGCAGCACCGTAAGCAGGAGGTCGCCACCGTTGGTCCACTCGACCTCGGCGAAACCGGGGAGCAGCAGCGCGAGGCCGCGCCGCCCCCGCGCGGCAGCGGCGAAACGATGCACCGGCGCCGTAGCAACCGGCGTCTCGTCGGCAAAGTCCCGCGGATCAAACCGCACCGGCGCGCGCCGGAGAGCACCAAACTGCGCGCCGGCGAGCAGCTCCGCCCCGGTCAGGGCAGTGGGCAGCCGGGCGCGCAACCGGTGATCGGTTGCCCCATTGTCGAGCTCGAGGCGGCAGTGCACCAGGGGACTCGCCGCATGGACCCGGAGCACGAGGCGCACGCCGATCCGTCCGGCGGCGAGGGTCCACCGGCCCTCGAGTATCCCGACCAGAGGCCCGGGAGCCAGCACCCGAGTACGCACCGGCCCGTTACTGCGAAGGAAACCTCTGGGGCGCGCCGGGCAGTAGGTGTAAGTGTCGCCGGCATCGGTTTCGTCCTCGAGCCGCAGCAATCCGTCGTATCGCTCGCCCGACACCCGATCGAGCAAGTGGACGGCACCACCCCGCGCGATCGACACCTCGACCAGTCCGTTCCCGATGCTGCCTGCCCGCGTCCGGACATCCCCCGGCAAAGCGTGGCCCGGATTCGATGGGGCAAACGACGCGAACCCCAGTCCCGGCAGGTTCTCGACCGCCAGAGCCACCCGCACAACATCCACCTCGTCCTGGTCGGGGTAGTGCCGGTCAGCATCGAGTCGGCAGTGGGTGACCCGGCGACCGAGGACCTGCACCGCGCAGATCTGCCCGTCAGTACCGGCCAGCCCAAACGGCCGGGCGCCGGCGGTGCGCCGAGGCCGGCGGCCACCGGGCGGGCCCACCAGCACGTCCTGGCGAAACCACGTGGTATCGGCCAGCACGACCCCGCTCCGGGGGCGGGTGATCGGATTCCAGAGGATGAGCCTCGGGTTGGGCAGCCCGGGGCTTTCGCGCGCCCGGTCGGGCGCGTGGCCCACCAGCCGCTGCACGCCGCGACGAATCACCTCCCGGGCGATCGACTCGACGTCGGCGAACCGGACCTCAAGCTCGCGCGCCACCGCATCGCTGGAGCAGCCGCCGATCGCGTCGTGAAACTGGGCGGCGACCAGGCCGCGCCAGGCGAGACCAAGCAGAGTCGTGAGCTGGGAGCTCGGCGCGCCAAGCGCCGACAGCGGCTCCGCGACCCGTTCGAGCAAGAGCTCGAGCCCGGCGTTCCGGCGCTTGAGCGGAGCGCGGGTCGCATGGACACCCTGCAACGTCCAGGTATAGCCGTATGACCAGCGCAGCTCCCCGGTGACGACGGGAAGACCGCCCACCCCGTCCGCCGCCAGCCGCAGAAAATCGTCGAGCCGGGACACCCTGACCTCATGCTCCGGCTCGAGCGCCGCCAACCGCTCCCGGAGGCGACCGATCGCAGGGTGCGCCCAGTGATGATCGGCTCCCACAAAGACAGCCACGTGAGGGCCCGCGGCGCGGGCCGCCAGCACCGATCGTAGGGCGGGCCACGCCTCGGCAGCTGCCGCCCCGCCGGCGAAAAGCGAAGCGCCGACCTCGTACCCGGCCGGCGGCAGGTGGTACAGGAGCACCTCGCCCCCGGCAGGACCGCGCCAGCGGACCAGATCGCGGCCTCGAGCGGCTTGAGGATCGAGCCCCCGCCACAGCACGGCGGCCGGCAGCGCGAACTCGCGTGCCAGATCGGGCAGCATCGCCGGATGGCCGAACGCGTCGGGCGAATAGAGCACGTCGGTGCGGCCGCCGACCCGCTCCGACTCCGCGCGGCCGAGCAGGAGGTTGCGAATCAACGCCTCGCCGGAAGGGATCTGCTCGTCCGCCAGAACGTACCAGGGTCCGATCTGCAGGCGCCCGGCCCGAGCCAGCGCCTCGACCCTTGGCGCGGCCTCGGGCCGGGCCGCGAGATAGTCGGCGACGAGAATCGCCTGGCCATCGAGGAGAAAGGTCCGGAAGCCGGCATCCTGCTCCAGCCGCGCCAGCAGGTCGTCGATCATCAGAATGAGTCGAGCACCGAAGCCGGCCCGCGACAGGTACCACTCCCGATCCCAGTGGGTGTGGGGGATCAGGTGGAAGACGAGGCGGGTCACCGGCTCGACGGAGTCAGCTGTAATCGGTGAAGGGATCGAGCAGGAGCGTGAGATTCAATGGCTTGTAGCGGAAAACATGGGTAAGTCTGACCTCGGCATCGCCGACGCGCTCGACCCGAGTCTGGAGCAACTCGAAATCAGCGCTGCCGCCGAGCCCCAACCCGTTCAGTCGCTCGGCCTCGGCGCGGCAGACATCGCCGGGGGTTGGTCGACTCGCGGGGTAGGCATCTTCGTGGTGGGCGACGAGGGCGCGCCAGTGTTCGTCGCCGGCGCGCTCGACCGAATCACGAATGGCTTCGCGGGTGAACGGCATCCCACCGGGCGGCTCAGTGCACCCGCGGAGGCTTGAGCGCGAACCGGACGAACAGCAGCCCGCCGACGATGGCGCCGACCAAGCCCCAGTTGACCGAGCTGGCCAAGGCGTTGACCTGGCCGGCCAAGGAGCTGAGGGCATTGTGGCTCACGAGCAGCGCGTACTCGACCATGGTCCCCCTCCACGAAGAGCAAGCACGACTGTCCCTTACGCAGGGTACCCAAACGGCCGGGGCGGGTCAATCCGTGGTCCCATAACCTCTCAAGTGAGCTTCACCGGTTATATTGACGGTCCCTGGAGGGGTAACGCATGACCACAGAGCCGACTGAGCACCCACCGTTCGAATGGATCGGCGGCCACACCTGCCTCGACTTCGCTAATAGCGTCAGCTGGATCGGCTCGGCCCACCCCAACGAACGGCTGGGGAGCTACGGTGATCTGCTCGAGTGGGCGGACCAGGCGGAGGTCCTCGACCAGGCTGCCCTCCGCCGGCTTCGGCGCGCCGCCCGAAGCGCCCCCGCGGCAGCGGACGTCGCGCTGCGGAGCGCGCACGCGCTTCGAGAAGCGATTCACGAGGTGTTCCTGGCTCGAGCCGAGGGCCGCGAACCGGAGGCCGCGGCGTCCGGGACGCTGAACCGGTTTCTGGGTCAGGCACTCGGCCGGCTGCGGCTTCAGGTCGAGGATTGCGCCTGCTTGTGGGTATTCTTGGACGAGGGCGACGAGCTCGAGCGCATGCTCTGGCCGGTCGCGTGGTCAGCCGCCAGCCTGTTGACGTCGGAGGAGGCACAACTCGTCCGCTGCTGCGCGGCGGAGCGCTGCGGCTGGCTGTTCCTGGATCGAAGCCGCAATCGATCCCGGCGATGGTGCGACATGAAGGCCTGCGGCAACAGCGCGAAGGCGCGGCGTCACTACGCGCGCACCCGGCGGCTCAAAAGGGCCGGCTCAGAGCAGGCGCCGCGTCGCCGCGCGGAAGCGGCCGGGATCCAGCAGCTTCGCCGCTGACTGCGCGGGAACCGCCATGCGCCCGTCCCGCCCCATGACCAGCTTGATGACGTCCACGTTCCGGCCGTACCAGCGGGTGCTGGGCTCCAGATCGGAGGGATAGACAAAGCCGGGCAACGCCGCGACCGCGAGGTCGGCCTGGCTTCCGATGCCCGACTCGGGCATGGTGCCGGCCCAGAGCGCGGCCCCGTACCCGATCCCCTCACGGTAGACCCGCAGCGCCTCGGTGAGCCCCCCCACGCGGTGCACTTTCAGATTCCAGACTTTCGGGCCCTCGAGCTCGACTACCTGGCGGGCCCAGCCGGCGTCGTGCAGCGTTTCGTCGAGGCACACCGGCGTGCGCAGCTCCCGGCCCAGGCGGGCGTGCCCGACCAGCTCGTCGGGACCGAGTGGCTGCTCGATATAGAGCAAGCCTGCCGCATCCAGCGCCCGGAGGCTGGACTCGTGGGCCGGCCACTGGTACGCCCCGTTCGCATCCACCGTGAGCGGAATCTCGGTTCCGGCGAGCGCGCCGCGCGCCGCGCGTGCGGGAGTCTCGTCCCAGCCGGGCGCGACCTTGATCTTGACGCGACGATACCCTTCCACCAGCGCGGCTTCGATCGACCGTGCCAGCGTGGCGGGTTGGCGGTCTTCCGGGATGCCGAGGGCGATCCCGCAGGCGATGGACGTGGCTGGGCTCACCCCGACCCGCTCGGCTACCAACGCAGCCAGCCCGACGCGCCGGCGGTCGGCCTCGAGGTCCCAGGCGGCAGTCTCGAGCCCCGCACGGGCAAACCGGTTGCCCCGCACGCCGGGGATGAGCACGGCGTCCACCTCCTCCGGGCGCTCGAAGGTCTGGCCCACTACCCGGGGCAACAACACCCGTTCGAGCAGGTCCCGCGCGCTCACCAGGGTCTCTCCCGAGTAGAACGGCAGCTCGAACGGGGGAGACTCGCCGTAGCCGGTGTGGCCTTCCTCGTCATGAAGCACGACCACCAGCGAGCGGCGCTCGCGCATGACGCCGCCGGAGATCGCGAACGGCTCTTTGAGCGGGAGGGTCAGCTCGTACAACTCGGCAGCCGTGATTTTCATCTCGTTTGTTGAACCGCCGAGGCGCAGAGGACGCGGAGAATTGCAGGGGTGGTGTTCATCTCACGCGGTCCTCTGCGTGCTCTGCGCCACTGCGGTTCCCCATCGAAGCCAGGTCCAGGAACCTCAGCTCGCCATTGTGACGGGCAAGCACACCCTGCTCCTCGAGCTCGAGCATGCCCGCGATCAGTCCGTCCGTCGGATGAAACACCAGCGCATGGAGTGCGCGGGCGATGCGCGAGCCGGCCGTCGCGGGGTATTCGCTGAGCGGGAGTTGAAAGAAGGTGTGGAGCTGGCAGCTCTCGCAGCCCCGCCTCGCGTAATCGAGCAGCGCCCGCCCCGAGCAGATGTTCCCGGTGGCCGAAAGCCCGGCTCGGGCCACGCCGTGCTCAGCGGCCAGGTGCAGGACGCGGAGATTCCGGTCGCTCAGGTCCCAGCCGCCGTAGGCCACCCGCCGCTCGGCATCGAACAACCGGTTGAACCCGGTTACGCCATCGGCGTCGCGCGCCGCGGCGAGCATCTCAACCTGGAAGGCGTCGTCGAATCGCGCGTTCATCAGCTTGAGCTGTACTCGAGCGCCGTGAGGAGCCGCGCGGCGGATCCGGCCGGGAACCTCGCCGATCCAGCGGAGAACCTGGGCCCGCTCGTCCGCCAGCGGATCTCCCGCGAGCGTGGGCGAGAAGTCCTTCTCGATCGGAAGCTGGGCGTCACCCCAGGCGGCGGCCAGCTGCGCCGTGGTGTGGGCGTACTCGGCCTCGACGAATGGCTCGTCCAGCCGCGGCAGATGGTACTTGACCGAGGGCACGACCAGCATCCCGTCGGGCCCGGCGCGGGTAAGGTCGCGGCCCGCACGGACCAGCTCCAGATATTCGCTGAGCGACCGATCCCAACCCCTGCCCTTCCAGGTGACGGTCCAGCCCTCTCGCCCGTCCAGACTGAGCCGCCGCTCCACGGCCATGCGGGTCTCGTGGATGGCCCACGCGCCCATCGTGCGCTCACCGGCGGCAGTTTCCGCGATGAGGGTCTTCAATACCACGAACGCGAGCCCGGCCGCGCGGTCGGTCTCGAGCTGGTCGGTATTGAGAGAGAGCTGCCCCGAGCCCTTGCCGAAGGGATGGGGCAGGTCGTAACCGAGATACCGCGCGGTGAGATCGATCCGGTAGGCCTGGCGCACGTACCCGGCGAAATCGCGAGGAAGCTCGCGACCGAACCGCGCGAAGTCAGTCGCGAGCCGAGCGCGCACGGCGCACCACCTGCTCGACCGCGTCCCGCTCATGGGGCGGGAGCGCGGGGCCCCAGGGGTCCTCGCAGGCGTCGGGAGGAATCGCGCCGTCGGCCGCCGCCGCCCAGAGCATCCGGCGCACGTACCCCTCCATCGGTGCCCGGAACGTGGCCCGGGCGAAATCGTCGCACAGTCCAGTCAACTGGACGAAGCGACCCCAATCCTGATCGAACCGCGCTCGGAGCAACCCGGCCTGAAGGTCGGGCAGGGCGGCGCCCATGCCGATGAGCGCCGCCTCCGCGCCCAGCAGCAGCGAGTAGCCGAGAAAGCGATCTTCGCCGGTAATGAGGAGCTTGTCCGGCACATCCCGCATTACGCTCGCGATGTCCTGGAAGGTCATCACGGAATCGAGCGTGGCGACCTTGATGCCCAGCACCCCGCGGAGGGCGAGCAGCTGACGCAACGACGCCATCGGCCAGGCGACCCCGCCGGCAGCCTCGTAGAGATAGAAGAGAATCACCGGTAGCTGCCGGGCGAGCCGCTCGTGATAGGCCAGCGGATCGTCCCGGCAGGGGAACGCCAGAATCGCGTCCGCCCCGCCCTCGCGGGCTTCCACCGCGCTCGCCTCGTCCCACGCCCCCGCCACGATCACGCGCTCAGGCAAGCCATTGCGCCAGGCCGCGAGGACCCGGCGCCGGTCGGCCGGGGCGAGATGGCGCCCACGGCCGGTGTGCACGCCGACGGCGACTCCGGCGACCGGCTGGCGCGCCATCCAGCGCACGTAGCCCGCAAGCGCCACTTCGTCGAGCCCGCTGTCCTTGCGCCACGGCACCGGCACCGCCGGCACCAGCCCGCGGCGCAACCGCCCGGCCAGATCCGCAGCGTCGCTGCTCACTCCGGCCTCACCGTGCCGTACCCCGATGGTGCTCGCGGAGGAAGCGCTGCTCCTCGATGATGGTCCGAAGCGGGACCCCGACATCCAGCTTGACCGCCACCTCGAGCGCTGCGACGCGAACTACCGACCCCATGACCTCGACCGGCTCGTTGCGGCGGAAGCGGATCGCCCCCGACACCTCGCGGCCAACGGGAAAGGTGACGCCCTCCTCCACCCTGAAACGTATACCGCGTTCGGAGAGGTCAATCACGTCGAACGACCGGTCCTCGATCAGGATGCGCGGACGGGCCGCCGGAGGATACTGGATGCGGTAGTGCTCCCGCTCGAGGGAATCGCTCATCAGCCCACCGCACTCTCGACGTTGCCCCGCTCGATCAGCACCCGCTGGTCCGGGCCCAGGTCGAGCAGATCGAGCTTGGCAACGCTCGCCTCGGGCAGACGGAGCGGCTGGCCGGTGCCAAACACGAATCGGTCGGGCCCCACCGTGGAGAGCAGGGTCGCGAGGTCGTCCTCGGGCGGACCCCAGATCCACGAGAGATCCCACCACAGTCGTGCCGCCTCCGGGGGTGTGGACCCGAAGTGGACCTCCTCTACGAATCCGCGATGAGCGTGAGTGATGAGCAGCCGGGCCGCTGGGTGACTACGGATCAGGGTTCGCACCGCCGCGGCCGGCAGCTCCGGGGCCGCATCGTTCAGGTGTCGCTGGCGCGCATCCTCCAGCCGGACGGCGAGCACGAGGAGCTTCCCGGCCTCGCCGCAAGCGCCCACCAGCTGGCGCATCGCGGCACCGGCGGGATCGATCGCATAGAACGTGGGGTCGCACCGGACGGCCGGTGTGCCCCCGGCTACCGCTTCCGCCAGCACCCGTTCCCAGCCCGAGAGACCCGGATGGATGGCCGGGACTGCCCGGAGGCGCGGCTCGCGGCTCGCCGTCTGGTAGAGCCACGCATTGCCCTCGGTGGGGTCGCGCCAGAACAGACCTGGAAGGTGGCTGGCCCAGGCCTGGTCGATCCCGACCCGATCCATCGCGCGGATCACCGCGTCCGGCGAGGTGCCTGGCACGCGACGGAAGGGGTAGGCGCCGAGAAACGCGTTGACGTCGATGCGCATCAGTCCGCGGGGAACGCGTCGGCCGGGAAGATCCCGGCCGCGTTCTTCCACTCAACGCGTGAGCGATCGGCCGGCGAAAGCAGATGCTCGAGATACCGCAGCTTGGCCCAGCCGGTGTCGATCGTGAGATCGCAGCCCCACAGGAGGCGGCCCACTCCCACGGCGTCGAGGCACGCCTCCAGCATGCCGCCATCGACGCCGCTGCCGGAAAGATCCACGAACACGTTGGGCAGCTCGCGCACGGCGTGGAGTGAGTGGAGCCAATCACCGCCGCCGGCAATGTGGGCCAGGATGAAGCTCACCCGGGGATGGCGGCCGGCCAGTCGGCCCAGCTCGATGCCATCGGACGCTTCCTGTCCCGCCACGTCCCCCCGACGGTGCTGCCAGATGTGGTGCAGGATCGGCACCTCGTGCTCCTGCGCCAGCTCGGCGATGCCATCGAGCAACGGATCGTCGGCCCGGCGACTCGCGGCGAGCTTGATCCCGATCATTCCGGCGGCGATCCCGCGCCGGATCTCACGCTCGGCATGCGCCCCGAAGTTCGGATTGACGGCGACGTAGCCGCGGATACGGTTGGGGTGCTCGCGCTCGAGCACCCGGAGCGCGTCGTTCGCGTGGGTGAGATCGGCCGGCGAGGGGAAATAGGTGGGCGACGTCCGCCCCCAGGTGCCCAGAATCGATGCCACGTGAATGGTGATGCCGACCCGGTCGCCGGCGGCGAGCCGGCTCGCGTTTCGCTCCCGCCAGTCGGGCCGGGCCGAGCGGTCGGTGTAGAAGTGGGCGTGGACGTCGATCAGCATCTGAGGAAGATACGTCACGGCCGGGCTGCGGCGACCGCTTCCTCGAGCAGCGCGAGTGCGCGGTCGATCTGGCCCTCGGTGTGGGCGAGCGAGACGAAGTTGTACGCCGACCGCTTGAACAGGAGGCCGCGATCGGCCGCGCCGCGAGCCACCGCCCGCGAGACCGCCTCGTCGGCGAACTGCAGGAAGCACATCTCAGGCACGCCGCCGACGCCGGTGAGCAGACGGGGGTACCGCGCCTGGAGCCGGCGGAACCCATCGAGCAGCCGGCCGCCGACGATGCCAAGGCGAGCCGGCACGGCCTCCCGCTCGACCACCGCCAGCGTAGCCCGGGCCGCAGCCAGCGAAACCAGCTCGGTTGCGAGGGTAGACGAGATCCAGGTGCGAGTGACGCCGGCCATGACCTCGCGCCGACCGCCTACGACCGCGAGCGGAAATCCGTTGGCGATCGCCTTTCCCAGCACGACCAGATCGGGACGGATGCCGTAGCGCTCGGTGCCGCCGCCGACCGCGATCCGGCAGGCCGTCTTGATCTCATCGACGATCAGGAGCGCGCCGCGCCGCTCGGTCTCGGTCCGCAGCAGCTCCAGCCATTCGGCGCTTGGCTCGCGCACTACGATCGGTTCGGTTATGACACAGGCGATTGCATCGCCGGCAATGTCGAGCAGGCGCCGAGTGCCGTCGAGATCGTTGAACGGCAGCTCGGCGAAGAGCGCGCGGGTAGCCGCCGGAACGCCGGCGCTGCCTTCGCACCAGTCGAGCCACCCGTGATAGCCGCAGCCCAGCACCAGGTCCCGCCCGGTCGCGACCCGCGCGAGCCGGACGGCCGCTGCGCAGGCTTCCGCGCCGGACTTGAGAAACCGGACCTGTTCGAGCCAGGGCATGAGCCGCCGCAGGTCGCCAGCCAGCTCTTCTTCCAGCACCGGTGCCAGCGGCCCCACGACCCCGGCGCGTATCGCATCGATTGCGGCGTGGGCAACCTCGGGGTGTCCGTACCCCAGGGCGACCGCCCCCAGCGCCATGATGAAGTCGAGGTACTCGCGCCCGGAGGCGTCCCAAACCCGGCAGCCCTCCGCCCGGACCATGCGAGCGGGGGGCGCCCAGTTGCCGCCGCCGGCGCCGAACAGCGCCTCCGGCCGCTTGCTGACGGTGGAGCTGAAGCCGGCGACCGGGCCGTCGCTCACGCCAGCTCGAGCTCCCCGAAGCGCTCCTGCTCCTGCCGGTCGCCCCGGAGCCACACCCAGCCGCTGCCCCCGCTCCAGACGAGCTGGCCCGATCGCCGCTCGCGATCGGGCAGCATCTCGTTGACCAGCAGATCAAACGCGATGCGGTCGCCGGACCGGCGCAGCTCCCAGCCCGGCAGGGCGAGTGATAGAGTAACGCTGTAGCCCAGGTCGGTGGTGGTCCAGGCGCCGCTCACCATGGCCGGCTCGCCGGCGCAGCCGCCGGCAACCCGGACCCGTATGCCGTCTCCCTCCGATTGCGGGACCACCAGGAAGCCGAACACCTCGCCCGCCGGCTCGAGGCGGGCATACACTTGGACTCCGTCCGAGTGGATGTCATCGGGCTCGTTGTCGAGCAGCAGGGCCGGCGCGTCTTCCGCGCGCAGCACGATTTCCGGCTTTGACACCTCGACCGCCAGATAGAGCGCATCGTCGTCCCAGTTGACGTAGGCGACCGCCCCGAAGTCCTCCGGCCCGGAATAGGGCTCTTCGCTTCGCCGGTACTGGTCTTCGTGGTCCAGCGCGAGCGGTTCCGAGAGGTCGAATCCGTCGAGCGTGCCATCGAGCGCCGGCGGCGGGCTCACCTGGAGCGCGATGCCGGTCTGCCGGAAGGGCACTTCACGAGTCACGATCGGCTCGAACGTGCGCGGCTCGGGTCGCCGGCCGGCCAGCCGGATCGTTTCACCCGTCGGGCTCGTGACTTGCCAGCCCTCCAGCAAACCTTGGTGCCGATCAGTCTCGGCCGCCAGCGTGACTACGATAGCCTCGCCGTCCAACCTGACCTCGGCGGGATCGGCCGAGACCACCGACACGAATCGCGAGGCCCGGCCATCGGCTCCAAATACAACGAACGGCGCCGCTCCCGTCCCCGGCGCCCCGGGCCCAACGGCACGAACGATCTCTGCCGCGCCCCTCGTCGTGAGCGCCAGCGCCCGGCCGCTGTCGTCCCGGGTAGCCGCGACGGTTACGCTTGCGTGGGTGTCCACGGCAAGGCGCTCGGTGCTGGTCACGAACTCGTTCGCGAGGTCCACCGGCCGCCACTGGCCCGGCCCGCGAACGTCGAGTCGTCCCGCCAGATGCCACGGGAGGTCGAGCCTGCGGTCCACATCGCTCGAGAGCTCGACGACGTCGAGCAGATAGCGTGGCCCGGACAATACTGTGCGGGTGACCGGGCCGAAGCGGGCACGGACCCAACCCCAGTCGCCTTTCACGTCGAAGTATTCGCAGACGGCGTCGCCCAGCGGCTGCGAGATGCCATCGAGCAGCGGCGCGTTGTGGGACAGCGTCGATCGATACCAGAAGAGGTCGCGCGAGACGTAGCTGCCGGTCCCGAAGTCCGGCAGCCAGTGCACGCCGCGATCGTGCAGCGTCAGGTGCAGGCGGTCGGGATGACTGTGGCCACCGGCATTGGCCCCGCACTCGAGGCTCGCGTAGCGGCCGCCGGTCCGGAGCACGGCGAGGCCCTGCGCGTCGAGAAGCATGCTCGCCGGCCGCCATCGAGCGGGGTCGCCCTCGATTGTGGGCGCCATCACGAGCAGCATCCACCACGACAGATCCTCGCGCCCGCGACGGGTGGGGGCCGACTCGCCCGCCTCGTGAAGGTAGGAGTCGAACAGCTGTGCGGGTGCAGCCGGCGCGGTGTACAAGGTCGCCAGCCAATCATCGATCTCGCTGCCCGCCTGCCCGCCTGCCTGCCTGCCCGCCATCCTGCCCGCCTCCCAGAGCTCCAGGTACATCGGCTGCGCCAGCGACGCTCCGAACCGCGAGTCTTTGCGTGCGGGAAAGGTCAGGTCCGGCAGCGCCGTCACTGTGGGCGCGCGCAGAGCCGCCTGCAAGTGACTCGCGAGCTTGGGCGCTTCCAGCGGATCCACTCCGGCGGAGCGGACCCACTCGAAGCCGAGCAGCAGGCCCCGCAGCGCGAAGAGGTGGTAGTTCTCGCCTTCGAACCACATGCCGTCGGCGCCGAACCCTTGCAGGAGGTGCGCGACGAGACCGGTGGAACCCTCTACGGCCCGGCGGAGCAGGTCCTCGTCCTCGAACCAGACCGCCAGCGCGGCCAGCGCGGCGTTGTGCCAGGTCTGCCGATTGGAGAGACCTTCGTCGAACTCGCCGATGAGGTTGGCCGCTTCTTCACCGAGCGCGGACACGGCGCCGGCGGTGTCGCTATCGAGCTGCTCGCTCTCCCGAAGCATGACGGCCGCGGCGAGATAATTGGTGAGCCAGATCGACTCCAGGTAGGTCGAGAAGAAGAGCCGGCTCGGGCCCAGCACGTTGTCCCGGTTGGGGTAATCGAAGTACCGCTCCCCGTAATGGGCCAGCAGCTCGCGGGCGCGGGCCGCCGCCGCGGCATCTCCCGCGAAGACCCCGAGCGTGGCGAGGTGCGCCGCACGCTCCGCCAGCCAGAGGTGTTGAAACCGGGCCCACCAGCGGTCATGCCGCTCACCCTTCTGCGCCCCGCCGCACCGCGGGCAGGCATGCGACGATGGGCTCCAGGGATCGAAGCGGAGCTGGGCCCCATCCTGCGGACATACTCCGCCGTCCACCGAGAGCAGCGCCTTGGCCGCCGGGATCGTCGGCCGCCGCTCGAGCAGGGGGCGGGCCCGCTCCGCTAGGCGTGCAAGCAGGCCGGAAAGATCGGGCGAGGCAGCGATCGCCTCTCGGCGAGCGGCGAGCTCCCCGGCGCTCACCACGTGCGGACGCCCTCCCAGGCCCAGGCCACCGGCAGCAGGCGGGCGCCGGTCTCGATCGCCGCGCGCCGAGCCGCGGCGACGTCGCCGCCGGCGATGAAGAACATGCAGCCGCCGGCGCCTGAGCCCGCGGCCTTGCCACCGAGCGTGCCGGCCGCACGCAGCGCCGCATCGAGCCGCGCCATCGCCGGAGTGCACATGGCCGGATCCAGTGCCTGCTGCTGCTCCCAATTGTCCGCCATGAGCGCGCCTACCCGCACGAGATTTTCGCTGCGCAGCGCCTCGACCATCTCCTCGGCCACGCAGCGCATGCGCTGCAATGCCCCGACGACCCGGCGGTCCCCTGCCTCGTACGCCAGCATGACTCGGGTGATCGTGCTACCGGAGAAGCGGGAGGCGCCGGCGTAGCAGAGAACCATCCGCCGGGCCAGCTCGGCGGCGAAGGCGGCCGACGGCCGGAGCGGCACGACCTCCACCTCAGGATTGCGAAATCGAAGCAGGGTGAAGCCCCCGAAGGCGGCCGCGAATTGGTCCTGCCGGCCTCCCGCAATCTTTGCCTCCTCCGCCTCGAGCCGGCATGCCGCGTCCGCGATCTCGCGCGGGACCAGCGAACCGCCCGTGGCGGCGGCCAGCGCGGCCACCAGCGCAACGTCGATCGCGCCGGAGCTACCGAGCCCCGAACCGGCCGGGGCCTCACAGTGGGTGCGCAGCGTGAGGGGCTCCGACAACCGAGCCAGCCGGAGTGCCGCCCGATGCAAGGCGAGCCCGCGGTTCATCGCGAGCTCGTCCGGGCCCTTCAACTCCAAGGTCTCCCCGAGATCCTCGGCCACCAGGCGGAGGCAGTTGCCTCCCGGAAGAACCTCGGCTTCGGCGCGGAGCTCGATCGCGGCGCCCACGACCGCCCCGCCTTCGCGGGAGGAAAACGGCGGCACGTCGGTCCAGCCGCCCGCGAAATCGAGCCGCACCGGCGCCGTGGCCCGGGCGTGGCGTATCACCGGGTCACCCACCAATCGTGCACCGTGGCAAGCTCCCCCCGAATATCCATCCGCACCCCCTGGACCCTGCGGGTCAGGCCCTGGACCCCGCGCGCATGATAGAGGAAGGCAACCGGCACCGAATCGGCGAACAGTCGTTCAGCCTCGACCGGGTCGCGGGGCGCCGCCATTCCGGCGACACCCGCGAGGGGGCCAAGATATCCGAGCCCGAGGTCGCCCGGAATCCCGAGCACGGCAGCGTCGAAGTCGTGGGCCGGGCCGTACAGCCGGTCGAGAAAGGCGGACAGCTCGAGCTGACGGAGGGCGACCCGGAAGCCGGCTCGCGCGAGCTGGGCCTGAAGCATCTGCTCGAGCACGCCGTCGCCGCTCCCGACGGTGAGCAGCTCGAAGGGGACAGGGGCAGGCGGGAGCGGGCGGGAGCGGGCGGGAGCGGGCGGGAGCGGACCCGTCGCCGGCGTCCCGTATCCATAGACGTATCCCTCGACCAGCTCGCGCCGGTCGAGCCCGGCCGACACTGAGCGCCGGAGGTCCACGCGGTCGAACGGCGGTCTCCGGGTATTGAACACGATGCCGTAGGTGAAGAGCACCGGGTAGTCCAGGACCCTGAGGCGGGGATCCCGACGCACGTACTCGGCGTGTGCCGGCTGGATCCCGGCAACGTCGAGCTCGCCGGCAACCAGTGCCGCCAGCTTGGTGACCGGCTCGTCCACCACGGCGAACACCAGCCGCTCGAGCCGAGGGGGCCCGCCCAGAGCCGGGGGGAAATCGGGATTGGCGGCAAACACCCAGCGCCGGTTGGGCTCGTGCCGCACGAACCGGAATGGGCCGTTACCCACCGGCGCCTGGTTCCAGGCAGCGCCGCGCAGGCGAGCCCGCGGTACCGAGTCGAGAAGATGAGCGGGCAGAATCGCGAGGTCGGTCAGCACGTCGGGAAACCGCGGTTGCGCGGCTTGGAAGTGCAGCACCACGGTCGAGTCGTCCGGCGTCGCGACCGTAGCCAGATCAGCAAGATCGGAGAGTCGGGGGTAGCCGACCACCGGGTCCCGTGCCGCGTCCAGGGTCCATCCG
>Ga0137403_10000694_pt1 | contig 43451 bp, 36 predicted proteins | sample CZOMad2_1_16fung_FD_122057 | JGI IMG/M metagenome (GOLD analysis project Ga0137403, IMG submission 122057) | Vadose zone soil fungal communities from Angelo Coast Range Reserve, California, USA - CZOMad2_1_16fungal (Hybrid Assembly) | ecosystem: Environmental > Terrestrial > Soil > Vadose zone...
CCGACTGACGCTCCTTCTGGTCTCGATCGCCCTCGCGGCCACGCCGCTCACGGCCGCGGCCCAGCCGCGCGTCGGCGTGCTGCTCTTCGGCAACCCCGCGACCGACCCGAATTTTGCGTCCTTTCGCGCAGGCCTGACCGACCTCGGCTACGTCGAAGGCCGCAACATCTACCTCGAGGTTCGGGGCGCGGAGGGCAAGCCCGAGCGGCTTCCCGACCTCGCCCGCGAGCTGGTCGGCCTGAAGCCCAACGTCATCTACGCTCTGGGCGGGGACGTGGCGCCGTTGATCAAGGCGGCGACCGCCACCATCCCGGTGGTCGTGATCGTGAGCCTCGATCCCGTTCAGGCCGGGCTGGTCGGTGGTCTGGCGCGGCCGGGCGGCAACATCACCGGCGTCACGCTCGTCTCCTCCGACCTTGCGGCCAAGCGACTGCAGTTCCTCAAGGAAGCCGCGCCGGGGATTTCGCGCGTCGCGGTCCTCTGGAATCGCGCCCACCCGGACTTCGAGTACAAGGAGACACTGGTCGCCGGGCAGCGCCTGGGCGTCTCGGTTCAATCCCTGGAGGTCGGCAATCTCGGGGACTTCGACGGCGCCTTCCGGGCCGCCTCGACCAGCCGAGCGGAAGCCGTCATCGTCGCGTCGTCTCGCCAGATGGCGCTCAACCGGAAGCAGATCATCGACCTGGCAGCCAGACATCGCATCCTTCTCGTGTCGGGCTGGGGACCGTGGGCCGAGGGCGGCGCGTTGTTGAGCTACGGACCCGACCTCAACACCATCATCCGCAGGTCGGCGAACCACGTCGACAAGATCCTGAAGGGCGCCAAGCCCGGCGAGCTGCCCTTCGAGCAGCCAACCAAGTTCGAGCTCCTCATCAACCTCAGAACGGCCCGGGCGTTCGGACTGACGATTCCGCAGTCCCTCGCGGTCCGCGCGGACAAGGTGATCGAATGAGCGCAGTCGCGGCCTGGTCTGTGGCTCAGCTCGTCGCGGTCCTCATCCAACCGGCCGCGTCAGATAACGCCCCAGAAACTCGAGCACGTCCCCCGACCACACGCTCGTGCCGCGTTCGGCGAACACCATGTGGCCGAGCGCGCCGGTCCCGAACGATTGCGGCGCCCCGGCCGTGAACGGCGGATAGATCACCATCCGGTGCGGGACGCCGCGCTTCTCGAGAATCTTCGCGACGGTCGTGATGGAGTCGGTCGTGCGGTCGTTCTCGGCCACCTGCAGCAGCGTGGGCGTCGTGCACTTCTGCGCGGCGGCGGTGAGCGCGGTGCGCACGTCCGGGTTGCCGTTCCAGGTGAGGGCGCCTCCCGCCTGATCGACGGCGACCGCGAAGGCGTTGCTGCGGCTCACCGCGAACATCGTCACGATGCCACCGAACGACCAGCCCATCACGCCCAGGCGCTTCGTGTCCACGAACGCCTGCGTCCGCAGAAAGTCGACGGCGGCCAGGACGTCGTCGGTCTCCTCGTCGAGCCGGCCGACCACCCGGCCGCGGGTCTTGCCGACGTCCTCGGGCCACGTGACCCCGTCGGATCGGCCGTAGCCGCGGCGCTCGGAGACGAGCGCCACGTATCCCGCGCTCGTCAGAAGGCGGCCGATGTGTTCGAACGGCACGGACTGACGCTCCCGTCCGCTCCGCGAGCCGTGGTTGTAGATGACGGCAGGAAAAGGCCCACCGCCCTCCGGCCTGTACAGATAGGCCTGTATCCGCAGGCCGCCGCTTGGATAGAAGACCTCCGTGTAGGCCGGGGCCGGCTGAACGCCGACCGACATAGTAACGCCGACGAGCATGACGGTCGCCGCGACGCCCGCACACCAGCGCCTACGGCCGACGCGAGGGCGCGATTGTCTGCGCGTCGGCCCGAGAGAGGAGCCGACGGTCCGCGTAGAGGGCTCAGCCCCGACCGCTCGAGCCGACCTCAACGCGCGCCTCATAGGCCGCCTGCCCGCCGGGGAAAGCCTTGGCCGCGGCGTCCGGCACGGCACGCCCACCGTTCGTGAGGGTGTTGATGCCGGCCCAGCCGTCGCGCATCCAGACGACGCCCGCCGGCACCCGATCGGTCACCTGAGCCCGGGCATCCATCGCCCCACGGTCGTTGAAGATCCGGATCGCGTCGCCGTCGGCGAGGCTTCGGGCTGCCGCGTCGGTCGGGTTGATCCACAGGCGCGGCTCCGGATCGGCCTTGGCGAGGGTCGGCAGGGCTCGGCCTTGATCGTAGAACGCGTGGAAATGCGTCAGCGCGCGGCCCTGGCGGAAGAGGAGGGGATAGCGCGCCGCGCGCTCCGGCTGGCGCGTGGCGTCCTCGGCGATCGGCTCGTACACCGGGAGCGTCGGCAGGCCGAGCTGGGCAGCGCGCTCCGAGAAGAACTCTACCTTGTGCGATGGCGTCGGGAATTTCAGGTCGGGGTGGGCCACGTGGGACACGGCAAGCGACTGGCGCCCGTCCTGAGCGCGGAGCATGTCAGGCGTGACGTGGCCGATCGCGGGATGGTCGAAGATCGCGGTGAGGAAGTCGTCCGTGCTCTTCCACGGAAAGACGTCCTCGACACCCAGGCGCTGCGCTAGCGCGTCCATCACCCAGATGGCCGACCGGGTCTCGCCGCGCGCGGAGATCATCTGGTCCATGAGATAGAGATGCGTGTTGGTAACCTTGAAGCCGGTCTCCTCGAGCCACGAGGTGGCCGGCAGGACCATGTTGGCATGGTTGCGCGAAGTGTCCTGCATGAACAGGTCGTGGCTGACCACGAGGTCCATCCGATCGAGGGCGCGGCTGACGCGCGAGGCGTCGGCGAAGGACGAGATCATGTTGGTGCCGAAGAGGAGCAGCACCTTGATTCGCCCGGCGTCGAGGTCGTCGAGGATGCTGCTCATCTCGCTGATCATGTACGGGCGACCGGAGCGCGTGGCCGGCCGGCGCTCGCCGCCGTCGAGACTGCCCATACCCATGCCGCTGCTCTGAGCGGCATGACGGGGACCGAGGCCGGCGCCCGGCTGGCCGAGCGCACCGGTGAGCGCCGGCAGGCACGTGATCGCGCGCCCGGCCTGCCAGCCGTTGGCGCTCTTGTGCATCGAAGAGCCGCCGATCAGGATCATGCTCTTCTTCGTCGCGGCATAGCGCCGGGCCAGCGCGCGGATCGCCGCCGCCGGCACTCCGGTCTCCCGCTCGGCCCATTCCGGCGAGTGCTGCGCGACATGAGCCCCCAGTTCTGAAAAGCCGGTCGTGTGATTCACCACGAACGCCCGATCTTGCAATCCCTCGCCGATGATCACGTGCATCAGCGCCAGGGCCAGCGCTGCGTCGGTGCCGGGTCGGATCAGATGGCTCTCGTGCGCCTGGTCGAACGCCTCGGATCGGCGCACGTCGATGGCGACGATGTGGGCGCCGCGCCGCTTCGCGGCGACCAGGTGCGGCGCCGTGTTCGGCTGGCTGGCGAGGTTCGCGCCCCACAGGATGATGAGGTCGGAGTGCGCCCCCATGTCCTCCTTCGTGTTGACGTGCACCGGCCCGGTGAGCGACATGCCGAAGCCGCCGAGGCCCCAGCACACGATGGCCGGCTCCCAGGTCTGGAAGCCGCACAGGTTGGCGAAGCGCGGGACCAGCCGCCGGGCGGCCGTGTTCACGATGATGCCGTGGCCCATCCAGACCGCCACTGACTCGGGCCCCGCCGTGCGGATCGCGTCCGCGATGCGGTCGAGCGCCGCGTCCCACGAGGCGTCGCGCCAGGCGTCGTCCCGGCGCGCGTCGCGCATGCGCGGACGCAGCACGCGCAGCGGGTTCTCGACGATCTCGCGCGAAGCCTGACCGCGGATGCACAGGAAGCCATGACTGTCGGGGTTGTCGGCATCGCCCCGGATGCTCAGCACCCGATCGTCCTGGACCTCGACTTCCATCCCGCAGAACGTCGGGTGGCAGTTCATCGGGCACATCGTCTTGATGCGGCGGCTCTCGCTCATCGATTCTCCCTCAGCGATGACTACGATCGGTCGCCCGGTCCTAGCGTGGCGCCGGAATCCTTCCCACGATGCTCGCACCGTTGCCGCTGCCCGGCGTCGGCCTGAGAACGATCACCTCAGCCTGGTCGGGGACGATGCCGATCAGCGGCTCGATTGTAAATCCATGGGACACGAGCACGAGCGTTCCCGGCCCGCGCCAGGTGGAGACGATCTCCTTCAGCTCGCGAAGTCGAGCGCGGTTGGTCGGGTCGCGGTCGGGCACGAGCGCCCACGAGCTCTCGACGGTGCCGACGGCCATCAACGAGGCCGTGTCCATACAGCGGCACACAGGCGAGGAGAGGACCCGGTCCACGCGCACGCCGTGCTTCCGGAAAGCCTCGCCCAGCGCCTTGCCCTGCGCGCGCCCCTTGTCGTCGAGGTTCCGCTGCGTCTTGCAGTCGTCGAACCTGAAGCCCGGTGGGTCGCCGCCGTACCCGGGCGGCGCGTTGCCGTGGCGAATCAGCGCGATGTGACCGCCGCCGGTCAGCGCGGCCCACGCCTGCTGCTCGTCCGCGGCGACTGCCGGTCCGACGGCCAGCAGCACGGCGACAACGGCAAGCGTGAGCCGACCGAGCCAGCGCGTCATCAGCACCACCAGGCCATCAACTACGAGCTCGAACGCGGGCGCAGCGCGCGAGAAGCCATGAAGACTCTCGCCGGTGTCAGCGGCAGCGCCGTGATCGAGAGATCGGCGGGCGAGAGGGCGTCACACACCGCGTTCGCGATGGCGCCGCCGAGGCCGGGGTTACCGCACTCGCCGAGACCGCGAAGGCCGAGCGGGTTGGTGGTCGCCCGAACCTCCTGGTAGAAGCCGTCGACGGGCGGAACGTCGGTGGCGAGCGGCAGCGCGTAGTCCATCAACGTCGACGACAGGAGCTGGCCGCCCGCGTCGTACGCGAGGCTCTCGTGCAGCGTGTTGCCGATGCCGAAGGCCACACCGCCGACGAGCTGGCCGTCGACGAGCGCCGGGTTCACGGCGCGACCGACGTCCGCGCCTACGACGACTCGCTGGAGAGCGATCGAGCCCGTGTCGGGATCGACGTCGGCGATGACGGCCGCGGCGCAGCCCGCGTACGTCACCTTCGGCACCTCGAACGAGGCGCCGGCGGCGAGCCGCCGCTCGCGGGCCAGCTCTGCCAGGGTAGTGCGACGCCCGCGAGCCTCCAGCGCGCCGTGGGCGTAGGTCACCTCGCTCTCGGCCACGGCCCAGCGCTCGGCGGCGCGCTGCCGGGCCTCGGCGATCAGCTTCGCCGCCGCGAGATGGGCCGCGTTGCCGGCGGTGACGGTGCCACGCGAGCCGTAGGTACCGACGCCGCTCTCGACGGCGGCGGTGTCGGCGTGGCGCACATCGAACAGCCGCGCCGGAAGCCCGAGGGCCTCGCCGAGAATCTGAGCGAGCACAGTCTCGAGCCCCGGCCCCATCGATGACGCGCCCGTGTCGACCACCAGCGTGCCGTCGGGCCGCGCCTCCACCTGCGTAGTCTCGAACGGGCCCAGACCGGTCTTCTCGACGTAAACCGCCATCCCGATCCCGCGCCGCGGCCCCGACGGCCGCGCGTTCATCGCCGCCTGCTCGGCGCGCGCGCGCGGATAGTCGAGCCGGCGCAGCAGCTCGTCGAAGAGCGCCGGAAAGTCGCCGGAGTCGTAGACCGTGCTCACGCCGAACGACTTGGTGCCGCAGTCGTAGGGCATCTGGTCCGGACGGATCAGGTTGCGCCGGCGAAGCTCCGCGGGATCGAGGCCGAGACGCGCTGCGGCCTGGTCGAGAAGTCGCTCGCGCACGAAGTTGCACTCCGGACGCCCCGGCGAGCGCAGCGTGCCGGCCGGCGTCTTGTTGGTCACGACCGACCAGAGGTCGCACGCGTAGCTCGGCACGCGGTAGGGGCCGGGGAGCAGGGCGGCGCCGAACTCGGCGGGGACCAGCGCGGCCGTCCGCACATAGGCGCCGATGTCGGCGTGGATCACCGTGCGGATGCCGAGGATCCGCCCGTCGCGGTCGAAGCCGATCTCGATCTCGTAGGCGACCTCGCGCGCGTGGTTGGCGGCCATCAGGTTTTCACGCCGGCTCTCGATCCACTTCACGGGCCGCCCGAGCTTCATGGCGGCGAGCGGTACCAGGATGTCCTCGGGATAGAGCTCGCCGCGCACGCCGAAGCCGCCGCCCACGTCCACCTCGGTGAGGCGCAGGGCGCCCAGCGGAATCCCGAAAATGGGCGCCAGGATCGTCCGGTTGATGTGGATGCACTTGGTCGAGCCGATCAGGTGCAGCTCGCCGCCGCGAGGATCGGGTGGCACCGCGACGAGGCCGCGGGTCTCCAGCGCGGCGGCGGTCTGCCGCGGGTAGGAGAACCGCTCGCGCAGCACGAGCGCGGCCCCCGCGAGCGCTTTGTCGGTGTCGCCCACGCGCATGGTGATCGTCGCCACGTTGTTGGAATCGGTGCCGGGGAAGAGCCGGGCCGCCCCGGGTCCGAGGGCCTCGGCGGTGGAGGGGCACGCCGGGAGCGGCTGATAGACGACGTCGATCCGCTCCAGGGCGTCGCGCGCGATGTACGGGTCGTCGGCGACGACGAGGGCCACCGGCTCTCCGACGAACCGGACGACGTCGCGGGCGATGGCCGGCTGCAGATACTTCTCGGTCCCTTTGGGGGCGGGGACGCGGTTGGGGATGATCGCGGTCGGCGGCACGTCGGCGGCGGTGAAGACCGCCTGGACCCCCGGAAGATCGCGGGCGCGCTTCGCGTCGATCGAGATCAGGCGAGCGTACGCGTGCGGCGAGCGGAGCACCGCGCCGTGCAGCATGCCCGGCACGCGCACGTCCTCCACGAACCGCCCGCTGCCCTTCACGAACCGTTCGCCGCCGAGCCTGGGATGCGCTTCGCCGATCATGGGAGAGATCCTAGCATTAGACGCCGAAGAGATAGCGCGACCACCCGGAGAGCAGGTAGTAGATGAGGACCAGGAAGAGAAGCAGGGCCAGCAGAACGGCCAGGAGGCCCCCGCCGACCCGCACCAGGCGCCGGTAGAGACGGCCGAGCTGCTCCTGCTGCGTCACCGCGCGCTCTTGCAGCTCGACCAGGCGCTCCGTCACGCGCCGATACTCGGCGCCGTGCTCGCGCTGAGCATCGCGGATGTCGCGCAGGAGCTGCCTGATCTCGTCGTCGGCGTTCACAGGTCCAGGCACAGCCTACCGGCGCTTCATGCGAGGCTCGATCACTCCCGCGACGTATTCACCATAGAACCTGATGCCGTCGAGGCTGGGGTGCGCGTTGTTGGGCTGCAGGTCGATGTTCGCGGGCGCCGCCGGACGATTCTCCAGCGCCGCGAGCGTCGCGATCCGCGTGCCGAGATCCTGCTCGAGCTGGATCCAGATCGCCTCCGCTTCCCGTCCTCGGAACGGGCGGCCGACGACGATCTCCGCCTTGTTCGGCAGATGCACCAGAATCAGTGGCACACCGGACCGCGTCAGCTTTTGCACCGCGTCATGGTAGCCCGGATCGGCCAGGAATTCCTTCGCCGTCACCCGGGGAATCAGACTCAGGGCCGTCTGCGCGTAGAAGGGCCGATCGAAGAGGGTGCTCCACGCGGCGTCGATCAGGTACGACTTCGTCGGCGAAAAGGGGTCGAAGCCGATTCCCTTCGCGCGGAGATAGGCGCGGTAGTAGCCGACCGAATCCTTCACGACCGCATCCGGTTGCTGAGCGCCGAGCTGTCCGCGACACCATGCCTCGGTCGCCCGCCCATCCACGACGTCCTGCTCGTTGGTGATCCGGGGGTCGTCGAAGCCGTCCGGGCGGGGAGAGATCTGCGCCCGCGGCCGGCCGTCGATGACCGCCTCGCGTGTCCACCAGCGCCCGCGCGTCAGGTCGTCGCTGATGAGCTGGACGACGATGAGATCGGGCTTGAGGACCGGGTACATCTCGGCGGCCAGCGTCAGCATCTGCAGCACCCCGTAGGTGCCGCGCGCAAAATTCAGGTTCACGACCTTGAGACCGGTTCTCTGGCTCAGCCGGGACTCGATCACGTCGGGTATCGTCAGGTCCGAGCGCATCCAGTAGCTGAACGAATCCCCGGTCGTGAAGATCACGTAGTCGGCCTTCCGGGCGTCCGCCAGCGTGCTCCGACCTCCAAGCCCGTCGGCGTTGGCCCTCGCGACGATCCCCGGGCACCAGACCACCCCGCCGTCGCGAACGAGCGAGAGAACCTTGCTCGTGCTCGGCGGAAATCGCTGGCCGAACCGGGCGTCGAACTGCCCGAAGACGGACTTCACGATGTGGAAGGAGACGGGCCGGCTCCATATGTGAGCGCGAACCGCGATCTCGGCCAGGGCGAGGCTCAGGAGGACGCTGGCGACGAGCAGCACGAGGGGGCCGGCCACCAGGATCCGTCGGCGCACGCGACATCCTAGCAGGCGGCGAGCGCGGATCCCATCTGCTGCTACCGATCATCCCGCCGAAGGGGGGCGTGGCCGGGGAATAGATCGGCGGCGGGAGGACGTCCCGCCGCCGATTTCAGCGCTTCGGTGCGTTAGCGACCGGCGCGGAGCACGCGACCGGGCAGCACCCCGGTGTGCTTGCCCTGCTCGAGCACGACCTGGCCACCGACGATGACCTGGTGGACGCCCTCGGCGCCCTGCACGCGGCGCGGCGTGCCGGATGGGCCGTCGTTGGTGACCTCGTCCTCCTTGATGCCGATGCTCGCGAGGTCGAACACCATGAGATCGGCCGCCAGTCCCTCGCGGATCATCCCGCGATCGCGTAGCCCCAGGATGCGGGCCGGCTGGAAGGTGAAGCGCCGGATGGCGTCCTCGAGGGTCATCAGCTCACGGTCGCGCACCCACTGGCCCAGGACATAGCTCGACTCGCCGGCCGTGCAGAAGTTGGTGTTCAGATGGGCGCCGGCGTCGGACTGCGTGGGCAGCGCGTGGCCGCTCTTCACCATCTCGGCGATCTGCGACTCTTCTTCCGCCGACCGGGTCATGAGCTGGAACTCGGTGTCGAGCTCTTCCTCCAGCGCCAGGTCGAGCATCACGTCGGCGACGTGCCGGTTCTGCCGCTCGGCCAGATCCATGAGGCTCTGATCGACGAGCCCCAGGTTCTTGGCGAGCTTCACCTTGCGAACGAAGATCGAGCGCCACGGCACGAGCCGACCGGGCACGCCGGGCCGGCGCCGCTGCGGCTTCAGCGCCTGCTCACGCATCCGGGCGCGGCGCTCCGGGTCGGCGAGCGCGGCGAGCCGCTCGGGCAGGCGCAGGTGCATCACGATGTCCCAGACGTCGAGGTTGTGGAAGAAGGTCGTCTTCTTCAGCGTGAAGCGCGGATTGAACGGGATGGCCCGCAGCAGATTGAACATCTGCGCGCCCTCCCGCGTCGCCTTCTCGACGTAGGGCCACGCGTTGGTGTCGAAGCTCAGGAAGAACACCGGCCGGCCGCTGGCGACCGCCACGTCGCGCAGGTGATCGAGGTCGGCCGGGCTCGGCTTGCCCGCGCCCTTCGGGAGGATCTCGATGATTCCGCGGTTGAACTCACCGAGGGTGCGGCCCAGGGCCACGCGCTCCTCGTCGGCGGCCAGGCGCGTGGGCACGGGCTGCCCGGCCGGGCCGGCGTGCGTCGGCGAATCGGTGGTGCTCCAGCCCCAGGCGCCCGCCTCGAGCGACTCGCGCAGCAGCCGCTGCATGTGGGCGATCTCGTCGGCCGTCGCGGCCCTGTCCCAGGCGGCCTGGTCCATCGCCGACAGGCGCAGTGGATTGTGGCCGACCAGCGGCATCAGGTTCAGCCCGAGGCCGTGGTCGATCGCGTCCAGGTACTCGCCGAACGTCTCCCAGTTCCAGGGGGTGACGGCCGCCAGCGAGCGTACCGGCAGGTCCTCGACGCAGCAGAAGGTCGCGAGCATCGTCTCGCGATGCTCCGGGCGGAGCGGCGCGAGCGTGAGCCCGCAGTTGCCCATCAGCACGGTCGTGACGCCGTGCCAGATCGACGAGGTGCAGAGCTTGTCCCAGAAGGGCTGGGCGTCGTAGTGAGTATGCGTGTCGATGATGCCCGGCGTCACGAAGAGCCCGTCGGCATCGATCGTCGTGGCGGCGGCGCCGCGGATCTTCCCGATCTCGACAATCGTGCCGTCCTTCACCGCGACGTCGGCGCGATAGCGTGAAAAGCCCGAGCCGTCGACAACCATCCCGTTCTTGATCACCAGGTCGAAAGGCATCAGTTCCCTCCGGGGCTCTCCACGCTCACGGGCTGGAGATTGTAGAGTCGGGCGCAATTGTCCCACAGAACCTTGCGCTTCGTCTCGGATGAGAGATAGGGCAGGGCCAGGAACGAGTCGATCGAGTGCGGGAACCGCGAGTCGTCGTGCGGCCAGTCCGTCGACAGCACGAGGTTGTCGTCGCCGAGCTCGGCGACGACGTACTTGCAGAGCTCCTCCTCGGGCTCCACCGACACGTAGCACTGGCGCCGGAACAGCTCCGAGGGCTTGGCGTCCTGCTCGAACAGCTCTCGGTCGCCCCACTCCTCCCAGCGCTCGTCCAGGGCCCAGAGCCACCAGGGCAACCAGCTGCAGTTACCCTCGAGGAAGGCCATCCGCAGGCGCGGGAAGCGCGACAGCACGCCGCCCGTCACCGCCGCGCCGAGCGTCAGCATCATCTCGACCGGCTGGCCACAGGCGTGGCTGAGGACAAGGTTATCCAGGTAGCGCCGGGCCAGGTGCTCGCCGTACGCGGCGTGATTGCCGTGGAACGAGACCGTCACGTCCATGTCCTGCGCGGCGGCCCAGAGGGGGTCGTAGTACCGGTTGTAGATGGGCCGTCCGTTGACCAGGTGGGACGGCAGCACCAGGGTGACGGCGCCCAGCTCCTGGACGCCGAAACGCGCCTCGGTCACCGCGAGGTCGACGTCCTGCAGCGGCACCAGAGCCGACGGCTTCATCCGGTCGAGGTTGTCGTGGCACAGATCGGTGATCCAGCGGTTCCACGCACGGCTCATGGCCGCCGCGAAAGCGGGCTCGAGCCCGTCGATGTTGATGGCCTGCGTCGCCCAGGTCCGGAAGAGAATGCCGACGTCGATGCCCTCGACGTCCATCGCCTCGATGATGTCCTTGGCCGGGGTGCCCTTGCGGATGCGCTCCCAGCCCGGGCGTTCCATGCGCAAGGACCAGGCGCGCTGCCGTTCGGGCCGATCGGCGTACGGCGGCATGACCTTGCCGTCGACGTGAGCGCGCATCTGGCCGCTGGTGTCGGGGATCGTCACGATGCGTCCGCGGAACTTCGGGTCGAGGTAATCCTCCCACAGGGTGCGCGGCTCGATGACGTGCAGGTCGCTGTCCATGACACGGAACCCTTGCTTAGCCATGCGCCTGTCCTCCCGTGGCGATGCGGGGCGAGTCTCTCATCGGTTCAGGACCTGGGCAACAACGGCGTCTGCTCAGGATGGAGCTGCTGATCGACGGCGGCCAGGATGAGGGCCGTCCCGGCGTAGTTCCCCATCAGCGCGGCCAGCTCGAGGACGCCGCGCCGGCCGAAGAGCTCGACGGCGCGGGCGAACGTGCCCGAGCGAAGCTTGCGCGTGCGGAACAGCTCGCGACCGAAGCCGACGATCAGCGCTTCCTTCTTTCCAAGCCCGGCAATCGGTCGACCGCGCTTGACCACGTCGATGATTTTCGGCTCGAGACCTTCCTTGAGCGCGGCAGGCTCGTGAGCGGTCCACTCGAACTGGCTGCGGAGCTCGCGGGCGGTGACGAGAATGGCCAGCTCGGTCAGCCGGCGGTCCAGCGCCGTCTCGAATCGCAGGTACTGATTGGCCGCCCTCACGAAGCCGGCGAGCTTCGGCGAGTGCAGCCAGATCCCGCTCGGGCCGCGAAGCCCCACGAGGCTCCGGCTCTGCGGCCCCACCACCGTGTCGTAGAGCTTCCGCCCCACCTCGTCGAGAAGCTCGCGCGTCAGGAGAGGAAAGCGCGAGAGCGACTCGGGATAGACGTCCTTCGGCAGGGCGCGGCGGGGGCGGTCCCGCCGCGCTGCCTTGCGCTCCGCCAACGCGGCGTCTCAGTGCTTGTGCACGTACTTGGTGAGCCGCTTGCCTCCGGCCTCGGCCAGATAGATGTCGCCGTGGGAATCGACCCAGAGCCCGTGGCCCGACCCCGGCGTGTCGAACCGGGCGAGCACCTTGCCGCTCCGCTCCAGGATGCTGATCGACGGCCGCTGCTCGCTGACGTAGGCCACCTGCTGCTTGTTGAAATAGATATCGGTCGGCTTCTTGATGTCGCGCCACTGCGAGAGGAACTTGCCCTCGGCGGTGAAGACCTGGACCCGGCTGTTCTCACGATCGCAGACATAGACGGTGCCGTCGGGCCCCACCCAGAGGCTGTGCGGCAGGTGGAACTCGCCCGGCGCCTCCTTGCCGGGGGTGCCCCAGGAGGAGATCAGACTGCCGTCCTTCGAGAAGCGATGCACCCGGCTGTTGCGGTAGCCGTCCGAGACGTAGAGGTCGCCCGACGGCGCCGGAACCATCTCGGTCGGCTTGTTGAAGGGCCCGGCCGAGCGCGGGGGAAGCTCGATGTCCTTGGTCGCGCCCGTGTCCGACGGCTTGCCGCGCGTGCCCAGGACCATCAAGGGCTTGCCATCGAGCGTGAACTTGAGCGCGACGTGGTCGTCCCGATCGGTTACGTAGATCACGTCGTCGAAGATGGCGATACCGTGGGGATCCCTGATAGCGCTGTGACCCCACGAGGTCAGATAGTTGCCGTCGCGATCGAGCACGACGATCGGCGGGTCCTTGCGCTGGAAGGCGTAGACGCGGTCCTGCGAGTCGGTCGCGACGGCGCTCACCTGTCCCCACGCCCAGCCCGTCGGCAGCTTCGCCCACGATTCGTTCAGCTCGAACTGGTAAGTGCCGGTTCCGACAGTCGTCGCCATGGGCGCTCCTCCTTCGTGATAATCGCACCGCGAGTTCGTGAAAGGTGACGGTGGCGCCGATCGTGCGTCATTCCGCCGGTGGGCGCAAGCCTCCCCCTCGGGGTATCATTCCGCCGTTCGAACGACGGTGACAGAGGAGGCTCTATGGCGGATTACGACGACCTGTTCGAGATCATGAAGAACATGCGGGCCATGCGCCGCCTGCATCCCGATCCGGTTCCCGACGAGCTGATCCGGAAAATCTTGCTGGCCGGGTCCTGCGCGCCGAACGGCGGCAACACCCAGCGCTGGCGCTTCCTCGTCATCAAGGACACGAAGATCAAGCAGGCCGTGCAGGTCTGGTACAAGAAGGCGTTCGACGAGGTGGTCGGCCCGCGCTATCTGAAGAGTACGCCACCGCCCGGCGTGAGCCGCGAGCAGTACAACCGGCAGCACGCGGCGGTCGAATATCTGACCGACCACTTCCACGAGGCGCCGGTGTGGATCGTCGCCTGCCTCGAGGAAGGAGTCGCGCAGCCCACGCGCGGCTCCGGCGCGTCGATTTACCCCGCCGTGCAGAACATGCTGCTCGCGGCGCGCGCCCTCGGGCTCGGCGCCACGCTCACGACGCGGCATCTGCTCTACGAGAAGGAGGCGGAGGCCGCGCTCGGGCTGCCGCCGGGCGTGCGCTCCTACGCGATTCTCCCCATCGGCTACCCCATGGGGAAATTCGGCCCCGTCGGCCGCGGGCCCCTGGCCGAGATCGTCTACCAGGACCGCTGGGGCAATCCGTACACGGGCGTCTAGCTGGGAGCGGGCGGCGCGCTCGGCCGCCCGCGTCGTCAGTTCGTGATCGCCTGGTACACGAGGCCCCGCATCAGGTGCTGGTAGTGACGCCCCAGGGGGGACTGCGTCATGAACACCACCGCCAGATCCTCCTTGGGGTCGGCCCACCAGTACGTCGCGAAGGCACCCGGCCAGTAGTAATCTCCCGGCGAGCCTGGGATCGGCGCGAGGCCCTTTTCCTGGCGGACGGCGACACCGAGCCCCCAGGTGTAGCCGGGCCAGGCGCTGGCCCCGGTTCCGCGAGCGATCGCACCGAGGTGGTCTGCGGTCATCAGCTCGACGGTCCGCGAGCCCAGCACGCGGACGCCGTTGAGCGTGCCGCGGTTGAGGAGCATCTGAGCGAAGCGCGCGTAATCGCCCGCCGTCGAGACGGCGCACCCGCCGCCGCAGTCGAACTTCTTCGGCACCGTGGGGTCGACGAGCTGGATCTCGGCGCCGGTATCGGGATGGGTGGGCAGCCCCTGCGCGAGACGGGCGCGCTTGTCCGCGGACACCAGGAACGTCGTGTCCGTCATCTTGAGCGGCCGGTAGATGCGCTCGGCGAGGACCTCACCCAGCGGCTTGCCGGCGGAGATCTCGACCACACGGCCGAGGACATCGGTGGAAAGGCCGTATTCCCAGCGAGTGCCCGGCTGATAGAGGAGAGGCGCCCGGCTGAGCTGCGCGATGAGCTCGTCCATCGTCAGGGTCTGCGCGGACACGGTCGAGGACTCCGGGTACATCTTGTAGATCTCCGTCTTGCCACGGTTGCCATACGTGAGGCCGGAGGTGTGCCGCATCAGGTCCTGGATCGTCATCTCACGCTCGACCGGCGCCCGTTCCAGACCAACCGTCTGGCTCTTGAGCGCGGGAATGTACTTCGACACCGGATCGGACAGGAGCAGCCGGCCCTCCTCGTACAGCGAGAGCGCCGCCACCGTGACGAGCGGCTTGGTCATGGACGCGATCCGGAACATCGCGTCGGGCGTCATCGCCGCGCCGGCCGCCTTGTCGCGAAAGCCGACCGCCTGCACCAGCGCGACACGCCCGTTGCGCACGACGACGACGACCGCGCCGGGAATCCGCCCGCGCTCGACATCGTTGCGGAGCGCCTGTCCGATGCGCTCGAGCCGCTCGGCGGAGAGCCCGACCTGCTCGGGCTTCGCCGTCGGCAGGTCGTCGCCGGCAGCGCGGTCGATGGAGAGAAGAGCCAGGAGCAGGCCGAACACGATGCACCGTCGCGTCATGGGACACCCCCGAGTCTACGAGCCAGTACCGCGTGGGCGACAACTCCGTCAAGGGATTTCTCGGCGGCGAAGGGCGATCGTGACGGCGACCAGCGCCGCCGCGGCCCCGCCCGCCGCGACCGCGGGAGCCCAGGGCAGACGCACCACCGCGCTCGCCGCGGTCGCGAGCCCCGCGGCGACGAGCGCGGCGGCCCCGGCGATCCCGGCGAATCCCGCCCAGTAGCGTACCTGCGACGCCACGAGCCCCGGGCCGAGCGTCGCGCCCCTGACGCGGCGACTGAAATCGGCGGTCTCCACCAGAAGGACAAGGCCCACGCCGAAGAGCACCGCGCCGCCGAGACGAGGCGGCCCGGCGGCGAGCCGGAGCGCGAGCGCGTACTCGGCGAGCGCGAGCACGCCGCCGGCGGTCACGAGGGACGTGGAGCGCACGACCAGTCCCAGCGCGCAGAGGGCCAGCGCGGCGAGGGCGACGGCCAGGATGCTCCGGACCGGTGCGATGAGAAGCGGATAGCCGAGGACCGCGACGGCGAGGATCACCGGGGGGATCCACATCGTCAGCCCGCCAGGCGGCGCCGGACCGGGTTGAAGCCGGTGAGCGCGAGCTCGAGCGGCTCACGCGGGTCCCACTCGAGAACCGTGAGCCCGAGCCGCTGCAGCGACGCGGCGCGCGCGCGTCGCTCGAGCGCCCACAGGCGGCAGGCCAGCTCGACGCTGGGCGACGCCGGCATCGTCCGCCGTACGAGTGGAATCGGCGACGGGCTCAGGATCACGAGATCGAAGCCGCGCGCCGCCAGATCGACCACGGCCTTCTCGAAGTGCGGGTCGAGCAGGGGGCTGATCGCGATCACGAGCGCCTGGGGCGGCAAGACGCGACGCGGGACGAGCCCGACGTCGCCCCGCACGTAGCTGAAGACTACCTCGGCCCGCAGCAGGGCTTCGAGCAGCCGCTCGCGCTGGCCGCGGCCGGCGCCGGGTCGGACCCAGCGGAACGGTCCGCCGTACTCGATCAGCCCGACGCGATCCTTTCTGGCGAGATACGCCCCGGCGAGCGACGCGGCCGCGCGGACCGAGGCATCGAGCGTCGTCTCGGGGGCGGCGCCGACCTCGGAGAGCGTGTCGAGCATCAAGATGACGTCGGCGTTGCGCTCCTGATGGTACTGGGTCACGAACAGCTTGCGAAACCGGAGCGACGCCCGCCAGTTCACGTGCCGGATTCGATCGCCCGGGACGAACTCCCTGATGTCGCCCGGCTCGAGGCCCTGGCCGACGCTCGACGCCACGTAATTGCCGACCGAGGCCTGCATCCGGCGCGGGCGCGGCAGCCGGCGCAACGGAAGCCGGCGCGGATAGACGCGCAGCGGCCCGCTCGCGCGCGCCGCGCTCTCGACGGCATGAAGCCCCGCTCGATCCCAGAGCCGCGCGTGCACGACGCCGAGGCTCGCCCGTCCGCGACGCCGGCACTCGACCTCGTACGTCCACTGAACTTCCTGCTCGCGGGCCAGCACGAAGAAGCCGTGATTGGAGCCGGCCACGAGCCTGAGCGACGGCGGGAGCGGCTCGTACAGCTCCAGCAGCGGCACGGGTCCGCCGGCGCTCACGGTGATCGTCACCACGACGCGCTCGCCCTCGAACGCTTGATCCGCCGAGAGCGCGCGCGCGATGCGCCATTCGCCCGAGGCGAGGGAGCGCGCGCGGCGGAACAGACCGAGGACCAGCGGGACCACGGCGACGACGAGCTCGGGGCGGCCCGAGAAGACACCGAGGACGAGCCCGCACGCGGCGAGCGACACCACCGACAGGGCGAGCGGCGTCAGGCGGGGCGTCACCCGGCCTCGGCCTTGGGCACTGGAACCTGTGTCAGGAGATCGCTCACGACCTGGGCCGCGGACACCTTGGATACCCACAGCTCCGGCTGCAGGATCAGCCGATGGGCGAGGGCGGCGCCCGCCATGGCCTTCACGTCGTCCGGCGTGACGAAATCGCGGCCGCGCAGCGCCGCCCAGGCGCGCGTCAGCTTCAAGAGGGCCAGCGCGCCACGCGGCGACGCGCCCAGCGCCACCCGGTGGTCGGCGCGCGAGGCCTGGACCAGGTCCACGACGTAGCGCTCCACCGCCTCCGAGACGAACACGTCCTCGAGCGCCCCCTGCATCGCCAGGATCTCGTCGCGCGACACCACCGCCGGAACCGGCGCGTCGTCCTGCCGCCGCTGGCGCCGCCGCTCGAGGATGAGCCGCTCCTCGTCCGCGCTGGGGTAGCCGACGCTGACACGCATCAGGAACCGGTCGAGCTGCGCCTCGGGGAGGGGATAGGTGCCTTCGAGCTCGATCGGGTTCTGGGTCGCGATGACGATGAACGGCGGCTCCAGGCGAAAGGACTCGCCCTCCACGCTCACCTGCGCCTCCTGCATCGCTTCCAGGAGCGCGGCCTGCGTCTTCGGCGTCGCCCGGTTGATCTCGTCGGCGAGCAGGAGATGCGTGAAGACCGGGCCCGGCCGGAACTCGAAGCGGGCCTCCCGCTGGTCGTACAGGAAGCTTCCGGTGACGTCGGCGGGCAGGAGGTCGGGCGTGCACTGCAGCCGCTTGAAGGAGAGGTTCAGGGCCTGCGCGAACAGCCGCGCGATGAGCGTCTTGGCGAGGCCCGGATAGTCCTCGATCAGGATGTGGCCGTTCGCGAGGATCCCGGCCAGGATGCGCTCCAGGACGTCGGACTTGCCGACGATCACGCGCGCGAGGGCCGCGAGAATCTCGCCGCTGCGCTCGGTGACGCGGGCAATCGTCATCGGCGCCCCTCCAGCGAGTCGAGGAGCGCGCGGAGCGCCGCGAGCGACGGTCCGCGGCCGAAGCGGCGACCCGCGGGCCGATCGAGCCGAGCCGGCGGCCCGGTCGCCTCGCCCGCGAGCGCGTTGAGCCGGGGCCACAGCACGTGGTCGAAGTAGCGCTGGCTTCTCGCGCTGAACGTGATCTCGTCGTGAAAATGCTCGAACTGTCCGTGCGTCGGCGGCGCCCAGCTCGTCTCGCCGGCGCGTTGTTCCCAGGCCGACGGCCACTCGACAGCGGCGCGGATGAACGCGCGGATACGGCTCACCGCGACGAGCAGCACCGCGGCGGCGACGAGACGGATCGCCGCGGAGCGGTAGGAATGGTCGACCAGGAGCTGGATCGACGCGATGCCGGCCACCAGAGCGACGACGAGCGTCAGGGTGCCGGCGATGGTGGCCGCGCGGCCCGGCTCACCGGCCGACACGCCTTGCTCCTTCCGGCTCGAGCACCGTCCTGATCTCCTCGAGACAGGCGCGCGCGCCGTCCCGCTCGACCGACTCGAGCGGGTGATCGCTGAACCGCGCCAGCTCGAACAGCCGCGTCAGCTGCTCGACCGGGGCTCGCGGCAACGCGAGCCGGGCCAGCGCCTCGAGGACGAATTCGCTCGAGGTCTGCCAGGGCGCTCGCGGCACGCGGGCCCCCGCCGCGAAGCGCTCGAAGCGCCGATAGCACCGGACGATGGCCGTCCGCGGGTCGGGCTCGTCGGCGAGATCGTCGAGGCTCACCTCGACCACCTCGCGCAGGGGCTCGGCCGGCGAGGGGCGATTCCGGCGCTCGAGCCAGTCGGCGATGCGCTCGGCGAACAGCAGCACCACGGCCAGCGCCAGGCTCGCGAGCCCCGCCACGAGCCCCAGCAGGCCGAGAAGCCATCCGAGCCAGGGGAGCGAAACGACTGGAACCGCCGGGATTGGAGCCTCGGCGTCGGAGAACGGCGTCAGGATCCGGCGGCTGAACGCCCGGAACGACTCCTCGAGGCCCGGCCACGCATACACCAGGATGCTGACGATCGCGATCAGCGGCAGGATCGGCGCAAGGCGGAGCAGCACCTGCATCCACCAGGGAAGCGCGAGGAATCGCCGGTAGCGCTCGACCAGCTCGTTGTCTCCCTCCAGCCGGCGGCCGGAGCGGGAGACGAGGATCCACGTGACAACCAGCGCGGTGAGCGCGAACGCCGTCGCCGCGGCCAGCAGCAGCAAGTCCGGCACGTGCACGCTCAGACGCACCGACGGCGACTCGGCGCCGCCGCCGTCCGTGATCAGCAGGGCCGTGAGCGCGAGCAGCAGGCCGCCGGCGGCGAAGATCGCCGCGCCCGGGCGGACCGGGACTCTCGCCGAGGGCTCGGGTACCGTCTTGGGCAAGGTGAGAAGACTCCCATGCGCGCGCCGGATGTGTCAACGCGGAAGCGGGCTCGCCGGCGGCCGCGGTTCGGAGGTATAACTACGCCCATGAAATGGTGCCGGTTCCTCGCGGGAGAGCGCGTCAGCTATGGCCTGGTCGAAGACGACATGATCCGGGAGGTCTCGGGCAGCCCGTTCGACGAGCACGCGGTGACCGGGACCACCCACCCGCTCGGCCGGGTCAAGCTGCTCGCGCCGATCATGCCCCGTGTGCTCTACGCGGCGGGCCCGAACTACCGCGGCCATCTGGAGGGCATGGCCCGGCGGCGCGGGGAGCCGCCACACTACCCGAGCCGGCCGGAGCCCAAGCTTCGCTCGGTGAACGCGATCATCGCGACCGAAGAGAGCATCGTCGTACCGCGAGAGAGCTCGGGGGCCGTCCAGCCCGAGGGCCAGCTGGCGGTCGTGATCGGCAAGAAGGCCCGCAACGTCTCCCGAGAAGAGGCCCTCGACTGCGTCCTCGGGTACAGCATCGGCAACGACATCAGTCAGCGCGTGTGGCAGAAGAGCGACCGTACGCTGTTCCGCGCGAAGAACTGCGACACGTTCAAGCCGTTCGGGCCTTTCATCGTGACCGATCTGGACCCGGGAAAGCTCCGCATCGTCGTGCGGCACAACGGCAAGGTGTCGGAGGACTTCTCCTCGGGCGATCAGATCTGGGACACCGCGACGTGGCTTCACGAGATGAGCAAGACCGCGACGCTCCATCCCGGCGACGTCCTCTGGATGGGGACCGAGGGCGCCGACGGCGACATGGTGCCCGGCGACGTCATCGAGGTCGAGGTCAGCGGTATCGGAGTGCTCAGAAACTACGTGGTCGCCGAGAAGTAGCGGGCAGCGAGGCAACGATGAAGATCGCGACGCCGGATCTGGTAACGAATTCGTACTTCCCCGCGCTCGCCGCCGAGGAGCTCGGCCTCTATCGTGCCGAGGGGCTCGACGCGCACGTCGAGCTCCTGCCGTCGCTGGACGCCGTCAACGCGCTCCGGGACGGCGCGGTGGACTTCGTGGCCGGCGGCGCCCATTCGATGCTCCTCGCGTTTCCGGGCTGGAAGGGCGCGAAGCTGGTCGTCGCCCTTTCGCAGGGAACGCCATGGCTCCTGGTCCTGCGCTCCGATCTCCCGGCGCGGCGCGGCGACATCACCGCGGTCAAGGGCCTGCGCATCGGCGCCGCGCCCGGGCCGGACCGTGTCTTCATCCAGGTCCTCGGCGAGCGCGGCATCGACCCCGCGCGTGACGGCGTCAGGATCGCGCCCGTGCCCGGCGCGCTCGACCCGGGCGCGTCGTTCGGCGTCCTCGCCGCCGATGCGCTCGAGCGCGGCCTCGTCGACGGATTCTGGGCGAACGCGCTCGGGAGCGAGACCGCCGTCCGGCGCGGCGTCGGGAAGATCGTCGTCGACGTTCGGCGGGGCGACGGCCCGCCCGGCGCGGGACAGTACACCTTCGCGGCGCTCTCGACGACCGACGCCGTGATCGCCCGCGAGCCCGAGCGCGTCGCGGCGGCGGTGAGGGCGATCGTGAAGGCGCAGGGCGTGCTGCGAAAAGATCCAGCGCGCGCCACCGAGGTCGGCCAGCGACGATTCCCGCCACCGGCCGCCGCGATCATCGCCGCCGTCGTCGAGCGCGATCTCCCGTTCTACGATCCGGCGATCGGCGAACAAGCGATCACAGTCATGAATGGCTTCGCTCAGTCCCTGGGCCTCCTGAAAGCGCCGGTCAGCTACGAAGACGTCGTTGCTACCCGGTACCGCTCTCTCTGGACCCGCTAGCGCTGGACGGCTGCACGACAGCGACGCGGCGGGAGCGGTCGGGGTCGAGACGACCACGCGGCACGCGTGCGCTGCTCCGATGCGGCTGGGCTCCATCCAGACACGTGACGCCCGCCGTCGCTTGACGGGAACGGGTCCCTTCGACCCCGACCGCTCCCGCCGCGCCGCTGTCGCGCAGTTCCCGCGCAGCTATTCATCTCGCGCAGTGCTCGGTGTCGTTGTCCCGGTGTCGTTCAGTAGAGGTGGCAGGCGGTGAAGCGGCTGGGCTTGATCTCGCGCCACTCGGGCTCCTGGTCTGTGCAGCGCGGCAAGGCTCGGGGGCAGCGCGGGTGGAAGCGGCAGCCCGACGGCGGGTTCACCGGGTTCGGTACTTCACCGGACAGGATGATCCGCTGCCGGCGCGCCGAGGGATGGAGCGGCAGCGCCGCGGACAGGAGCGCTTCCGTGTAGGGATGGAGCGGCTCGGTATACACGCTGTCGCACGCGCCTGTCTCGACGAGCTTGCCCGCGTACATGACGGCCAGGCGCGTCGCCAGGTAGCGCGCCGCCGCCAGATCGTGAGAGATGATCATGTAGGCCAGCCCCAGCTTTTCTTGAAGATGCTTCAAGAGGTTCAGGATCTGCGCGCGGATGGACACGTCCAAGGCCGAGACCGGCTCGTCGAGGATGATGAACTTCGGGTAGGTCACCAGAGCGCGGGCGATCGCGATGCGCTGGCGCTGGCCCCCGCTGAACTCGTGCGGATAGAGCGCGGCGCCTTCGCGCGAGAGGCCAACCAGCTGCAGGACCTCCCGGACCCGGTCGGACACCTCGGCGCGGCTCAGGCCGTTGCCACTGGGGAGCGGCTCGGCGACGATGTCCCCCACGCGCATCCGCGGATTCAGCGAGCTGTAGGGATCCTGAAACACGGCCTGCACGGCGCGACGGTAGCGCGCGAGGTCGTCGCGCTCGAAGTCGCCGATCGCCTTGCCGTCGAAGAGGAGCGAGCCCGCCGTCGGACGCTCCAGGAGCAGGAAGAGCCGGGCGAGCGTGGTCTTGCCGGAGCCCGACTCCCCGACGATCCCGAGCGTCTCGCCCTCGGCCACCTGGACGCTCACGCCGTCGAGCGCCTTGACCCATCCGCGACTGCCGCTCATCGAGAAGCCCGAGGTGACCGGGAAGTATTTCTTGAGCCCGATCGCCTCGAGCTTCACCTCAGGCCGGGGTCTTCGCCGGCACGGCCCAGCAGCTCGCCGTGTGGCCGCGCCCCACGTCCACCGTCGCCGGAAACGCCTCGTCACAGACGGCCTGCCGCTCCGGGCACCGGGGAGCGAAGGGACAACCCTGGGGCAGGCGGGCCAGGTCGGGCGGCTGCCCACCGATCTCGACGAGCTGCTGGCGCTTGAGCGCCACGTCCGGCAGACACCGCAGCAGCGCCCGCGTGTAGGGATGGCTCGGGTTGTCGAAGACCTGGAGTGTGCTGCCCATCTCCACGATCCGGCCGGCGTACATCACCGCGACCCGGTCGGCGATGGCCGCCACGATGCCGAAATCGTGCGTGACCAGGATGACCGCCAACCCGGCCGAGGCCTGCACGTCCTTGAGCAGCTCGAGGTACTGGGCCTGGATGGTCACGTCGAGCGCCGTGGTCGGCTCGTCGGCGATGAGGAGGCGAGGGGCGCACGAGAGCGCGATGGCGCTCGAGACACGCTGCCGCATCCCGCCGCTGAACTGATGCGCGTAGTGACCCAGACGCGTGTCGGCGCCCGGGATACGCAGACGGCGAAGCGAATCCAGGACCCGCTCCCGCAGCGAGGCCCCGCGCAGCCCTTGATGGAGACGCACGACCTCGCCGACCTGCGTGCCGATCGTCAGGGCGGGATTGAGCGAGGTGAGCGGATCCTGAAGCACCATGGCGATCTGCTTGCCCCGCACCTGCCGCATCTCGGCCGGGCTCTTCTGGAGCAGATCGTCGCCCGCGAACAGGACGCGGCCGCCGACGATCCGGCCCGCCGGCTCGGGGACCAGCCGGACCAGCGAGAGACAGGTCACCGATTTGCCCGAGCCGGACTCGCCGACGAGGGCCAGCGTCTCGCCGGCGTGAAGGGTGAAGCTGACGCCGTCGACCGCCCGGGTGACGCCGCGACGGGTGAAGAAATGGGTCCTGAGATCCTCCACCACCAGCAACGGTGGAGCGGCGCGCGTCACCTGGCCTTCACCTTCACGTCCTCGTAGGGCGCCGACCACGGGTAGTCGGCGATGAGCCCCAGGCCCGACTCGGCGACGCGGGAGCCCTGCGCGTTCAGGACAACCAGCTGCCAGATCGGGAGGAACATGACCTTCTCGTGGATCAGCTGCTGGACGCGATGCAGGACCGCCTCGCGCTTCTTGTGGTCGAGCTCGCTCACCTGCTCCTTGAAGAGCCCGTCGATGTCGGGATAGCCGCCATAGGCGTAAATCCCGCCCGAGGTCGCGTACGGCTCGATGCGGGTGGCCGCGTTGCCGGCGATGCCGCTCAAGCCGTATATGATGTTCTTCAGCTTTTTCTCTTGATAAGACTTCATGAATCCGGCCCGCTCGAGCGGCCGAAGCCTGGTCTTGATCCCGACCGCCTGCAGATAGTTGAGCGCGGCCTCCGCGGTGCGGCTGGTGGCGGCGTCACACCAGAAGTCCCCGGCGTCGAAGCCCTTCGGGTAGCCGGCCTCGGCCAGAAGCTGCTTGGCCTTGGCCGGGTCGAATGCGATTGCCGGCGGCTGCCAGTAGAAGTCGAAGCTGATGGGGATGATGCTCCCGGAGATCTTCGAGAAGCCCAGGTTCTCGGCCTGGTTGATCGCCTGCCGGTCGACGGCGTGGGTAGCCGCCAGCCGGACGCGCCGGTCGTGCCAGGGCGAAGCCTGATCCCACTGATCGGCGAAGAGGAGCCAGTGGGTGCTCGTGAACGGCGTGGGCTTGAGCGTGAGCCCGGAGGTGCGCCGCACTTCCTCGCCGATCTCGCCGGCCAGGCCGTAGGCGATGTCGGCTTCACCGGTCTTGAGCATGGCGAGCCGCGTCGCGGGGTCGGGCACGCTCTTGAACACGAGCCGCTTCACGCTCGGGGTCTTTCGCCAGTAGCCGTCGAAGGCCTCGAGCACGAGCTCGACCCCCGGGTTGAACGAGACGAACCGGTAGGGGCCGGCGCCGATCGGCGCCTTCTTGAAGCCCTCCTCGCCCACCTTCTCGACGTACTTCTTGGGGACGATCCACGCGGCGCCCGTGGCCGGGGTGGCGTAGAAGGTCAGGAAGTCCGCCCACGGCTGCTTCAGCCGGAAGCGCACGCGCCCGGCATCCACGACCTCGACCGCGGCGGTCCTGTCCTTGAGGGCCTTCGCCGAGATCCCGCGGTAGCGCTCGAACGAGTACTTCACGTCTTCGGCGGTCACCGGGTCGCCGTTGTGAAACCGTACGCCCTTGCGCAGCACGAACTCGTAGACGAGGCCGTCGGGCGACGCGGTCCACGACTCGGCGAGGCTGGGAGAGATGCTCTTGCCCGGCATCGGCTTGGCGAGCGCGTCGTGCAGCGCGTAGAGGAACATGAACGGGGTGATGAGCCCCGGGGTCTCGGCCGGCTCGTAGAGGGTTGGCGTCGGCGAGAAGTGCAGGCCCCACGTCAGCTGGCCCACGGGCGTTTCCGAACGCCCCGTGGGCGGCTCGCCGGGGCCCTGCGCCGCGGCAATCCCATGGATCGCTGCGATCAGCGCCAGCGCGACCGCCCCGGCCCCGATCAGTCTATGTCGCGTCATCTCGTCGTCTCCTCATGGAAAGCCCCGTATCTCACCGGGGCTTGAGCCTCACGTCCTCGTACGGGGCCGAGTAGCCGTGATAGGTGATGAGCCCGAGGCCGGATTCGGCCACCCGCGGGCCGTAGCCGTTCAAGAACGCGGGCTCGAAGAGCGGCGCGTGCATCGCCTTCTCGTGCATGAGCTGCTGGATCTTGTGCAGCATCGCCTCGCGCTTCTTTCGATCCACCTCGGCCGATTGCTCGCGAAAGAGCCCGTCGATGTCGGGGTAGCTGCCGTAGGCGAACATGCCCTCCGAGAACACGAACACCTCGATCCGCGTCGCGGCGTTGCCGAATGACGCGCTGCCACCGCGGGCGAGGTTCTTCAGCTTCTTTTCCTGACCCGCCTTGATGGCGGCCGCACGCTCCATCGGGAGCACCTTGATGCGCAGCCCGACGGCCTGCAGGTAGTTGGCCACCGCCTCGGCGATCGGCGCATAGACGATATCCGCGGAGATCTGGCCGGCGTCGAAGCCGTTCGGATACCCGGCCTCGGCCAGAAGCTGCTTGGCCTTCTTCACGTCGTAGGGGTACAGCGGCGGCACCCAGGCGAATTCGAATCCGCTCGGGATGATGCTGGCGGTGATCTTCGAGAGCCCCAGATATTCGGCGTCGTTGAGGGATTTGCGGTCGATGGCGTGGTTGGCGGCCAGGCGCACGCGCCGGTCGGCCCACGGCGACTTCGGATCCCACTGATCCAGGAAGGAGATCCACTCCGTGAACGCGCCGCCCGTTGCCTTGAGCGTGAGCCCGGGCGTGCGCCGGATCTCCTCGGCGAGTGCGCCGCGGATGGAGTATGCGACGTCGGTTTCGCCGCGCTTGAGCATCGCCAGTCGCGTGGATTCGTCGGGCACCGACTTGAAGACCAGACGCTTGACGGCGGGCGTCTTGCGCCAGTACTGCTCGTAGGCCTCCAGGACTAGCTCGATGCCCGGCTGGAAGGAGACGAAGCGGTAAGGACCGGCGCCGACGGGCGCCTTCTTGAAGCCGTCGTCACCCACCTTCTCGACGTACTTCTTGGGGACGATCCACGCGGCGCCCGTCGCGGGCGTGCCGAAGAAGGTCATGAAGTCCGCCCAGGGCTGCTTCAGGCGAAAGCGGATGCGCTGCTGATCGACGACCTCGACGGCCGCCATGCGCGCTTTCATGATCGTCGCCCCGGCGCCCTTGTAGCGGTCGAAGGAGAACTTCACGTCCTCGGTCGTGACGGGATCGCCGTTGTGGAACTTGACCCCGTGCCGCAAGACGAACTCGTAGACCAGGCCGTCGGCCGAGACGCTCCAGGACTCGGCCAGACTCCCGGCCTGAGGCTTCCCCGGCATCGGCTTCACGAGGCCGTCGTGCAGGGCGTAGAGGACGAGGAACGGCGTGATGATCCCCGCTGTCTCGGCCGGATCGAAGAAGGTGGGCGCCAGGGAGAAGTGGACGGCCCACGTCATCTGCCCCGCGGGCGTTTCGGAGCGCCCGCCCTGGGCGTCGGCGCGCGCCGCGACGGCCGCGACAACGACGAGCGCGAGGAGCAGGGAGCATACGCGGAGAACGTCGGGGCGACCGGGACGCGTCATGGCCGTTTCCTCCGGAATCTATGCACGGTCGGCGCGGGCTGCCGCGCCGTGGGCGTGTCCTTCGCTGACGGTGCGTCCGGCCGGTTCGGCGGCCGGCTCTTCAGGCTCCACGGCGCGGCTTCCGAGCTGACGGAGCTTCGGGTCGAGATGATCGCGCAGCCAGTCGCCCAGCAGGTTCACCGCCAGGACGGTCAGCAGCATGGCCAGGCCCGGGAAGAGCGTGATCCACCAGGCCGTCGCCAGGAAGCCGCGGCCGTCGGCGATCATCAGCCCCCAGGCGGGGTTCGGCGGCGGCACGCCGACGCCGAGAAAGCTCAGCGTGCCCTCCAGGAGGATGACGTAGCCCACCTGGAGCGTGGAGATGACGAGGAGCGTGGGCACCACGTTGGGAAAGATGTGGCGCCGGATGATCCAGGCGCTGGAGCGGCCGGCCACCACCGCCAGCGCGACGAAGTCCTGCTCCTTGACGGCGAGCGTCTCACCGCGGATCTGCCGCGCGAAGCGCGGCCAGAGCAGGAGCGCGATCACCAGGACGACGTTGCGAAAGCTCGGCTCGGAGACCGCGACCAGCACCACCGCGATCAGGATGGTCGGCAGGGAGAGGCCGACGTCGGTCAGCCGCATGAGGATGGCATCGGTGAGGCCCCCGCGATAGCCCGAGATCAGGCCCACCGCGGTCCCGAAGGTACCCGCGACGCCAATGGCGATGAGCGAGACCAGGAGCGAGATCCGGCTGCCGTAGATGACCCGGCTCAGCACGTCGCGCCCGAAGCGGTCGGTCCCCAGCGGATGCGCCCCCTCGCCGCCCTCCATCCAGATCGGCGGGATCAGCTTCTGGGTGATGTCGCCGTCGGTCGGACTCTGCGGAGCCAGGGACGACGAGAAGATCGCCGCGAGCACGAGCAGGACGAGGACGGACCCGGCGAACCACGGCAGCTCGCGTCTACGCCCGGGCATGGCGGATCCGCGGATTGAGATAGCCGTAGAGAAAGTCCACCAGGAGATTACCGGTGAGGTAGAGGCCGCTCAGCACGAGCACGCCGGCCTGCACGATCGGGTAGTCGCGCGTGGTGATCGACTCGAGGATGAGCCGGCCAAGACCCGGCCAGGCGAAGACGGTCTCGGTGACGACGGCGCCCCCCAGGAACTGCACGAAGAGCATGACCGCAAAGGTCACGACCGGCAGCAGCGCGTTCTTCAGGCCGTGCTTCCAGAGCACCACCCGCTCGGGCAGCCCCTTGAGCCGCGCGAACTTGATGTAGTCCGAGCCCAGCACCTCCAGCATGGCCGAGCGCGTCAGTCTCAGGATGGCGGCCGACGTGAAATAGCCGAGCGTGAAGGCCGGAAGGACAATGTGCTCGATACCCCCGCGGCCGCCGGCCGGCAGGAATCCCAGCACGACGGCGAAGATCAGGATCAGCATCAGGCCGAGCCAGAATGCCGGCATCGACTGACCGAGCACGGCGAAGACTCGGGCCGCGCCATCGAGGGCGCCGCCGCGGCGCACGGCGGAATACATCCCGAGGGGAACGCCGATCAGGACGCTCAGGAACATCGCGACGAAGCCGAGCTCGGCGGTGGCCGGCAGCCGCTCCCAGATGTGCTCGGTGACGGGGCGGCGGCTCAGCACGGAGTTGCCGAAGTCGCCGTGCAAGACGTTCTTCACGTAGATCGCGTACTGCACGGGCAGGGGCTTGTCGAGGCCGAGGTGGTGCATGAGGATCTGCTGATCGCGCTCGCTCGCGTTGACGTCGAGCAGGAGGTGCACCGGGTTGCCCGAGAGCCGCGTGAGCACGAAGACGATGCTGATGACGACCAGCATGCTCAGCACCGTCTGCAGCATCCGCCCGATCAGAAAACGCCACATGCTATCGGGCGGCCCGGCTCACGTACTCCCAGTTGTGAAAGCCCATGTGACCGGGGATCAGGGGCCACTCCCCGACCTTCGGGCCGAGCCCCGCGATGGAATGCGCCGAGCCGATGGCGACGCCCGGCACGTACTCGGTGAGCCAGGGGCCCATCTCGTCCCGCATGATGCGCACGCGCTCCTGGTAGCTCGGCTGCACGGCGAGCCGATCGACGTACTCGTCGAGCTTCGGATGCTCCACGAACAGGCACAGGGCCGCCTTGGTGTAGCCCGCGCGGTAGAGAACCTCCCAGGGCTCGGGCGCCACCAGCGGCGAGGCGTAGGCGAGCGCCACCCCGGAGTACGCGCGGGCCCGGAAGTCGGACGCGAAGACGGCGCGGTCCACCGGGCGCCGCTTGACCCGGATGCCGACCTTCTCCCAGTAGGTCGCCACCGCTTCACCGACGTCCGGCAGGAATCCACGCCCCGGCCACGGCGTCAGGTTCATCGTGACGTCGAACCCGCCCGGGTAGCCCGCTTCGGCCAGGAGCGCCTTCGCCTTCGCCGGATCGTACGGTAAGGGCTTCTTCAGCGCGTCGGAGGCCCACGGGTCCGCGGGGTACATGAGCCAGCTTCCGAGCGCGGTTCCGAGGCCACCGAGGACGCGCTGCATGATCGCCTGCTTGTCGACCGCCAGATTGAGCGCCACGCGCACCTTGCGCGCGCGCTCGGCGTCGGGCTGCGCCCACGGCACCTTCGGGTCGTACGTCGCCTTCGTCGGCCACTGCCCCCCGAGAATGATGTAGACCCACGACACGTTCGGCATCAGGAGCGTCCGCACGCCGACCTTCTTCAGCTCGTCCGCGTACTCGCCGCCGATCTCGATGACGTCGACGCTACCGGCGCGGAGCATCGCCATGCGCGTCGACGGCTCCGGCACCTTGAGGAAGACCAGGCGCTTGAAGTGGGGCGTGGCCCGCCAGTGATTCTCGACCGCTTCATAGACGATGCGATCGCCCCGGACGTGCTCCACGAACTTCCACGGCCCCGTCGCGACGGGATGCCGCTCGGCGCCGTCGTCCTTGGCGGACTCCATGTGGCGCTTGGACTGGATGAAGGCCACCGAGGCGAACAGACCCTGGTTGACCTTGTTGCCGAACGCCACGAAGGGCTTCTCGAAGCGCACGGTGAGCGTGTAGGGATTCTCGACCTCCATGCTCTTGATCAGCCGGAACTCGGGCGCGAGGGAGTTGGCGGAGCCGTCCTTGGCAAGGGTGGCAAACGTGAATCGCACGTCCTCGGCGGTCAATTCGCCGCGTCCGTCGTGGAACTGGACGCCCTTGCGCAGGTAGAACGTCCAGGTACGGCCGCTGTCCGCGACTTTCCAGCGCTCCGCCAGCATGGGAGCGAGATCGCCGGTCTTCGGATCGCGGGTGAGGAGGTTCTCGTACATCGGCTTGAGGACCACGTCCTCCGCCCCGACGTACAGGTGAGGAAGCCAGCGCTCGTTGCCGAACGTGGCGACCGCCACCGTCAGCGTCCCGGAGGGCGCCTGGGCGCACACCTCGCGGGGATTGGTGACGATCGATGTGGCGATCGCCGCACAGAGCAGCGCCGTCACGAGCAGCGGAGCGATCGAGAGTCGTGGTCTCATCGCCCTTCTCCTTCTGGAGCGAACGTTCGGCCCGGCTACTCCAGGCCGTAGTCGGCCCACTGCGCGTCCACCCGGTCGAGATCCTCCCGGGGCGGCACGGAGCGGGCGGGGAAGGCATGTTTTCGCGTCGCGTCGACGCCCACCTTGGACGACAGCACGGTCTTCCGCTCGAGCTGGTTCACGTCCTCCTCGGCGACCGAGGGATCGAGCGCCACGCCCGCAGTAGCGCGGTTGACGTAGAGGTCGCGCTCGGGCTGGACGTGCCAGGACATGGCCCACAGAACCTGGAAGTAGTCGCGGATGTCGATGTCCTCGTCGACCACGACCACCCATTTCGAGAACGACGGATCGAAGGCCCAGGCCGCCCACATCGCGCGCTGGGGCAGGGCGGGATGCTCGCGCTTGAGCGAGATGGCCAGGAACGCCGCGCCGCCTCCGGCCTCGAGCAGATGCACGTCGCGCACGGGAAGCCTGAGGTCGCGCTTGAAGTGCTTGAGCAGCGCCACGTCGCGGCCGGTGCCCCGGATGCAGCTCGACTCGCTCGGCGGCATCTGGCTGAAGAAGGCCTGGTAGATGGGGTCGGCCCGATGCGTGATGGCGGTGATCTCGATGATGAAGCTCGGGCCCGACGAGCCCATGTAGCCCGTGTACTCGCCGAACGGCCCCTCGTGCTCCCGGACGCCGGCCGGCACGAACCCTTCGACGACGATCTCCGCGTGCGCCGGCACCTCGAGATCGCTCGTCTCACAGCGCACCACCTCGAGCGGCGCGCCGCGGAGGGCGCCGGCCACGCCGAGCTCGTCGCCGCGGATCCGCGCCACGGACGTCAGCGGCACCGTCGGATCGGCGCCGATCACGACCGCGCACGGCGTGGGCTTGCCCTGCCGCTCGTTCTTCATGATGTGGGCGTACATGTCACGCCAGGTGGTGCTGAGGAAGAGGCCGAACTTGCGCGGGCCCTTCAGCATGAGGCGGTAGGTGCCCATGTTGCGCTCGCCCGTCTCGGGATCGTTCGAGATCACGCACGGACCGGTCACGTACGGCGCCGGGTCCTGATCGCGGGTCCACCGGCACAGGGGCAGCGCCGTCGCGTCGATCCGGTCGCCCGTGAGGATGACGTCCTTCACGGGGCCCGTGGCCACGCGCACCGGTGGAACGGGATGGCTCTGCGCCTGGGCCCACTTGTCGGCGATCTGGTCCACGGTGGTCTCGAGGGCCAGCGCGTACACCTCCGGCGACGCGCCGAGGATGCCCGCGACCAGCGGCATGCGGTGCCCCTTGATGCGCTCGAACATGACGGCGGGCCGGCGGGCGGGTGGGATCCGCTGGAAAATTCGCCGGATGACGGCGGCCACCTCCCAGTCCGGATCGACTTCCTTCTTGACGTGGTGGAGCTTACCGCGCATCTCGAGAGCGGCCAGATAGTCGCGGAGGTCTTTGTAGGCCAAGGGCGCGTCACCTCCCGCCGATGAGTTGCGCGACTATAGCACGGAGACCGCGACCTTGCGGCGCGACGCCGGCCCGGAGTACCCTGGCGGCCATGAATCCGATAATCCTTCCCGAGACCCCGCTGCCCTCGGCGTCCCGTGACGAGCTCTGGTCGAGCGACGCGATCGCGCGCATGCTGCAGGCGCTCGAGGTGCCGTGGGTCGCGCTGGTGCCCGGGGCGAGCTTCCGCGGGCTCCACGACAGCCTGGTGAATCACATCGGCAACCAGCGCCCGCAGATGCTGCTGTGCCTGCACGAGCAGGGCGCCGTCTCGATCGCGCACGGCTACGCCAAGGCGAGCGGGCGCATGATGGGCGCCATCCTGCACTCCAACGTCGGTCTGCTGAACGGCAGCATGGGCATCTTCAACGCGTGGTGCGACCGGGTACCCATGCTCATCCTCGGCGCGACCGGCCCGTGGGATTCGGCGAAGCGGCGGCCGTGGATCGACTGGATCCACACCGCGTCCGACCAGGGCGCGCTCGTCCGCGGCTACACCAAGTGGGACAACCAGCCCGGATCCGTTCAGGCGGCGTACGACGCCCTCCTGCGGGCCACGCAGATGGCCACGACGGCCCCGTGCGCTCCGACCTACGTGAACCTGGACGCGGCGCTGCAGGAGGCGAAGCTCGGCGATCTCCCGCCGCTTCCCGATCCTTCGCGGTTCCGCGCCCCCGAGGCGCCGCAGCCCGCGCCGGAGGCGATCGCCCGGGCCGCGGCGCTCCTGTCGGGCGCGGCGTCGCCCGTCATCATGATCGGCCGTAGCCAGCGCACGATGGAGAGCTGGCGCGCCCGGGTCGCGCTCGCCGAGAAGCTCGGCGCCCGCGTGGTCACCGACCTCAAGGTGGGCGCCAGCTTTCCGACGCGGCATCCGCTCTTCGTCGGACCGCCCGGCACCTTCCTCTCCGAGGCAGCGACGCGCGCGGTGCGCGAGGCTGACGTCGTGCTGGCGCTCGACTGGGTCGATCTGGCCGGCACGCTCAAGCAGGTGTACACCGACCGGCCGGTGACGGCGAAGATCATCTCGGCCTCGTGCGACGTGCACGTGCACCGCGGGTTCAGCATGGACTACTTCGGCATGGCGCCGGTGGACGTGCAGCTCCTGGTCGAGCCGGACGTCGCGGTGCCGCTGCTCCTCGAGGCGTGCCGGGCCCGGAGCCACACGTCACCGGCCGCGCCGCCGGCCGAGCCGGGACGCGGCGCGGGCGACGTGCTGACGCTTCGGACCGTCGCCGCGGCTCTCAACGAGGCGACCGCGGGCGTGGAGGTCTGCCTGACCGGGCTGCCGCTCGGCTGGCCGGGAGACGGCCGCCACTTCGCCCACCCGCTCGACTACATCGGCGGCAACGGGGGCGGCGGCGTCGGCGCCGGGCCGGGCATCACCGTCGGCGCCGCGCTGGCGCTCAAGGGCTCGGGCCGCGTCGTCATCGGGCTCGTCGGCGACGGCGACTACCTGATGGGCCTCACGGCCCTGTGGACCGCGACGCACTACCGTCTGCCCTGTCTGCTCGTCGTGTGCAACAACCGGTCGTTCTACAACGACGAGGCGCACCAGGAGCGCGTCGCCCGCATGCGGGGGCGGCCGGTCGAGAACAAGTGGATCGGTCAGCGGATCAACGAGCCGGACATCGACCTGGCCCTTCTGGCGGTGGCGCAGGGCGCGAAGGGCATCGGCCCGGTCACCGATCCGGCGAAGCTCGCGGGCGTCATCGCCCAGGGCGTGCAGCTCGCCCGGGAGGGCGAGGTCTGCGTGATCGATGCGCGGGTGCGGCCCGGCTACGACGCCGACATCAGCGGCGAGCGCGCCGCGCGCCAGGAGCCTGTCGGCCGGACGTGACGGTCGCCCGCTAGCACGCCTTGCAGGGCGGCCAGTCGCGCGAGTAGACCGGGTTCTTCAGGAAGTCCTCCGCGCGGTACGGCCCGAACTGCGAGACCGCGGGGAAGGTGTGGATGACCGTGTTCTGCAGCTTGCCGTCGACCCGCTCGACCCGCCGCACGTAGATGTTCTCGATGGGGTGGCCGTAGTCGTCGAAGCTCACCGGTCCCCGCGGCGCGTCCGTGATCTTCACGCGATGGAGCGCCGCCAGGAACTTGGCCGAGTCCTCGACGTCGCCGCCGATCGCCTCGAGGACCGCCCGAAGCACGCTGCCCGCCACGTAGGTGCCCTCCGCGTAGTACGACGGCACTTGCTGGTGCTTGGCCTCGTACGCCTGCACGAAGCGCCGGTTGGCGGGCGTCTGGAGCGCCGCCGAGTAGTGGAGCGCGGTCACGATGCCCAGCGCCTCGTCGCCCATGCTCCGCAAGATGTGCTCGTCGGTGAAGTTGCCGCTGCCGATCAGGGGAATGCGCCCCTTGAGCCCGGCGTCGGAGTACTGACGGACGAACCGGAGCGCGTCGTTCCCGGCGCCGGCGAAGTAGATCGCGTCCACGTCGCGCTTGAGCCCGGTGATGTAGGGCGCGAAGTCCGTCGTGCCAAACGGCGGCCACAGCTTCTGCACGACCTGGCCGCCGGCTTCCTCGAAGGTCCGCTGGAACGCGCCGCAGCTCTCGTGGCCGAACGCCCAGTCCTGACCGATCATCGCCAGCTTCCGGTACTTCATCGTCTCGTAGGCGTACTTGCCGAACGGGTGCCCGGGCTGGCCGGCCGACCACCCGGTGCGGATGACGTAGTTGCTGCGCCGCCGCTGAGTGAGGTCTTCGCCAGCCACGGTCGGGGACAGGGTCGGGATCTTCTGGCGCTCGATGTAGGAGACCAGCGCGTACGCCTCGGCCGTCGCCAGCGGGCCCACGAGCACGTGCACACCGTGGCTCTCGGCGAGCGCGCGCGCCTTGTTCAGGGCGATCGGCGGCTTGCCCTCGGTGTCCTCGACGATCAGCTTGGCCTCGCGCCCGGCGAGCTGCTGCTTCTGCTCCTCCAGATAGAGCGTGAGGCCGTTGGCCATCTCCTTGCCGTTCGCCGACAGGGGACCGGTGAGGGGAACGAGCAGGCCGATCTTGATCGGGCCGCGCTGCGAGAAGACGGAGCCGGCCGCCGCCAGCAACAGCGCGGCGGTGGCGAGCGCCGCAAAGCCAAAACGGGGTGAGCGCAGACTCATCGCGCGAAACCTCCTCCTCGCGCGACTCTCCGTCGCGCGGCGCCGTCATGGTAGCAAGAGTCCTGTTCCGCTCACCACATTCGTGGCAGAGTCAGGAGGCTCGGGAGCCCCACACGGAGGGAGACCGCACCATGGCGAAGCTGACGCGCGAGGACGTGCTGAAGAAGGCCGAAGAGCTCAAGAACTGGGGCAAGTGGGGGCCGGACGACGAGCTCGGGGTTCTCAACTACGTGACGCCCGAGGACATCGTGAGCGCGGCGCGGCTGATCAAGCGGGGCAAGGTGTTCCGGCTCGGCTTGAGCCTGGACGAGAACGGGCCGCAGCGCGGGATCTTCGGCGGACGCTGGAACCCCATGCACCAGATGCTGGCGACCGGCACCGACGCGGTGGCCGGCAAGCACGACGTCACGCCGGGCCTCCGGTACGCGGACGACGCGATCAACCTGCCGACCCAGGCCGCGACCCAGTGGGACGCGCTGGCCCACGTGTTCCTCGGCGAGAAGATGTGGAACGGGTACCCCGCCACGCTCGTCGACAGCCGGGGCGCCCACAAGAACGGCATCGAGAAGTTCGCGAGCAAGATGGTGGGGCGCGGCGTGCTGCTCGACGTGGCCCGCTGGAAGGGCGTCCCGTTCCTGGCCGACGGCTACGGCATCACGGTCGCCGACCTCGACGGCACGGCGCGGGCGCAGGGCGTCACCGTGCGGCGCGCCGACTTCGTGATCATCCGCACGGGTCAGATGGAGGATCGGCTCGCGCGCGACGACTGGGGCGGCTACGCGGGCGGCGACGCGCCGGGCCTGGCGTTCGAGACGCTCGACTGGATCCACGGCAAGCAGATCGCCGCGATCTGCAGCGACACCTGGGGGATCGAGGTGCGACCCAACGCGAGCGGGCCGGACGTCTTCCAGCCCTGGCACTGGGTCACGATCCCGGCGATCGGGATCGTGCACGGCGAGATCTTCTATCTGAAGGAGCTCGCCGAGGACTGCGCCGCCGACCGGGTCTACGAGTTCTTCCTCTGCGCGCCGCCCCTGGTGATCACCCGCGGGACGGGCTCGCCGATCAACCCGCAGGCGATCAAGTAGCCGTCAGCCGCGCCCGGGCTGACCGAGCTGGCCGACGATCGTCTTCTGGAAGTCGACGAACGCGACGCTCAGCGGGTCGCGGGGCCGCGGCAGGGTGATGCGCGTCTGGGCGCGCACCGTGCCCGGGTGCGGCGAGAGCACGATGATGCGGTCGGCGAGGTAGACCGCCTCGGCGACGTTGTGGGTGACGTAGAGGACGGTCTTGCGCGTCTCCTCCCACACGCCGACCAGGAACCGCTGCATCTCGTCGCGGGTCAGGGCATCGAGCGCGGCGAACGGCTCGTCCATGAGCAGGACCGACGGGTTATAGGCGAGGGCGCGCGCGATGGCCACGCGCTGCTGCATGCCGCCCGACAGCTCGTGCGGGTAGGCGCCGGCGAACCGCTCGAGATCGACCAGGCGAAGGAACCGGCGCGCGGTGTCCGCGCGCTCGGCCGCCGCGACGCCCCGCATCTGCAGGCCGAATTCCACGTTGCGCTGCGCGGTCCGCCAGGGAAAGAGCTGCGCGAAGTCCTGGAAGACGACGCCGCGATCGCCGCCGCGCCCGTGCACGATCTCGCCCCCGATGCGGATCTCGCCGCCCGTCGGCTTGAGAAAGCCGGCCACGATGTTCAGGAGCGTGGTCTTGCCGCAGCCGCTGCGGCCGACGATGCAGAGGAACTCCGAGGCGGCGACGTCGAAGCTGACCTCGCTGAGCGCCGCCACCGGCCCGTTGTTGCCGTCGTAGGCGTAGCTGACACGGGAGAGCTCGATGTGGGCCATCGCGCTCAGGTCCGGACCGTCTTCACCATGCCCCAGCGACCGACCGTGCGGTGCTCGAGCATCTGGAAGACGAGCCGTTCGATCACCAGGCCCAGCCCGCCGATGACGAGCAGGCTGCCGAGCATCACGTCGGTGTTGAGATACTCCTTGGAGTCGAAGATGACCCAGCCGAGCCCCCAGCTGGTGGCCGCGATCATCTCGCCGCCGACGACCGCGATCCAGGCGCGGGCGAAGGCCTGGCGAAGCCCCGCGATGATGAACGCCAGCGAGCCCGGCAGCACCACCTGCCGGAACACGGCGCGGTCGCCGGCGCCCATCGACTCGGCCGACCGCACCCAGATGCGGTTCACGGACTTCACCCCGGTCCAGGTGTTGAGGATGACCGGAAACGTCGCGGCGTAGAACACCAGCGCGATGCTCGCCGCGTTGCCCAGACCGAACCAGAGGATGAAGAGCGGCACCCAGGCGAGCGACGGGATGGGGCTCAGCACGCTCACGAGCGGCAGCGTGAAGGTCTCGGCCCGCCGGAAGCGGCCCATGAGCATGCCGATGGGCACGCCGACCGCCATCGCCAGCGCCAGGCCGATGACGATCCGGAACATCGTGTAGCCGATGTGGACGAACAGGGTGCCGTTGAGCACCATCCGGCCGATCGCGGCGCCGATCGCGAGGACCGACGGCGTGATGGCCGGCGGGAGCATGCCGCTCCGGGCAAAAACCTCCCACGCGACCGCGCTGAGGCCGAAGGAGAGGAGGATCCCCAGCGGGCTCATCGCGCCATCATGCCCCAGCGAACCACCGTGTACCGCTCCAGCCGCTCGAACACGACCTTCTCGAGCGTCAGCCCGACGATGCCGATCATGGCCAGGCCGGCCAGCATCACGTCGGTGTTCAGGAACTCGCGCGCGCCGAAGATGAGCCAGCCCAGGCCGAAGCCGACGGCGGTCAGCATCTCCACGGCCACCAGCACGCGCCACGCGCGGGCCAGGCCCAGGCGAAGCCCGGTGAGAACGTAGGGGAGCGCGGCCGGCAGCACGACGGACCGGAAGAGCTGCCGCTCATGCGCGCCCATCGACTCCGCGGAGCGGATCCAGATTTCCTTGACGGCTCGCACGCCCGACCACGTGTTGACGGCGATCGGAAACGCCGCCGCGAACGCGACCAGCAGCACCGCCGGGAGGTTCCCGAGGCCGAACCAGATCACGAAGAGCGGCGCGTAGGCGAGGCCGGGAATCGGATTACCGACGCTGACGACCGGCAGCAGCAGGCGCTCCGCCCAGCGCGAGCGCCCCATCAGCATGCCCACCAGCACGCCGGCCACCGCGCCCAGCGCAAAGGCGATGCCCAGCCGCGCGAGCGTCGCGAGAGCGTGGGTCGGCAGGATGCCGTTGAAGAGCAGGCGCACGAAGGTCGTGACGATCTTGTCCACACCGGGGAAGAGCCGCGGCGGGAACGGGCCGAACACGGCGAACGCCTGCCAGAGAACCGCCACCGTGACGAACGGGGCGGCCGCGCCCGCGAGCGAGACGACGGCGCGCCGCAACGCGGCCGCGGCGCTCAGTCTATACACGAGCTAGCGGCTGGCCTTCGCCTTTGCCAGCAGATCCAGCACGAGAGCCAGCACCGCGAGCGCGGTGGGGCGTTTGCACGTCATCGAGTCGACCTCCCGAGCGAAATGGTCCGTCAGTCCGGGCGGACTCTAGAGGCCCGTCCGAAACTTGTCAAGCCGCGGGCCGGAGATGTAGGATTCCCGGCCGGGAGAACAACCATGGCACAGAACGGCGCTTCGGCGAAGAACATGCGGCTACTGGGTCACACCGATATGGGCGGCTTCGGCAACTGCGGCGAGGGCATGGCGATCCAGCTCGCGCGCGACGGACGGCGCGTCTTGTGGCAGGGCCACGAGTCCGCGCCGAAGAACTTCACCGGGATCGACGTGACCGACCCGCGCAAGCCGTCGGTCATCGTGCAGACCGATCTGCCCCACGGCGACATGCGGTCCAACAACCTCGACCTCGTGGGCGATCTACTGGTGGTGCCGTACCAGACGAGCCGCGTCGGCCTGAAGCCGGCCGGCGTCGAGTTCTTCGACGTGTCCGACCCGAGCAAGCCCAAGTCGGTCGCGTTCTTCGACGCCTCCGGACCGCATTCCCGAGGTGTGCACCACCTGTGGTTCGTCGACGGCGCCTACCTGCACCTGGCGAGCGGCGCGCCCGACTTCAAGCCCCGCAACCCGAAGGACGACCAGTTCTACCGGATCATCGACGTCCGGCAGCCCACGCGCCCCGTCGAGGTCGGGCGCTGGTGGCTGCCCGGCACCCGGGACGGGGACGCGGAGCCGGCGCCGGCGCGTCACCCGAAGTTCGACGCCGGGTTCCGCGCCCACAACACGAACGTCTATCCCCGCCGGCCCGATCGCGCCTGGATCGGCTACATCGACGGCGGCGCGGTCATCCTCGACATCTCGGACATGGCGCGGCCGAAGATGCTGAGCCGATGGGACTACCATCCGCCGTATCCCGGCTTCACCCACACGCTCCTGCCGCTCTTCGATCAGAAGCTCATGATCGTGTCCGACGAAGCAACCGCCGAGGCCGGCAAGGACTGGCCGAAGCTCGTGTGGGTCGTCGACGTTCAGGACGAGACGAATCCGGTCCCGATCTCGACCTTCCCGATCCCGGCGGTGGACGACTTCAAGGGACGGGGCGGGCGCTACGGCGCGCACAACCTCCACGAGAACCGCCCGGTGGCGAGCAATCTCGTCAACGAGAAGATCATCTTCGGCACCTTCTTCAACGGCGGGGTGCGCGCCTACGACGTCTCGAATCCGTTCCGGCCGGAAGAGGTCGCGTACTACGTGCCGGAGGCGCCGCGCGGCTCACGGGCCGGTGCCGTGCAGATCAACGACGTGCTCGTCGACGAGCGGGGCATCGTCTACGCCGTGGACCGGCTCATCGGCGGCGTCTACGTGCTCGAGATGCAGGCCTGATCGGCCGGTGGAGGGGACCGTCCCCTCCACCCGCCTCCTGCCTCACGCTACCGAGGACGATCGCAGCGCCTGCTGCTCGCCGAACCTCTGATCGACGGTCGCCCAGTCGATATTGGCAAAGAACGCCTCGACGTACCGGAGACGCTCCGTGGCCCGGTAGTCACGCATGAAGGCGTGCTCCCACACGTCCATGACCAGCAGCGGAGCGCAGCGGGCCGGAATCCCGTCCTGGTGGAGGCTGACCCAGAAATTGGTCAGGCGGCCGGTCAGCGGATCCTGAAACAGGATGACCCAGCCCACGCCCCGCATGCTCCCCAGCGCCTTGAAGCTCTCCTGCCACTGATCGATCGATCCGTACGTCTGCGCGAGGGCGCGGCCGCAGGCCTGGCGGTCTGACGGCCGAGGCGCGCCGCCCGGCTTGAGATTCGAGAAGTACAGCTCGTGCAGGACCATGCCGTCGTACTCGTACGCGAGCCGACGCGTTCCCTCGGCGAGGCCGAAGTCTTTGCCCGACGCTCGCCGCTCGGTGCGCATCTCGGTCAGCTCCCTCGTGAGCGCGTTCACCTGCTTCACGCATCCGGCGTAGAGATCGAGGTGCTCCGCGATCTGCCCATCGGAGATGCGGTCGAGCCCCTTGAGGTGATCGAACGATTGCGCCTGGTACATGCCTTCTCCTTTCTCGAGCCTTCGTCCAAGCTCTGCTCTGGAAGATCCGTGCCAGCGACACATCGACAGCATCCCGTGAGCGAAGGCAGGCGCGGCACGAGCGATGCACGACCACGTGAGCACGGCGCGGATCCGCCGTGTCGAGGGACAGACATCGAACGAAGGAGATGGCGATGCTCTACTACGCGCTGGCGTTTCTGATCGTGGGACTGGTGGCGGGAGCCCTCGGATTGTTCGGAATCGCGGCGATCGCCGGACAAATCTCGTGGGTGCTCTTCCTGGTCGCCGTGGTCTTGCTCGTGATTCACGTGGCGACCGGGCGCCGGATGCCGCTGAGCTGAAGCCCGCCCGGTGTAGTTCTTCCTCGGTAGTTTCGCCGGCCCGTGTAACGACTACACGGGCCGACGACTTGACGTCGCCCGCGTTTCGTTGGATCCTCCGGCGCTAGGTAGCCTGTAGCAACCTCCTCTGATCCCGGATCGTGTCCCTGAGTAGCAGGTGGTGAGCCCTCGGCCGGTAAGTCGCGGCCGGGAGGCTCGCGGGCAGAAACACTGACGGCCGGATCGTCACTCGGGAGGTGTCCGATGACGCTCGTCACCCTCTTGGCGCTCGCGATCGGTTCGCTCCTGGCAGCCCCGTCCGTCTGGGCGCAGTCCCCGGAGACCCCGCGCCGCGGCGGAATCCTCCTGGCGGCCATCGGCGCCGACGCGCCGAGCCTCGACCCGCACCAGGAGCAGACCTTCGCCACCATCCAGCCGGTCGCTCCGCTCTACAGCACGCTCTTGCAGATCGATCCCTACAGCTACCCGAACGTCGTCGGCGACGTGGCCAGCGAGTGGAAGATTTCGCCCGACGCCCTCACGTACACGTTCAAGATCCGCCCGGGGATCCGGTTCCACGACGGCTCGCCGCTGACGGCCGCCGACGTCAAGGCCAGCTACGACAAGATCATCTTCCCACCCGAAGGGGTCCGCAGTATTCGCCAGGCCAACTACTCGGCGGTGGCGAGCGTCGAAGCCCCGGACCCGAGCACGGTGGTGTTCAAGCTCAAGTTCCCCTCCGCCTCGCTCTTCGTCAACCTCGCCCACCCCATGAACGTCATCTTCCCCAAGAAGCATCTCGACAAAGACCCGAACTACTTCAAGAACAACGTCATGGGCTCCGGGCCCTTCAAGCTCAAGAACTACACCCGCGGCTCGACGTTCGAGGGCGAGCGGAATCCCGATTACTTCGTCAAGGACCGGCCGTACCTCAACGGCTACAAGTTCTTCATCAGCACCGAGACGTCCGTACGGGCCGCCGCGATCCGGTCGGGCCGGGCCTACATCGAGTTCCGCGACCTGCCCATGGCCGAGGTGGATTCGATCCGGAAGCATCTGGGTGACAAGGTCGCGGTTCAGCAGACCCCCTTTGTCATCCACTTCGACGTCTCCATGAACAACACCGTGAAGCCGTTCACCGACATTCGCGTGCGGAGGGCCCTCAACCTCGCGATCGATCGATACACGGCGGGCAAGGTCCTGTACGCGCTCACGGGTCTGCGGGACGTCGGGGCGTTCACCCGGCCGGGCACCGAGTGGGCGATGGCGCCGGCCGAGCTCGAGAAGTTCGCGGGCTTCGGGCGCGACGCGGAGAAGAACCGCGCGGAGGCCAAGCGGCTCCTGGCGGAAGCGGGCTACCCGAATGGCTTCAAACTGGTGCTGAAAAACCGCAACGTCAAGCTGCCGTACCAGGACTGGGCGGTCTACGTGATCCAGGAATGGCGCAAGATCGGAGTCGAGGCCGAGCATCGGCCGCTCGAGACGGCAGCCTGGTACGCGGATGGACGGGACCAGGGGAACTTCGAAGCGATCGTCACTCCGATCGGCTACCCCGTCGACGATCCCGACGCGCTGCTCACGCCGTTCATCACCGGGTCTTCTCAGAACTGGGGCCGCTTCTCCAACCCCGCGATCGACGACCTCTTCGCGCGGCAGACGCGGACACTCGATCCGATCGAGCGTCGGAAGCTGGTCGTCGAGCTTCAGAAAGTCGTGCTCGAGAACGCCTACCACATCCCCGGGCTCTGGTGGTCGCGCAACGTCGTGCACTGGACCAAGGTGAAGAACTGGATCGCGCCGCCCAGTCACTTCACGAACCAGAAGCTCCAGGACGTCTGGCTCTCGGAGGACTGATATGCGACGCCCTCACGCGCTTTTCAGCGGTCTCGCGCTCGTTGTCCCGCTCGGCGTCCTGCTCGGCGTCCTGCTCGGCGTCCTGCTCGCCCCCGGGCGCGCCGCCGGCCAGGAAACCCCGCGTCGCGGCGGGGTCTTGCTGGCCGCCATCGCGGCCGACGCACCGAGCCTCGATCCGCACCAGGAGCAGACCTTCGCCACCATCCAGCTGGTCGCGCCGCTCTACAGCACGCTGATCCAGATGGATCCCTTGAGCTATCCGAAGATCATCGGCGACGCCGCCAGCGAGTGGAAGATCGCGCCCGATGGGCTCACGTACACGTTCAAGATCCGTCAGGGGATCAAGTTTCACGACGGCTCGGCGCTGACGGCCGCCGACGTCAAGGCCACGTACGACAAGATCATCTTCCCGCCGGCGAGCGTGCGAAGCATCCGCAAGAACACCTATACCGCGGTGGCGAGCGTCGAGGCGCCGGATCCGAACACCGTGGTCTTCAAGCTCAAGTTTCCCTCGGCGTCCCTCCTCGGCAACCTTGCGTCGCCGTGGAACGTCATCTATCCCAAGAAGTACCTCGACAAGGACCCGAACTACTTCAAGTCCAACGTCGTCGGGTCGGGGCCGTTCAAATACAAGAGCTACACGCGCGGATCGACGTTCGAAGGGGAGCGCAACCCCGACTACTTCGTCAAGGACCGGCCGTACCTCGACGGCTACAAGTTCTTCATCAGCACGGAAACCTCGGTGCGCGCCGCGGCGATCCGGTCCGGCCGTGCCTACGTCGAGTTCCGCACGTTCCCCCTGGCGGAAGTGGAGTCGATCAAGAAGCAGCTCGGCGACAAGGTCGTCGTGCAGGACACGGCCGCCACCGGTTTGTTCGGGATCGCGATGAACCAGACCGCGAAGCCCTTCACGGACATCCGTGTCCGCAAGGCGCTCACGATGGGGATCGATCGATACACCGCGGGCCGGGTCCTGTATCCGATCGCGAGTCTCCGAGACGTCGGGGGCCTGATGCGTCCGGCCACGGAGTGGGCGATGGCGGAGTCCGAGCTCCAGAAGCTCCCGGGGTTCTGGAAGGACGCGGAGAAGAGCCGGGCCGAGGCCAAGCGGCTCCTGGCCGAGGCGGGCTACCCCAACGGATTCAAGGTGGTCCTGAAGAACCGCAATGTGAGGGTTCCGTACATCGACTTCGGCGTCTTCGTGATCCAGGAGTGGCGCAAGATCGGGATCGAGGCCGAACACCGGCCCCTCGAGACGGCGGCCTGGTTCGCGGACGGGCGGGACCAGGGGAACTTCGAGGTCATCGTCAACGGCGTGTTCAACTACATGGACGACCCCGATCTGTTCCTCGAGCGGTACACCTCGGGGGACACCAACAACTGGGGTCG
>Ga0137403_10000695_pt1 | contig 43437 bp, 43 predicted proteins | sample CZOMad2_1_16fung_FD_122057 | JGI IMG/M metagenome (GOLD analysis project Ga0137403, IMG submission 122057) | Vadose zone soil fungal communities from Angelo Coast Range Reserve, California, USA - CZOMad2_1_16fungal (Hybrid Assembly) | ecosystem: Environmental > Terrestrial > Soil > Vadose zone...
CTGGTTCTCGCTCGACTTGCATGTGTTAAGCGCGCCGCCAGCGTTCGTCCTGAGCCAGGATCAAACTCTCCGTGAAGTTGGTTTGACCGTTGCCGGCCAAGCTTCTCTTCGAGCTTGAGCTCAAAGGTCTACCCCAACCGAACCGGGGCAGACGGGTTATTGCTTGATTCCTCTCGAGCACGCAGGTGTGACCACGCACGCGAGAGGTCTCGACGTAAACGCTCGCTGCTGAGTTTTCAAAGACCGGCGCTAACTTCTCGACGGCGTAAAAAAGCCTCCGACTCGCGCCAGAGGCCTCCAGTGCTACAGATCCAGGTCGTATCCGAATCCTCTTGGAGGCGCTCCGTTCGTCGAGTTATAGGGACCTTGTTACACCGCCGCGAGGGCAGCCGCGGAATGATAGCAGCATCCCGCCGCGGGGTGTCAAGACGCGGAGACCTTCAGAAATTGGCGCTTCCCGGCCTGGATCACGGAGCCCGCGAGCCGCTCCGCCGGCAACTCGAGCTCGCGCACCGGCTCGCCGTCGATTCTCACCCCGCCCTGCTCGATCACGCGCCGCCAGTGACTGTTCGACTGGCCGAACTGATCGCTTAGCAGCTGCGGCAGGTAGACGGAGCCGCCGTCGACGCTCGCGGTCGGGATCTCCGCCTCGTCGGGCGCGCGCCCCTCGCGCACGACGCGCGTGAAGTGGTTCTCCCCGCGCCGGACGCCCTCCTCGCCGTGCGAGCGCCTGACGATGAACCTGGCCAGCTCGAGCTTCGCCTCCATCGGCTCGAGCGTGGCGGGGTCGAGGTCGGACTCCATCACGAGCCTGTAGTACTCGGGGAGCATCTCGTCGGAGATCCGCATCGCCTTGCCGAACTGCTCTTCCGGAGGCTCCCTGAGACCGATGTAGTTGTTCCTCGAAGCGCTCATCTTCTCGCCGTCGGTTCCGAGCAGCAGCGGCGTCGTGAGCGCGACCTGGGGATCGAGTCCGTAGGCCTCCATCACGTCTCGGCCCGCTAGCAGGTTGTAGAGCTGGTCGGTTCCTCCGAGCTCGACGTCCGCCTCGATCGCCACGGAGTCGTAGGCCTGCATCAACGGATAGAGAAGCTCCGAGATCGAGATCGGAGCCTGTGCCGCCATCCGCTTGGCGAAGTCGTCCCGCTCGAGCAGGCGGGCGACGGTCGTGGTTCGGGTCAGCCGAAGGATCTCGGCGAAGTCGAGCTTCCCGAGCCACTCGCCGTTGAAGCGGACCTCGAGCTTCTCGGGCGCGGTGTCGATGATCAGCGCCGCCTGCTCGAGATACGTCTGCGCGTTCGTGTCGATCTCTTCGTCCGAGAGCAGGGGCCGCTCCGCCGAGCGGCCGGACGGATCGCCGATTCGAGTCGTGTAGTCGCCGACGATGAGGACACCTTTGTGGCCCTCGGCCTGGAAGGCCGCCATCCGCTGAAGAGGGATCGCGTGGCCGATGTGCACGTCGGGCGAGGTAACGTCGATTCCGAACTTCACCCGCAAGGGTCGTCCTTGCTCGAGTTTCCGCTCGAGCTCGCCTGCCGGCAAGACGTCCACCGCGTTCCGAGTCAGCTCCGCGACACCCATAGGTCAGGACTTTAGTGCCGTTACAATCGCGCAGTTCTGTTGCGCCGACGACGTTCCGCCGTGGCGCGGCCCAAGGGCCGCCGCCGGATCCGGAAGCTTCGCCTCTTCGCACTGCTGGCCCTCCTAGCGGTGCTGGGCTTGGCCTCCTTCAGCGTCGGTCTCGTGACCGCGATCGCCGGCGAGATCCCGGCGCTCGACCCGAGCCGGATCCACAACCAGACGGACGGCTTCATCTACGCGAACAACGGCCGCGTGCTCTCCGTCCTCCGCGGCTCGCAGAGCCGGATCCTGCTCCGCTCCGACCAGATCTCGCCGCTGATGAAGCAGGCGATCGTCGCGATCGAGGACAAGCGCTTCTACGAGCACCGCGGCGTCGACGTACGCGGGATCATGCGCGCGCTCTGGGCGGACATGCGCGGCGGCGGAGCCGTGCAGGGCGGGTCGACGATCACGCAGCAGTTCGTCAAGAACACGTACACGAACAACCAGCGGTCGATCGCGCGCAAGCTGAGGGAGGCGGCGCTCGCGTGGCAGCTCGAGCAGCGCTGGTCGAAGGACCGGATCCTGACCGCCTACCTGAACACGATCTACTTCGGCAACGGGGCCTACGGCGTCGAGCAGGCGGCGCAGACGTACTTCCACCACGGCGCCGGCCCGGGCAAGCTGACGCTTTGGGAGGCGGCGCTGCTCGCGGGCATCCCCGAGGACCCGGCCGCGTTCGACCCAGCGACCAATCAGAAAGGCGCCCGGGCCCGTCGGAACCTGGTGCTGAAGGAGATGTTCGACCAGGGCGACATCAGCCGAGCCGTCTACGGCAACGCGACGCGACGGCCGATGCCGAGTCCGCAGGCGATCCGTCTCCCGGGCGACCAAGGCCCCGCGCAGTACTTCGCCAACTACGTCAAGCAGCAGCTCGTCGACCGTTACGGGTCCGGGCGGGTCTTCGGCGGCGGGCTGAAGGTCTACACGACGATCGACCTGAAGCTCCAGAAGATGGCCCGGAACTCGATCGGGCATTGGCTGACGAGTCCCACGGGTCCGACGGCCGCGCTCGTGTCGATCGACCCTCGGGACGGCCGCATCCTCGCCATGTTCGGCGGCAACAACTTCCGCAAGAGCCAGTTCAATCTCGCCGTCCAGGGCGAGCGGCAGGCGGGCTCCTCATTCAAGCCGTTCGTGCTTGCGACCGCGCTGAAGGAGGGCGTCGCGCCCAGCACGACCTTCGTCTCGAAGCCGGTGACGATCAACGCCGGCGGGCGGCTCTGGGAGGTGCACAACTACGAGGACGAGTACCTCGGCTCGATCACGATCCAACAGGCGACCGCGTACTCGGACAACGCCGTCTTCGCACAGCTGACGAAGCTCGTCGGCCCCCAAAACATCGCCAACACGGCCAAGTCGCTGGGGATCAAGAGCAGGCTGCAGCCCTACTTCTCGATCGGGCTGGGCGCCCAGGGCGTCAACCCGCTCGAGATGGCGCGCGCGTTCTCAGCCTTCGCCAACGGCGGCAAGCGGATCGACGGCAGACGCTTCGGCAACGAGCCGCGCGTGATCACGAAAGTGGCGACCGAGAAGGGCCGGCCGATCGACGACAACACGGCCCGGCCCGTCCAGACCCTGTCGGAGGAGAACGCAGCGCTGGTCACCTCGCTGCTTCAGAACGTGATCAAGTACGGGACCGGCAAAGCAGCCGCGCTCGCGGGCGGACGTCCCGCGGCCGGCAAGACGGGCACGACGGAGAACTACGGCGACGCCTGGTTCGTCGGCTACACGCCGCAGCTCGTGACAGCCGTCTGGGTCGGCTACCCGAACGATGTGCGGTCGATGAGCTACCAGTTCCATGGCAAGCCTGTCGCCGGCGGCACGTTCCCCGCGCTGATCTGGAAGAGCTTCATGGAGCGCGCCCTCCCCTACCTGCACGACGCCCCCGAGAGCTTCGCGCCGGCGTCGATCCCGTACGCCTCGCCGAAGAACGTCACCTACCGCGACGGCAGGCTCCAGCTCGACAACGGCTACTGCCGCGACACGGAGTCGATCGAGTACTTCGGTGACTCGGGGCCGACGCACACTGCGAACTGCCTGCCGAACGAAGTCGACGTCCCCAACGTGGTCGGAGAGCCGGTGGGCCGGGCGAAGACGGTGCTCGCCGGGCAGCCGCTCGCCGCGACGGTCGTCTACCGGCCGGCCCAGCCCCGGCAGCGGGTCGGGGTCGTCGTCAAGCAGTTTCCGGCCGGGGGGCGACACCTCTCCTCGGGCGACCGGGTGACGATCGTGCTCTCCAAGGCGCTCGAAGGTCTCGTGCCGAACGTGGTCGGGATGACGGTCGACCGGGCAAAGGCTCGGCTCAAGCGGCTCAAGCTCGAAGTGACCATCTCCCCAAGCGACGCTCCCGGCTCGGCGCGGATCATCGCTCAGTCGCCGCGTGCGGCACGCGCCTCGGCCCCAGGAATGGGGATCACGCTGGCCGTAAAGGGCGGCTGAGGAAGCGCGAGCCCGCGAGGCCGTAGCGCCACGGCAAGTCGGCGGCGCGGGTAATTCCGATCCGCGGTCCGCGGGCTATTTCGGGCGGCTCGGTTCGAGGCTCGAGCCGAAAGGGCGGGCGGTCGAGCGGCAGCCCGTCGTGCTCGCCGGCGATCGCGAGCGCCTGGCAGAGGCGCCCCGGACCCGCGCAGAGGAGACGCTCGCCTTCGAGTCCCCGCCGCCGCCGCATCTCCTCGAGCCCCTGGGTCGGCTCGAGCGCGCGGATAAGGACGGCGTCGGCGACGCCCTCGGCTTCGCACACGAAGTTGACGCACCAGTGGACCCCGTACGACCGGTAGACGTAGGCGTGGCCGGGCGGCCCGAACATCGAGGCGTTACGGGCGGTCCGGCCCCGGAAGCCGTGCGCCGCCGGATCTTCGTGGTGGTAAGCCTCGAGCTCGACGATCTTGCCGCCGACGCCGTCGACGAGAAACGTCGCGCCGATCAGCTCCGCTGCCACTTCGTGCACGGAGCGCGCGAAGAACTCGCGCCTGATCATGCTTTCGCCGCCTTGGCGTCGTAACGCAGCAGCGCCGGAATCGCGAGCGCGAGCAGGCCGCAGCCCGCGATGCACGCGAGGCCGCCCGAGACGATCGAGAAGCGGAGGCTGGTCAGCGACGCCACCACGCCCGCCTCGACGTTGCCGAGCGTCGGCGCCGCGGCGACCTGGGTGAACTCGATCCCGGTGATCCGGCCTCGCAGCGCGTCTGGCGTCGCGACGAGGACGATTGTGCTGCGGAGAACTGCGCTGACGAAGTCGGCGGCGCCCGCAACGGCGAGCAGCGCGAGCGCGAGCCAAAGCGCGGTGGCGAAGCCGAACCCGACGAGCGCGGCCCCCCAGGCGGCCGCGGCGACGATCACACCCAACCCCTGACGCCGGACGTGTGCGAGCGGTCCGGAAAAGATCGAGGCGAGCAACGCGCCGGCGTAGGGAGCGGCGTAGAGGAAGCCGACGGTCTTCGAGCCGCCGCCGAAGTGCTCGCCGAGGGCGGGAAAGAGGGCCATCGGCATGCCGAAGATCATCGCGTTCGTGTCGACGAGGAAGATCCCGAGAATGGCCGGCTGGCTGCGGACGAAACGAAAGCCTTCGACGATCGAGCGCAGACTCGGGGCCTCGGCGTCGTGCGCCGCCGGCAGCTTCGGCAAGAGCCAGATGCTCACGAGCGAGGCTGAAAAGCTCGCGACGTCCAGCAGGTACGTGCCGGTGAAGCCGAGCGCGGCGATCACGAGCCCGCCGGCCGCGGGGCCGGCGACGGCGTTGAAGTTCGACGCGAGGCTGTCGAGCGACGATGCGGCGACGATCTTCTCCTCGCGGACGATCCGAGGCAGCAGCGAGCGCAGGGCCGGTGTGCCGAAGCTGAAGACCGCGGTGCCGGCGAAGTCGAGCACGTAGAGCGCCCAGACATGCGGATCGGGAAGCGACGCATTGATCGCGAGTCCAACCGAGACGAGCGCAAAACCGCCTTCTGCGATCAGGAGCATCGTCCGCCGGTCGACCGCGTCGGCGACGGCGCCGCCGACGATGGGCGCGATCAGCAGCGGGCCGAGCGTCGTCAGGTAGAGCAGTGCGACCTGCAGAGTCGAGTGGGTCAGCTCGAACAGCTGGATCGGCACCGCGATCCAGGTGATCTCGCCGGCGAACCAGGAGATCGTCTGGCCGAAGAAGAGCCGGCGAAACGGCGGCGACTCGCGCAGCGGGCTGAGGTCGATCGTGACCCGGCGCAGGAAGCCCCCGGCCCGCGGCGGCGCGGAGCCGACCGGCTCTTGCTCGTAAGGTGGCTCCGGCCCGCTCAGGCTCGGCTAGAAGAGCGGCTCGGTTTCGCCGGGCTTCGCGGTCGACTCGAGCAGCTTCCGCGCCCGGCGGCCGAGGTCGTTGACGTCGACGCGGCCTTGCTGCGTCTGCTCGGCAACGCGTTCCGCCAGATCGAGCGCTTGGTCGAGCAGCGGCGTGCCACCGGAGGACTGGCCCATCTCGTGGAGGATCGTCCGCTCGGTCCGGGAGGCGACGATCGGCTCGGTGACGCCTTCGACCCAGACGAGCGTGCGCCGGCCGTGCCCGCGCCGATCGTCACGGATCGGCTCGATCGCGTAGATCTTGTCCGCTCGGGCGTACTTCCCGAAGCCCAGGAAGATCATCCGGTTGCCGTCCGCCACGGCGGTAGTATCGCCGCCCGGGGTTTAGAAGCGGGCGAGCAGCCTGCCCGTCGGCTCGAAGACGATCCGGCCCGAGCCGCGGACGTTGTAGGCGTAGAAGAGCCCGGCGTCGGTCAGCCTCGCCCCGACGAGCGTCGCCGCCGCTCCGCGCAGCGGGAACGAGATCCGCTTGCCGTCGCTCAGGCGAACCAGCACGAGCCGGTGCGGCCCGCGTAGCAGCGCGAGCTTCGAGGTCACGCCTGCGAGCGGCAGCGCCGCGGCCGGTCCGAGCGAGAACGACTTTCCGCGCGCGCCCGTCGCCGGGTCGTAGAGGTCAAGCGTGGACGTCGTCTCGATCGCAAGCCTCGCCTTGGCGAGCGCGACCGGACGCCCATTTCCAACCAGGGTCGGAACGGTCGCGACCTGCCCGCCGCTCGCCGAACGGATTGTCAGCGCATCGGCGCCTGCGACCGCCATCCACCCGCCGCCGACCGAGACGAGCGGGTAGGCCGCCGGGCCTCGCAAGACGACGGTGCGGCGGCCCGCTGCGATCCGGATCAGCTCCTGGTCCGTCAACCGAAGCTGAGGATCCTTGTGGCCGCACGCCTCGACCTCGGGCCGATCGCAGACTTGTGTCCAGCGGTTGTAGGCAAGGAGCGAGCCGCCGCCAAGGAGCTGCCCCACCCATTGGCCGCTCGGATCGCCGCTGGCCCGATCGCCGTTGGTCGCGAACTCGAACTGCTTCCTGGCGCCACCGGTGAGACCGGCTGCCAGGACCGCCATTTCCAGGCTGTTGCCGCCGCCTTGCTCGATCCAGGCGACGCGGCCGCCGCCGACCGCGAGCTGGGTGACGCCATCCCCTGCGCAGCCGAGAATTCCGGGTTTCATGCTCACCGACCAGCGGCCGGGAGCGCTCCAGACGACGATTCGCCGCGCACAGGCGCGCTTCACGGTCGTCGTCACCGCCGCGTGCTTGCCGTCGGCCGCGAGGAGGGAGATCCGCCCCTGGACGGAGAGGACCGTGTCCGCCTGCGAGGCCGCCGCGAAAGACTGGGCCGCCCCCGTCGAGAGGACCGCGACCAGGCAGACAAGAAAGCCCCAAGGGGTGACTCGAGCTTTGAGACGGCGTCGATCCATGGCTGTCCGACTGTACGCAGGGCTTATGTGGAATTCGTCAAGACGGCGCCGCGGCTAGAGCGACGCCCGAAGCGCCTCGACGACGCGCTGCTGGTCCTCGGCCTCGATCTGTGTGAAGAACGGAAGTGCGAGCGTCCGGGAACACGCGTCCTCCGCGACCGGGCACATGCCCTCGTGGAAGCCGTATTGCTCGCGCATGAACGGCTGCAGGTGGACGCAGGGGACATACTCCGCCGTCCCGATCCCTTCTGCGCGGAGCTCCGCCATGACCGCGTCGCGATCCACTTCCGGGGCGAGCTTGACGACGTAGACGAACCAGGAGCGGGTGTGATTGGAGTCGTCGGAGAGCGGCGTCTCGACGCCGTCGATGCCCGCGAGCAGCTCCCCGTAGCGCGCCGCCGCCGCCGTCCGCAACTCGAGGATCCGGTCGAGCTTCTCCAGCTGGGCGATTCCGATCGCTGCCTGGATATCCGTCCAACGGTAGTTCCAGCCGAGCCGCACATGGTCGAACCAGGCGCCGGTGTCGTAGGTTCGGCCCTGGTTTCGCAGGCTACGGAGCAGCTGCCACTGCTCCTCGGAATGCGTGACGACGACGCCGCCTTCACCCGTCGCGATCTGCTTGTTCGGATAGAAGCCGAAGACGGCCGGCGGCCCGTGTCCACCGAGCGGCGTGCCCTTGTACTCGGCTCCCAGCGCCTCCGCTGAATCCTCGATCAAGGTCAGCCCGTTGCGCTCGCAGAGCGCGCGCAGCTCGTCGAGCTCGCAGGGGTAGCCGAACATGTCGACGGCGACAACAGCCTTCGTCCGCTCCGTGATCGCCGCCTCGACCGCAGCCGGATCGAGGTTCAGCGTCCGCGGATCGACGTCGGCGAAGACCGGCGTCGCGCCCTCGAAGATGAAGCAGTTGGCCGAGGCGACGAATGAGACGGGCGAGGTGATCGCCTCGTCTCCGGGGCCGAGGCCGGCGATGTGGCAGAGCAGGTGCAGCCCCGCGGTGCCGCTCGAGACCGCCGCCGCGTAGGGCGCGCCCACGCGCTCGGCGACCAGCTCCTCGAAGCGGTCGATCGTCGGGCCCAGCGAGAGCCGCCCGGAGCGGAGCACCTCGAGCACGAGCTCCTCCTCCCGCTCGCCCATCCACGGCCGAGCGAGTGGTACCTCCTTTCGAGCCGGCGGAGCCGGCTCGCGAGTCTCCCGAGCGGAGCGAAGGGACAAACTAGCTATCCGGAAAATGCGTCAGCATTTTCGGATTTAAGCTTCGGCCGGGGTGCGCTCGGCGTATTCGAGCCACTGCGCCCACCGCTCGCTGCGGCCTCGAACGGTGTCGATGTACGCAGACTGGAGCTCGAGCGTGACCGCGCCGACGCCGAGCTCGACGTCGTCGACCTCCCGCAGCGGAGTCACCTCAGCGGCGGTGCCGCACATGAAGGCCTCGTCGGCGAGGTAGAGATCCGAGCGGATCAGGCTCTTCTCGACGACGCTGTAGCCGATGTCCTGCGCGATCTGGATCACCGTGTCGCGCGTGATCCCGGGCAAGATCGAGGTGGAGAGGTCGGGCGTGTAGATCACGCCGTCCTTGACGATGAAGACGTTCTCGCCTGAGCCGTCGGCGACGAAGCCCTCCGCTGTCAGCAGGATCGCCTCGTCGTAGCCGGCCCGGTTGGCCTCCGTGACCGCAAGCATCGAGTTCAGATAGACGCCGGTCGCCTTGGCGACGTGTGGGATCACGTTCGGGCCGATCCGCTGCCAGCTCGAGATCTTGGCGCGGATGCCCTTTTTGAGGCCGTCCTCACCGAGGTAGGCGCCCCAGGGCCAGCTCATGATCACGACGTCGACCGGGTTCCCGATCGCAGAGACGCCGAGCTCGCCGTAGCCGAAGAAGGCGATCGGGCGTAGGTAGCACTCGGGGAGACCGTTGACGGCGATCAACTCGTGCGCGGCCGCGCGCAGGTCCTCGACCGAGAAGGAGAGGTCCATCCCCAGCAGCTTCGCGGAGTTCTCGAGCCGCTTGAGGTGATCGGTCAGCCGGAAGACGGCGGTGCCGTTCGGCGTCTCGTACGCCCGGATTCCCTCGAACACTCCCGAGCCGTAGTGGAGCCCGTGGGTGCCGACGTGGATCCGTGCATCGTCCCACGCGACCAGCTCGCCGTTCATCCAGATCTTCTCGGTCTCACGCATGCACGACCTCCTTTGACCAAATGTTATGTGTGAGTCTCGACGGCGTCCATCGGCTCAGCTCTGGAGAGGCGCATCAGCTCCGTCGGTGCCAGCGCCGCCATGTGTCTCGTCGATCCGGCGCCGATCCAAACAATCGGGTGCCCGAGCAGAGAGCGATCCAGGAAGACGGCCTTCACCTGCGTGAGCGGGAACGGCGCCACGGCGCCCGGCTCGTAGCCCGTCGCCTCCCGCACCTGCTGGGCGCCTGCGATTCGAGCCTTCGAGCAGCCGGCGGCGGCGGAGACCTTGGCCCTGTCGGCGCGACGGTCGCCCGGAACGAGGACGAGAATCGACCGCCCGTCGCAGTCGAAGACGAGCGACTTGACGATCTGTGCGAGGTCGCAGCCGACTGCTTTCGCGGCGTCCTCGGCGGTCGGCGTCCCGTCCGAGAACTCCTCGATCCGGGACTCGGCCCCCGACTCGCGCAGATACGCGGCGACCCGCTCGACCTCCTCCGGCCAGGAACGTTTCGCCACAGCCTGAAGCGTAGTCACCGCAACTGGTCCGAGGCATCGCTTGCGATGCCGCCAAAGAGGTCGTGCGATTCACTCGTGCGGCCGCTTAACCCGGACCGCGACCAGCAGACGCTCCGACCCGCCTCACGCAACCGATTAGGCCGCCTATCCGTTGTGCTCGCTGGAGACGAAAGGAGCCCGGGGGATGCAAGCACGCGAGAAACGGATCGCGAAGACCGAAGCGCTGTTCAGAAGCGTCAACGAACGGATCGCCGAAACGTCGGTGCACTTCGACAATGGCGACGCCACCGACGCCGAGTTTCTCTGCGAGTGCGGTGACCCGGCCTGCTCCGAACGGCTCGAGGTGCCGCTCGAGGAGTACGAGCAGGTGCGCGAGGACGCGACCACGTTCGTTCTCGATCCCGATCACATCGAGCCCGACGTCGAGAGGATCGTCAGGCGCCGCGGTGACTACGCGGTCGTGAAGAAGGTCGACGCCGTCGTCGCCCGGATCGTTCGGAGGCTCGATCCTCGCGCCGAATCGGCGTAGTCAAGCCAGCGAGATGAAATGGGCGTCGTCGACGAAGCCCTCCGCGAGCACGTCGTCGACCAGGCCGGCCGGCGGCGGCGAATCGATTGAGAGCGCCATCAGCGCCTTGCCCCCTCGGCGCGAGCGCGAGACCGCCATGTTGGCGATGTTCACCCCGGCCTCACCGAACAGCGATCCCAGCCGCCCGATCACCCCTGGAACGTCGTCGTAACGGAAGAAGACCAGCAGCGGCGCGAGCTCCATCTCGAGCTCGAAGCCGAGCGCGCTGACCAGCCAGTGGCGGTTGTCTTTCCCGATCGTCGTCCCGGCGACGCGCACCTCGTCCCCGTTCGAACGGACGACCACGCGCACGAGGTTGGTGAAGTCGCGGCTGGCGCGACGGCGCTCCTCGCGAACTTCGATGCCTCGTTCGGCCGCGATCAGGGGCGCGTTGACGTAGTTGACCGGCGTATCCGAGCGGCCCTGGAAAGCCCCATTCAGCGCCGCGACCGTCAGCAGCCGCGTGTCGTAACCCGATAAGCCGCCGTAGTAAGCGAGCGTCAGCTCGTCCGCCCGGCCGTCCGCGAGCTCCAGCGCCAGCCGGCCGAGCTTCGCGGCCAGCGGGACGAACGGGCCGAGGGCCTCCATGTCCTCGGCGCGGATTGCCGGAATGTTGACCGCGTTCGTAATGAGCGCGCCCTCGAGCGCGGCGGCGACCTGCTCGGCGACGATCAGGCCGGCGCGGTCCTGCGCCTCCTCCGTCGAGGCTGCCAGGTGCGGGGTGACAATGACGTTGTCGAGCTCGAGCAGCGGCCCCGTGTACGGCTCCGCCGAGAAGACGTCGAGTGCGGCTGCCGCGACCTTCCCCGAGCGCAAGGCCTCGAGCAGCGCGGCCTCGTCGAGCAGCTCCCCGCGGGCGGCGTTGATCACGCGCACGCCGTCTTTCATCTGCGCGAACGCCTCCTTCCCGAGCGAACCCCGCGTCTCGTCGGTCAGCGGCAGGTGCAGGGTCACGAAGTCGGCCGCCCCGTAAACGTCTTCGGGCGTCTCGACACGCTCGGCGCCCAGCTCGCGGAAGCGCTCCTTCGCGACGAAGGGGTCGTAGGCGACGATGCGCATCCCCAGCCCGAGCGCGCGCCTTGCCACCTGCTGGCCGATCCGACCGAAGCCGAGCACGCCGAGCGTCTTGCCCTCGAGCTCGATGCCGCCGTAGCGCCCGCGCTCCCAGCGTCCCTGCTTCAGCGCCGCGTACGCCTGCGGAATGTTGCGCGAGAGTGCGAGCAGCAGGCCGATGGTGTGCTCCGCAGCGGAGACGACGGTCGACTCCGGCGCGTTCGCCACCACGATTCCGCGTCGGGTGGCCGTCTCGACGTCGACGTTGTCGACGCCCACTCCGGCGCGGCCGATCACCTTCAGGCGGTCCGCCCGCTCGAGCACGTCGGCGGTCAGCTTCGTCGCCGAGCGGATCACGATTGCGTCGTAGGCGCCGATCTGCTCGGCGAGATCCCCGTTCAGCCCGACATCGACCTCGTAGTGCTCGCGCAGGAGCTCCACGCCCGCCTCGGCGATCGGCTCGGCGATCAGAACGCGCTTCACACGCGGGCGCGCTCTTCGAACGCCTCGAGCGCCCTGGTCACGGCGGCGCCGCGCTCGATCTCGGCGCCGAGGTCCGCGAGCACGAGCTCGACCGCGGCGAGCGCGGTCGTGATGTCGAAGACGTCGAAGTAGCCGATGTGGCCGATCCGAAAGATCTTCCCCTTGAGGGTGGACTGGCCGTTCGCGATCGTGATCCCGAACCGGTCGCGCAGGCCCCGGACGAGCTCCGTCGCGTCGATCCCGTCGGGCGCGCGAATTGCCGTCACGACCGCCGAGCGATCATCGTCGGGCGAGAAGAGCTCGAGCCCCATCGCCTTCGCGCCCTCGCGGCAGGCGCGCCCGAGTCGGATGTGCCGGTCGAAGACGGCCTCTAGGCCCTGGTCGAGCAGGATTCCGAGCGCGACATCGAGCCCCGCGACGAGCGAGACCGGCGGCGTGAACGGGGCGTCGAGCGTGGACTGTCCTTTTCGCGTCCGCTCCCAGTCGAAGTAGAAGCGCGGCGACTCCCCGCGGCCGGCCCATGCTCGCTCCGAGACGGAGACCATCGCCAGCCCCGGCGGCGTCATCAGTGCCTTCTGCGAGCCGGAGACGACGACGTCGACGCCCCAGGCGTCGGTCTCGAGCGGGACGGCGCCGAGGCTCGAGACGGCGTCGACAACGCTGATCGCTCCGTGGTCGTTGACAGCGCCCGCGAGCGCCTGGAGATCGCAGACGACGCCGGTCGAGGTCTCCGAGTGCGTAAGGAAGACCGCCTTGGCGCCGCCGAGCTCCTGTAGACGGGCGGCGACGTCCTCTGCGGCCGGAATCTCGCCCCACGCGTATTCGAGTGTCTCCACCTCCGCGCCATAGGCCGCCGCGATCGCGCGCCAGCGCTCGCCGAAGTGGCCGGCGGAGACGACGAGCACCCGCTCGCCCGCAGAGCAGAGGTTCGCGACCGCGGACTCCATCGCACCGGTTCCGGCCGCGGCGAAGAGCAGCACGTCGCGTTCGGTCAGGAAGACTTCTCGCAGGCGCGCGAGCGTGCGCTCGAAGACCGGCTTGAAGTCGGGCCCGCGATGGTGGACGACCGGCTGCGAGATCGCTGCCAGCACCTCCGGTGGCACGGGCGTCGGCCCGGGCGTCAGCAGGTAGCGCTTCTCGCTCATCTTGGCTGAGCGTAGCTCAGCGACCGGCCTTTGACCGACCCACCTCGGAGAGACACCGGCGGTCGTGTGCCAGCCGGAATCCAACCGGAATGAGACGGACCCCCCGGCGAAGCCGGGACGTCCTCCAGGTCGGCGTCGCAAGCGAGCGCCTTAGCCGAAGGCTGGGACGGGGTCGACCGCGGCCCCGCGGACTCGAACCTCGAAGTGCAAGTGCGGCCCGGTCGACTCGCCGCTCGAGCCGATCCGGCCGACTCGCGTTCCCGTCGCGATCGACTGGCCGGTGCGGACCGAGAAGCCTGAGAGGTGCGCGTACATCGAGACCACGCCGCCACCGTGATCGACTTCGACCAGGTTGCCGTAGCCGCTCGGATCGTGCGCGGCGAAGATCACATGTCCCGGCGCGGCCGCGCCGACCGGCGTCCCCGTCGCCCCCGGCAAGTCGATGCCCGGGTGGAAGGCGATGCCCCGGGGGCCGAACGGGCTGCCGACCGCTGCCCGCAGCGGCCAGGCGAGGGCGATCGGGCACCGCGGCAACGGTGCCCTCAGGGCGCGGAAAGTGCCGGGACCGGCGATGCCGTCCGGCGTCAGGTGCGCCCAGCGCTGGAACTTGATCAGGGCATGCTTGACGTGGCGGCCGAAGCCGCCGTCGATCGCGGCATTCGGAAAGCCGTGCCACGCGAGCGCGAACTGGAGCTCGGCGACGTCCCAGCCGGTCATTCCGCGCGCGAGGGTGCGCGAACCCAGCACGTGCTTCGCAAACCGGCCGAATGCACGCCGGGTCTTCGGCCCGGCAACGCCGTCCGGCGTCAGCCCGTGGAGGCGCTGGAAGCGCATCACGGCTGCGGTCGTCGCCCCCCCGACGATGCCGTCGACCGGGCCCCGGTAGACGTGGTGGTGCCGAAGCGTCACCTGCAGCGCCGCGACGGCCGGACGTCCGGCGGCGTGCGCCGACGGAGCGAGCACAAGGGTACCTGCCGCGATCGCAGTTGCGAGCTTGATATGGCCGAGACGAGGCATCACTCGAACGAGGGATCGGCCGGTTGGCGGAAATCTTTAGAGCTGTGTTGAGCTTCCCACCTGTTTTTCTCTTTTGCAAGCCGGGTAGCGGGAGCAGCTCGAGCAGATGCTGGACGGCGAGCGCGTGCTGCCGAAGCTGCGCGGCTGAGCGGACCGCCTGTAGGGACAGTCCCCGGATGGGGACTGTCCCTGAAACGAGCCCGAACCAGGACGGGATCCGAGCTTAGTCGTCCGACTTGTACAGCCCGACCAGGTGTCCCTCCGGGTCGGTGAACATCGCGAAGGTGACCATCTCCATCTCTGTCACCGGCACGACGGTCTTGCCGCCGGCGCCCTCGATCTTGTCCAGCGCAGCCTGCGGATCCGGGACACCGACGTAGAACGTCGCATGGCCCGGCCCGCCCTGCGCCTGCCCGATGCCGCCGCCGATCCCGGCATCTTCGGTCATTCCGTAGTTCATCTCGGGTGATGGGACGTTGAACTTCCAGCCGAAGACATCGCCGTAGAAGCTCCGCAGCTTCTCGCCGTCCTGCCCGACGACCTCGAACCAGCCGACTCGATTCGCCATCTCGTTCCTCCTCACGACCCCGTGGTTTCCTCGCTTACTACCTGAGACGAACAGCGGCGGATCTTTTCGACAGGAGGGAACTACCCGGCGAGCTTCTCGCGCAGGCGCTCGTTGACAACCTTCGGGTTCGCCTTGCCCCGCGTCTCGCGCATCACTTGGCCGACGAAGAACCCGAGCAGGCCTTCCTTGCCACCACGATAGGCCTCGACCTGCTGCTCGTTCTCGCTCAGGATCCGGTCGATCACCGGGTCGAGCTCGGAGGTGTCGGCAACCGTGCGCTCGCGGAGGTACTCGTCCGCCGAAAAGCCCTTGGTCGCGCTTGCCGCAACCGCCGCATCGAAGGCCGCGCGCGGGATCTGGTCGCGCTCCCGCAGCACCTTCGCGAGCTCTGCGCCGTCGACGCGGGCCGGATCGACCCCCTGGGGAGCCACGTCATTGAGCACAAACGCCGCGGCGGCCTTCGACTCGACGCCGGCGTCGCGAATCGTCTCGAACAACGTCACGCGTGCGGGCTCCAGGTTCAGCGCCTCGGCGTCGCGTAGGTCGAGGCCGGTTGCAAGGACACGCTCGAGACGCGCAGACGGGGACTCCGGGAGCTCGCCCCGGAGCTCCTCGAGCGACCACTCGCGCAGTGGCTCGATCGGCACGAGATCCGGTTCCGGGAAGTAGCGGTAGTCCTCCGCCTCCTCCTTGGAGCGCAGCGGCGGCGCGTCTTCGCGGTTCGGATCGAAGTGAAGCGTCTCCTGCTCGACCTGCCCGCCGGACTCGTAGGTCGCGATCTGCCGGTCGATCTCGCGCTCGATCCCACGCGCCGCAAAGGCGAACGAATTCATGTTCTTGAGCTCGGTGCGCGTGCGCAGCTCGTCGGATCCCGCCGGCCGGACGCTGACATTGACGTCGAAGCGCAGCGAGCCCTTCTCCATCTCCGCGTCTGAGATCCCGAGCTCGACGACCGTCTGGCGAAGCAGCTGCAGGAAGCGCCGCGCCTGGTCGGCCGTGCGGATGTGGGGCTCGGTGACGATCTCGACGAGCGGGGTACCGCCCCGGTTGAAGTCGACCAGCGACGCGGTCGCGCCGTGGATCCGGCCCTCGGCGCCGCCGACGTGCAGCGTCTTGGCGGCGTCCTCCTCGAGGTGAGCCCGCGTGATGCCGATCTCGGCGACGCCATCCGGCCCCGGCAGCCGGACGAGGCCGTCGATGCAGAGGGGCTCGTCGTACTGGGAGATCTGGTAGCCCTTCGGATTGTCCGGGTAGAAGTAGTGCTTGCGGTGGAAGACGGCGTGCTCTGCGATCTCGCAGCCGAGCCCGAGGCCAAGCCTGATCGTCCACTCGACCGCCTGCCGGTTCGGCACTGGCAGCGTCCCCGGATGCGCGAGGCAGATCGGACAGGTGCGCGTGTTCGGGGCGTCGAGCGCCCCGACCGCGCAACGGCAGAACATCTTCGTCCGCGTTTTCAGCTGGACATGGATCTCGAGGCCGATGACGGCTTCCCAACTCATTTCAGCCGCTCCGGGACGAAGTCGAAGGCGAGCGCCTGCTCCAGGGCATGGCCGGCGCGAAAGAGCGCGTTCTCGGCGAACTGCGGCCCAATCAGCTGCAGCCCGACCGGCAGGCCTTCGGAAAGGCCGCAGGGGATCGACAGCCCGGGCAGCCCCGCCATGTTCGAGGGAATCGTGAGCACGTCCGAGAGGTACATGGCGAGCGGGTTCTGGGTCCGCTCGCCGAGGCGGAACGCGACCGTCGGCGAGGTCGGGGATGCGAGCAGGTCGAAGCGCTCGAAGAGGGCGTCGTGCTCCTGCTTGATCAGCGTTCGCACCTTCTGGGCCTGGCCGTAGAAGGCCTCGTAGTAGCCGGCCGAGAGCGCGTAGGTACCGAGCATGATCCGGCGCTTCGGCTCGTCGCCGAAGCCCTCGTCGCGTGTACGTGCGTAGAGCCGGCGGATGTCGCCGTCGCCCTCCGCCCGATACCCGTAGCGGACACCGTCGTACCGGGCCAGGTTCGAGGAAGCCTCGGAAGGCGCGATCAGGTAGTAGCACGGCAGGCCGAAGTCGACCGAGCGCGGCAGGCTGCACTCCTCCACTTCTGCGCCGAGCTGCTTTGCGAGCTCGAGCGCGCCATTCACTCGCTCGCTGACGCCGGGCTCGATCCCCTCGGTCTCGTTCAGCTCCTTGGGGACGCCGATCTTCAAGCCGCGGAGATCCTCGGCCTCGGGCAGCTCGACCGGCTGCAGGAGCTCGACCGTCGTCGAGTCGCAGGGGTCGCGGCCCGAGACGATCCGGTAGAGCAGCGCACAGTCGCGCACGGTCTTGGCGATCGGCCCGATCTGGTCGAGGCTCGAGGCGAAGGCGACGATGCCGTAGCGGCTGACCGTCCCGTAAGTCGGCCGCAGGCCGACGACGCCGCAGAGCGCCGCCGGCTGCTTGATCGAGCCGCCCGTGTCGGAGCCGAGCGCCCACGGCGCCAGGCCCGCCGCGACCGCCGCGGTCGAGCCACCCGACGAGCCGCCTGGAACGCGCTCAGGATCCCACGGGTTCCGGGTCGGCCCGAACCCCGAGTTCTCGGTGGAGGAGCCCATCGCAAACTCGTCCATGTTTGTCTTGCCGAGCAGCGGCAGCCCCGCCTGCTTGCAGCGGGTGGCGACGGTCGCGTCGAAGACCGGCTCGTAGCCGGCGAGGATCTTCGAGCCCGCCGTCGTTTCGACCCCGCGGGTGGAGATCAGGTCCTTGAATGCGATCGGGACGCCGTCACCCTCGACCTCGTCGACGGTCTTCAGGAACGCGTGCAGCTCCGGGTCGCGCTCGTCGATCGCCGCCCGGTAGGCACCGTGCAGCTCGGCGGCGGAAACCTCGGCCCGCTCGAGCATTCCGGCCGCGTCCTCGGCTGTCAGACGCAGCGTCTCGATCAAGCTCTCCCCCTCCCCAACCCCCATAGGGGGCGCAAAAAGGCCCCTACCGGGACGCTAACGAGCGACGGCGCACGAGAGGGAAACGCCTTTGTGCCGGAAGCGTGCCTTTTCGCGGCCCGGCCCATCGCTTCACCCGGCGGGGACACGGAAGAGGTCGCCCTCGCGGTCGGGGGCGTTCGCAAGCGCCTCCTCGACCGAGAGCGACGGCCGCGGCTCGTCGTCGGCCCAGGCGTTGACGAGATCCAAGGGGTGCGCCGTCGGCTCGACGTCCGAGAGGTCAAGCTCGGCCACCTTGCCGACCGCCTCGAGAATCGCGTTCAGCTGCTCGCGAAAGCGCTCGACCTCCTCGCCGGTCAGCTCGAGCCGCGCCAGGCCCGCAACGTGCAGAACCTCTTCTCTCGAAATCGCCACGATCGCATCCTCCCAAAAGATGCACAGCACTCGGAATCACAGACGCCCCGTCGGCGAAGCCGGGCTTGCCCCGGCGGGAGCCGAGCCGCGAGCGGCAATGCCACGGACAAGAAGAAGGGGGCGAACGGGGGAAACATGGTTTCCCCCGTTATTAAGCGGGCCCCTTTCGGAGCCCGCTCGCATTTTCGGTTCCGAAAGGTTCTAGACCGCCTGGACGTTCACCGCCTGCAGGCCCTTGTCGCCCTGCTCGACGTCGAACTGAACACGTTGCCCTTCGGTCAGCGACCGATAGCCATCCATCGCGATCTTGGAGTGGTGGACGAACACATCCTCGCCACCCTCACGCTCGATGAAGCCGTAGCCCTTCTCGTTCGAGAACCACTTGACGGTGCCCTCAGCCAACTAATTACTCCTTCCTAACTGCCAAAACAAACGACGGCCCGGGCACCGAGCCGCCGACCTACATTTGAAGCGGCCGAACCTTAGCGTTAGCCCCTGGGGAACGCAAGGAGCCCCCGGCGATAGCGCGCGACCTTGACCGTGTTGCGGAGCAGCATCGCGATCGTCATCGGACCGACGCCTCCCGGGACGGGCGTGATGAACGCGGCCACGTCCCCTGCGTCGGGCGCGACATCGCCGACGATCCCGCCCTCGGTGCGGTTGATGCCGACGTCGACAACGGCGGAGCCCTGCTTCACCATGTCCGGCGTCACCACCTCGGCCGCGCCGACGGCAACGACCAGCACGTCGGCCTCGAGCGTGTAGCGCGCGAGATCGGACGTGCGCGAATGGCAGATAGTTACGGTCGCGTTCGACTGCAGCAGCAGATGCGCGATCGGCTTGCCGACGATGTCGCTGCGGCCGATCACGACCGCCTCGGCGCCCTCGAGTGGAACGAAATGCTCTGCGAGCAGCGCCATGATTCCGAGCGGGGTCGCCGGCACGATCGTCGGACGTCCGAGGTAGAGCTGGCCGGCGTTGAAGGGATGGAGGCCGTCGACGTCCTTGACGGGGTCGATCGCTCGGATCACCCTCGCCTCGTCGAGATGCGGCGGCAGCGGGAGCTGAACGAGGATTCCGTCGACGGCGTCGTCGGCATTCAGCTCGGCGACAAGCGCGAGCAGTTCCTCTTCCGAGACGTCTTCGGGCAGCTTGCGATCGTCCGAGGCGATGCCGGCCTCCTGCGCGGCCTCGTGCTTGCGCCTGAGGTAGATCGTCGACGCCGGGTCTTCCCCCACCTGGATCGTCACGAGACGGAGCGCGCCGAGCTCGCGCACTTCGTCGGCCACCTCGGCGCGAATCCGCGCCGCGAGCGGCGGGCCTTCCATCAGGGTCGCGGCCACGCTAGTGGCCTGACCGGCAACGTTCGCCGGCTCCCTGGCCCGCGATCACGAGGCGCCAGAAGTCCACGCTCGCCCTTGTCAAGGCTGCCAGTCTTGCCTACGGCCGATCGCGGCCTCTGGCTTGGTGCTCGCGACCCAGGAAGCGGGCAACGTCACCGGCCAGACCACTAGACGGGAAGCTGGACTTCGCTGACGTCGAGGCCGAGCGACTCGGCCAGCCGGACGCCGATCTCAAGGTCTTCCTTGAGGCGCTCGATGTCGCGCGTGTGCATCGCGCGGCCGATGAAGGCACGCTCCTTGGGGCGCCAGAGCGCGTGCTCGACGAAGGTCGGCAGCAGCCGGTTCGCGGCGTCGACCAGCTTCTGTTTCGTCTGCTTGGAGGCGTTCTGGAGAAGCACCTTCTCGTACGCCATCCCCGCGCCGTGGTGGATGCCGTCATCCGTCGTCAGCCGGTTACAGAGATCCTCGAGCACGGTGCCGCGCGACGAGCGGGCGATCAGCCGGAACCGGGAGATGATCAGACGCTCGTAGAAGACCTGCATCTGAAAGACCTTTTCCTCCAGCGTGTCGGCCTCGAGCGTCATGTGCGCAAGCGTGTCGAGGTGCGGATCGCGCTCAGCCGTTCCGCCGATCTCGCCGGAGAGCCGCAGCCACGCCTCGGTGTGGCGCGACTCGTCCTGCACCATCGTCGAGTAGTAGAGCTTCGCCTCGTGATCGGGCGCGATGTTGAGGAGCTGGGAGGCCATCTCGCAGGCGAGCTCGTCCGCCTGGAGCTGCTGCGTGATCACGGAACGCCACAGGTCGCGCCGGCGAGCGATCTTCTGCGGCGTGCCCTTCGTCTCCGGGATCGGCGGGATCTCGCCCCAGGGCAGGTCGCGAACCTGCCACTCGGCGCGCTTGGCCAGCTCGTAGAAGCGGAGGACGCCCGCGTATGGGGTTGGATCCTCGTGCTGCTGCTCGACTACCTCCTCCGTCGCCATCGCGGCAGATTATCTGGCTGCCGAGGTCGCGAGCGCGGTACGGGGATACACAGGAGATTCGGCTTTTCCGGGCGGGATTAGACGAACGCCCGAGGCAAGCTCGGGCGTTCTCCCGGTCGGCGTCGCAAGCGAGCGCCTCAATAAGCTGCGCGCGTGGAGCTACGCCGCTGGCCGCGAAAGAACGATCCCGAGTCGATCAAGACACGGCAGGACGAGTTGCGCGCGCTGACCCAGGACGGTGAGGTCTTCTCGCACGACCTGACCCCGTTTGCCAATGCGCAGGAGGCGCTCACCGGGGTCGCCGTGATCCCGGTCTCCGTGATCGGGCCGCTCGAGCTCGAGCTCGGCGAGTACGAGCTCGAGGAGCCGTTCGGGCGCCTCGTCGAGACCGGCCGCGACTCCGACCGGGTCTACGTGCCGCTCGCCCACACAGAGGGCAGCCTCTCGGCCTCGCTCTACCGCGGCGCGCGCGCCGTCTCGGAGTCCGGCGGCTTCAAGACCTTCGTGCTCCGAGACCGGATCACCCGTGCCTCGTGCTTCGTCTGCGGCTCGGCCGAGGAGGCGGTGGCGCTCTCGCGCTTCCTTGACGCCCACGTCGCCGAGATGCGGCGCTGGCTTGCAGAGCGGGTGGAGGCGGAGCCGGCGCTCTCGAAGCACGCGAAGCTGCGGGAGGTCGAGACGCACGTTGTCGGGCCGATGTGCCACGTCATGTGGGCGTTCACGACCGGCGATGCCTGCGGCCCGAACATGATGACCCGGAACGCGTACGCGCTGAACATGGGCTACGTGATGGAGCAGGCGCCGGTGAAGCCCGAGCGCGCGATCCTCGAGTCGAACATGGGCGGCGACAAGAAGCCGTCACACCGTTACTTCGAGCGCGGTGGCCACGGCAAGACCCTGATCGCCGAGTGCACGCTGAACGAGGAGGCGGTGCGCCGCGTCTTGCGGACGTCGATCGACGATCTGCTCGAGCTCTCGTGGGCGGGCACGCACGGCGCGGTTGCCTCCGGGATGCAATCGGTCGCCTTTACGCCCGCCTCAGCGATCGCGGCGATCTTCGCCGCCACCGGCCAGGACCTCGGCATGGTCGGGACGAGCTCGATGGCGCACGGCACGGGCAAGCGGGTCGAGGGCGGCCTCAACTGCACGATCCGGCTGGCCGGGCTCGAGGTCGGCACCGTTGGCGGGGGGACAACCCTCCCCTACGCCCGTTCGTGGCTGACACTGATGGGCTGCGCGGGCGCCGGCAAGGTCTATCGCTTCGCCCAGATCGTCGCAGCGGCGACGCTCGCCCTGGAGATCTCGGCCTCGGCGGCGATGGCGACCGCGGGCTCGCACGAGTTCTTCAAGGCCCACAACGAGCGCGGCGGCCTGCGCTGATTCGGCACGAGCTTGTTGCCAATTCGCGCAACAGTCCGGCACCCGCGGCGATATCGTTCCGGTAGGGGCGCTTTTGCACCCCCCAAGGGGGTTGGGGGGCAACGGTGAGCGAGGGCGCGCAGCCACAGGTGCCGCCGCACCACGATCCGGCCTGTTGGGGCTGCGGCGACAACCCGTTCGGAATCCACTTGCGCCAGCCCGAGAGCGAAGGGCTGACCGAGTACGAGTCCTATCTCGAGTTCGACGAGCGGCACCAGGCCGCGCCGGGACTCGTGCACGGTGGGCTCGTCGCCGCCGCGCTCGACGAGGCCTGCGGGCTCCTGGCCTCCTGGTACCGCTTCCCGACCGTGACGGGCAGGCTCTTCGTCCACTTCCGCCGTCCGGTGCCGATCAATACGGAGCTGCTGGTCCAGTCCCGGGTCGAGGACGAACGCAGCCGTAGGATTCACATCGCCGGCGAGATCGTCGACGGGGACGACATCCTCGCGCAGGCTCGTGGCGCCTTCGTCCACGTGCCGCTGGAGCACTTTCTCGGCACGCCGGAAGGTCAGGCGGCCGCCGAACAATGGCGGCGCCGGCTCGCCGCCGGCGAAGGCGGCGAATAGCCCTGAGCGGAATACAAGCCCGAAGCGCTAGGTTGAAACAGGCATGAAGCTCGAAGGCGTCCACCACGTGACTGCGATCACGGCCGACGCGCCGCGAAACGTCGAGTTCTACGCCGGCCTGCTCGGCCTCCGCCTCGTCAAGAAGACCGTCAACCAGGATGACCCGACCGTGTACCACCTCTTCTACGCGGACGAGCGTGGCGACCCCGGGTCCGACATCACCTTCTTCGAGTACCCGGGCGCGCGCCAGGGCCGCGCCGGCGCCGGGATGGTTCACACCGTGCGCTGGCGGGTCGGCTCGGAGGACGCGCTCGATTTCTGGCAGAAGCGGCTCGACAACCACGTGCTCTCCCGGGAGGACGGGCGGCTGACGTTCGTCGATCCCGAAGGACTTCGGCATGAGCTCGCGGTCGTCGTGACCAAGGACGAGCCGCTGATCGCCGAGCACCCGGAGGTGCCCGCCGAGCTGGCGCTGCAGGGGTTCGACGGCGTGCGGGCGTTCTCGGCCGATCCCGAGCGCAGCCGCGAGTTCCTCGAGCAGACGCTCGAGTTCGACCCGCGCGGCGAAGGCTGGGAGGCGCGAGGCGAGCGGCGGGGCGGTCTCTACGAATACGACGCCGCGCCCGAGGGCCCCGGCATCGGCGGCGCGGGCACTGTGCACCACGTCGCCTGGGCCTCGCCGCCGGAGGAGCACGAGCCCTGGCGCGAGCGCGTCGCGGCCGCGGGGGCGCACGTGACGCCGATCATCGACCGCTTCTACTTCAAGTCGATCTACTTCCGCGAGCCGAGCGGCGTCCTCTTCGAGATCGCGACGATCGGCCCCGGCTTCGCGACCGACGAGCCGATCGAGCACCTCGGCGAGCGGCTCTCGCTGCCGCCCGACTTCGAGCACCTGCGCTCGCAGGTCGAGCCGGTCCTGACGCCGCTACCGAAGCCGCGCGAGACCGCCGCGACGCGGTGAGCGGGCTCGACTCGCTCGCGTACCGGCTGCGACCGGCAGCGGGCGAGACGGAGGGTGCGCTCGTGCTCTTCCACGGCCGCGGGGCGGACGAGAACGACCTCTTCCCCCTGCTCGACTTCCTCGATCCGGAGCGCCGCCTGGTCGCCGCCACGCCGCGCGGGCCGTTGTCGCTGCCGCCCGGCGGCGCGCACTGGTACGTCGTCCGCGAGATCGGCTTTCCCGACAAGGAGACGTTCGATGCGAGCTACGAGCTCGCGGGCGGCTGGCTGGACGCCTTCGCCGAGCAGACGGGCGTGCCGCCGGAGCAGACGTTGCTCGGCGGCTTCTCGCAGGGCGCCGTGATGACCTACGCGCTCGGGCTCGGCCGCGGCAGGCCGCGCCCCGCCGGACTGATCGCGCTCAGCGGCTTCATCCCGACGGTGGAAGGCTTCGAGCTCGACCTGTCGCCGCCCCTACCGCCGGTCGCGATCGGCCACGGGACCTACGACCCCGTGATCTCCGTCGAGTGGAGCCGGCGCGCGAAGGAGCAGCTCGAGCAGGCAGGCGCTGACGTCCTCTACCGCGAGTACCCGCTCCCCCACGCGATCGATCCGGGCTACCTCTCCGAGCTCTCCACCTGGCTCGTTCCCTCGAGGATGCGGGCGAGCACGGCCGAATAGTCCTTGTCGCCCAGGCCGGCATTCTCGGCCTCGGCAAGCCACTCGTCCGCCGCCTTCGTCAGGCGCAGCTCGAGCCCTGTCTTCGCGGCCGCCTCGAGGATCAGATCCGCGTCCTTGCGCGCGAGGTAGAGAGCGAACCGCGGCGGGTACTCGCCGCTCTCGACGGCCGAACGCCGTCGTTCCGCCTGGCCCGCGAGCGCGGTCTTGCCAAGAACCTCGAAGGCGGCATCCCGTGACAATCCGAGCCGTTCCGCCAGGGCGAGCGCCTCGCCAAGGATGCCGATCACACCGACCAGCGCCGTGTTGGCGACGAGCTTTGCAGCCGTGCCTGCTCCGACCGGCCCGAGGTGGAAAACGGTGCCGAGCGTCGACAGGACCGGCAGCCAGTGCTCGACCGGCTCCGGAGCGCCGCCGAGGAACACGCTGAGCGTCCCGGACTCGACCTCCGCCACGCTGCCGAGGACCGGGGAGTCGAGGAGCGCCTCGGCCGGAAGCAGCGCCGCGAGCCGCGAGGTCGAATCGGGACCGACTGTCGACATCTGGATCAGCGTCGTACCCTTCCCCAGCCCTCCGACGACGCCGTCCGTCCCTTCGGTCACGTCGATCAGCGCCCGCGGGTCGGCGACCATCGTGATCACGGCTTCCGCCCGCCGCGCCGCGTCGGCCGGGGTCGCCGCGGCCAGAGCGCCGGCCGCGACGAGCGACTCGGCCTTCGCGGGATCGCGGTTCCAGACGACAAGCTCATGGCCGGCGTCGCCTAGCCGGCGCGCGATCCGGCTTCCCATCGCGCCGAGCCCGACGACCCCGACTGTCGCCATGGGTTACGCGGCTCGCTCGACCCCGTCGAGCAGACGCCAGTTCGCCTCGAGCGCGCGCTCCGCGACGGCGGCAAGTTCCGCCCGGCGGGCCGCCGGCGCCTCGGCCAGGGCCTCGCGGGCGGCCCGCGCATGCTCGAGGTCGCGCTCGGCGTGCAGCCGGAAGTACTCGGCCGCCGAATCATCGCCGTCGAAGCCGTAGTGGTCGACGAGCCCCGCGAGTTTCGTTTGCGAGATCGCCGGCTGCGCCGACTCGACCGCGTAGAGGACGGCGAGCGCCTGGAAACGCTCGTCCGGCGACCAGGCCACGGCGCACTCGGCGGACTCCGGGTTCGGTTCCCGATCGAGCGGCGCCTCGACGGCGGCCGCGAACTCGTCCCACAGCGCGACATGCTCGGCCTCCTCGCGCGCGTGCTCGGCATCGCCGGCGGCCGCAGCTGCGTGCGCCACGGCGACAACCGCATGGCGGTACTCGCCCGCATAGAACGCGAGCTCCTCACGGCTCAGCTCGCCGCGCTCCCAGCGTTCGTAGAAGGGGTGCTTCAGGACGTCCCATCGTTTCCGGGCTTCATCGATCCTCGCGCAAAGCTCCATCTCGCTCCTTCGCTCGAACAGTGACCCCGCGCGGCTGATCCTAGTGGTCTGATCGGTGACGTTGCCGGCCACCTTGCCGGTCAGGCCAATGGAGCGGCTCGACTCGACTCGTGCGTGGAGGTAGTCTCGCGGAATGAGGTGGTTCCTCGTTATCGCCGCAGTTGCACTGGCGGCGGCGGGGAGCGCCTCGGCGGAGCTGGTCGCGCGAGTCCCCGACGGCATGATCGCGGTGGCTCCGAACGGCACTCCGCTCGTCGGCTTCGTCCGCGGACAGCAGCTCGTGATCGCCCAAAGGACTGGCCGCGAGCGCTGGAAGCGGCAACCGATCACGCAGGTTCCTAGAGGCTCCAGGCTCGCCGCCTTCAAGGCCGGAGCAGCCGGGCCGGTCGCGGTGATCATCGGCCCGAGCGACCGGAGTCTGACCGTTCTTCGACGCCAAGGTAAGCGGTGGCGCAAGACGCCGCTCGCCGGCCCTCTCGGCGCCGATCTGAGCGTCGGCTGGCCGGGGCTGACGCTCGACCGCGCCGGCCTTCCGGTGGTCGCCTACACGCGCTGGCACTCCCGCAGCCTCACCAGTCAGCTGATCTTGACGAGGATCGATGCACGCGGTAAGCCGCATACGCAGCGGGTGACGGCCGCCGGCTTTCCGAAGAGTTACACCCCGCCGCCCGCGGCACCGGTGGTCGTGCGCAACGGCAGCGTCCACGTGGTCGAGACCTACGGCGTCAGCGGCGCGGTCGGCACGATCGAGTGGATCCCGCGCTCGCACACCTGGATCGGCCTCTTTCTCTCCGCCGGCAGGGGCGGCTTCCCGATCGGGCCGATGTTCGCGGTACCCGGTCGTGGCGGCGTCGTGCATGCCGCCTGGACCGAGGAGTTCCCGGGGTCCCTCTACGGCGGTTTTCCGGTCACGCTCGCCACTCATGGACGCGCGATCACGGAGAGCATCGTCTCGGAGCGCGGGGTGACGACGGGACTCGCAATGACCTCCCACGGCCCGGCGCTGGCGACCAACGAGTGGGTGGCGGCCGACAACTTCTCATTCGCGTTTCCGGCACCCGACGCCGTCTGGGCCGGAACGGTCACCGGCAGCGGCGGCAGCGAGCTGGACGGTCGCCTGGCCGGCCTGGCGGCGGTACCGCATAGCGGCGCGCAAGACGTGCTCCTGTCGAGGCCCGACGGCCTCTCGTGGTTCCGCAGTCGCTCGCTGCCGGTTCACGTCAGCCTGAGCGCGGAGCCGCGCGACGACGGCACGATCGCGCTCTCGGGGCGGGTTCAGGGAGCGCGTGGCGGCCACGTCACCATCTATCGCGAGCACGCGAAGACCCGCCGTGAGACCGCCGGCACCGTCAAGCTCGGCGCCGGTGGAAGCTTTGCGCTGGTCGACACGCCGCGAGCGCGCCCGGTCTTCTACCGCGCGGTCTACGTCGATCCAACGACCGAGATCCCGTACGCGAAGCTGCTCCGCGACCTGGTCGAGTAGTCCTACTACGTGTCGCGACGAACCAGCAGGATGGCAGCGATCGCGAGGGTCAGCGCGCAGTAGCCGACGAACAGCAACGCGCCCGCTCCGGGCGAGAAGCTGTTTGCGTCGTGTGTGAGCGAGAAGAGCTGCCGGCCCGCCTCGCTCGGCAGATACTTGCTGATCGCGTGGTTCCAGTTGCTCGGCAGGATGTTCATCAGAGGCGGGATGACGAAGAAGATGCCGGCGAACGTCGCGATCGCCCCTGCGGTATTGCGCACGATGGCGCCGATACCGAGCGCGAAGATCCCGACCAGCATCAGATAGACGGCCCCGCCGATGACGGAGCGGGCGACTCCGGGATGTGAGAACGAGATCTGCAAGATGTGGTGGCGCGAGAGAATTGCCTGGCTCGCGAAGAACGCAATCAGGACCGGCGGCAGCATCAGCAGGAACGCGACCACCGCGAAGACGGCGGTTTTCGCCCAGAGCACCGGTAGGCGCTTCGGCACCGCGGTGAAGCTCGCGCGAATCATTCCAGTCGAGTACTCGCCGGTGATCACGAGCACGCCGAGGACGGCGATTGCGAGCTGCGAGACGTTGACGCCAGCCAGCGCGATGTCGAGCGGGTGGCGATCGGCGCGCTCGTGCGGGCTCATCGAGCCCCAGTGGGAAGACGTGATCGCAGCGAAGAGGACCGGCAAAAGGATCGTCAGCAAAACGCCGGCGAAGAGCGACCAAAGCGTCGAGCGCAGCGAACGCAGCTTCGTCCATTCGGAGAGAGCCACCCGCAGCTGTGTGACCCGCCCGGTATGCGCGAGGCGCGGGATCTGCTGAGCTTGAGAGACCGCGCTCACAGGACGGCTTCCTCAGGTTCGAGCTCTGCCGCCTTGAACTCGACGTCGTCGCGAGTCAGGGTCATGAAAGCCTCCTCCAGCGAGGCCTGCTGCGGCGTCAGCTCGTGCAGGACGAGCTGATTCGCGGCAGCCGCCTCGCCGATTTGGACCGCGGTCAGCCCGCGGACCTCGAGCAAGCCCGGTCCAGCAGCCGTCACCGTGACGTCGGGCCCACTGAGGAGCGCCTCCAGCTCGGCTGCCTGCGGCGTGCGAACGAGAACGAGACCTCCGGAAGCCTGCCGGATGAACTCGTCGGTGCTCATGTCGGCGATCTTCCGCCCTCTTCCAATCACGATCAGGTGATCGGCGGTGAGCGACATCTCGCTCATCAGGTGCGATGAAACGAAGACCGTGCGTCCCTCGGCGGCAAGCCCTCTCAAGAGATGGCGGACCCAGAGGATTCCCTCGGGGTCGAGACCATTGACGGGCTCGTCGAGCATGATTGTTGACGGATCTCCGAGCAGCGCCGCCGCGATCCCAAGCCGCTGACCCATCCCGAGCGAGAACTTCCCGGCCCTCTTTCTCGCCACGTCGTGCAGCCCGACCAGATCGATCAACTCGTCGACGCGACGACGGCCGATCCCGTGCGTCTGCGCCAGCGCGAGCAGATGGTTGTACGCCGAGCGACCGGTGTGTACCGAGCGCGCCTCAAGCAGCGCCCCGACCTCGTGCAACGGCGCCGTGTGGTCGCGATAGTGCTTCCCGTTGACGGTCACGTCGCCGGAACTGGGCGCGTCGAGCTCGAGGATCAAGCGCATCGTGGTCGACTTCCCGGACCCGTTCGGCCCGAGGAAGCCGGTGACGACTCCCGGCTGAACGGTGAAAGAGAGATCGTCCACGGCCCGCTGCTCGCCGTAGTACTTGGTCAGGTTCTCGGCCTCGATCATCGTGGCCATGGAAGCAGCAGCGTCTGAGAGTTTCCTGAGATGCGGGAAAAGGCGCCGACCAGATTCGAACTGGTGTACGAGGCTTTGCAGGCCTCTGCCTAACCTCTCGGCCACGGCGCCGCGACGAGGAATCGTAGCGTCGCCTTCTGGGTAATCTCGTCAGCATGAGCCAGCTCTCATTCGACGGTGACGACACCGCCGAGGCACTCATCCCCGCGCGCCCGAGCCTGAAGAAGCTGCGCGAGGCGGCCGCCGGCTGCAAGGCATGCCCGCTCTGGGAGACCGGAACACAGACCGTCTTTGGCGAAGGCTCAGCGCAGGCAGAAGTCCTCTTCGTTGGCGAGCAGCCCGGCGATCGCGAAGACATCGAGGGTCGGCCGTTCGTCGGCCCCGCGGGCAAGTTGCTCGATGAGGCACTACTGGAGGCTCGGATCGACCGCTCGCGGGTCTACGTCACCAACGTCGTCAAGCACTTCAAGTGGAAGCCGCAGGGCAAGCGGCGAATCCACCAGAAGCCGAACTGGCGCGAGATAGCAGCCTGTCGGCCGTGGCTCGACGCCGAGGTCGCGGTGCTGAAGCCGCGGGTGCTCGTCTGTCTCGGCGCCACCGCCGCGCAGGCCCTACTAGGCCGCGACTTCCGCGTCTCGCGGCAGCGGGGCGAGCTCGTCGACTCGCCGCTGGCGCCGAACACGATCGCGACGGTGCATCCGTCCTCGATCCTGCGCGCCGAGGACAGGGACGTGCAGTTCCGGGAGTTCGTCCGCGATCTCGAGAAGGTCGCGGGCCTGATCGCCGCGAGCTAGAAGAACTCGTCGTCCTCGTCGGCGTGACCCATCGGGTCGAGCCGGCGGTTGCGCCGGACCAGGACGACGAACGAGCCGCCGATGATCGGCACGGCCAAGAGCACCCAGGCGTCGCGCCAGGCGAGCGAGAACCAGAGCGCCGCCGCTGCAGCGGCGGCGCTCCAGTACAACATGCGCACCTCCTTGGGGCGGAGGCTTTCGTACAGCTCCCTCATGGCTAGCTGCCCGGGAGGACGTCGGCGACCGCGGAGATCGTGTCGACCACCTTGCCCGACAGCAGTGAGATCGCAGTGATCACGGCAATCGTGATGATCGTCAGCGCGACGCTGTACTCCGCCATCGTCTGGCCCTCGTCACGCTTGCGCGGCTCAACGGCTGCCGCTGTGTACGCATGGGCGAAAGCGAAAAGCTTCAAGAAGGGATCCACCTCCCTTCGCGCTTCTCGGAAGGTGGTGCCCCGTTTTCCTGGTGAGCGTGGTGCAGCGACAGCCTGACTCCTCGGAACGTGTGGCGTGGCCGCGCCGCCCTGTTTTACGGTACTTGGGCTGATGATCGGCGCGGACGCCGCCGCCGCTATCCCTCGCGGGAGCGATTGATCAAAAACGGGCCTGGTTGGCTACGATCGCGCAGCCGGAATGAGCAACGTTCTCTTCGTCTGCGTGGCCAATAGCGGCCGGTCCGTGATGGCGGAACGGCTGTTCCGGCAGGCCGCAGGCGGGCGCCACAAGGCGCGCTCTGCCGGCTCGGACCCCGGCCCGGCCGTCCACCCGCAAGTGCTCGAAGCGCTGGGAGAGGTCGGCAGCGACGCCTCCGACCACAGGCCCCGGCGCCTCGACGAGGAGGCGATCGGGTGGGCCGACGTCATCGTCGCGACCTGCGACGACGCCTGTCCGGTGATCCCCGGCAAGCGCTACGTGGGCTGGGAGCTGCCGGACCCGAAACCGCTACCCCTCGAGCAGGTGCGGGAAATCCGCGTCAAGATCGAGCAACTGGTCCGGCAGCTGGTCGAGGAGCTCGACCGAGAAACCGCGGCCGCCTGAGCGCTCCGCGCTCGACCCGCCGCCTCACTCGATCGCCGACTCCCGCGCTTGCCGCAGAACCTTGCGATCGCGCCAGACCCGGACGAGTCAAGCGGCAGAACGGGAATTACTCGGGGGGCTGCGGCCCGAGGGCCGGCGGCGCGAGCAAGCCTAGGCGCTGCGCCGTCGCGATCGCCTCGAGCCGAGTGTGCACGTCCAGCTCCGTGAAGATGCTCCGGAGGTGGTTGCGGACCGTCTCGGTGGAGATCGAGAGCTTCTCCGCCATCTCGGAAGTCGATAGCCCGGCGGCGATCAGGTTGAGGATCTCGCGCTGGCGCGGCGTCAGTCGCGGCTGAGGGTCAAGGCCGACGGAGGGCGGCCGGCGCGCGGCGAACGCGAGAATGAGAACGCCGACGATCGCGTCGCCCGAGCAGAGAGGCAGATGCTGTGCCCGCACGCCACGAAGCTGCCCACTCGCGTCGATGAAGACGGTCTCGAAGTCGGTCGGCTCGCCGCACTCCACCGCGCGGCGGAACTGTTCCGCGACGTTCTTTCGTGCTTCCTGTGGCACGGGCTCGGTGAAATGGCGGCCGAGCAGCTGCGCCCTCGAGAAGCCTATGGCCCGCTCCGCAGCCGCGTTCAGGTGCACGAACCTGCCGTCAACGTCGTGCAGGCTCGCGGGCACCACGAGGCTGTCGACCAAGGACAGGTCGACATCCTGCAAACCAGGTGGCATCGCGCTCACATGTTGGACCAGCCGTTCTCGATGCGTCAACAACGCGACGCCCATTGCTTGTCGCCGAACCGCGGATCGGCGCCCCTGGCTCATCTGGAGACGGGGTCGCGAAGGCAATAGACTCGGTCGAGGATGCCTGAGAAGCTGCCGCGCCCGGCGATCGGCCTCGTCGGCGTCAGCAAGCGCTTCGGCACGCATGTTGCAGTCGATGACGTGACGCTCGAGATCGGCGAGGGCGAGTTCTTCTCGCTGCTCGGACCGAGCGGCTGCGGCAAGACGACGACGCTTCGGATGGTCGCCGGCTTCGAGCTTCCCGACGCCGGCCGTATCGTCCTGAAGGGAAACGACGTCACCGAGGTTCCGGCGAACCGCCGGCCCGTGAACATGGTCTTCCAGCAGTACGCCCTCTTCCCGCACATGTCCGTCTACGACAACGTCGCGTTCGGCCTGAAGGTGAAGCGCGTTCCGCGTGCCGAGCACAGCGAGCGCGTCCAGGAGATGCTGCGCGTCGTCTCGCTCGAAGGGCTCGACCGACGGCGGGCGCGTCAGCTATCCGGCGGCCAACAGCAGAGGGTGGCGCTGGCGCGAGCGCTGGTCAACCGTCCTGCGGCGCTGCTCCTGGACGAACCGCTCGGCGCCCTCGACGTGAAGCTGCGCAAGCAAATGCAGCTGGAGCTGAAGCGCATCCAGAGCACCCTCGGGACGACCTTCGTCTACGTGACGCACGACCAGGAAGAGGCGCTCGCGATGTCCGACCGGATCGCGGTCATGAACCGCGGCTGCGTCGAGCAGACCGGAGATCCGCGCGAGATCTACGACCGTCCGCGCACGGCCTTCGTGGCCGACTTCATCGGCTCGCTCAACGCGTTCGACCTCAGGATCGACGAGCTCGTCGGCGAGAGTGCGGTCATGCGGCTCGCGGAGGCCGAGCGGATCGTCGTCCCGGTCGGCGGCGGACATCGGCCCGACGAGACCCTGCGCGTCGCGGTGCGTCCCGAGCGTGTGCAGATAGAGGCCGCGGGCGCCCCGTTGCTCGACGGCGGCTCGCGCCTCGAGGGCACCATCGCCGAGATCGTCTTCTTGGGCATGTACACCCAGTTCCACGTCGACACAAAGGCCGGGCGCCTCGTCTGCCACCGGCTCGCCGATGAGTCGCTCGGGCCCCTCGAGCCAGGGTCGCGGGTCACGCTCAGTTGGGAACCCGAGCAGGCATCCCTGCTCGGCGACGGCTCGGCGAGCCGGCCCTCCTAGTCGATCTCGAGCGAGGCGAAGCGCCGCTCCGCGATCCTCCGTCCGACCTCTGCGGCGACGACCACCGCGAGCGAGAGGATGAGGACGACCACCGCGACGGCGATCACCTGCGGAAGCTGGCTCGGAAAGCGCAGCGCGGAGTAGAGATAGATCGGGAACGTGACCCGCGTACCAACGACGAACGACGCCACTGCGTACTCGTCGAACGATGTCGTGAAAGCGATCAGGAAGGCCGAAACGACCGCCGGCAAAATCAGCGGCAGAGTGATCGAGCGGAAGGTCCGGAGGCGGCTCGCGCCGAGGTCGAACGCCGCCTCGTCGAGCGAGACGTCGATCTGGTCGAGGCGTGGCACGAGGACGAGGATCGTGTAGGGCAGGCTGATGACGATGTGCCCGATCACCACCGTCAGGAGCGAGCGCGGCACCCCGAGCGTGTGAAAGAGAAGTAGCAGGGAGATCCCGAAAACCACGTACGGGATCACCAGCGGGCTCAGCAGCAGTGCGGAGACGGCAGCCTTCCCGCGGAAGAAGCGGCGGGTCAGCGCCATCGAGGCGAGAACGCCGAGCACCACCGCGCCTGCGCTCGACACTGCCGCGATGATCGCGCTCGTTTCCAGTGCTGCCTTGATCTCGGAGTTGCCGAGGAACTCGCGGTACCAGTGCAGCGTGAACCCGGAGAGCGGGAAGGTGGGCACGGCCGACTTGTTGAACGAGAAGATCAACAGGATCGCGATCGGCGCGTACAGGAAGACGACAACCAGGGTGAAGAAAACCCGTAGAAGCCGTGCGCCGTTCTTTGAGAGGGCGACGTCCATCTAGTCCGCAGCCACCTGGCGGGGCTGGAGGAAGCGCGCAAAGACGACGGTGAGGACGGCGACCACGCCGAGCAGGAAGATCGCAAGCACCGAACCCGTCTCCCAGTCGGGGAAGCCGGTTCCGAACAGGTCGACGATCTGGTTCCCGTACATGTAGCCGTTTGCGCCACCCACCAGCGACGGCGTGACGAACTCGCCGAGCGTCGGTATGAACACGAAGAGGAAGGCTGCGACGACGCCGGGCAACGAGAGTGGCAGCGTCACCCGACGGAAGGCCTGCAGACGGCTGGCCCCCAGATCGCTCGCGGCCTCGAGCAGACGTCGGTCGAGGCTCTCGAGCGAGACGAAGATCGGGAGAGCCACGAACGGGAGCCAGATGTAGCCGAGCACCAGCATGACCGCGAACCTGCTGTAGAGGAGCTGGGAAAGCGGGTGGTCCGGAGAGCGGAGGCCCGTCCAAAACAGGAACGTATTGACGACCCCCTGGTTGCCGAGGATCACCTTCCAGGCAAGGACGCGAAGGAGGTAGCTCGTCAGGAAGGGAGCGATCAGCAGAAGCAAGAGGATGTACTTGCGCTTCGTCCCGGAGAGCGCCAGGTAGTACGCCAGCGGGTAGGCAAGGACAACGACGATCGCAGAGACCGTCAACGACATCCGTACGGACTTCCAAAACAGCCGCAGGTACACCGAGCTGTGCAAGAAGTCGCGCCAAGCGGTCAGCGTGAAGCTGTGCGGGCCGGGGTCGAGCGAATAGACGTCGAAGCTGTACGCGGCGACGATTCCGATCGGCACGAGAAAGAACACGGCCAGCCACGCGAGAGGCAGGCCGAGCAAGGTCGGCGTCGTCAGGTCGACCCGCAGTCGTCTCCGGCGGGGGATGTGCCCCGGGGAACTACCGGCGTCGGCAATCGCCATGCGTTACAGGGCGGTCGTCAGGAAGCCTTCACCTCTTCCCACATCCTGGCGTAGACCGCGCGGCGCGGGATGTCGCGGTCGAGGTGCGCGCTCGGCTCCGTGACTGCCTTGGGGTTGGTCAACTGCAGCGCCTTCAGCAGGTCGCTCGACGACGGCCGTGCGAGCGTGTTTGCATGCCCGTAGCCGTAGTTGTCCTCGAGCCACTTGCCCGACCGGGCGGAGCTCCAGGCGTTCACGTACGCGTGCGCGAGGTTTGGTCGCGGAGATCCCTTGCGGAGCATGAACATGCCGACCCAGGCGATCGGCTTTTCCTTGGGACGCATGTAGACGACCTTCAGCTTTTTCTTCTTCATCTGGACCCAGTCGTTCGGCCAGGCGTAGGCGATCCAGAGGTCGCCCGAGCCGAAGGCCTCCCACAGGTTGGTTTCGGACGACCAGATCAGACGGACGAGGTGCTTCTTCGACATGAGGAACTTCTGGGATCGCTTGAGCTGGGCGTCCGTTTGCCGCCACGGCTTGTCGAACCCGAGATAGAGACCGGCAATGGTGAGCATCTCGAGGTCGTCGAACCAGGCGATCTTGCCCTTGTATCGCTCGTCGAAAAGGAGGCCCCACGAGCGGGCCTTCGGCGTCACCTTGTCGCTTCTGTAGAGGATGGCGTCGAAGCCCCAGTCATCCGGGATCCCGTACTGCTTTCCCTTGTACTGGCCGGCCTTGACCATGAACGGGTTCAGGTGCTTGAAGTTCGAGATCAGCTTCGGGTCCCAAGGCTGGACGAGGCCGCTCGTCGCGAAGTACTTGACCCAGCCGACGTAGGGCCGGAAGAGGTCGGGTTTGAGCCCGGCGTGGATCTTTGCCAGTGCGTCGGATTCGTTGGTCATATACGTGAATTGGGGTTTGTTCTTGGGGTGCGTCTTCACGTACTGCGCGAACATGGCTTGGCCACCGTCGTTGCCGTACCCCGCCCAGTCGAGCACCTGCAGCCGTCCCGATTCTGCGTTCAGCCAGTCGAGCGCAGCCTGCGCCTTATCTGCCCGACTGAGTAGACCGGCTCCGCCGGCGGCGGCCGCGAGTCTCAAGAGGTGTTCGCGGCTCAGCCGTCGTTCCGTTGCCTCCTGCTTATCCACGTGCGCTCCTCCTTCTTCCCCCTAGTAGCTGGGCGGGCTGATGATCCACATCACCTCTGCGAGCTCCTGGCCGACATTGGAGACACGGTGCGGCGTCGAGCTGTGGTAGACGATGCTGTCCCCTGGCTCGAGCTCGAAGAGCTCGCCGCCGAGCTCAAGCTGCACCGTCCCGGATTGGACGACGAACAGCTCCTCGGAGTCCCCGTGTGCGTAGGGCTCCGTCCCCGTCGACCCCCCCAACTCGAGCTCCCCGGCGAAGACCTCGAGGTGATGAAGCGGCCCCGGCGTCAGGAGCAGCTTGCGACCGAGGATTCCGAATGAGAGCGCCGGCCGGTCGTCACGCCGTAGCACCCTCGATCCGGGCGGGCCGTCCGGCTCGAACAGGTCGGCCATCGAGACGCCGAGCGCATCGGCGATCCGCCGCAGGGACGCAATGCTCGCACTCGATCGGCCGCGCTCGACCTGGCTCAGGAAGCTCTCGCTGAGACCCGACCGTTGCGCGATCTCACGGAGCGTGCAGCGCCGGAAGCGGCGAAGAGCCTGGAGTCGCTCGCCGACGTCGACTTCGGTTGAAACGTCGGGCGCGCTCGACGGCATCCAGATCTCCTTAGACCCCGTCGAAGGAAAACTGAAGCGACACTACGACTTTCTTGAAGTCGCGTCAACGCGGTGCTCCGCCGAGCTTGACATCGTCGAGGCCGCCCCAGGAAGATGAGCCGCGGTATGGGTTCCGATCCGATGGAGGTGCGAAATGAGGAAAGGCATCCCTCGAGCGGCGACCGCGGTTTCGGCCCTGATGATTCTTCTGATTCCGCTGGCCCCCGCGTCCGCTGCGCCGTACGCGACCACAGTTGTCTACCAGGCTTCGGGCACCCCTAGCCCGCCGGCGAATGGCAACAGCCCCTTCGCTTCGTGCGACATCTCGGGGTTCTTGATTCCTGGGGAAACCAACTACGTGAACACCGAACTCGAGCCCTGGGTCGCGGTGAACCCGACGAACCCCTTGAACATCATCGGCGTCTACCAGCAGGACCGGTACACCCTCGGCGGGGCCCGCGGACTAGCAGCAGCGGTCACGCACAACGGCGGAACGACGTGGAGCTCGACGTATCCGCACTTCAGTAGCTGCGCGGGCGGAACCGAAGCGAACGGCGGCGACTTCCAGCGAGCCTCGGATCCCTGGGTCACCTTCTCCCCCAACGGCGACGCGTATTTCATCAGCCTTTCGCTCACCTTCCTCGGTCCCGTCTCGACGACCGGAAGCGGGGTTTTGGTGAGCAAGTCCACTGACGGCGGCGACACGTGGAGCAACCCGGTAACGCTCGTCCGGAACACGGGTGACGCGGATGTGGCTCCCTTCTTCTTCAACGACAAGGAGTCCATCACAGCCGATCCGTTCAACTCGAACTTCGTCTACGCGGTGTGGGATCGGCTCCGGAAGCCGGGCGAGGCTGAGAGCGTCAACGCTGAACACTCGTTTGCCTTCCGCGGCGACACGCTGTTCTCTCGGACCACCAACGGCGGCCAGTCCTGGGAGCAGCCGCGGGCCATCTTCAAACGGACCAACAATGCAGGCACGATCGGGAATCAGATCGCAGTGCTTCCAAACGGGACGCTCGTCGATATCTTCGACTCTCTCCAGGGCTCGGGGAAGAACATCCCCGGATTCGACATCAAGGTGCAGCGGTCGACGGACCATGGGGCGACCTGGTCGGAACCCATCGAAGTGGCCCCGGAGCGTGCTGTGCGGGTGTTCGACCCGGACACGGGTAGCTCGGTACGGGCGGGAGGCGGCTTGCCAGACATCGGCGCCGACCTGAATCCGACGAGCCCGGGCTACGGCAACCTCTACGCCGTCTGGGGCGACAGCTTCGGCAGCGAGAAGGTCAAGTCGAATTTCCACAGCACCGTCGTCTTCACGGAGTCCACCGACGGAGGCCTGACGTGGTCGCCGCTGTCGCGGGTCGACCAGTCTCCCGGCGATGTCCAGGCCTTCACGCCGTCGGTTCACGTTGCAAGCGACGGCACGGTGGGAGTGACGTACTACGACTTCCGCAACAACACCCCGGCCACCGGGCTCCCCACCGACCAGTGGTTCATCCACTGCCATCCCACCACTGACTGCACCAATCCGGCGAACTGGGCGGGGAACCATGTGAGCGGCCCCTTCGACATCGAGAACGCTGCAACCGCCGGCGGCTTCTTCCTCGGCGACTACGAGGGCCTGGACTCGATCGGCACGACGTTCACGTCGTTCTTCTCCCAGACTACGGCGACGGACAAGGACAACGCCTACCTGGCGAGGATCTCTCCGTAACCGACAAAGCGTGGCGGTCCCGGCCGAGAGCGAATGGCCGGGACCGCGGCACACTTCCCTCGCGGCCGACCGCAAATGGAGCGAACAGACCATCGTGGGCGCCCAAAAGGCCGGGAAAGCGCTTGAGCGCCGCCTCCTGGTGGTTCGCGACCTCCCTACCCCGACTGCGCCTCGCCAAGCTTTCCTAAACTCCTCCTGGATTCAACAAGGCAGGCCGGGACCAGGCCGACAAGGGGAGATTCAGGGGTCGGAAAGGGGGTCGCCCTATGAGGCGTCGCCTCCCACTCACACTCGCGCTGGTGCTGCTCGGCGGTGCGCTCGTCTTGGCGCCGGGCGCCCAGGGAAGCCACGCGATCGTGGGCCCGAACGCAAAGGTCACCAACGACAACAACAACGTCGACGGCGGGACCGGGAGCGTCACGCCGAGCAAGGATGCGCAGAACCGCCAGTCGAACGAGACGACGGTTGCGATCAGCCCGCTCCCTTCGCCGGTGACCGGCCAGATCGGCGACATCGTCGCCGAGGCCGCCAATGACTACCGCATGGTGCCGCACTTTGGCGACACCTGGATGCCGATCTACCTCTCGTTCGACGGCGGGACGACCTGGTTCGGCAATCCGCCGTTCCCGCACGGCTTCAACACGATGGTTCCCGGCTTCCCGACCGACACGTCAGCCGCCGGACTTGCATCGCCGCTGCTCGGCCTCGACGGAGCCGGCGATCCCGTGATCCGCTTCGATCGGGCAGGCAACCTGCTCGTCGGTGGGATCGCCTTCAACCGGAACTTCGACCAGGGCGAGCGGCCGCTCGACACGGTCTCGTTCGTCGCCCGCTACCGCTTCACACCAGGGACTGCGGCGACAGCGAGCACGACCGCCTCGGCAGGTACACCACCGCACTTCACCTACCAGGGGACGAGCATCGTCGACCACGGTGCGGTCGGCTTCGCCGTTCCTGGACGTATCGGGTTCGCGGGCAACTTCACAGACAAGCCGTGGATGGACGTCGATCTGAACCCGACCTCATCAAGCCCCTGTTCGGGCAACGTCTACATGGCGGACACCAACTTCCACGGCGCCTTCGGCAGTTCGCCCGTCGTCTTCAGCCGCTCGACCGACGGGGGTGCGGCTTGGTCGCCTCCGCGGACGATTTCGAGCGGCGGTCAGCAGGCTGCGTCCCACGACCAGGGTGCCGACATCGCAGTCGCCCCGAACGGGACGATCTACGTCGTCTTCGAAGCGTTCAGCCAGCAAGGCCTCGACACCATCAACCTCGTCAAGTCGACCGACTGCGGGTCGCACTGGACGAATCCGGTGACCGTGAACGCGATCAACGCGCCTCAGGCGCCGGGGGTCGCGTTCCGCACGCCGACCTTCGGCTTCGTCGTCACCGACACGACGAATTCGAACCTCGTCTACGTCGCCTACCAGAGCCTGGCCGGGGACTACGACATCTACGCACAGCGATCGACGAACGGCGGCGCGAGCTTCGGCCCCGCCGTCCAGGTCAACGACGATCCTGGCGCGAGGCATCAGATCTTCCCGACGATCGACGTGTCGAACCACGCCCTCCACGTCGCCTGGTACGACTTCAGGAACTCGTCCACGCCCGATAACCAGGCGCTCGACGTCTACTACTCGTGCACGAACTGCAATGGCGTCTCGTGGCCGACGTTCGACGCATCGACACGCGTCAGCAACGTGTCGCATAACCCCGAGTGCCGCATGTTCGGCGGCGGCACGGCTGCGTTCCACGGGGACTACAACGAGCTCGACGCCTTCTGGAACGGCACGACCAACATCGTCCACATCGCGTGGGCTGACAACCGCGACGTTCCGGCGGCACAGTGCGACCTGTCGGACGATCCCGGCCCACCAACGAACAACATCGGCAACCGAAACCAGAACATCTACGAGGCCACGCTCCACGTCGGCCCGTAGGTCGCGACAACAGCGGGAGGGAGCCACCCGGCTCCCTCCCGAGATCGTTTGATGTCCGCCCTGACCGAGCCGGTGCTTGACACCGTCCGGGCGGGGTCATCTCAGCCGCTCAGTGGATTTAGCGTCTCAGCGGCTTGCCCGTGCCGAGATGGTGCGGCAGGTGCGACTTGCCGGTGAAGACGTGCGGCTTCGACGGTAGCGCCGCGCAAATGCCGGCATCAGGCGGGGCAGGCGGAACGGCCCCGAGAAATTCGGGCGTGCTTCGCGGCCGAACTTGCTGCTCGAGGTCGTATGCAAAGCCCAGGATCTTTGGCTCCTGGAGGAAACCCGAGTACATCCAGAGACCTGCCGGCTTCCCCTCCGGTGTAAGTCCGATCGGGATCGACATGTTCGGATACCCGGCAACCGCCGCAGGAGAGGACGCGAAGCTATAAGTCGGTGCGACGATCGCATCAAGCTGGTCGCGCTGCAACGCCGCATCGATCCCGTGAGTTCTGGCGAGATCGAGGCAGAGGGCGCGCGCGGCGAGGTAGTCGGGATCGGTTAGGTCGCCGCTCGTTGATTCCGCCAGCTCGAAGAGCTCTTGGCCGAAATACCTCATCTCTGCGGGGCAATGCGAGATGTTGAAGGCGATGAGGTCGGCCAGCGTGAGGAGCCGCGAATGACCGAGCATGCTCAGGTATTGCGCAATCTGTGCCTTGAACTCGAAGAGCAACACCGTAAACTCGGCGTCGAAGTACGCGAAGGGATCGCCTGTGTCTGTATCCACAAGTGTCGCGCCGAGGTCGGTAATCGCCTCGAGCCCGTGCTGGGCGACCGCCACCAGGTCAGGCTCACCGCCGTAATCGGGTGTGAAGTAGCGGCGGTCGACCCCGATCCGGGCTCCGCGTAGCGTCCCCCGACGGAGGAAGACTCTGTAGTCGCTCGGCAACGAGCGTCCGGCTGCGGGGCCGAACGGTGTCTGCATGGCACCGAGAAGAGCGGCGACGTCCGTGACGGTCCGGCAGATCGGGCCCGCCGTGTCCTGGCTGTGCCCGATCGGGATGATCCCCTCCTGCGACAACAGTCCGAGGGTTGGCTTCAGGCCTACGACGAGGTTGTTGCCGGCCGGGCAGACGACCGATCCGTCCGTTTCCGTCCCTACGGCCGCTGCACACAGGTTCGCGGCCGGCGCGACTGCCGAACCTGAACTCGAACCACACGGATCGAAGCTCAGGAGGTACGGCTCCCGGGTGAACCCCCCGCGCGCACTCCAGCCGTTGAAAGGCGCGAACCCTCGGAAGTTCGCCCACTCCGACAAATTCGCCTTCCCGAGGATCACAGCGCCCGCCGCGCGCAGGCGGGCGACGATCGGCGCATCGGCCGGCACTTTGCTGTTCACCAGCGCGAGTGATCCAGCGGTCGTCTGCATCTGGTCATCCGTCGCGATGTTGTCCTTCACGAGCACCGGAATTCCGTGCAACAGGCCACGCGTCGCGCCGCTGCGTCGCTCGTTGTCGAGCCGCGCCGCAATCGAGGTGGCGTTTGGGTTCGTCTGAATGACGGCACCTAGAAGTGGATTCAGCGAAGCGATTCTCTCGAGGTAGCCCTGCGTTAGTTCGCGACTGGTCAATTGGCCACCAGCCATCAGCGCCTGAAGCTGGGGAATCGTCGCCTCGATCCAAGGCTCGTCCGCCGCTTCAGCGGTCGACACCGGGAACAGCGACTCGAGCCGGCCGCCAGCTAGCGCAGCTGCTCCCGCAACGCCCGCACCAAGAAACGCCCGCCGAGTCAGACGGCCGACCCCCGCTTCGTTACCCGCGAGCCGTTCCTTGTCCATCGCCGCCCTCCGTGACGAACGGCACGAGGCTACGCCGGTCGCTGCTGAGAGTCAAGATGGCGCCGACTGGGCCGGGGAATTCGATGCTGTTGGCTCAGCCGGTCGATGTGCGAAGCGGACTGTTTGTTGCGTGACGGCGAGCCCTCAGGGTCTCGTCGCCAGCGGAACTGACGTGTCCTCGATTGCGTCGAGAAACGCATCAGTGACGAGCAACATCGACTGCAGGGCGCTCAGCCCGATCAGCTGCTCGTGATGCGGCTTGAGAGGCAGCAAGTCCAGCAGGCGATGCAGGTCCTTGGCGTGGACGAGGTCGAGCCTCGCGTGCAACAGGAGCTGGCCGAATGCCTCGCGGGGGAGGCCGGTCTTCTCGATCAGCTGCTCGACTGTGGCGCGGTCCGCCTGGTGCGCTTCGAGCTCGAGGAAACCGAGGGTGGCGACGGGATGATCATCGTTGATCCACGCTAGTTGCGCAGCGACGAGCTCCGCGATCTGCGGCGTGGTGGGGAACGCCCTTACCTCGACGGGGTCAAGGCCTAGCGCCGCGAGGTCGTCAACCACGGCGCCTCCGGGCTCGTCGCTGTGCATCTCCTCGGGAATGTGACGTTCCAGATACGAGGCCAGACCCGCGGCGACGGGGTCTCCGGGCGCCAGCTCATGCGCCCGCTCGAGCGCCGCTTCCATCAGCGGGACCATTGACCGCGAGACGTGGTAAGCGACCGTCAGAAAGCGTGGAAATAACTCGCGCGCGCGTGTGTGTCTGAGGAGAAAATCGAGCGGTGCACCGTACGCCGGAAGGGCGAGCTCGACTTTGCGGCTTAGGCGCTCGCTCGTGGACAGTTCGGCTTCGGCCTAGAGGATCGGACCGCTCATCTCGAACGTCGTCGTCGGTATGCCTGCAGCGTCTAGGCGGCGCTTGAGTTCAACGAGCACCTTCACCTCGTTGTCGGTCAGCCCCTCGATGAAGACGGAGTATTCGTCTGAGAACTCTGGGCCGGTGATGAGGCCGACCTCCCGCAAGGTCTGTTCCTTTTCTCCATACATCGCGCCCTCCATCCCGCGCTCCTTCCCGACCCCGTGTCCGGCGCACGATGCTACTGAATTGTGCGCTCGGTTACTAGCGGCGGGTTTGCCGGAGCTCAGCGAGCACGGACCCTGCGTTTCCGGCCGAGGCCAGATTGCCCTTGCGCTCATAGAGTGCGAGCCCCTGTTCGAGTTGCGCGACACCGTCTTCGCGACGACCGGCGAGCACATACACCTCGGCAAGGTCGCTGAGCGCATGGCCTCGCCAGTTGAGCATGTCCGTTTCCTCCCCAAGACCAACCGCCTCCCGAGCGAGCCGTTCGGCGTCCTCGAACCGCCGGTCGCGCGCGAGCAGCTTCGCACGTACCTGCCGCCAGAGCATGTTCGGCGTCACGTCGTCGCTCGAAGCGAGCTCCTCCGCAGTTTGCGTCCAACGCTCCGCCGAATCGAATCGCCCGAGCTTGTACAGCGATGAAGCGAGCTGCGCGGCCGCCAACGATCGGAAGGCAGTCTCGCCGAGTTCTTCGAGGAAGTCGCACGTGCGGCGCGCAGCGGTTTCGGCGGCCGCCGCGTCGCCGGCGAGAGTCTCAACTTCCCAGCTGGCCATCCATCCTCCCGCGCGCCAAATCGTCTCTTCGCGCTCGGTCGCCGCGGCGTCTGCCGCCGCGAGCAACGAGCGCGCCTCGGCGACGCGACGGCGCATCGCCTCGAGGACCGCGCGCTCGTTGAGAGCCATCGAGTGTTGCGGCTGCTCCTCCTCGTACCAGCGCAGGGCATCGTCGACAGCCGTCGGGCCAAACACGAGAGCGGTGCCCTTCCAAGCGGGTAGCTCCCGCTCCCAGCGCAGGTACCCGGCGAGGCGAGCATGCTCGCTTGCACGCT
>Ga0137403_10000696_pt1 | contig 43418 bp, 35 predicted proteins | sample CZOMad2_1_16fung_FD_122057 | JGI IMG/M metagenome (GOLD analysis project Ga0137403, IMG submission 122057) | Vadose zone soil fungal communities from Angelo Coast Range Reserve, California, USA - CZOMad2_1_16fungal (Hybrid Assembly) | ecosystem: Environmental > Terrestrial > Soil > Vadose zone...
TTTCGCGCTCACTCCAATCAAGCTTGCAGCGTCGAAAGGTTTCGATTTCGTAAGGCACGGCGAGCGTCACTTCCGCTGAGGCGGCGGACGGGAATTGCGCCAAAAATTCAAAGCGTCCTTTTTTCACCGCCTCCTGCAATTTCTCGTCGCCTACTTCGCTGAAATAAAGAAATGGGGTGGAGGCACCAAATTCTTCGCCTTGAAAAAGCAATGGGGTCCACGGACCGAGTAACAGCAATGCTGTCATCGCGCGATAACGTCCGGGTGAAGTTTGCAAGCGCAGCCGATCGCCGGTCGCGGAGTTGGAAACCTGGTCATGATTTTCGAGAAAGGAAACGAATGCCTCAGGTTTCAGGTCTAGACTGGGATATCCTCGCGGCGCCTCCTGCCATGAATACGCCTGTCCTTGATAGAGATAACCATACTTTGCCGCAGAAATAAATTCCTGCGGGCACCCACGGTAATCGCTGTAGTAGGCTTCGTTTCGACCGGTGAGGGCAACAACGGCAGCGTGATGCCAGTCGTCATTCCATACTCCATCAAGGTGATCGCCGCCTTGCTCTCGGGTCCGAATCAATTTTGCCTCCTGGAGTTCATTTTCCGCAAACAAAAGGATGGATCGCTTTCCGGCCGCCTCCCGCGCCGCGCGCCCGATCGCTCCCACGATGTATTCTTGCGATTTGTCATGAATGCTTTGGGTCGCATCGAACCGGAAACCGTCAAAATGAAATTCCTCGATCCAGTAGCGTCCATTGGTGATAAAGAACTCGCGGACTGGCCCGCAGTTTTTCCCATCGAAATTAATCGAATCGCCCCATTCGTTTTCGCGTTGGCGATTGATGTAATCGTCGGAGTAAACGCCGAGATAATTTCCGTCGGGTCCGAAGTGATTGTAAACGACGTCGAGAATCACCCCTAACCCGAGGGCGTGTGCCCGATCAATGAATGCGCGCAAATCTTCCGGCGTTCCGTAGAGGTGCGCCGGCGCAAACAAGTCGACACCATCGTAACCCCAGCCGAAGTGCCCGGGAAAATCGGCGATCGGCATCATTTCCAGCGAGGTAATGCCATCGTTCTTCAACAGCTCGAGTTTGTCCGCGGCGGCGCGCCACGTTCCCTCCGGGGTGAATGTACCAACATGAAATTCGTAAATGACCTGGCCGGCTAACTTCACGCCGCGCCAGTTTGCGTCCGTCCAATTAAAAGCAAATGAATCGACGACATACGAACTGCCGTGCGGCCCGTCCGGCTGAAAACGTGACGCCGGATCGGGATGAAAATTTTCCGATTGATTCAGCCGAAATCGGTAACGCGCGCCAACGCCGCAAGTGACCGTCCCCGAAAAATAACCGTCCCGCTCTTGCGTCAGGGGATGAAAAGTGCGCTTAACGCTTCTCTCAGAGGAAGGCTCCAATACGACGTCCAGCATGTTCGCCTTCGGCGCCCAAACGCGAAAATGCGTTTCGTTTTTGCTGATAACCTCTGCACCTATGGGGTAACGCCGTTGCATTCTGCTGTTTTTTCGTCGTGAATTAGGACCGCGGTTGTGCGCGATTTCGCTTCTCCGGCAAGGGCCGCGCGATTTAAATCATTCCGGTGAATCAAGCGCGCATAGCCAGTAATGTTCATTTGCTCGAGCATTCTCTTGTCGCGGCCAAGATGTCGGTCTTGCGCGATAAAACAACCGGGACTGCGCAATTTCGTCGTGCGCTCGAGCAGATTGCAATCTTGCTTCTGGCTGAAGCCTCGAAACGTTGGCCGACTCTCCCGATCGAAATTGAGACTCCGCTTGCCCCGATGACCGGCGCAACCCTGGCGCGGTCGGTGGTATTCGTGCCAATTTTGCGCGCGGGCCTTGGCTTACTCGAAGGAATGTTGCGCATCATACCCGAGGCCGGAGTTGGTCATATCGGACTCTATCGTGATGAAGTCACGTTGCGGCCGGTCAATTATTATTGTCGTTTGCCCGCCAGCCTGGCACAATCACATGTTCTATTGCTTGATCCGATGCTGGCCACCGGTCGCAGCGCAACGGAAGGGGCGACGCTTTTGAAAACCCAGGGCGCAACCAGTATTCAATTCATTTGCGTGGTTGCGTGCGAAGTAGGAATTGCGCAATTGCGAGGCGCGCATCCGGACATTCCGATCTATTCCGCCGCAATTGATCCCGAACTTAACGAGTTTGGGTACATTGTGCCGGGCCTTGGCGACGCGGGCGATCGCTATTTTGGCACTCTATAGCTGTCGGAGGGGCACTTGCTGCCGTGCCCCTCACTTTTACTGGAAGGAACAGTCGCCCCTGATTATTCAGCTAGTGTGACCTTATCTACGATCAGGTCGCCGCCCTGTTTAACGTAATGGACTTTGACCCGAAGATTTTTTGTCAGAGCGGGCGCCTGGATCGTCTGCCCATCCTTATCTACATAAGTAACTTTCTTGGCAAACTTGTAATGAACTGGCTCACCTGACCCGGTATCAAGGACCAACGCGCTGTCCGGCGTATAATCGGTAATTTTGCCTGTGCTCTCTGTTCCGGTCACAGTCGAGACCTGAGCATTTGCGATAGCGACGAAGAGAACGCCGGCGCATGCGAAACCAATCAAGGATTTAATCATACTAATTTTCCTTTCTCCATTCCAACTGTGCGCCCACCGCTCTATTCCTAACGATGCAGCGCCTGTAATTATATCGTCCACCACAAACCAGTTGAGCGTATCTTGCGGTGAACTCGAAGGCGGCCAGACGTGGACAGATGCCGGTGTTTTCGGCAAACTAAAGTGTGCCTGAAGAAGGAAGCGAAAGTCGCAGTTTCCGTATTATCCCGTTAATCTGCGCATTGCTCGCGATCGCGTTGGGCTTACTCACGCTTATTGGGTGGATTTCGGGGGTGCCATTACTGGCCAGCGTTCGCGCCAACTATATTCCGATGGCGCCGAGCACGGCTTTTTGTTTCACCTTAATTGGCGTTGGACTGATTGCGCACTTGTTGAAGGCAGCGTTACGCTGGATTCCACGGGTTGTTGCATCGGTCGTGCTTGCGGTGGCGTGCGCGAAATTGGTCGAAATTTTTGGCGATTTAAACTTTGGTATCGATCCCTGGTTCGTGCGTAATCCCGGACTATTCGGCGCAGTCCCGACCGGACGAATGGCACCAATGACTGCCATAAACTTCCTTTTTATTGGAACCGGCCTGCTCGCTCTTACTGGGAGGCAACCGGCAAAATTCGCCGGTCCTCTCGGTGCACTCGCCGCTGTTATCGGCGCGGTTGTTCTTGTTGGCTATTGGTACGGAACGCCATTGCTTTATGGCGGCCACACTATCCCGGTCGCGCTTTCCACTGCCTGCGGTTTTTTTCTATCGGGAATCGGCATCGTGATGGCGGCCGGCGCGACGGGATGGCCGTTGCGAGCATTTCTGGGCGACTCCACTCGCGCGCTGTTGCTGCGTGCTTTTGTGCCGCTCATTACCGCAGCGGCACTAATCAATGGTTGGATCAACGCGAGATTACCAGCACGCATCCATGTCAACCCCGCGGTCACTTCCGCCCTCTGCGCTGTTGTCTTCGCTGCTTTGATCGCGTTGATCATTTCGCAGATTTCCCGTGTGGTCGGCGGGCGAATCGATCGCGCTGAAGCTGCGCGCAACCTTGCTCAAGCCGAATTACTCGCGCTTAATGCCCATCTCGAGACCAAGGTGCAGGAGCGCACGCGCGAATTACGCCTGAAGAATCAACAAATGGAAGAAGAGTTGCAAATGGCGCGCGAGCTTCAAATCGCGCTTTTACCACAAAAATTTCCGACCGTTCCCGCGGATGTCCCGGTTCAGGAAAGCGCATTACGGTTTCTCAGTTTGTACTTCCCCACTGGCGATGTTAGCGGCGATTTCTTCAATGTTTTTCCCATTGGAGAGAAAGCGGCGGGTATTTTTATTTGCGACGTGATGGGACATGGCGTGCGCTCGGCTCTGATCACGAGCATGATTCGCGGATTAGTGGAAGAGCATGTGCAGGCCGCGGCAGATCCGGGCGAGCTACTCACGCGGATCAATCGTGCTCTCGCCGTCATTCTCAAACAAGCGGACACAACCATGTTCGCGACTTGTTTTTATGTCGTGGCTGATGTTGAACGCGCGCAGTTGCGTTTCGCTAATGCGGGGCATCCGTCCGCCCTTCACATTCAGCACGGTAATGGAGCTGCGCACAAACTTCAGGGCAACGGACGCCCCGGTCCGGCCATTGGAATTTTCCCAACTGCCAGTTATGTCACGTCAAGTAGTCCGATGAAAAAAGGCGATCGTGTCATGCTCTTTACCGACGGGTTATTCGAAGTGGAAGATGCTTCCGGCACACTCTTCACGGAGGAGCAACTGCACACTACCGTCACTCGCTACGCTGGCCTTCCGGCCCAGGAATTTTTTGACCGTGTCATCAGCGACGTTCGCCAGTTTTCCGAACGGAAATCGTTCGACGACGATGTTTGCGTTGTGGGAATGGAAGTGCAGCATACCGGTTGAGCTCCTTGCTGTAGCTGGCGTCCGCGGCGGCAGAACGGCTAAACTGGTGCTGGCGAGAGCGGCGGCTACATCGAGTTGGGGACAGTGACGACACAAAATGTTTTGCTTGTGACCGGGGAAAACGATTGAAATGCACTCATGAACGGGCCCGTCCGCAAAATCGAAATCTTATCGCCTTTCAATCAAGCAATCGAGCTAACGAGATTAATCCTGTTTCGTCCGTTCGATATTGCAAAATGGCTCATCATCGGCTTCGCCGCTTTTCTCAGCGGTTGGTTGAATAGCGGCGGCGGAAGTATTAATCCCTGGAGTTTCCGCGGTTGGAACACCTCAAGCGCCCAAGCGCCACAGTTCCAATTCCAGTCCTTCAATCTCGACCATGCTGGCGTGTTCCTCCTGGTCCTCATCGCGGTTCTGGCCATTTTCATTTTCGCAATCGTCATTCTCTGGCTTTGGATCACCTCGCGTGGCCGTTTCATTTTTATCGATTGCCTCGTCCGTAACCGCGCCGCGATTGCAGAGCCGTGGCGCGAATATCACCGGGAGGGCAATGGCTTTTTTCTTTTTCTGATTGTCCTGATCGTCGCCTCAATTGCGATCGTGGCCTTATTAGGCGGGTTTGTTTTCGGTTCCCTTATGTTGTGGCGGAATTACCACATCTCGAATACGCCGGCGTTGCTCGTTCTCGTGCCAATCGCCGTCTTCGCCTGGGTCGCATTTGCGGTTGTGGTAAATCTGATCCTTTATTTTATGCCGCCGGTCATGTATACGCGGCGCTGTTCGCCGAGCGACGCCGCACGCGCCATTCTGCGACTGATTCTCGACGACCCGGTCCCTTTCATTCTCTTCATTCTATTCATGCTCGCGCTCTGGATCGGATGGATCATGGTGGGTTGCCTGGTCACCTGCCTGACCTGTTGTCTGGCCTCGTTGCCTTATATTGGCACTGTCATGGTGTTGCCTGTCCCAGTTTTCTTCCGCTCCTTTTCGCTTCTTTTCTTGCGCCAATTTGGGGCGGACTGGGATGTGTGGAGCAAGATCCCGGTTCCGGAGACGACTACTCCGCCCGTGCAAACGATCGTTCCGGCGCCTCCGCCGGCACCAGCCGCACCAATGGAAGAAACCACTCCGCCAGCGTCAGAAGTTCCGCCGGAAGAGCCGAACCCGCCAGAACGCTCGCGCTATGAGTCACCCGAGTCCCCACCGCCGCCATGAACGTGTTGGCTAACGTGAACTGTGCGGGCGTGTATGCCAGGAATAATGCGACGTTAGGACAAGACTCAGACAGCTACCCCTGTCGCCTGGGACCGCGTTTCGCATTCATCGTGTCTGCCTCGGCTGCGCTTCTGCTTCTACGATGCATTGATCCCGTCCTCGCGGGCAGCTGGTTGCCGTTTCATCCATCGTGTGGCGCCATCACGGGGTTGCCCTGTATTTTTTGCGGGATGACGCGCGCTTTGCATTTACTCCTTAATGGCGATTTTATCGGGGCAATTTATTTCAACTGGCTAGCCTTTCCCTTTCTCGGAGCGATCATTTTTTTGTTTGCTCTGTTTGCCATCGAGATCGCTAAACGACGCATGATTTGGAGGTTAAGCATGGTCTTGCGGGTGACGCGGTGGCGACTAGCGGTTTTTGGGCTGGGCTTACTGTTACTTTGGACGCTGCAAACTTATCTCGCCGTTTCGCAACACAAGCACGAGCTACTTAATACGCGCGGGCCGCTTTACGTCCTTTTTGTGCGCTGATTTTCGAGGCGACGAGTACGCGAGTGCTCAACGGTGGATCGGCCGCTCCGCGGGCGACGCTATAAATAGGTGTGGCTTGCGCCGGCACATTCTTGAACATCGAGCAGGGGACTGCTCGATCCACCGTTAGCCGCCTGGCGTTAATGCCAACAGCCGCCTCTTGTCCGCGGCGGACAAACCGCTGTTTTGAATCCACGCACTTGCTGCGGCCGGATCCTTGTTCAGCCAAAACGCTGCGATCCCATTGAGGGATTTATCGCGAATTTTCGGATCAGAGATCGTAACCGCCCATGCCGCTGCAGCATTGGGATCTTTTCGCAGCAAACTATAAGTATAAGTGCCGAGCGCTTCATCGCGTGCCGGGCCGCTGAGTCCCTTAATCCATTCGCCGGCGGCCGCCGGATCATTGGCGGCCCAGTAGTTGATGGCGCCACCCAATGTCGCTTCGCGCACATCGGGTGGAAGGGTAGCTGCGTATTCGCTCGCGTCCCGTGGATCATTAACCGCCATCTGAATAACCAAGACGTGCTCCGCCTGCCGGCGCGTTTCCAAGTCCGGCAGTTTACCAACCCATTCTTTGGCACGCTCCGGATCTTTGGCAAAAATGTAACTCGCCAAAGTGGAAGCCATTTGGCGCCCCGCTGAATCAGTCGCTCGCGTCGCCACGTACTGTTCCGCGGCCCCATGGTCCTTTGACCACCATCCATTGATCGCGCCGTTCATGGCCCCTTGGAATCCTTGAGTATCGCTATGGGAGCGCGCCCATTCGATTGCAGCCGATGGATCAATCGCCGCCCAATTTTGCGCGATGACGGATGCCTCCGGATGAAAATGCATTGCGTTTGCTTGCATGGTATCGAAGAACTTCGCGGCGCCGACCGGATCGAGGTCGGACCACTTCATGAGCAGAGAACTTAGGAAGCCATTCCGTTGCTCACGCGTAAGGACATCTGCCGGCCACTCCTGGATTTGTTTGGCCAAAGTCTTTGCCTGAGCGGCATCGGCGCTGGTAATTACCGATTGCACGGCCGCCGTCTTGGTCTCGGAAATTTTGAATCCTGCTGCTGCTCGCAATGCCGCGACCGGATCAAGATGCGCCCAGGCTTTAAAAAATACGGCAACCTTGGCGTTCGTCTCTTTGCCAGCGGGTAAATTTTGCAACTGCATGGCCAATTCATTCAGTTGCTGCGGCGAAAGCGCGGAAAGAACGCCGAATAATTCCTGAAATGGAACCGTCACAATATTCCCAAGCAAGATGTTGGGATGCTCCATCTCCGATTCCAGACGTGAACCTGATTTCGCCCTAAGGTTGGCGGTGGCAGCAGAACCGCCGTCACTAGCTTGCACGACAGTTGAGGCAGTGCGACGCGCAGGCGAGATCGTGACGCCAATCACCACGCCAACAAAAATACCAGCGGCCAGCAACAACGTTGTGCGAACGATCGAACTGTCCATGAATCGTTAGATTTCGGTCGCGCCCCAGAATTTGCGAAATGCGCCCGGCCAACTGCGGTCAATCACGGCCTGGCGCGCCTGCCGCGACATCTGATGGCGCTTGCGCTTGTCATTTACTAAGTCACGGATGGCCCGGGCCAAATCTTCAACGTCGTGCGATTTCGTGACCACGCCGTTGACATTCTCTTCGACCAACTCCTTGGGGCCGCCGGTGTCCGAGACAATCACCGGCACTCCCGAAGCCTGCGCTTCGATGACAACATTGCCAAAAGTGTCGGTGGTACTAGGGAAAACAAAAACATCGGCCGAAGCATAGGCGGCGGCGAGTTCTTTGCCGCGCAAATAGCCGGTGAAGATTGCCTCGGGCATTGCCTCGTGCAATGCCTGCAAATAGGGGCCGTCGCCGACGAGATAGAGCTGAATGGGAAGTCCTTCGTCACGTAGTTGGCGGTAGGCTTGCGCCAAAACATCAAGGTTTTTCTCTTTCGAAATGCGGCCGACGTAAAGCAAGTGAACGGCGCCGTTGTGTTCGCCGAACTTTTGCCAAAAGGCGGGATCGCGATGCTCCGGACTGAACAATGTCGTATCCAGACCACGCGGCAAAATTTTTAATTTTTCCGGCGCAAATCCGCGCGCAATCCAGCTTCGCCGATATTCTTCCGAGTTGACGAAAACGCTATCGAGCTGGCCGTAGAACCAATGCATGTAATTCCAGGCCACACTTTCAAGAAAACTGTCGTCCGTCAGAATGCGGATGTATTGCGGAAAATCCGTGTGATAAATGCCGCTCGTTTGCAGGTTCAACATTTTCGCCGCTGCCAATGCAGTCAACCCGATCGGTCCGGGTGTGCTGATAATAATTTCAGTGAATCCTTCGCGCTGAATGTAATCGAGCATGCGCAGGATCGGCGGGAAGCTAAGTTTCTGCAGCTCATATTCAGGCAGCTCGAATTCGCCGATCGGTTTGAAATTTTTGATCGGAATATCGGTGATGCGAATCTCGTTGCGCGAAGTGACGACGATTAGATCGGCGCCCGCGTTCTTCGCCGCTGCCGTCATTTTGCGAATAGTAGTGGCGACGCCATTTACGTCCTCAAGGGTGTCGGTAAACCAGGCGCGTTTAGTGTTGCGCAAATTCTCTGGAACTGTGCCCGTCATTTCCTGGAAAATTTCCCGCAACCATTTGCGCGAGGGCGCCTGACTGTGAAACCCGTAGATGTAAGGCGACAGAACAAGGAGAAGCGGCGCGATGGCGGTGAGCGCTTGCATGCCCTCGATCAGGTTTCCCCCCGTCATTTGCTGCACAAACCTTTGAAAAAAACGAAAGGCCAATTGTTCCGATACAATGTTGGCGAGAAGGAAAGCGCGCCGTTCTGGCTCCGCGACGACTTCGACTTCGCGCGCGATCTTCTCCTTCACCTCAGGCCGGGCGAAATAGCGCGAAAGTTCGTTCCAAAGCGAGACATTGGCGGGCTTGGCCAGCTCGAAAATCTTTCCGGAAAGCACCCCCTGCGCAACGAAGGTGGCTTTCTCACGGAGAGTGAATTGCGTCGGATCTCGCCCTTCCATGAAACGCGAAGAGATTTGCTCGAGCAGCGCCGCGCCCGGTCCCAGCTTTTCGTGAAAGCGACCCTGAATAAAACTCGAGAGCGTGTTGTAGAATCCGTGCGAAAGGGCGAGGGGAGTTCCGGCGCGACCCTTGGGCTGACAGCGGCCCGCCCTGATATGAGCGAGGAATTCCGTCGCCGTTTTTGCCTTCGGCGTTTCTGTAAAAGCGGACGCGCAAAATTTTCCGCCGTGATCATCGGAGCCGCCAACGAGGACTTTTTTCCAAGGCTCGGGGTGACTGGGAGCGAGATCGTGGCGATTGGCGAAGTCATCAATTTTTGCCGGCGTCAATTCGCGCAGTAATTTGCCCGCCAGATCGCTGAGCAGGGAATCGCGCAGGCCATTGATTCCTTCAAAATGTTTGAAGAGAAGGATCAGCCGTTCCAGATGCGAGGCAGTGAGCTTGCCGTTGACGCTGTAGAGCGGGTGGGCGATGGCGTGCGCAATGCGATTTTCTGCCAGATACTTTTGCAGCTCGAAAATGTTGCTACGGAAGACGGAAATATCTTGATGCTGCGCTGGCGTAATCCCCCAAACGAGCACATGAACCTTACACGGATCTTGCGGAAAATAAGTGGTAACCTGTTCGCTAATAAAAGTCCGCGGTTTATCCGCAATCGCTAAGCAACCGTCAATGCAGTCGTGATCCGTGATGGTGACAAAATCCATCCCGTGCTCGCGCAATTGCGTGTAAACATCAAGCGGCTCGGTGCAGCTATCAGGAAAATCAAACCGGCGGAAAAGCCAGTCTTCCGAACGCGCACTAAACTTGGAGTGAATATGAAGATCACACCGGCTCATGTCGCTTCTCGATTTGTTCGCTGCCTACCAATCCAATCGCGGTAGGTGGTCGCGTTACGGGTGCGAGCAAAGCGCTGGATGAACTGAAGAATCTGGTCCCAGATTTTCGGAGCCTCGAAATCTGGAGGATGAATGCTCAACCGTGCCAGCTCGCGCATTTCGAGACTGCGCGCGAGCACGGCATTCCATCCCAGGCTCAAGGTGCGACGCCATTTCGAACGCGTGGCGTAAACCAGCGAGCGCGTTGCTTCGCGTTCGCCGGTCAGAAGATCAAGGACGCTGTCGATCCGAGTGGTGTACTGCATTCCGGCGTCGCGCGCCGCGCGTTCGCCCGCGTGATTGAGCAGCCAGGCCGGGGCGACAAATCCAATCGGTGAGAGGCGCGCAGCTTCAAATTCATCACGCGCTCTTGTAATTCGCGCGAAGGCTTCGTCGTAATCGAGCTCGAAAAATTCGCCTTCGTCCTGAGTATAAAACCGGGTCATGAACTTCTCCTTGATCCGTTCCCCCGCACGGCGTGGGCGTTCATGAAAATAACCGTGAATCACAATTTCATAGCCGCGCGCCTCGAGATCGCGCAACCAGGAAACAAAATTCTTGTCCTCGGTTGCGCTCCCTTCCCGGTGATAATTCGGTACAACCAAAAGCGAAGTAGTACGAACGCCGGCGTGTTGCAGTGCCTCGATAATTCTGGCCGATGCCTCTCGTGTGCATGGCGCAACATCGTGAACCGAAACTACAAATGAACGCCGCGGGGTTTCCGCCGCTAATATCGGCAGGAAATCCGCGGCCACCGCCTCCGTCATGGGTCAAACTTCCCCCTCTGACGCAAGCCGAACAAGGCGAAAATGGGGGGTTCGACAATGACTCCCCTTTGCCGCAAAATCGTGGCTATGCCGCTGATCACATTCGAAGGTTCCGAGGGCTGCGGAAAATCGACGCAGGTGAAACGGCTCGCCGCCCGTCTGGAAAAATGGGGGATCAGGCATTTGCTCCAGCATTCTGAAGACAATCATGCCATGACGCCTGAAACTGAACTGCTCCTTTTTGAAGCGAGCCGCAGCCAACTCGTCCGTGAGAAAATCCAGCCGGCACTGCGGCGCGGCGAATGGGTAATTTGCGATCGCTTTTTTGATTCAACCACGGTTTACCAAGGTGCGGCGCGTCAACTCCATCTTGGGCTCGTCAAAAAACTGAATGCCTTTGTCGTTGGCGATTGCGTTCCCGATCTTACCTTCGTGCTCGACATCGATCGGGCCACTGCTCAATCGCGTCTTGGGAATCGAAAAAAAATTCGCGATCGAATGAAGGAAAAGTCTGATGAATTCCACGAGCGCATGATTCGCGCCTATCGAGAGCTGGCCGAAAACGAACCGAGACGCGTCATCCTGATCGATGGGCGAATCTCGCCGGATACAATCGAGAACCAAATCTGGAATACATTTGCTCAACGCTTTCCCGACCTCGGAAAACATCAGACTCCAAAGACCAAACTTCAAACGCCCTAAATGTCTTTCTCCGCTGATAGCGCGCTGGAATATTTGCAGCGCGCACACAAAAAAAACCGGCTCGCTCATGCCTACCTCATTTCAGGTCCCGCTGGGAGCGGGAAATCGGATGTTGCCGCCCGGCTGGCTGCGGCCTTGAACAAGACGACGCCGGAAAAGGTTTTGAGGGCGCAGGCACCAGATGTTTTTGTGACCGAACCCGCCTCGCGTTCGCGCAAAATTGTGGTCGATCAAATTCGCCGTCTTGAGCGTGCTCTTCAACTGCGCACCGCCGGAAATCGCAAGAAGATTGGGATAATTCGCGATGCTGATCGAATGCAAACGCAGGCGGCCAACGCATTTTTGAAAACGCTCGAGGAACCGCCGCAGAATTCACTTCTCCTTTTGCTCACTGCTCTTCCCGAAGCGTTGCCCGAGACAATCGTCTCGCGCTGCTTGAGCCTGCCCCTGCGAACCGCGTCCGAGATCGTGCCTTCGCCGCAGGAAATGGAGTTGTTGCGCTTGTTATGCGCGATGGCGGCGGAAAAATCGCGCGGGATCGAAGGGGCGTATCGGGTTTCGCAAGGAATCCAGGCCCTGCTCAATTCCATTCGCGAGCAGATCAGGGACGAACACGCGGCGGCCTTGAAACGAGAGGAAACGCGCTACCGTCATACCACTGACGGGGGATGGTTGAGTGAGCGCGAAGATTATTACAAGGCGTTAACTGAAAGTGTGTATCGCGAACGGCGCAGCCGATTGATTGAGACGCTTTTTCTCTGGTGGGCGGATGTGCTACGCGCGAAGGTCGCGAAGGTGGAGCGCCTGCTCGAAAGTTGTGCCGAGGCGACAGAGAAACTCGCCGGGCAATTGAACACCGCGGCAGTCTTAAAACGAGTCCGGCGTCTGGAAGAAATGCGCGACCAATTGAACACGAACGCGCAGGAAGCGCTCGTGCTCGAAGTCGGTTGCCTGCACATTTTTCGTTAGGAACTAGAGGAACACAGATTTGCAAGTCTGTGCGCCAAACAGGCTTTTAGCCTGTTTCAGATCAGCGGGTCAAAAAACCGGCTGGGCGCACAGGCATAGATGCCTATGTTCCGCTAAGATGCCGAAACGCCGCACTCTTTCGGTCGCGCTCATTGGAACTAAATTCATGGGCCGCGCCCATTCCAACGCCTGGCGACAGGCTCCGCGCTTTTTCGATTTACCCGCTGATATTCGAATGGCAGCAATTTGCGGACGCGATCGCGCTGGGACCGTTCGCGCGGCGAACGGGCTGGGCTGGGAAAGGGCGGTGACTGATTGGAAAGCAATCATGGTCGACCCGAAGATCGACATCGTCGACATTTGCACACCTAACGATTCCCACGCAGAGATGGCGATTGCGGCCGCGGGTGCAGGCAAAGCGATACTTTGCGAAAAACCGCTGGCCCGAAACGTGGCCGGAGCGCGCCGGATGGTTGACGCGGTGAAACGCGCACGGGTCGCGAACATGGTTTGCCACAATTATCGGCGGGTGCCGGCCATCGCATTGGCCAGGCAAATGATCGATGGCGGCAAAATCGGCGATCGCATTTATCATTTTCGTGCTCGTTACGCCCAGGATTGGATTGCCGATGATAATTTTCCGATAGTCTGGCGCTTGCAATCAAAGATCGCCGGCTCTGGTGCGCTCGGTGACATTGGCGCTCACAGCATCGATCTGGCGCGATTTCTTGTCGGCGAAATTGCAGGCATCTCAGCGGTGAGTGAAACATTTGTCAAAAGGCGGTTAACGAAAAATAGACAGTTTGCTCGTGTCGACGTTGATGATGCTGTCAGCGTGATCGGCAAGTTTCGGAACGGGGCGATGCTGAACTTGGAAGCGACCCGTTTTGCTCGTGGCCGCAAAAATCAGCTTGCTTTTGAAATCAACGGCAGCCGCGGTTCACTCGCCTTCGATCTCGAGGAAATGAACCGGCTGCGTTTCTACGATGCGAGTGATCCCGAGCAGATGCGCGGATTTCGCGACATCATTGTTACGGAATCGACCCATCCGTATGTTGTAAATTGGTGGCCGCCCGGCCATCTCATTGGTTACGAGCATTCCTTCGTGCACACGGTGGCCGACTTTGTGAAAGCCGTTATCGCCGGCAAAAAGATCGAGCCTGATTTCGCCGACGGATTAAAGACGCAGCGCGTCCTCGACGCCATCCAACGCGCCCGGCCTTTGTCCTCGCTGTAATCGAAGTAAACTAATCACATGAAACGAAAGACAATCGGGATGAAACGCATGACGACATCTGCGAAATCGAGCAAGCCCAAGAGTCACGACGATTATCTTGCTGCGGTGACCGAAGACAAGCGGGGCGCATTACAAAAACTTCGCAAGGCAATTAAGATGGCGGCGCCCAAAGCCGAAGAATGCATCAGCTATCAATTGCCAGCATTTCGTCTGAATGGAAAATTTCTGGTCGCTTACGGTGCCGCGACAAATCACTGCGCCTTCTATCCGGGTTCTACAGTTAAAGCCCTTAAGGACGACCTGAAAAGTTACGATACCAGCAAGGGCACGATCCGCTTTTCAGCCGGTAAACCGTTGCCGTCCGCGCTCGTCCGGAAGTTAGTAAGGCTTCGGATTGAAGAGAAAGGGTAATGGTTAGGAGTTGGCGGTTATTAGTAAAACGCGCCTACCGGATACCGGTGTCGCAGCGCCACTCTACCTTCGTCATCCGGGTCGACAACTACATCGACTTCGAAGGGCCCATAGTGCCCGATTCTGCCTTTTTTGTCCTTTAGCGAAACGATGTAGTGACCCGGTTCCAGTGGGACACGGAAATATCCCTGATCGTCGGTGGTAAACGGTGTTGCCATTCCTTTTTCGTTTTGCGCGAGGAACGTCGCGTTTGCTGATGGTTTCGAACCAGGAATTCCGATTCTCGCTGGTCCGCCGTTCACGGGACCGACGGTAATCACCCCTTCGATCCCCGTTTGTGGTTCAGAGGCGGAAAGCGTTGCGCCAAGGAGGAGGCAGCAGGATAGAATGGACGTCGTCCAGATCATCTGGAAATAAAGACCGAAAAAGTGAAATATTGAAATGCGAGGGAGGGCCGGGATCAACGATCCCGACTACTGCAGCCGGAAAACGATATCGCGTAGCGCCAAAATCCGTTATATCGCGTTTGCAGCCGAAACGGCTGCCGCTACAAAAAGGATCACGCGGCCTTTCTGTGACGCGTTGCGGCTGAACTCTTGCGCGCGTGATGCGATTTTTTTGTCTTGTTCAGGCTCTCCTGCAGGACCGACACGAGATCGATCACTTTCGTAGATGGTCGTGGCTTCGGTTTCGGTTTTTCTTCGATTTCTTTCCCACCTGCTTCAACTTTCTCCTCGATCACCTCCATCAAGGCTTCGCGGTAATCATCGCGATATTTTTTCGGATCCCATTTCGACGACATGCTGTCGACGAGCGCTTTTGCCATATCGAGTTCCCGCTTTCCGGGTTCGAGCTTCTTTGGGATATGGAGCTTGTCTGCGTCCGCCAGTTCCTCAGCGAAATGCATCAGTTCCAGCACGAGGACACTATCCTTCGCTTTCACTCCAGCGAGATATTGGCGCGTTTTGATTACAACCTTGGCGATCCCGACCTTGCCGGTCTTCGCCAGCGTCTCGTGCAGCAAGACATAAGCTTTGTCGCCCCCTTTTTGTGGCTCTAGGTAGTAGGGTTTATAGAAGAATATCGGATCGATTTCTTGCTGATCGACGAAATCCTGGATGTCTACGGTTTGAGTTGCCTCAAGATCGACCCGTTGAAAGTCTTCATCCTTCAGAACAACGTATTTCCCTTTTTCGTATTCGTAGCCTTTGACGATGTCATCCCACGGTACTTCCTTGCCGTCCTTCTCTGCCACGCGCTTGTAATTGACCGGGCTCAAATCCTTCGCGCGCAAAAGCCGAAATTTTAGTTCTTCTCTGCGGGTAGCGGGGTAGAGGGCAATGGGAATGTTGACCAACCCAAAGCTGATGCTGCCTTTCCAGATCGCTCGCATAACAAGAACATTTCGAAGCTGAAAGGGTGAATGCGTGGATGAGGACAGACGCAGACACAGATATTGCTGCGCTCGACAGCGAACTCGGTTTAGCGAACGTATCCAACGACTCTTCGCTACTCGTTCTTAATCCAGCTTTTCGTGGCGTTTGAGAGCAGGGGCAAACGCGGGCGCGTGTGCGCGTGTAATCGCGTTATCGCGGAGGCCCAAAGGTGAGATATTCCGGGCGGTTGAGCCCGATCGCGAAAACGATCTCCGCGCCTCCCGTGGTAAACTCCAAGATATCACCCTCTACATCCCTCTTTGTTGAACCGAAGGGGCAAGTCATTTTAGTAGTCTGAATCGTCGCAACCTTACTTGTGTTTGCAAGGTCCGAATCGCAGCGCCGTTGGCTTTTTGCAGGTTCTGCCCGCTGGCCGCGTTAGCATTGCCGTTATCGTCAACTTCAACCCAACGGGCCGTGCTACGCGCAAAGACGCGAAGATAGGAAACCTTCGCAAACGCAAGTGAAGCCAGACCGGCTGCGGCGTTTAGCCGTTCGGCGTCTGCCGGGGTAAGAGTTTGTCCGCCGCCGTGATCAACGCCAACATTCTCAGCGTTTTCGTCGTCAGTGGCGGCTTCGGCGCGAGCGGCTTCTGACTGTCCTGACCTTGTGGTAACCACTTGATCTGCGCTTCCAGCCACTTCCGGTGCTGCCGTTGCGTTCGGCCCGGCGGCACCCACATGAGCCTTTTCAATTCATCCTGTATTGCCGTAGTAACGTTGCAATCTCCTCAAGGAGATTGCGGCAAAGAGGACTGCGGACGAAAACCGATCATCCACCACCCAATTATGTGCGATTAATCTCTTCGAATACCGATTGCACTCCCCTTCACGGGTGCCCGTTCGGATTGGTGGATCTGCGCTGCATCTCACGCGCTAACTCCCCGCTGGAGGTTTGAGAATTTAACGCTCCGGGTGCGGCGTTGCCCCCGTCATCGACTTCGACCCAACCGCTTCCCATATGAGTTCCGGTCCGCGCCGGGACCCAAACATAGTGTTTGACCTTTGTGGCCGCTGCGGGTTTCAGATCAAAATCAATTTTCGAATTGGTCGTCGTTGTCTTCACATTGAGGCTCGATTTTACCGCGCCGTCGAGGACGACACTGACGGTATATACGCCCGGTGACAATCGAGCGTAGGAATAATGACCGCGAGCGTCGGTTTTGGTCGTAACCACGCTCTTATTGCCTTTTTGCTCGACCCGGACCTCGGCATCCTTGAGGGCTTTGCCATCGGGGCCACGCACAACGCCCTCGATGGACTGGCCGAATGCGGCCCCGGAAAAAACAACCGTTCCCGCTACAAAAGCAGCAGCCAATATTCGTGTTCGATAAAACATGAAACCATCCTACTGGAAGCGAAGATTACTTACAAACTTTTCCTGTGAACATCTGGGCACAAGTCACCCGCATCGAATCCGTGCGGTCGCTCGCCCCTTTTACGCGGCGGTTTCCAACCGCGCTCTCGAGATGCCGCGCAGCTCAAACAGTCGAATCAACGTTTCTTCGATCAGGTTGTTAGGACAGGAGGCGCCGGCGGTAATGCCAACGACGACAGGACCAGGCGGCAACCAGAAGTGGGAAACGACTTCGCGCTTCTCATGCGAGTCGTAATGCTTAATCTCAGTGGCCGAGACCAGCCTCGAAGCATTTAAAACAAAATAAGTGGGCAATTTTTCTTCGCCCATTTCGGCGAGGTGAGAAGTATTCGAGCTGTTGTAGCCGCCCACCACCAGCAACAAATCCATCGGAACGTTGAGCAATTCGCGCAGCGCATCCTGCCGCTCCTGGGTCGCGCCGCAGATGGTATCGAAAAATCGAAAATTCTTCGCCGCTTCTTCCACGCTATCACGATCGACAATCGCCTGTCGTACCCGTCGCTGCACTTCCTCGGTCTCGCCCCGCAACATCGTCGTTTGATTGGCCACGCCGACCGTTTTCAAATGCACATCAGGATCAAAGCCGGCTGAGTGCGCCCCCCGGAATTTGTCCAGGAACGCCTGTTTGTCGCCGCCGTGCCGGATGTAATCGCAGACATAGTCGGTATCTGCGAGGGTAAGCACGACAAGATAATGGCCTTTGCCGTCCCCGAGCGCGCGGGAGCTGGTCGCCTTGGTTTCTTCGTGTTCGGCTTTCCCGTGAATGATCGATGTTACGCTCTCGCTGGCATATTTGCGGACCCGTTTCCAAACGCTCATGACGTCGCCGCAAGTGGTATCAACGATCTGGCAGCCACGATCTTTTATTTGTTGCAAAATGGACAGCTCCGTTCCGAACGCGGGCAGGATGACGACGTCGTCGGGCTGCAATTCGGAGATGTCGGCCTGCTTGTTTTGTCCGGTCAGGTTCTTGATGCCGAGTGAGGATATTTGCTCGTTCACTTCCGGGTTGTGAATGATTTCGCCGACGATGAAAAGGCGGCGGTCCTGAAAAACTTTGCGGGCGGCATAGGCGAGATCGATGGCGCGCTCGACGCCGTAACAAAATCCGAATTGCTTGGCCAGTCGCACCGTCACATCACCGACGGAAATAATACCACCGTTGCGCCGAACCCCTTCAACCACATCGCTGCGGTAATGTGATTCCACTTGTTCCTGCACCGCCGCCATCACATCGGGCGTGCGCAAGTTTACTTTTTCGCGGGCACTGGTGCCGCTCGAAATAAGGTTTGTGTTCACAGATTCTTGCGCGGCTATCCGCAGGTGTGGCTATTCCAGAAGGGGACCACTGGGTTTCTCAAATGCTGCGGAAGTAATACTGATATGCGGATCGGGGTCGGGTGCTCGTGAATCATCGACTCGTTTTACCTTCGGACCAATTGTCTCGTCTTCCGGTTGGGTCGTTGCGATGTGGACCGGAGTGCCGTTATGAACGAGCCCGTAAAATTTCGGGGCTGCTTCACCCTTCAGGCGAATACAACCGTGCGTCCGCGGGGCTGGATGCACGAAGCCCTGATGAAATCCATAGGCCGGTGCGAACTCGCACCAGAATCCCATCGGGTAACCAACATAACGTCCTGGAATGTTGGAACCGGCTTCGGCAGGCACCACGCGATCGCCCTGAACGCGGAAACCGTAGGAGCCGGAGCGCTTATCTTCCTCTTTCCGGTAAATGGTGAAATTTCCTCGCGGGGTCGGTTTGGAGGGAATGCCAACACTGCACGCCACTGCCATCAGGCAACGATCACCTTCCATGACATAAACGTTCTGTTTCGAAAGCGAGACTTTTACGACGACCTTGGAAGGATCATTTGGTTTGTAAGCGGTCACATGATACGGGCCGCCGCTGGCTACCCGCGACGTTTCGCAACTGGTGAAAATAAAAGGACCGCAAAGGGCGAGGAGAAAAACGACGCGCTTCAACATTTGCATAATTCTCGGTAACTAATCAGGGCTGCTCGCTTTTTCAACTTAAGCCTGAGTCCTCGGGATAAAACCGTTTGCAACGTGGCAGCGGCGGTGCCATGGATTAGGCTCTGCCGGGGAAAGGGTTGGGGATGAAGGAATGGACGGGTCGGCAGCGAAGTTGGTCTGACTAGGATGGAATTTTTCAAGGGCCTTTTTGGTCAAAACGGTTTTATGCCGCATGGCCATTGTTACTTGTGGGACCCTGGCCTGATGCGGCTGCATCTGATCTCGGATTTTCTGATCGCGACTGCGTACTTCGTCATTCCATTCACTCTCGTTAATTTTGTTCGTAAGCGGCGTGATCTGCCCTTCAATTGGATGTTCGTTTGCTTCGGCATTTTTATTGTCGCCTGCGGCCTGACGCATGTGATGGAGATCATCACACTTTGGAAACCATATTATTGGGTTTCGGGAATCGTGAAAGCAATCACGGCGCTAGCCTCCGTTCCAACCGCGATTCTTCTCATTCGCCTGATTCCACAGGCGGTAAATTTTCCGGGTCCGGCGGTTCTGCGCGCGGCCAATGAGGCGTTGATTGAGCAGACAAAACTCTTGAATCTGATCGTCACCAGTATGGGTGACGGGTTGCTGGTGGTTGATCGGGACGGTGCCGCATTGCTTTCTAACCCGGCCCTGCGCCGGATGCTTGGATTAAAAGAGAACGAAGACGTTCCCAAAAACTGTTCGAACGATTGCGGATTTTTTCGCGCCGATAAAGTGCGGCGGATTGCGCCGGCGGAATCACCAACTTCACGCGCCGTGGCCGGGGGACATGTTGATGACGAGGAAATTTTCATCCGGCACGGCAGCAATGTCGAGGGCTCGTGGGCGGATGTAACGGCGCGGGCGTTGCGTGACGAGCAGGGCACGATTCATGGCGCGGTGGCCGTCTTTCATGACGTCACCGCGTATAAACAGGCCGAAGAACAGCAGCGAAATCTGCTGCGCGAACGTGAAGCCCGAGCAGAAGCCGAGGCAGCGAACCGGGCTAAGGACAGGTTTCTCGCTGTGCTCGGCCATGAGTTGCGCACTCCTCTTACACCTGTCCTCGCGGGGGTGGAATTGCTCGAACAAAAGGTCAATGCCAACGGGGAGTTCAAAGGCACAATCGAAATCATTCGTCGCAACATCGAGCTCGAGGCGCGTCTGATCGACGATATTCTTGATCTCACCGCTATCGCCAAGGGAAAAATCAATCTCGATATTGGTACCGTTGATATTCACGCCACGGTGCGGGGTGCGCTGGAGATTTTTAAAACCGACATCGCGCACAAGAATTTGCGCATCCACACAAATTTAGCTGCGCCTCAATATTTTGCTCAGGCCGATGATTCCCGGTTGATGCAGGTTTTTTGGAACGTGATTAAGAATGCAATCAAGTTTACGCCCGAAGGCGGCGTGATTCATATCGAGTCGGCCAACAAAGACGGAAAACTCATTGTGGGTGTCGGCGACAACGGAATCGGGATTGAGCCGGAAGTATTGCCACGAATTTTCGATTCCTTCGAGCAAGGCGTGCGTCGCGTCCAGGCGGGTCACGGTGGATTGGGACTCGGACTCGCCATTTCCCGCGCCATTGTCGAGGCCCATCACGGTCATATGGAAGCGAGTAGCCCGGGCCGGAATCGCGGAACAATCGTGACAATTTCGCTTGCTGCCATCCCGGGGCGGTCCAGCGTCGACGAGTCTGAGGTTAAGCGAGGCCCGACCGCTGCGACCTCACTAAGTGATCAGCAAAAAGCCCCGCTCCACATTCTTCTGGTTGATGACCACACCGACACGGTTATCACCTTGGGGGCGCTGTTGCGAAACCTTGGCTACGAAGTGGCATGCGCCGAAACGGTCAAGCAAGCGCTGCAACTGGCGAAAGAATCGAAATTCGATTTGCTCGTGAGCGACATCGGTTTACCCGATGGAAGTGGGCATGATTTAATGCGCCAGATTCGTGCACAACAATCGATCGCCGGCATTGCCCTCAGCGGATTTGGAATGGAAGACGATTTGGAGAAAAGTCGCGCGGTCGGATTCACCGAGCACTTAATCAAGCCGGTGAACGTCGATCGATTGCAAGCGACGCTGCGCGAGATCGCGCGGAGCAAAAGGTAACTAGTTAATTTGCTGCACTGATTTCGATGATTTCGCCTGGTCGGCAGCGGATCGTCAAATCGATGGAACGGCAGCAAATGCTGCAGTCTTCGATCAAATTTTGTTCGCGCTGTGAAGTATCGATTTCCAAGGCAAAGGTTTCCCCACAATGTGGACAGGCAATATCGGCCGGCACCGTCAGTTGCATTTATAGTCGCGCTGCGTCTGACTTTTTCGCGGCGGCATCGTCGAGCTTGCGAAAGTGCAGCTGTTGAACACTACGTCCGTCGCTCTGTGAAATCGTGACCAGATAATTTCCGATCTGGACCTGCTCACCTTGTTTGGGCAAATGGCCGAGCAGATGGGTCACGTATCCACCGATTGTACTCACGTCCGCGCTTTCCAATTCGATCCCAGCCAGATCGCGTAGCTCATAAAGTGCAAGCGCGCCATCCACCGTGAACTCATTCTCATTAATTTCGCGAAATTCCTCTTTCTCAGTGTCGAATTCGTCCTGGATGTCGCCTACCAGCTCCTCTAAAACATCCTCCAGCGTCACCATTCCGACGGTGCCGCCAAATTCATCGACCACGATGGCAAGGTGCGCGTGTTTGCTGAGAAAGAGCGAGAGCAATTTTTCCAGGGACATCATTTCCGGTACCGGAATAAGCTCGCGTTTAATGCGCAAAAGATCGGGATTCGGATCGCGCATCAGCGGCACTAATTCCTTGATGTGAATCAAGCCAATGGTGTTGTCGAGATGGCCGCGACACAGAGGAAAGCGCGTGTGACGCGAGGCCAGCGCTTTCTTTACATTGTCCTCAAAACTCTCTTCAATATTGAGAAACACAACCTGCCCGCGCGGCGTCATGATATCGCGCACGACGCGTCGGCGCAGATCGAGCGCGTTTACCAGCAAATCGCGACCGAGAGGTGATACCTCTTCAGATTCCTCGCTTTGATCCAAAATCAAGCGCAATTCTTCCTCGCTGTGTGCCAGCTCAGTCGCGGCTACTCGTTTGATTCGAAGAAGACGGACAAGAAGAAGATTGGATGATTTGTGGAGCAACCAGATGGCGGGACGTAAAAGAAAATAAAATGCGTTGAGCGGTCGCGCCAGCGCGAGGGCGACGGGAAGGGGATTGCCAATGGCAATGTATTTCGGTGCCAGCTCACCAAAGACGATGTGGAGAAAAGTAATTCCGACGAAGGCGAGCGCGATTGAAATGGACCTTACTACGGCTTCAGAGTGAATGCCGGCGAGCCCGAAAAGAGGTTGCAACATTTCAGCGAGATATTGTTCGCCCAGATACCCGAGCGCGAGACTGGCCAGAGTGACGCCGAGTTGGGTCGCCGAGAGATAGGCGTCAAGATGCGCACGAATGTGTTTGGCGAAACTGGCGCGCACATTTCCTTCTTCCGCTAACGCGTCGAGCTGGCTGCTGCGGACTTTAACGATGGCAAACTCGCAGGCGACAAAGAATCCGTTCAGCGCCACCAGGACCGCAATGACCAGCAGTTTCAAAAACACTGAAATCGCCGAATCCCAGTGATCGGTCACGGCCGTAATTAGAGCCAACCACAGACCAAAAGATGAAAATGAAATACTCATCGCGCGGATGCAGCCCGGCATCCGGACCCCCAACTCCAACCCTTACCAGCTAGACTTGGTGACGCCGGGAATCAATCCACTCGACGCCAGCTCACGAAACGTCAGCCGTGAAATCTTGAACCGTCGGATAAATGCGCGTCGCCGGCCGGTAACCTGGCAACGATTAACCACCCGCATCGGACTGGCATCGCGAGGCAGTTGCGCGAGCCCGGCATAGTCCTTCTTTGCTTTCAGCTCCGCCCGCAGCGCGGCATATTTCTTGACCGTCGCGCGTTTGCGTTCGTTGCGGTTGACCCAGGAGGTTTTCGCCATAAAGGAACGCGGAAGGTAGCGGAAAAACCGCTGGAAGCAAATCTTTCCACGGGCGCTCCAGCGCTGACGACCGCAAATTGAAAATGTTCCTTTTGCCTCGAAACGAAATCCCGGAAACGCCGGAGGCCTTGGCTCAGGCGATCGAAGAAGGATTGCGCACCTTTGTCTCACGCCCGGACAAAATGGTCGTCGTGCGCGGCGGCGAAACATCGGCGCTGGATTCAATCGCGGTCGATTTATCCGGAGCCACGATCGATCATCATCATCGTCCACCACCGCTTGACCCTTCGGAAGCGATTCCAGCAATGGCGGTGCGTCACATTTATGTTTCAGGCGAGCCAATTAGTATCCTCGGGGGCGACTTCAGTTTTCAGTTCGAAGCTTCTAATGTCGAACTATATCAGAAGGTTCAGCCTGAAGGGAAACTGTTGCTCATCATGCATCGTGCACAGGACGGGAACATTCGCTTCGAGATTTCTCGCGCAGCGGCTGAAAGGATGATCATGAAAGGCGCGAGCAAGCTTGCGGAAAAACAAGGCGTGGTTGTCGACAATGCTCAACTCGAGTTGACACCGCGCGGTCCGCGCGCCCTCGACGGAAAGCTCACCGTCTCAGCCCACAAACTCATTTTCCATCCCGTGCTTAGTCTGGCGGGCACATTTGCGGTCAGTGAGGATCTCGTCGCTACCGTCTCCAATCTTAAATGTCACGGCGAGGGACCGATTGCGGCACTTGCCTGCGCCGCCATCACCCCTTCCTTTTCAAAAATTGAACGGCGTACCTTTCCATTATCCGCTCTGCCGCTGGGTGAAATGAAATTGCGCGATCTCGCAATCGATGCCGCTAACGAACAAGTCGTCGTCCGAGCGCGATTTGGTTCACTGTAAGAGACGATGCTGATCCGAATCGGCTACGATATCTCCTTCGAGCTCGCGAATCCGACGCCGTTGATCACGATGCTTTATGTCCATCCTTCGAGACGAAAAGACTTGCGGGCGGCGGAAGAGATCACGGTCGCGCCAGATGTGCCAGTCCACACCTACCAGGATAGTTTTGGAAATATTTGTGGCCGCCTCCTCGCGCCAGCGGGCACGGTGCGATTCACACTCGACACCGCCATCGAGGACAGTGGCCAGCCCGATGCGGAATCGCCCGAGGCGGCGCAGCATAGTATTGAAGATTTACCAGACGAAGCGCTCCGTTTCTTGCTTCCGAGCCGTTACTGTGAAGTCGATAAACTAGGCGATGAAGCGTGGCGACTTTTTGGTCCGACACGGCCAGGCTGGTCGCGGGTGCAAACGATCTGCGATTGGGTGCACAACCACATCACCTTTGGCTATCACTTCGCCGATCCGCAAAAAAGTGCGCTGGAAGTTTATCGCGATGGCAAGGGGGTTTGCCGCGATTTCATGCATCTTGCGGCTACCTTTTGCCGGTGCCTCAATATCCCGGCGCGCTATGTAACCGGTTACCTGGGCGACATCGGGGTTCCACCGGCTCCTTACCCGATGGACTTCAGCGCATGGTTTGAAGTTTTCCTCGGCGGGAAATGGCACACCTTCGACGCGCGTCACAACCAGCGACGCATCGGCCGTATTCTCATGGCAGTTGGTCGTGATGCCGCCGACGTGGCGCTAACGACAAACTTCGGCAGCGCTAAGCTGCTCAAATTTCACGTTATCACCGAAGAAGTGAAATAGTTGTGTAACGCTCAGGCGAGCCGGCCACTATTAGCCGGTGCGATCTGCTCAAGCACGGTGCGCAATTGCGCGAAATCTATCGGCTTGGTCAGATGATAATCGAAGCCGGCATCGCGTCCGCGCCTGACATCCTCGTCCTCGCCATCAGCTGTTAGTGCCACGGCGGTGAGATGCTGCCGCCGTTTTGCTTCACGAATGACCTCGCATCCGCTACCGTCGGGCAGGGCAAGGTCGCTTACGATGGCGTCGAAGTGCTTCGCTCTCAAGAATGCAAGGGCGCTTTCCACATTGTCGGCGGCGGAAATGGAATGACCGAAGTGCCCGAGCAAGCCAGTCAAGACACGGCGGGTATCGCCGTGGTCTTCGACCACCAGTATCTGCAAGGTCATAAGTCCGGGAAAACTAGCCGTGGCTACGACTGCCTCGCCTGTTACCACAATCGAAATAACCGTGCCGGTTGGTTGTTTCGCAGGCAGGAAATTTTATCCCCGTGCCTCCGCAGCTGGGCGACTTAAGACATGCTCGAGCGAGCGACTTAGGATATTGAGGCGCGCTTAGCGCTTACTCAAACGGATGAAAAGGACCGCGCCCAACACAATGAAGAGGAGGTTCGGAAACCAGACCAGCAATTCCGGATGAACCTTTGGATTGCCCCTAAGGGTATCGGCGATGATCACAAAAAGGAAATAAGAAATGGCGATGACCAGGCTGAAAAGAAAACCGATGGTGGTTTCCCGCCGATGCGCCGTGACGCCAAGCGGCACGCCAACGAGGGCAAAGGCCACGCAGGAAAACGGAAAGGAAAATCGTTTGTTCAACTCAGTCCTGCTGGCACTCCGCTCCCGTTTGTTTGCGCTCTTTAGTTGATCGACCAGCTGGGTAATCGACAGAGCCGAGCGACTCGGTCGCTTCTTCTCCTTTTCGTAAAGCTCGTCGAGACTGATCGGAAGAGTTCCCTCAGCCATGCTGATGCCATCTCGAATTTTGCGAAGATCGAGTGGATTTTTTTCATCGCGCTGCTGATAACGCGCGTCGTAAAGGCGCATCAGAATCCGCTTGTTTGGCAGATCCGCTTCCAGCATTCCCGTGCGGGCAAAGGTCACCCGCACCGGCAATGACTGCTCATTCATTTCAAAAACCGTAATGTTCTCGAGTTTATTGCCGTCTTTCTTTCCGACATAAATTTTACGGCCCGGAAATTCGTCGATCACTTGATCGCTGCCGAAAAGCGCCATCGGATTTCTGGTTGCGAGATCGTAGAGACTGGAACGCAGTTTTTCCTGCGCCGCGGGAGCGACCTGCACATTGAGCCACAAGCTAATGGCGGTGCAGACAAGAGCGAGAAAGGCGAGCGAGACGCAAACGCGCGGCACACTCACGCCATTGGAACGAAGCGCGATGAGCTCGTTATCGGCCGACAAGCGTCCGAAAACCAGCAGGATCGCGGTTAACAATCCCCACGGAATCGTGAAAATTAGCGAAAACGGCAGCACGTAGGCAATAAAGCTAACGAGATACTCGACTGGGACGTCGTGATTCACCAGCAACGGCAGGAGCTTGCGAAAAATATTGCCAACGACGAGGACGAGACTAAGGACGAAGATCGCGAACAAAAGATTCACGATCAGCTCGCGGCTGACGAAACGGTCGATCAACTTCATCTGTTGATTCGTTAATACGAAAGCATGCTCCTTACAAGGTGTGGCGTGTCTCAAGCCACGTGAGCCGCCGCGTTTGCCGCAGTGTTTCGGGTAGCGCGCGCCTCCCGCGTGCTGGTTTCGGCGTCTCGCCGAAACAATCTTTGCAGAAAAGTCCGCGAAGGCGAGACGCCTTCGCCAACACGCGAGACGCGTGCGCTACCCTTTGCTTCCCCGCGAACTCGGCTACTTTCTGGCGGTGGAAAGTTATGATGTTGCGATTATCGGCGGCGGCCCCGCCGGCAGCACCGCGGCGACCTTGCTCAGCAAAGCAGGGCGACGCGTGATCGTGCTCGAACGCGACAAGTTTCCCCGTTTCCACATCGGCGAGTCGCTTCTGCCTTTCAGCATGCAAACATTTACCCGGCTTGGCCTTCAGGAAAAGTTACGTGCCGGCTTTCTCGAAAAATTTGGGGGCGAGATCGCGGAAGCCGGTGGAGAAAAAGCAGCGAAGTTTTACTTCAAGGATGGATTCGGTTCTCGCACCGATCGTTCGTATCAAGTGACACGATCGAAATTCGACAAGATGTTGCTGGATCACGCGGCGGAATCGGGCGCGGAAGTGCGCGAGGAAACCTTGGTCGAGAACGTCGATTTCGATCGAGATGGCGCGATGCTCTCCCTACGGAGGGACGCGCGTTCGCGTGTCCTCGGACGTGCCGAAGCGCGTCTCTCCGAAAACACTCGGGCGCGCTATGTCGTCGACGCGAGCGGGCGGAATTCCGTAATCGGGAATAAGTTTAAGCTGAAGAAAAGTTATCAACATTTACAAAAGCTTTCGCTCTTTGCGCACTATGAAGGGTTGGAACGAGAGGAGGGAATCGATGCGACGCTCACCCGTATGGTTCGCACTTTGCAAAGCTGGTTCTGGGTTATCCCACTGGAAAACGATCGCACCAGTATCGGCGTCGTATTGGAGGCGGCGGACTTCAAAAGCTCTGGACTTTCCGCCGAGGAATTTTTCGAGCGCGCTATCGCGGAGCAACCGCTCGTGCGCAATCGCATCGGCGCGGGCCGTCGGGTTTCGCAGGTTTACACTGCGGCCGACTTTTCCTATCGGAGCGAAAGACTCGCCGGCGATCGCTGGTTGCTGGCCGGCGATGCCGCCGGCTTCATCGATCCAGTTTTCAGCAGCGGCGTTTTTCTCGCGGTCCTCGCCGGCGAACAAGCGGCGGATGTTTTACACGAAGTGCTCGATCACCCAAAACGCGCCCGGCGTCTGTTCCGTCATTACGAGCGGTTGGTCAATCGCGCGATGGACGTTTATCTGCGTTTCGTTGAGTCGTGGTATGGCGGCAAGGAATTCATCGAAGTTTTCCTAACGCCGACCGAGCTTTTCCAGATTCCACCGGCAGTGAATGCCGTGCTCGGCGGTAACATTGGCAACCGCTTCGCCATCCGCTGGCGGATGGAACTTTTTTATCTCATCGTGCGCTTGCAAAGACGCTGGACTCTTTGTCCGCGACTTTCCCTCATGCCCAAAAGCGACGGTCAAACGGCGCCCCTTAAGCCCGCCTCTATATAGTATGGGGCGAATCGCATCGATCCTGGCTGTTGCCCTCACTTTGAGCAGCTGCGTAATCCATCAATTCTCACCACCGAGTCGGACGTGGACTGCTCGCAACGGTCAGCTTTCTTATCGCGGCAGAAAAACGTCCCTCATCGGAGAGGTGTTCGTTCGCTACTCCAATCGCGGCGATTTCGAATTGACTTTCAGCAAAGGCCCAGGCGTCACTTTACTAGTCATGCGAACCGATCCCACTTTTGCTCGGGTGCAGGGCCCGCTTGCACGCATCCCCTGGTCAGGGCCGCTTCAACAGCCGCCGGCGCGGGCCAGCGGGTGGCTCGCCTTGCGCCAGGAAATTTTGCGCAATCCGCAAAATCGAATTGTGCGGGTGAATGAAGGATCGGAAACCTTCGTGCTGCGCTTCTAGGCGGTCGCCAGCTTTTCTGCGATGCGATTCAGCGAAAAGGTTGCCTTTCTTGTTACGGAACGCCGCGGCCTGATGTGGAGCGCGGTTGTGCTGATCGCGATCTCCAGTGTCGGCATTCTGCTGGCGTTTTTGCGGCTCGATACCGAAGTCCTCGATTTGCTGCCGCGGGGATTTGATTCGGTTGAAGGCCTCAAGATCTACAACAGTGAGTTTGCGCAGACGCGCGAACTGACGTTCGCCCTTCTTTGTCAGCCGGAGGACGTAGACAAGCTCGAAGAATTCGCGCCGAAATTTGTCGAGAAACTGCGGGCGCAACCATGGTGCGTTCGCGTCCTGGCGGGTTCGCCCATGGAAACACCGGATGGAGTGCGCGATCTACAACGGATCGCGCTCCCGCTTCTGCTCAATCTCGAGCCGGAGGATTTTGATCGCGCTCTCTCTTTGCTTCAACCCCAGAAAATTCAGGAACGCCTCGCGCAATTGCGCCGGGAAATGGAAAGCGGCTCGCCGCGGCCCGAAATAGAGTTAACGCTCGATCCACTCGGCCTGATCACGCCTTCGCTCAAACCATTTGCCGGCAACGCCGCGATGGAAACGGATCAGCCGCTGACTTCGCCCGATTCCACCATGCGCATCTTCCCGACCGTGACGAACCAGCCAAGTATTAGCGCCTTCGATTGCCAGAAACTGATGAAGCAGGTGAATGCGTTTCGCGTTTCGGCCCGGGACGGGTGGGATGGCGGCAAACTCGAAGTGCTCATCACAGGACGTTCCGCTTATGTCGCGGAAATTTCGTTGAGTATGCGCCACGACATCATTGCCACCGTGCTGAGTTCAATTGCGCTGGTCGGCGCCGTTTTTTTTATCGGCTTTCGGCGGTGGCTTCCGTTGCTTGGTATGGGCTTCGCACTTCTGCTTTGTTGCCTGATTGGACTGGCCGCCGGTCTCTTGATTTTTCATCGCCTCAACATGGTGACGGTCGGCTTTTGCGCGATTCTGGTCGGCCTCGGCGTTGATTTCGCCATTCTGATTTACGGGCGCTATCAACAGGCGCGAAACGAAGGCGATGCACATCGCGTTGCAGTCGCCGATGCCGTTCACAGTCTTGGCCGTGCGGTTTTCTTTGGCGCCTTAACCACCGCGGTTGGTTTTCTCGCCCTCGTCCTAAGCAACTCTTCCGGATTTATTCAGCTCGGCGTCCTTATCGCCATCGGAATTTCCGCGGCCGGGCTTTTGATGACGACGGTTTTTTTCCTGTTCGTGCCGCGGAGAAATGTTCCGTTGCGCAGCGATTGGATTTTGGGTTCGGTGAAAAATTATGTACATCGCATGCTCGGCCGGCCGCGGTCCATTCTCGCAATTAGCGCTCCCATTCTGATCGCGTTGCTGATCATTGCAGTCGTTCCACAAATTCCACTGACCTTCGAGGCAAACGCGCGATCACTGGAGCCGAAGAACAGTCGCGCCGGCACCGCACTCAGCTTGATCATGCAAAAAATGCCGGTGCGCTGGGAACCAGTCCTCGGAATCGTCCGGGCCTCAAACGAACAACAGCTGCATGATTCCTGGAAAGCGATTTCGCAGCACTGGGCCGAGTTGCAACACGCTGCCAAAATTAAGAGCTTCTCCACTCCCAATGCGCTCGCCCTTTCACCGCGCGAAATGGAACGCAATCGCCAGAAGCTGGCCTCGATTAACTTTGATGCGGCCCGCGCTGCCTTAGAAAACGCGCTTACTCAAAATCGATTTAACCCCGGGGCTTTTGCTTCCGCCTTCGAGTTACTCAACCAGCTCCAGGCCGCCGCTGCTCCTGATTACAAAACCCCGTCGTGGCGTACGCAATTGCCGCCGGGCTCCGTCTGGTGGTTTTTGGTCGAACGCTATTTCGCCCAGGATTCGCTCACGACAACCGGGTTTGTCACCACCAATGCCCCGGTGGCAACGCAGGAACAAAAGAATGTCCTCGCACGCGAATTGCCAGTCACAGGAATCCCGATCACTCTCTCCGGCTGGAGTTATACTTTGACCGATCTGGTGCCGTGGTCCCATCGGCAGTTACTCCTGATCAGTGCGTTGATGGCCGTATTCGATGCCTCGCTTTTGGCGATTCTTTATCGGGACTTGCGCCTCTGGCTCGTCCAAGTGATAACCCTGGCGCTCGCGGTCGCAGCCATGATCGCTTCGATGAAATTGCTCCATGTGCCGCTGAATTTGTTAAATGTGCTGGCTTTCCGCCTTGTTCTTGCGATCGGAGTTGATTACGGAATCTACGTCTTGTTAGTTTGGCAGCGAAGCCACGATGTCGCACGCGACCTTACCGGAGTGGTGAAGCCGGTTGCGCTCGCGGGATTGACGGCGATTGCCGGATTCGGTTCGCTCGGCTGGGCGCATAACCCGACCTTGAGCGGGCTGGGGATTGCCTGCGCCATTGGCTTGTTCTGGAGCCTGGCTGCGACCATCTTCTTCACTTTGCCGGCGGCGGTTGCAGTTAAACCAAAACTGCCGCAGGAACATTTTACCAAAGCGGAACTGGAACATGCGTAAAATAATTACCATTATTTGTCTGGTAGCGTTGCTCGCTATCGGCGTGAGAGCCGCGCCGCTATCGCCCGCTGACGTCAAGACCTTGCTCGAACATATTCGCGAGAAGCGCGCCGCAGCTCCAAGCATGCAGGCCGACTTTCAAGAGCAACGAAAGGTTCACTTGTTGGACGAGCCGATCAACAGCAGCGGAAAAATTTGGTTTCAAGCCCCAAACAAGTTCCGTGTCGAACGCAAGGGTAACGCCCCGAGCATCACCGTCAGCGATGGACAACAACTTTGGATTTATTACCCCAACTTCAAATCAGCCGAGCATTATTCACTGGCCAGACGCTCGCCGCTTGATGCCGCCATTTCCGCCATCACGACCGCGCTTAACTTGGAAAACGTTGAACACACGTTTCACATCGCGGGAGAGAAGGCAGAAAAGGGTTACGACCTTGAGCTGACGCCGCGCAATCCATCGATGAAGCGGATTTTCCAAAAGTTATTGTTGCACATGAGCGACGATCTTTTTGCCGAGCGCACCGATATGCTTCAGCCAAACGGTGATCAGATCGTGACGACCTACCAGAATCCGAACCATGCCGCCATCCCGGCCAGCCAGTTTGAGTTCACGCCTCCGCCTGGGACCGAGGTTAGCACGCCGCTTGGTAAATAGCGCTAGTCCTGGACTTCGTCATCCCGAGGGCAGTCGAGGAATCTCGTAGCGTTACGCGAAGTTAAAATCGATCTATTTCCCGACCTCTAATTCATCCGCCAGCGGGTTAGCATCATAAACTTTCCTTAAAGCTTCACTGATGGCCGCAGAATCGACGGAAACGGCGCGCGCTTGTTTGTCGGAGAAAATGCAATCCAGCACGAGCGATTGAATATTACCGTCGAAAATTATGCCGACAAATTCGTTCGCTTTGTTGACTACCGGACTGCCACTATTGCCGCCAATGATGTCCGCGTCGGAAACGAAATTAAACTTTGTTGCCAGATTTAATTTTGCTTTGCGCTCGATCCAGCGGGGAGGGAGATCAAAGGGCGGCTGGTTGTCGTGTTCGGCCGAGCGCTGAAAAAATCCGGCGAAGTCCGTAAAAGGCGGAATTTGTTTCCCATCTTCTTCATAACCCAGCACTTTTCCGTAGGACAAGCGCAGGGTGAAGGTAGCATCCGGGTAATTACTCGTCCCCTCAATCGCGAAACGCGCGTTCGCAATTTCGCCATAAGCTTGCCGCTTGATTTCCTCCTGCGTCTCATGGGCTTTGCGTGCTTCCCGAGCCGGCGCCTCGATCATCCGCGCGAGATCGATCATTGGATCGTGCGCCGCCTCCAAGGCGGCGGCATCTTTTCCGTAAAGCTCTTTGCGGAAAGATACGTCCTTCAACCTTGTTCCCTTAACCAGTTCGCTCGCCCTGGCATGCGGCGATTTTCCCGCCAGCACTTGTGCGACCAGCGGATTTTCCACGCCGAATCTCTCCGCAAAATCGGTGAGTGAATCCGTCAGGCACAGAATTTCGTAATCGTCGTAGACCGGTTCGGTGGAGAAAAGTTCAAGCTCGAGCGATTCTCTCGCACTATCGCGAAATACAGCGATTCGTTCGTTGTTTGGTTTAGCCCGTTCATCGATCGCCCGCGTAAGCAGACGCGCATATTTGAACAGATTTCCGTAGAGGGCGCGCGGCCCGCGATAGCCAACCGGATTTGGGCGTTCCTGCTCCAAATAATCGTAAGGCGGAGCGATTTTTGCCAGTTCTGCCTGCGCCTTTTTGATCCGGTCGAAGGCCGTAATCGTGTCAACCAATTTGGGATTCCGCAAAATCGCCGCCCGAAGTTTTTCGGCACGATTTTGCAAGGCCGACCAAATTTCCGGATCAAGCAGCGCGGCGATGTAACCACTGTAGCGTTTGCGATTATTCTGGTCGCCGAAAAGATCGTCGCGGCATCTGCGGGCATTCTCGAATGAGCGCTGGCCCCACGCCAGTAACATCACTTCCCTTCGGTTAAACATTTGCAGCCAGGTCGGCACCTCGCGATCGCGCCGATCAGCTAACTCATCGATCGTGAGCTGCCGGTCGGTTCTACCGGGATGACCGCTAACGAAAGTTAGCTCACCATCGCTCGGTCCGCTCGAATTCCATTTCAGGTAATGCTCGATCCGCGCAGGCTGCCTATTTTCATAAACCCGGAAAATACAGATATCGAGATCGAAGCGGGGATATTCGAAATTGTCCGGATCGCCGCCGTAAAAAGCCATCTGCTGCTCTGGCGCGAAAACTATCCGGACGTCCTCGTAACGTTTGTAACAGTAAAGATGATAGAGCCCGCCTTGATAAAGCGTGACGACATCGGAGCGCAGGCCGGTTTTGTCTTTGCTTTCCTTTTCGATTTGCGCAATCGCATTCTCGCGTGCCTTGCCTGCCGTATCGGGAGGCATGCCGGTTTTTACGGCTGCGTTTACTTGCGCGGTTACGTCTTCGACCGATATCAGCACATTGAGCTCGAGATCGGCGCATTTGATTTCTTCCGCGTTCGTCTTCGCATAAAAGCCTTCCTTCAAGTAATTGTGCTGCTCGCTGGACGCTTTTTGCAACGCGTCCGCCCCCACGTGATGATTGGTAATGCAGAGTCCGGTAGCGGAAACGAATGACCCGCTTCCACCGGAATTAAATCGGACGCTCGATTTTTGCAGATGCTGGAGCCACTGCGGAGTCGGCTCGAATTGATACTTTTCCTTGAGTTGCTTGAGCGGCGGATTGTTGAAGAGCCACATCCCTTCATCAGCTCGGGAGGAAAGTGCAGTGGCAACGAGCATGGCAAAAATGAGTCGGAGCGAAATCATCGGCGAATGTAGAACGCGAATAGTCTTAATGAAAAGCTGGCGTTGCTTTCAGAAAAGTGGCGCATGGGACTCTTTGCGGTTGTTCAATTCGCGGAAGCTGACATGGTAGCCACCTCGAGCCCGATCCGACCTTGCAGTTGATTGCGAAAAGTAGTTCTCGCTACTATGGCGCGGACGTAGTTCATTCTACCAATGCCAAAGAAAAATTCAGACGGTTCGCACCGCGCCAGAGTGCTGGTCCTGGTCGATGAATCGAACGTCGGCAGTTCGGTGAGAACAGCAGGACGCGGCCTTGATTGGATCAAGTTGCGCGATTTCCTGGCCGGCCCGGCTACGGGCCGCGACTTAATCGAGATGGTGGTTTATGCCGGGTTGCCACCGGCGACCCCGGCATGGCAGGACGAGCGTGATAAGAAAAACAAGTTCGTCCACTGGTTGCGCTCGAATGGATTCATGGTCGTGACCAAAGATGGGTCGCCCGCCGAAGAAGGGCACTACAAGGCGAACGTTGACGTGATGATGGCGATCGATGCAATCGAACTTTCCGTCGAGATGCGGCCGGATCTCGTTATCCTCGTAACCGGTGATGCCGATTTTGCATATCTCGCCATCAAATTGCGGCGGCACGGGATCCGCGTGGAAGTAGCCTCGGTGGCAGCAAATCTTGGAAACACATTGAGGTCGGCCGCGAATGACGTAATTGACCTGGCGCCGTTGCTGCGAACCTTCGAGATTAACGTTCAGGATTCTGCATCGCGACCGCGCCCACAACAGCAGCGGCGCCGCCAGCCGCGGTTTCGTCCGCTCGCGCCTCGAAACGGTTAACAGAACGTAGATCGGCGCGAAAGCATTCCCCAAAAAGAGAGCTAGCATTCTTCCGTTTTTCAGCCGATAGTGCGTTGTCAGCTGCGACTTTCCGAAGCGCGATCTGATTCTATTGCGCCTTGGGAATTAATCCTCGTCAGCTTTTTGAATTGTTTTAATCGATTATGAACGCCCAACTCCTCAAAGCCGCCAGCGAAGTAGTCCACAATCAGCAAATTCTTGTGAACATCGTTTCACGGCGTGTCCGCCAGCTCACCCTCGGGCATCGTCCGCTCGTCGAGTTCGCTCCCGGAATGGGTCATGCCGACATCGCACTGACTGAAGTCGCGAACGGCAAGCTGACGTTCGAATCCACGTTTGGCCAGAACGGAGATGCGCCACCGCAAGTTGTTCCATTTCCGGGAATCACCGCAGGCAAGAAAGCGAAAAAGGCCGCGTAGAAGGCCGGGCCGCGAGCTGATGAAGCGAAAAAGCTTGGAAGTGCCTGAGGGAAGGCGCGAGTTAGGACCTTATGGGACACAATCACGGAAGAGACAACGTTAGGAAACGCGCGGCACGTCGCAAAAAAACCGAGCGCCTCGTCCTGGCAAAGAAAAAGCAGAAACGGGCGAAATAACTTCACCGCAGAGATCGAGAATCCGAAGTCGGAAGAAAAAGCCGCGAGTTTGAAGCGAGGCGGCAACTTCCTGGTGGTGTTTTCGCGCGCGCAATCTTCGTCGCCCTATCTAATATAGGAATGGTGTCTTCAACGCCCCATTCCGGCCTCATCCTGCATACCAGCAACCGCCTTGAGCGGCTGGCCGACCAGCTGGCCGAGCTTATAGCCAATCCTCTTAGCTCTCCTCTCCTGCCGGAAATTATACTGGTGCAAAGCAACGGCATGCGCCGCTGGCTCGAACAACAGATCGCAGAACGCCATGGCATTTGCTCGAACGTGCAGTTTCCGTTTCCACAAAAATTCTTTCACGATCTTTTGCAGAACGCTTTCCCTCAAGCGGAAGCGACGAATCTTTTCGATCAGGAGGTAATGACGTGGCGGATCATGAAGGATTTGCCGCGCCTTGCTACTCGTCCGGAGTTTGCTGCGATCTCCCATTACCTCCGCGGTGAACGCACCGAATTGCGCGCCTATGAGCTGGCCCGAAGAATCGCTCACGCTTTCGACCAATACCTCGTCTTTCGCCCGAAGATGATTTTGGATTGGGACGCAGGCGAGGGGAACGAGTGGCAGCCGATCCTTTGGCGCCAATTGCAGCAGGCCGCTCCGGGTCAGCATCAAGCGGCGCTCGGGTTGCGATTGATCGACGCACTCAAGCGTGATCGCGCGCCGGTTCCGGAGCGCGTCTCGATCTTCGGGATCTCGACCCTGCCCCCGTTTTACATTTCGCTCATCGGAGAAATTTCCGCGCGCTGTCCGGTCCATCTTTTTGTAATGGAACCGACGCCGCTTTGGTGGGGCGATATCCGTTCGAAACGCGAAAAAGCACGAGCGAAGCAACCAGAATTGTTCGGGTTTGACGAGGAAGACCCAGGCGACAACGAGTTGCTGAGCGCAAACGGAAAAGTCGGTCGCGATTTCCTGAATCTCATGGCTGAGCTCACGCCGGTGGCAGAAGACGAAGATTTCGTTTCACCGGCGGGGAAGGAATTCGGAGCCGCGACACTGTTGTTGGAAATTCAACGCGACATTTTCGAACTGAATTCGGGCCCAGCCAAAGTGAAGCGATCCATCGCGCCGACCGATCGTTCCCTGCAAATTCATTCCTGTCACAGCGTGGTGCGCGAGCTGGAGGTTTTGCACGATTACCTGCTCGAATTGTTTCAGCGCGATCCGGCACTGAAGCCGAAAGACATCATTGTGATGACGCCGGACGTTTCCATTTATGCGCCCTTTATCGATGCGGTATTTGGTGTGCCGGAAAATCCGAAGCACAAAATTCCGTACACGATTGCCGATCGCGAACCGCGCGCCAGTAGCGGAATCATCGATGCCTATTTTCGGGTCCTTGAAATTTTGTCGGGACGTTTCACCGCCGGCGAAGTCTTTTCGATTCTGGAGGCACCGGCGGTGCAGCGCTGTTTTCAGATCGCAGCCACAGAGACGGAAACGATTCGCCGCTGGGTGAACGACTGCGCGATCCGGTGGGGGATCGACGCGCAACATCGCGCCCGACTTGGCTTGCCCGCATTCGCCGAAAACAGTTGGCGGCAAGGGCTCGACCGGATGCTGCTAGGTTGTGCGCTCCGACCGCAGAACCGGGAATTGTTCGATGGAATTTTGCCGTTCGATGAAATCGAGGGCTCGGATACGGAAGTCCTTGGAAATTTTGTCGAGTTTGTGGAGCGGCTTTTTTTGCGCGCTGGCGGATTCAGCAAACCGCGCTCGCTTTCCGAATGGCAGCGCGATTTGCGCGAAACACTCGATGCTTTTTTCGAAGCGGAGGAAGCGGCGCAGCGCGAATTGAACCGACTTCGCGCCGCTATCGCCGCGCTCGGTGAAATTGGCGTGGCCTCGCAAAATGAAAGCGCAGTCCCGCTCGATGTCGTGACCGCGCAACTGGAACATTCTCTCGACGAATCTAGCGGCGGCGGCGGCTTTCTGTCCGGCCAGCTCACCTTTTGCGCGCTCAAGCCAATGCGCAGCGTTCCATTCAAAGTTATTTGCCTCCTCGGGCTGAACGACACGGCCTATCCGCGACATAATCGCGCCCCGGGTTTTGATCTGGTGGCGCAAGATCCGAAACGGGGAGATCGAAATATCCGCGACGTTGATCGCGAGCTTTTTCTGGAGGCGCTTCTTTCCGCGCGCGAAGTTTTCTATCTTAGTTACGTCGGGCAGTCGTTGCGCGACAACAAACCGCTGCCGCCAAGCGTGCTGGTGAGCGAAGTGCTCGGTTATGTTGCGGAAAATTTCGAAACGCCCATCGGTGAGTTTGTAATCCAACATCCGTTGCAGGCCTTCAGCCCCCGCAATTTTCAAGATAATGGCAGGTTGTTCAGTTACTCGGCGGACAACTGTGCGGCCGGAATCATCTCGGAAAAGGATCGGTTTGAAGCACGGCCATTCTTCGATCGACCATTAAGCGAGCCGGAACAGAAATGGTGTGACGTGGAAATTGCTAGGCTGGTGGAGTTTTTTTCTCATTCGGCGAAATTTTTCGTGCGGCATCGGCTGGGAATCGACCTGCCACGCGATCGTGAAGAAGTGGAAGATCGCGAGCCGTTCGCGCTGCATTCGCTCGATCGTTACAGCATTGAGCAGCAATTGCTGGATGATGCCCTTAATGGGGTTGGTCCGGAAAGCGCGCTCGCGTCAGTGCGGGCGTTGGGCGTTTTGCCGCCGGGTGGGACGGGTGGGCTAATTTTTGATGAGTTATGTGCCAATGTGACGACCTTCGCCGACGCCATTCGTCAGCAGGTCGCGGTGCGAGCGCAACAGGCAACTATTGTTCATGCGGACATTGGTGATTTCACTTTGGGCGGTCGAATCGATCGCGTTCGCGGCGATACTCTGCTGCATTACCGGTTAACGAGATTAAAAACGAAAGATTTCGTGCGGATCTGGATCGAGCATCTGGCGCGGAACTTGACCGAAAAGAAGCCCGCGCTGCTTTTTGGAAAAGAAGGAGACGAGATCATTGGTTACGAATTTCCGCCGATGGAAAATGCGCGCGAGGTTCTGACCGACTTGCTGACGATTTATTGGGGCGGCCTCCGCCAACCGCTGCGGTTATTTCCGCGAAGTTCCTGGACGTTTGTCGAAAAAATCTTTGCCGGGAAGAAGCTGGATAGCGCGCGCTATTCCGCAAGAAGCGATTGGAAGAGCAACGAGTACGACGACAAGAGCAGGGGTGAGCGCGACGACGCCTACATCAAGCTGGCGTTCCGCAATACCGATGACGTCCTCGATGAAGAGTGGGAAAAAATTAGTCTTCTTGTTTTCAAACCGATTTTTTCTGCGCGCAAACGGCGATGAAACTGGAATTCAGCGCTGCACAGACTCCACTGGAAAAGGGATTCACCGTGATCGAAGCGAGCGCGGGCACGGGGAAGACAACGACGATATCGGCCATCGTTTTGCGATTGCTGGTAGAGCAGGGGATCCCGATCGAGCAAATTCTGGTTACTACCTATACGGAGCTTGCGACCGCGGAATTGCGTGGTCGCATTCGCGACACAATCCTGGACGCGCTTACCCAGCAGCATCTGCCATTCGTCCAGGAGATCATCAAGAAAGCTACCGACCGAAAACAATTCGAGCGCAAGTTAAAACTGGCGCTGCAAAGTTTTGATGAAGCTCCCATTTTCACCATCCACGGTTTTTGCGCGCGCATTTTAGCCGATCGCGCATTCGAAAGCGGAGTGCTGTTCGAGACGGAGCTGGTGACGGATCAATCTCGTTTCGTACATGAAGTCGCGGACGATTTTTGGCGCGCTCATTTTTACTCTGACGACAGCATTATGGCTGGGTTGGTGCGGGAGCGACTGACGCCAGCGCGTCTGGTTGAGTTGCTCGTTCAGCTAACCAACAATCCGAGTTTGTGCGTTTCGCCCCCTTCCGAAAATCGCGCTGCTCTGGAAAAGAAAATTACCGAATTGTGCCGCGCCGGCGGCAATCCCGAGGAAATTGCACAATTGGCGCAACGTTTCATTGTCTCGCTGCAATCAGAATTTTGTGAATGGGCGCGTAAGGAGTTGCGCCGGCGGAAGACGGATCGGCGCGTCCAATCCTTTGATGACATGCTTACGCGACTAGACGAAGCATTGCGGGGCGAGAGCGGGAAAGAGTTGCGAAAAAGTTTGCGCGAGCGTTTCACCGCCGCGCTGGTGGATGAGTTCCAAGACACCGATCCGGTGCAGTATTCGATCTTCTCGCAGATTTATGGCGGTAGCGACAGATCAGTATTTTTTATCGGCGATCCCAAACAAGCAATCTATGGATTTCGCGGCGCGGACGTTTTTACTTATTTGGAAGCGGCAAAAGTTGCGAATCGCCGTTACACCTTGGGGCGGAATTGGCGTTCGGAAGCGAAGCTCCTCGATGGAGTAAACGCGATTTTCCGCCGGCGCGGCGATCCTTTTGTCATTGAAAGCATTGATCTTTCGCCGGTAACAGCATCGGGAAAAGCCGACGCGGAGCCGCTTACGATTGGCGGCCGGCGGGATCAACCGCTGCGTCTCTGGATCGCATCGACTGACGACAAGGCGCGAGTAGAAGAAGCGGTGGCGGCAGAGATTGCCTCATTGTTGGCCGGGGAAACAAAAACCGGGGAGAGGAAAATTGAGCCGCGCGACATCGCAGTCCTGGTGAATAACAACACGCAGCCAGGCTGGGTTCAGAGGGCGCTGGCAGATTATCGAATTCCATCGGTCGTTTACAGTGCGGCCAGCGTTCTCAAATCCGGCGAGGCGTCGGAGTTATCGCGGGTTCTGATGGCAGTGTCGCAGCCGACGCAGGAAAGAATTGTTCGGTCTGCGCTGGCGACAGAGGTGTTCGGCCTGAATGCGAGCGCGCTGGAGAATTTGTCGAGCGATGAAGCGGACTGGGAAGCGACGCTCAATCGCTTTGCCGATTACCACGTGCTTTGGCGCGACCACGGTTTCGTGCAAATGATGCGGGCACTTCTCATCGGCGAGAAAGTGCGGTCGCGTTTACTGCGCTGGCGGGACGGCGAACGGCGGCTCACGAACGTTTTGCATTTGATCGAACTGTTGCATGCAGCCTGTGTTGAAAATCGCCTCGGCATTAATGGGCTGATCAAATGGCTGGCGCGGCAAATTTCGCTCGGTGCCGAATTAAAAGACGAACATGAATTGCGTTTGGAAAGTGACGAAGACGCGGTCCGGATCGTTACTATTCACAAAAGCAAAGGGCTCGAGTATGACATCACTTTTTCCCCGTTTGCGCGCAAGGAACCATGGAGCGCGGCGAAGGAATTCTTGAAGTTTCATGAAGACGATAAACTCGTGCTCGATCTGGAAGAATTACCGGCGCACAAACAAATCCGGAGTCGCGAAGAGCTGGCGGAGATGGTTCGCCAACTTTACGTCGGACTTACCCGGGCGAAACATCGCAGCTATCTGATTTGGCAGGAAAGGAAAGCAAAATCGAAATCGGCTCTGGCCTGGCTATTTTCCGAGGGAGCGTCGGCCGACGCATTTCTCGAGGAAAAAGGCGAGTCCAACACGAGCGGAAGTGTGCGGGCCGCATTTGGCGAAAGCGATTTAATTGCGGTTGAAGAGTTACCCGAAGGCGGAGCAAAGGTTTTCCCACCGGCACCGGCGTTACGAACATCGCTGGCGCCGCGAGTTTTCGATAAGGAGATCGATCGAAGCTGGCGGATTTCGAGTTTCAGTTCGCTGATTAGCGGGCGAACGGAAGAACCAGAAGCACCGGATTACGATCGCGCTGAAATTGGCGTCGAGATTGCAGAAGAACCGGCCCTCCAAACGCAGGGCATTCACGCTTTTCCCGGTGGGATGCGGGCCGGGACCTGCCTGCATTTGATTCTGGAGGAACTTGATTTCGCCGATCTCTCGCACCTGCGACCGCTCGTCGCGAGAAAACTGAGCGATTTTTATTTCGAAAACTTCGATGAAGTGGTGTGCGACACTTTGGAGAAAACGTTGCGAGTTCCACTTGGGGAAGATGGCTTCACGCTTTCCCAAGTATCGCGCCCGTCGCGTCTGTCGGAACTGGAGTTCATTTTTCCAATTACCGCATTAACCACGGAACGTCTGCGCAAGGTGTTTCAGATGGAGGAGCTGCCACTTGCGATCGATCGCCTGCAGTTCGCGCCGGCCAATGGATTCATGAAAGGATTCATCGATCTAGTTTTTGAGCACGAGGGACGTTTCTATTTTGTCGATTGGAAATCGAATTGGCTGGGTGCGGACTCTGCCAGTTACACGCCTGAGAGCGTTGCGACGGAAATGGCGCGGCATTTTTACAATTTGCAGCTTGGTATTTATGCGGTCGCGCTGCATCGCTACTTGGAACGGCGTCTTCCGGATTACGAGTACGAGAAGAATTTCGGCGGCGCCTTCTATATTTTTCTGCGCGGAATCGATCCGAGCAAACGGAACAACGGGATATTTTCAACACGCCCGCCGCGCAAGTTCGTGGAACAACTGAATGAAATTTTCCATGGGAACTCTTGAGCTTGAAGTTCATTTCATCGATCGGCATTTTGCGGCGCTGATTAACCGGTTGGCAAAGATTCCATCGCCGGAACTGGAGTTGGCCGCCAAATTGGTCAGCAATTTTCGCGAGCGCGGAGATGTTTGCGTAGCGCTGCGAGCGATTACTGCCAGCGACGCCTCAAAAATCGGAGGTCCGGATATTCCGCCGCTGCATAGTTGGGTAAGAAAATTGCGCGCGTCGGGTGTTGTCGGCAAACCCGGGGAATTTGCGCCACTCATCCTAGATGAGAACGAGCGACTTTACCTTCAGCGTTACTGGAAATATGAGGATGAACTGGCGCGCAATCTTCGGGCGCGCTTGAGAGAACATCCGATTCGCGACTTTAACCGCACCGAGTTAGCGAGCAATTTGGCAAAACTCTTTCCGGCTCAGTCAGATTTGCAAAAAGTGGCGGCTTTCGTCGCGACAACGTCGCGACTCTGCGTCATTTCGGGCGCGCCCGGAACGGGGAAAACGCGCACCATTGTTTTGATCTGTGCGCTCCTGATCGCACTTGCCGGAAAACGCGACCTCAATTTTGCGCTGGCCGCTCCAACTGGCAAAGCGGCGGCCCGACTTAAGGAAACAATAGCGCAAACGCGGCCCTTACTGCGGTTGCCTGGCGCGATTGATGAAAAGCTTCCGGCGGATGCGTCAACCATCCAGCGTTTGCTCGGAGCCAAAGGCGATTCGCCCCATTTCCGACACGATGCCAAAAACCCGCTGGTGGCGGATGTCGTGATTGTAGACGAGGCATCGATGATCGACCTGGCGCTACTGGCAAAGCTGTTCGATGCAGTGCCACCGGACACGCGTATTATCCTGGTCGGTGACAAGGATCAACTCGCATCCGTAGAAGCGGGAAGCGCCTTTCGCGATATTTGCACGCCTGGTTTCGAGCTTGGAGTCTCTGTCTCGTTAGCAGAAACATTCGCGGAATGCACGGGCGAGGAATTGGAGGGAACGAGTGCGAGCGAAGCTCCGATTCATTCCGTGGTCGTTGAATTGCGGCGCAACTATCGTTTTACGCCAGAAACGGGAATTGCCGAACTGAGCAATGCTGTAAATCAAGGCGATGCCGAGAGCGCAATCGCGGTATTGAAAAAGGGCGGCCGAATTTGCTGGCGGCCGACGCCATCGGCAAAAAGTTTCGAGCGAGAACTGCGCGAACGCGTCTTTCCGCGATTTGAAAAGTTTTCAACGCTGGCCGATCCAGCAGATGCTTTGAATCAACTGGCGAAATTCGCTGTCTTGTGCGCGTTGCGCCGTGGGCCGTTCGGCGCGGAAACAGTGAATCGGTTGCTGGGGCGGATGCTGCGGGAGACGGGGAGTATCGAAGATGATGGGCCGTATCATGCGGGAGAGCCGGTCATTATCGTGCGAAACGATTACAATGTTGGCCTTTTTAATGGTGACCTCGGGATCGTGCTGCCGGATGCGACGAGTAGCGAGCTGCGGGTTTTCTTCCGCGGCGAAGACGGAGACGTGCTCAATTTTGCGCCAGGACGTTTGCCGGCGCACGAACCCGCTTTTGCTTTGACCGTTCACAAGAGCCAAGGATCGGAGTTTCGTGATGCGCTGCTTATTTTACCCGAAAGAGACGCGCCG